>Ga0193728_1000344_pt1 | contig 22242 bp, 17 predicted proteins | sample U1c1metaG_FD_143037 | JGI IMG/M metagenome (GOLD analysis project Ga0193728, IMG submission 143037) | Soil microbial communities from a riparian zone of the East river system, Colorado, United States - U1c1 | ecosystem: Environmental > Terrestrial > Soil > Riparian zone | place: USA: East River...
GCTGGACCACCCAGTAGCTGCCCTCTCGGCACGGGGTGCACTTGCCGCACGACTCGTGCTGGTAGAACTGGATCCACCGCAGCGTCACCCGGACCACGCAGGTGGTCTCGTCGAAGAGCTGGATCGACCGGGTGCCGAGCATCGACCCGGCCTTGGCCACCGACTCGTAGTCGAGCGGGACGTCCAGCTGCTCGGCGGTGAACAGCGGCGTCGACGAGCCGCCCGGCGTCCAGAACTTCAGCTCGTGCCCGGCGCGGATGCCGCCGGCCAGCTCCAGCAGCTCGCGCAGCGTGATGCCGAGCGGCGCCTCGTACTGGCCGGGCGTGGTGACGTGCCCGGACAGCGAGAAGATCCCGAAGCCCTTGGAGCGCTCGGTGCCGAGACCGGCGAACTCCTGCGCCCCGTGCTTGAGGATCCACGGCACGGTGGCGATCGACTCGACGTTGTTGACCACGGTGGGGCAGGCGTACAGGCCGGCCACGGCCGGGAACGGCGGCTTGAGCCGGGGCTGGCCGCGGTACCCCTCGAGCGAGTCGAGCAGCGCCGTCTCCTCGCCGCAGATGTAGGCCCCGGCGCCGGCGTGCACGACGATGTCCAGGTTGCGGCCCGAGCCCCCGATGCCGGTGCCCAGGTAGCCGGCGTCGCGGGCCTCCTGCACGGCGTGCTGCAGCCGCCGGATCACGTGCAGCACCTCGCCGCGCACGTAGATGAAGGCCAGCTCGGCCCGGATCGCGTACGCGGTGATGATGATGCCCTCGATGAGCGCCTGCGGGTTGGCCAGCAGGGTGGGCATGTCCTTGCAGGCGCCCGGCTCGGACTCGTCGGCGTTGACCACCAGGTAGTGCGGCTTGCCGTCGCCCTGCGGGATGAAGCCCCACTTCAGGCCGGTCGGGAAGCCCGCGCCGCCGCGGCCGCGCAGCACCGAGTCCTTCATGGTCTGGATGACCTGGTCGGGCTCCAGGCCCAGGGCTATGGACAGGGCCTCGTAGCCGCCGTTGCGGCGGTAGGCGGCCAGCGAGAAGGAATCAGCCTCGTCCCAGTGCGCGCTGAGCGCGGGGGTGAGTACCGAGGTCACGAGCTGCTCCTTGAGTCGTCATCTTCGGGCGTCCAGCCCTGCTCCTCGGCGACCCGCAGGCCGGCCAGGCTGGCCGGGCCGGCGGTGTCGCCCAGCTCGGCCTGCCCGTCGGGGAAGCCGGCCAGGATCCGCCCGGCCTGCTTCCAGGTGCACAGCCGGGGGGCGCCGCGGGTGGGCGTGACATCCGCGCCCGAGCGCAGGCCGTCGACCAGCTCGCGGGCCGAGGCCGGCGTCTGGTTGTCGAAGAACTCCCAGTTGACCATGATCACCGGGGCGTAGTCGCAGGCCGCGTTGCACTCCAGGTGCTCCAGGCTGACCTTGCCGTCGTCGGTGGTCTCGTCGTTGCCGATGCCCAGGTGCTCCTGCAGGTCGGCGAAGATCGCGTCGCCGCCCATGACCGCGCACAGCGAGTTGGTGCACACGCCGACGTGGTAGTCGCCGACCGGCCGGTGCTTGTACATGGAGTAGAAGGAGCTGACCGCCACGACCTCGGCGGCGGCGATCCCGAGCTGCTGCGCGCAGAACTCGATGCCGTCGGCCGTGACGTAGCCCTCCTGCGACTGCACCAGGTGCAGCAGGGGCAGCAGCGCCGAGCGCGACTTCGGGTAGCGGGCGATGATCTGCGCGGCATCCGGCTCCAGCCGGGCGCGCGCCTCCGGACTCAGCGCCATTACCGGTCGACGCCTCCCATCACGGGATCGATGCTGGCCACGGCGGCGATGACGTCCGCGACCATGCCGCCCTCGCACATCGCGGCCAGGGCCTGCAAGTTGGTGAACGACGGGTCGCGGAAGTGGGTGCGGAAGGGCCGGGTCCCGCCGTCGCTGACGGCGTGGCAGCCCAGCTCCCCGCGGGGGGACTCGACGGCCGTGTAGACCTGGCCGGCCGGCACCCGGAAGCCCTCAGTGACCAGCTTGAAATGGTGGATGAGTGCCTCCATGGACTGGCCCATGATGTGCGCGATGTGATCGGGCGAGTTGCCCAGCCCGTCGGGCCCGAGCGCCAGCTTGGCGGGCCAGCCGATCTTAGCGTTCCCGATCATGACCGGGTCCTGGCCGGGACGGGCGTCGGACAGGCGCTCCACGCACTGCGCGATGATCCGCAGCGACTGGTCCACCTCGTCCATCCGGACGCGGTACCGCCCGTAGACATCGGCGTCGGTGCGCACGGGTACGTCAAAGTCATACGTTTCGTATCCGCAGTACGGCTGGCTCTTGCGCAGGTCCCACGGCAGGCCGGCGGACCGCAGGATGGGGCCGGTGACGCCCAGGGCCATGCAGCCGGCCAGGTCGAGATGCGCGACGTCCCGGGTGCGGGCCAGGTAGATCGGGGCGGCGTCCAACAGGGCCCGGATCTCCGACATCTGCTTCGGCATCACGCCGAGGTACTCGCGGAGCCGCTCGATCGAGCCGGACGGCAGGTCCTGGGAGACCCCGCCCGGCCGGATGAACGCGTGGTTCATCCGCAGGCCGGTGATCAGCTCGAACAGGTCGAGCGTCTTCTCCCGCTCCCGCAGGCCGTACAGCAGGACGGTGGTGGCGCCCAGTTCCAGGCCGAAGGTCCCGATCGCCATCATGTGCGAGGAGATCCGGTTCAGCTCCATCATCAGCACCCGGATGACCGACGCGCGCTCGGGGATCTGGCCCTCGACGCCCAGCAGCTTCTCCACGGCCAGGCAGTAGACGGTCTCGTTGAACAGCGGCGCCAGGTAGTCCATCCGGGTGCAGAACGTGGTGCCCTGCGTCCAGGTGCGGAACTCCATGTTCTTCTCGATGCCGGTGTGCAGGTAGCCGATCACCGGGCGGATCTCGGTGACCGTCTCGCCGTCCAGCGTCAGGACCAGGCGCAGCACGCCGTGCGTCGACGGGTGCTGCGGGCCCATGTTGACGATGAGGTGCTCGTCGCCGGGCTCTCGCTCCCGGGCGGCGGCCACGATCTCGTCCCAGTCCTCGCCGCCGACGGTGTAGACCCGGCCCTCTTCAGTGGGAGCGGTCATTCGTAGCTCCTCCGCTCGTCCGGCGGCGGAATTGTCGCGCCGCGGTACTCGACCGGGATGCCGCCCAGCGGATAGTCCTTCCGCTGGGGGTGCCCCCGCCAGTCGTCGGGCATCTCGATCCTGGTCAGGGCGGGGTGCCCGTCGAAGATGATGCCGAAGAAGTCCCAGGTCTCCCGTTCGTGCCAGTCGCAGGTCGGGTAGACCTCGATCAGCGAGGGGACGTGCGGGTCGGCGTCGGGCGCCGCCACCTCCAGCCGCACCCGGCGGTTGTGCGTGATGGAGAGCAGGTGGTACACCGCGTGCAGCTCGCGCCCGGCGTCGGCCGGGTAGTTCACCCCGGAGACGCCCAGGCACAGCTCGAAGGCGAGGTCGGGCTGGTTGCGCAGCTTGGCCGCGACCTCCGGCAGCCGCTCGCGCCGGACGTAGAAGGTGAGCTCGCCGTGCTCCACCGCGACCCGCTCGACGGCGTCCCCGAAACTGGTCCCGGACTCCTCCAGGGAGCTGCCCAGGGTGTCGGTGACCTCGTCGAAGTAGGACCCGTACGGCCGCGCGGCGGGCAGCGGCGGCGGCCGCCGGACCTGCAGGCCGCCGTAGCCGGAGGTGTCGCCGGTGCCCCCGGCGCCGAACATCCCGGTGCGCTTGACCTGCTCGGCGAGCCGCTCCCGGCCGGCCAGCGCGGCCGGGTCGGGCGCGGGCGGGCCGGGCTCGGGCGGGGTGCCCGGGTCGCCGCTCGCGTCGCCGTTGCCTGCGCTCACTGGTGCTCTCCGTGCTCGTGCTGCTCGTGCGCCCCGTGGTAGTGAACGCCCTGCTCCTGGGCACCGGGGACGCCGGCCAGCAGCGGCAGCCGCCGCAGCCGGGCCTCCTCCAGCTCGGTGACCTGGCGCTCCCGGTTGGCCCCGAGCTTCATGTTCTGGATCTTGTCGTGCAGCTTGACGATCGCGTCCAGCAGCATCTCGGGGCGCGGCGGGCAGCCGGGCAGGTAGATGTCGACCGGCACGATGTGGTCCACGCCCTGGACGATCGCGTAGTTGTTGAACATGCCGCCGCTGGAGGCGCAGACCCCCATGGAGATGACCCACTTGGGCTCGGACATCTGGTCATAGATCTGCCTCAGCACCGGACCCATCTTCTGGCTGACCCGGCCGGCCACGATCATGAGGTCGGCCTGCCGGGGCGTGTTCGAGGCCCGCTCCATCCCGAACCGGGCCAGGTCGTGCCGCGGCCCGCCGGTGGAGATCAGTTCCATCGCGCAGCAGGCCAGCCCGAAGGTGGCCGGCCACACCGAGCTCTTCCGCGCGTAGCCCGCCAGCAGCTCGACGCTGCTCAGCAGGATCCCGCTCGGGAGCTTTTCTTCCAGTCCCATGACTAATCCCACTCCAGACCGCCGCGCCGCCATACGTAGACGTAGGCAACGAGGACGGTGGCAATAAAGGTGAACATCTCGACCAGCCCGAACACCCCGAGCCGGTCGAACAGGACCGCCCAGGGATACAGGAAGACAATCTCGATGTCGAAGACGATGAAGAGCATCGCCGTCAGGTAGTACTTCACCGGGAAGCGCAGGCCGGTCGGCTGGCGGGTCGGCTCGATGCCGCACTCGTAGGCCTCGAGTTTCGCCCGGTTCCACCGCTTCGGACCGGACAAGGCCCCCATGACCAGCGAGAAGACAGCGAAGAAGGTCGCCAGCGCAGCCAGGATCACAATCGGCACATAGTGGCTCATCGCCCTTTCACCCCCTTGCCTGTCTTCCAGGACACCGCGTCCCGGAGGTCGGGAACGCCCGGCTATGCCGCCGGCGTTATCTTAGACACTGCGTTGATGAGGCGATCAGTCGCATCACCGCCACGGGTCTCGGTCAGGTTGGCCAGCAGTTTCATCGTGAAGCGCATCACTGCGGGGCGCTTGACCCCATGACGCGTCGCCTGCGCCATGAACCACGGCTTGCCGATCAGGTCGACGAAGACCCGGCCGAGCGTGTAGTAGCCACCGTAGCTGTCCCGCAGGATCGCCGGATAAGCCTGCAGCACCCGCTCGGCGCCCGCCGCGGTGGGCCGGGCCAGGGCCTGGGCGATGACCCGGGCGGCGATCTCGCCGGACTCCAGCGCGTAGCCGATGCCCTCGCCGTTGAACGGGTTCACCATCCCGCCCGCGTCGCCGGCCAGCAGCAGGCCCCGGGTGTAGTGCGGGGTCCGGTTGAAGCCCATCGGCAGGGCCGCGCCGCGGATCGGCTGGGTCCGGTTCTCCTCGGTGAGGCCCCACTCCGCGGGCATCCCGGCCAGCCAGCGGCGCAGCAGCGCGCGGTAGTCGGTGTTCTGGAAGGAGACCGAGGTGTTCAGCAGGCCGAGCCCGACGTTGCTGGTGCCGTCGCCCATGCCGAAGATCCACCCGTAGCCGGGCAGGATCGTGTCGCCGTCCCGCAGGTCCAGCCACGCCTCCAGCCAGTCGTCGGCGTGCCGCGGGTTGGTGTAGTACGTCCGCACGGCCACGCCGAGCGGACGGTCGTCGCGCTTGCGCAGGCCCATCGACACCGACAGCCGGGACGAGTTGCCGTCCGCGGCCAGGACGACCCGGCCCCGGAACCGGCGCTCCGGCGCGTCCCTGCCGCCCGCCGTCTCCTGCGCGATCACGCCGGCCAGGCGGCCGGTGCGGTCATCCAGCACCGGGCCGGTGACGGTAATGCCCGGCCGGATCCGCGCGCCCGCCTTCTCGGCGTGGCCGGCCAGCAGCTGGTCGAAGTCGAGCCGGGTGCGGACCAGGCCGTAGGCCGGGTAGCTGGACAGGTCGGGCCAGGGCACCTCGGCCCGCCCGCCGCCGCCGATGATGCGCAGGCCCTGGTTGCGGAGCCAGCCGTCGTCCGGGCTCGGGACGATGCCCATCGCGGTCAGGGCCTTGACCGCCCGCGGCGTCAGCCCGTCCCCGCAGACCTTCTCCCGGGGGAAGGTGCTCTTCTCCAGGACCAGCACGTCCAGCCCGGCGCTGGCCAGGTAGTACGCCGCCGATGACCCAGCCGGGCCGGCGCCGACGATGATCACATCGGCTACGTCGGCACTGCGCTGGTCAACACTGGGGGTGTCGGCACGGTCTTGCTCGGTCACGGAACCGTCCTGATATTTCTTGTGAACCGCTTCACAAGGAGGCTGCGGGGCCAGTGTAGTCCTCGCGGCCGGCGCATGTTTCCGCCAGGTAGCACGTGTATCCCTCAGGGGTGGCTAATGTTCCCGATCACGCCCGGGACCGGCCCCGGGGCGGCGCGCCAGGTGCAGGGCGACCACGCCGAACGACAGGTTGAGCCAGCGCACCCCGGCCCAGCCCGCGGCCCCGATCCGCCCGGCCAGCTCGCTCTGGCCGGGCCAGTCCCGGATCGACTCGGCCAGGTACTCGTAGGCGTCCGCGCTCGGCGAGAGCCGCCGCGCCACCGCGGGCAGGACCCGGGCCAGGTACTGCCCGTACAGCACGTCCAGCGGGCGGGGCCGCAGGCGGCTGAACTCGCACACCACCAGGCGGCCGCCCGGCCGGGTGACCCGCAGCAGCTCGGCCAGCGCGGCATCGGGATCGGCCACGTTGCGCAGCCCGAACGAGATCGTCACGGCGTCGAAGGCCGCGTCGGCGAACGGCAGGTCCAGCCCGTCCCCGGCCACGAAGGCGACGCCGGGGTCGGTCTCGCGGCCGGCCCCGACCCGCAGCATGCCGAGCGAGAAGTCGCAGGCCACGCACCGGGCGCCCGCCGTGGTGAAGGTCCGCGACGAGGTGCCGGTGCCGGCCGCCAGGTCCAGCACCAGCTCGCCGGGCCGGCCGCGGACGGCCCGCGCCACCATGCTGCGCCAGTACCGGTCCTGGCCCAGCGACAGCGCGTCGTTCAGCAGGTCATAGCGGTCGGCGATGTTGTCGAACATCGCCGAGACCTCGCCGGGCTGGCGGTCCAGCTGCGCTCGCGTCATGCCGCCAGCCTGGCATACCGGCCGCGCTGCGGGTTACAGCAGCGGGGCTCGTCACAGCAGCGCGGGCCGCTGCCACTCCTCGCCGAGCACGTGCTCGGCCAGAAAGGCGAAGATTGTCTCGTACCAGACCGGCACGTCACCGGGCTTCAGGATCCAGTGGTTCTCGTCGGGGAAGTAGAGGAACTTCGCCGTCTTGCCGTACCGGCCCAGGTCCGTCCACAGCCGCAGCGCCTCGCCGACCGGCACCCGGTAGTCCTTGTCCCCGTGGATGACCAGCATCGGCGTTTCGATGTCGGCGACGTGCAGGTGCGGCGAGTTCGCCCGGTAGCGCTCGGGGCGGCCGGCCGGGTCGCCGAAGGCCCGGTACCAGTAACCCGGCGCGTCCGTCATGCCGATGAACTGGTCCAGGGCCCACAGCCCGGCGTGGCTGACGATCGCCTTGAACCGGCCGGTGTGCCCGGCGATCCAGTTGGCCATGTAGCCGCCGAAGGACCCGCCCATCATGGCGGTGCGCGAATCGTCGATATCGGGCCGCTTGACGACCGCGTCGGTGATGGCCATGACGTCGGTGTAAGGGCTGTCACCCCAGGCACCGTGCCCGCGCTGCATCATGTGCTGCCCGTAGCCGGTGGACAGCGCCGGGTCGGGCAGCAGCACGGCGTAGCCGCGGGCCGCCATCAGCCACGGGTTCCACCGCCAGGCCCAGGCGTTCCAGCTGGATTGCGGGCCGCCGTGGACCCACAGCAGCAGCGGCGCGGGGGCCTGCGGCCCGGCGCCCTCGGGCAGCACCAGCCAGCCGCGGATCTGGGTGCCGTCCTCCGCGCTGGCCTGCACCTCGGTCAGCGTCCCCGGCATGTCCAGGGCGCTGCCCGGGCTGGCCAGCGGCGTCAGCCGGTTGCCGTTTTCCAGGTCGATCCGGACCGGCGCGGGCGGCGCGTCGATCGCGTTGCGCAGGGCGTACAGGTAGCGGCCGCCGGGCGCCGGGCACAGGCTGTCGTAGGCGCCGTCGTCGGCGGTGATCCGGGTCACCGCGCCGCTGGCCAGCTCGACCCGGAAGACCGGGCGGCGGCCCTCGTGGTCGGCGGCGAAGAAGATCGCGCTGGAGTCCGCCGCCCAGGCCGCCTCCCCCGGCCAGCGGTCAAAGCCCTCCAGCAGGTCACGGGGGTCACCGCCGGCCAGGGGCACGACCATGAGGGTCACCTGGCCCGGGCGCTCGTAGGTGTCGTGCTGCTCGCGAAAGGCGAGCACCAGGTCGCCGTCGGGCGAGATCCGCGGGCGGGTGAAGTCGGCGTCCGGCGCGGCCAGCAGCGTGCGCCGCGCCTGCGCGGCATCCGGGGCCGTGGGCATGACCGCGATCTCGGTGACCCACTCGCCGGGCGCGGCACTGGCCGTCGTCCAGCCCGTGACCACGGCGGAGCCGTCCGGGGTCAGCTCGAAGGACTGCTCGTCCAGTTCCCGGCGGGCACCGGGGGTCAGGTCCCGCGGCTCGACGCCGGCGTCGCCCGCGGCCGGGTCGCCGTCGGCGGCCGGGATCTCCGCGGCCAGCAGCCGCACGCTGTCCGGACCCAGGTCATGGTCCCAGAAGCGGAGCAGCAGGCCGTCCTCATGCAGGATCGCGCTGGTGCCGGCGTCCGCGCGGGCCTGGCGGCGGGTGGCGTCGTCCTTCGCGTCCGCCGCGCCGGGCAGCACCCCGGTCGAGCAGGCGAACGCGGCCGCGTTCGCGGCGGTGCTCAGGCCGCCGGCGCCCCCCGGCGGCGCGGCGATCCGGCGGGCCTCACCGCCGCCGGCGGGCAGCAGCCACACGGCGGGCTGGTCGGCGCCGGCCTTCTTGTCCGGCGCGCCGGCTCCCGATGAGCTCTCTGGGCCCTCCCCGCCCGGCCCGGCTTTCCCGCCCGGCCCCTGGCTGGCCGCCGGCGCGGCCGGCCGGGTCGAGGTGAACAGCAGCGAGCCGTCCGGCAGGAACTGCGGGCCGCTCTCGCCCTCGGCGCTGCGGGTCAGCCGGGCCGGCCGGGCATCCGCGCGGGTCGCGTCGACCCGCCAGATGCTCGAGACGTACTTAGCCGGCTCGCCGGCCACGGTCTGCACCCCGATGGCCAGCCAGGTGCCATCCGGCGACAGCCGGATCCCGGTCAGCCGGGGAACCGCGGCAAATGCGGTGAGGTCGGTGAAAGCAGACACGGGTCTCCTAGCGGTGATCGGCGGTCGTGACCGGCGGGCGATTCTCCTGGTGGCTGGCTCTTTGGCGACGATACGGGACGGAACCGGCTCTCGTCACCGGCGGTTTTGCGGCGCGAGCCGGGCGGAGCCGGGCCGGGGACGGCCCCGGCCGGGCCGCCGGGACGAATTCGGACCGGCCACCCCCGCGAAGCCGAATGCGATAGTTTCGCGGGCATGAAAGCCCTCGTGCTGGCCGGAGGGTCAGGCACCCGGCTGCGGCCGATCACCCACACCTCGGCCAAGCAGCTGCTGCCCGTGGCCAACAAGCCCGTGCTGTTCTACTGCCTGGAGGCCATCGCCGAGGCCGGCATCACCGATGTCGGGATCGTGGTCGGCGACACGGCGCCCGCGGTCCAGGACGCGGTGGGCGACGGCTCGGCGTTCGGGCTGAAGGTCACCTTCATCCCGCAGGAGGCGCCGCTCGGGCTGGCCCATGCGGTTCTGGTGGCGGCCGACTACCTCGGCGACGACGACTTCGTCATGTATCTGGGCGACAACTTCATCGTCGGCGGCATCGCCGGCCTGGTCGACGAGTTCCGCGCCCGCCGGCCGGCCGCCCAGATCATGCTGACCAAGGTCGCCAACCCCCGCGAGTTCGGCGTCGCCGAGCTGGACGCGGCCGGGCGGGTCATCGGGCTGGAGGAGAAGCCCAAGGAGCCCAAGAGCGACCTGGCCCTGGTCGGGGTGTACATGTTCACGCCCGCGGTGCACGAGGGCATCGCGCAGCTCAAGCCCTCCTGGCGCGGCGAGCTGGAGATCACCGAGGCCATCCAGTGGCTGATTGACGCCGGCCGGCCCGTGTCCTCGACCGTGATCTCCGGGTACTGGAAGGACACCGGCAACGTCGCCGACATGCTCGAGGTCAACCGGATGGTGCTGGAGAGCATGCCCGCCGCCTGCCGCGGCACGGTCGACGCCGGCAGCGAGCTGATCGGCCGGGTCGTGATCGAGGAGGGGGCGACCGTGACCCGGTCCCGGGTGGTGGGCCCGGTGATCATCGGGGCCGGCACCACCGTCACGGACTCCTATATCGGCCCCTCCACCGCGCTCGGGGACGACTGCGTGATCTCCGAGGCCGAGATCGAGTACTCCATCGTTTTGCGCGGGACGTCCATCCGCGGCGTCGGGCGGATCGAGGCCTCGCTCATCGGCCACGACGTCGAGGTCACCCCCGCGCCGAACGTGCCGCGCGCGCACCGGCTGATCCTGGGCGACCACAGCAAAGTCCAGATCAGCTCATGAGCGCATCCGCGGGCTCGGCTCGCTGGCTGGTGACCGGGGCCGGCGGCATGCTCGGCCGAGACCTGGTCAGCCTCCTCGAGCGGCAGGGTGCCCCCGTGACCCCGGTGACGCGCAGCGACCTAGACATCACCGACCGGCAGGCGGTGCTGGGCGCGCTGCGCGAGGCCCAGCCCGACATCGTGGTCAACTGCGCCGCCTGGACCGCGGTCGACCTGGCCGAGTCCCGCGAGGCGGACGCCCTCGCGGTGAACGGCGAGGGCGCCGCGAACGTGGCCGCGGGATGCGCGCTGGCCGGCGCCCGGATGATCCAGCTGTCCACCGACTACGTCTTCGACGGGACGGCGCGGGTGCCCTACCCCGAGGATGCCGCGCCGGCCCCGGCCACCGCCTACGGCCGGACCAAGCTGGCCGGCGAGCAGGCCGTAACCCGGCTATTGCCCGGCCGGTCCTGGATCCTGCGGACCGCGTGGCTGTACGGGGCGCACGGCGGCAGCTTCGTGGCCACGATGATCGGGCTGGCGGGCCGCGCGGGCGACGTCACCGTCGTGGATGACCAGCACGGCCAGCCCACTTCCACCGTGACCGTGGCGGAACTGATCCTGGCCCTGGTCCGGGCGGAGGCCCCGGACGGCATTTACCACGCGACGTGCTCGGGCCAGACGACCTGGTTCGGACTGGCCCGGGAGATTTTCGGGCTGCTCGGCGCCGACCCCGAGCGGGTCACCCCGATCCCCAGCACCCAGCTGACGCGGCCGGCGCCGCGGCCCGCCTACAGCGTCCTGGGCCACGGCGCCTGGGCGCGGGCTGGCCTGGAGCCGCCGGAAGACTGGCGGGCCGCCCTGCACCGGGACTTCGCGGCCTTCGCGCCCGCGAGCTAGCCCGGCGGGGGTGCGGGCCGAGCCAGGCGCGGAGGGTGGGGTGTGGGCCGTTCATCAACGAACTCCACACGGAGGTGCCTGCGCCAGATCCGCTCCCTTCGATATACGACCGCCCGCTGCAGCAGCCGGAGATCGTGTCGCGTGATCAGGCTGAGCACGCGGCCCTTGATGCTTTTTTCTGAGTGATAAGCCATTGTCGATTCGAAATCAGGGGTCTTGTCGACGGCCGGGGGCACAACGCATCGCAGCCGATCGAGCACGCCTTCACTGTAAAAGTAACCCCAGTCGTCCGCCGCCGAGCGGATGGGCAGCCTGCTTTCCGTCATGCGCTGGCATGTTTCCCGGGTGATGACGTACGCGGCGGCACTCAACGGCTGGTGAATATCGAGAGGATGGACAAGCTGTCGGGCCGCCGGAAGATTGGCCGAGCCGCGCCGGCTCACCTGGCACGTGCCGACGCTGTCGAAGTTGAGCAGCGCGACCTCGGAGCCGGCTAGGTGCTCAGGCAACGCGTCGAGCACGGTTGGAAGGTCCGCCCGGAGTATGACGTCATCCTCGAGCACCAGCGCCTGGTCAAGGCCGTCGGCAAGTATTCTCCGGTAGACATGCAGGTGGCTCAGTGCGCACCCGACCTCCCCGGGCAAGAATGATTCGTTGTTGCGAGCCGAGGGCGCAGGCGCTCCAATGGTCTGGCGATCAGTCATGTCGAGATCGCGACCGTCGACGGCAACTACGAGCTCCCAATCGATCCTGGCATCCTTCAACTGGGCCGTAATGTGGGCTCGTCGTTCAGGCGAGCGAGCCAAGTTGATGACGTAAGCGTGCATTACTCTTCCTAGGCATTCATGGGGAGAGACACATTGATGAGCTGCGCTTCATGGGCTGTGCTTAAAATTCTGTTACATATCGCCAGGTCAGCCCACCGTGGTCCCTGGGGCGAGCGCCCTGAGGCCGGCCATTAGGTCAGCACGCTCAGCGCTGCGGCCAGCGAGCCGGCCGCCCGGTCCCGGTCGGACATGAGCGCCGGCGGCCGCGGCCACTCGATGGCCAGGCCGGGGTCGTCGAAGGCGATGGCGACGTCCTCCGCCGGGTCATGCGGCCGGTCGATGCGGTAGGAGACGTCCGCCGGGTCGGTGAGCGCCTGGAAGCCGTGCGCGCAGCCGACCGGGACATAGAGCGAAACCTGCTCGTCACCCCGCAGCTCGAAGCTTGCCCAGTGGCGGTAGGTGGGCGAGCCGGGCCGCAGGTCCACGATCACGTCGAAGATGGCGCCGTAGGAGCAGCGGACGAGCTTGGCCTCGCCGGCCCCGCGGCGCACGTGCATGCCACGGATCACGCCGCCCGCCGAGCGCGAGACGCTGTCCTGGGCGAACCCAGCCGGGTCCACCCCGGCCCGGGCCATGACCTCGGCGTCGAAGGTACGGCAGAAAAAGCCCCGCTCGTCGACGTGTGGCACGGGCGTGAACAGCAACGCGCCGGCCACCTCCGGAACCAACTGGACCTCCATCCGCATGCCCCCCTAGCGAATTCAGTAGCGAAATTCGGCCTGGCGGCGCATCAGCCCGTCGACCAGGCCGGCGTCGAGCAGCTCGCGGATGCGCCGCAGACGCACGAACCGTGCGGACGCGAAGTCCGCGTAGGTCAGCCCGGCCCCGGCGTAGGCCGCGGCGAGCTCGTCAACCCCGGCCCGGACCGTCCAGTCCAGCTTCAGGTCCGGGAAGGTCGCGTCCAGCTTGGCGAAGTCAACGCGGTAGTTGCGCAGGTCCGGCCCGGCACCCTCGGCGAACGACAGCTCGGAGCCGGGCACCGCCGCGCGCACCAGCTCGGCGATCTCCCGGATCTGGACGTTGTCCTGCGACCGCCCGACGTTGAAGGCCTCGTTGTGGACGAGCTCGCGGGGGGCCTGCAGTGCCGCCAGGAAGGCGCGGCTGATGTCCTCGACATGGACCAGCGGCCGCCAGGGCGACCCGTCGCTCTGCAGGTGCACCTTCCCGGTCGTCATCGCCACGGCCGTGAGGTTGTTGACGACGATGTCGAGGCGCAGCCGCGGCGAGGCACCGTAGGCCGTAGCGTTGCGCAGGTACGTCGGACTGAAGTCGTCGTCCGCCAGGCGGGCCAGCTCCCGCTCGGCCGCCACCTTGGTCTCGCCATAGGGCGTGACCGGGAACAGGTCCGCGTCCTCGGCCACCGCGGCCGAGCCGGCCGCGCCGTACAGGCTGCACGAGGAGGCGAACAGGAACCGCTGCACGCCCGCACGCTTGGCCGCCCCGGCCAAGCGCATCGTCCCGTCCAGGTTGACCGAGTAGGTCGTCTCCCGGTTGAGGTCGCCGAGCGGGTCATTGGACAGCGCGGCCAGGCACACCACTGCGTCGTAGCCGACCAGCTCGCCGGGCTCGGCGTCCCGGATGTCGCGCGCGATCCGCGGGGCCGACCCCGCAGGCCGCTTACCGAGGTCACAGCCCTCGTAGAGGCCCAGGTCCAAGCCGTCGACCTCATGGCCGGCGGACCGGAGAAACGGCACGAGGACCGCTCCGATGTAGCCACGGTCGCCCGCGACGAGGATCCGCATCTGCGTCAGCCCTTCCCGGGCGAGTGGCGGCCCGCCGCCGCGGCACAGCGGTCGCCGTGCCCTCTAATTGACCCGCGACCGCCCTGGCGTGATACATGCGCGTGCCCGGCAGGATCTCCGCTATAGGGCCGACTTGTCGTATCACGAAGCGTCAATCGCCGCTCATGTAGGTTCACGTGTTTTTCCCGCGGACAGGTCGGCGAACCGAGTTGGGTGACCCTATGAGAGTTGCAGTTTTCGGTCTGGGCTATGTCGGCGCGGTCACGGCCGCCTGCATCGCCGCGAACGGCCACGACGTGTGGGGCATCGACGTCGATGCAGCCAAGGTGGAAGAGCTCCGCACCGGTCGCAGCCCGGTGGCCGAGCCGGGCCTGGATGAGCTGGTCGCGCAGACCATCGCGGCGGGCACATTGCACGCCACGACGTCCTGCTCGCAGGCTCTGGCCCGAGCGGATGTCTCACTTGTCTGCGTGGGGACGCCATCGACCGCGCGCGGCGGCACGGACCTGACCTATATCCGGCGCGCGGTGGCCGACCTGGTCGAGGCCCTGCACGAGGTGCCGCCGCCTGCCTCCGGCCGGCACAGCGTCGTCATCCGCTCCACGGTGCCGCCGGGCACGGTGGAGGAGATAGTGCTGCCTGCCCTCACCGAGGGGCTGGCCGATACCCCGGTGGCCGCCGGCGCGGCCATGTGCCCGGAGTTCCTCCGGGAGGGCAGCGGGATCGCGGACTTCTACGCGTCCCCGTTCCTGGTCGTCGGCACCGGCGACCCGGCGGTGGCCGCGACCGTCAGCGAGCTGTTCGGCTTCCTCGACCAGGAACCGAAGATCGTCGACACCAGGACCGCCGAGGCCCTGAAGTACACCTGCAACGCCTTCCACGCGACCAAGGTGTCCTTTACCAACGAGGTGTCCCGGCTGTTCCGGCTGATGGGCGTGGATTCCCGCGAGGTCATGTCGCTGTTTTGCGAGGACACGGTCCTCAATATCTCGCCCAGCTACCTGCGCCCCGGTTTCGCCTTCGGCGGGTCTTGCCTGCCCAAGGACCTGCGGTCCCTGCTGCACCTGGCCCGGCTGAATGGCGCGGACCTGCCGCTGCTGTCCGGCACCCTGGCCACCAACGAGATCGTTATCAACGACGTGGTGGACCGCGTCGTGGCCCGCGACGCTCGCTCGGTCGCCCTGCTCGGCCTGAGCTTCAAGATGAACACCGACGACCTGCGGGAAAGCCCGAACGTCGAGCTGGCCGAGCGGCTGCTCGGCAAGGGCTTCGATGTCCGCATCTACGACCCGATCGTCAACCCGGCCCGCCTGGTCGGGGCCAACCGCCGCCATGTCGAGTCGAAGCTGCCGCACCTGGGCCGGCTGCTGCACAGCGAGCCCGGCGAGGTGCTGAGCGGCGCAGACGTGGCGATCGTCTCGTCCAGCCAGCCGGAGGTCGTGGACGCCCTGCTGCTGGTCCCGCCTCCGCACCTGATCGACCTGAGCGGCGCACTGGGCGGCGCGGTCGAGGCGCTGCCGGGGTATGAGGGTGTCGGCTGGTGAGCCGGGTCCTCATCATCGTCCAGAACCTGCCGGTGCCCTTCGACCGGCGGGTCTGGCTCGAGTGCCAGGCCCTGGTCGCCGACGGCCATGATGTATCGGTCGTCTGTCCCAAGGGTCCCGGCGACCCGGGCTTCGCGGTCGTGGACACCGTCAAGCTGTACAAGTACCGGCCGTACGCGCCGGGCGGCAGCAAGGCCGGCTTCATCGCGGAGTACGCGTACTCGTTTGCGGCTACCGCGTGGGGGACGGTCCGGGCACGCCGGCGGGGCCGGTTTGCGGTCCTGCAGGCCTGCAACCCGCCGGACATCTTCTGGCCGATCGCGATGGTGCTGCGGGCCATGAACCGCACCCGGTTCGTGTTCGACCACCATGACCTGTGCCCGGAGCTCTTCGAGTCCCGGTTCACCGACGGCCCGAAGCTGCCCTACCGGGGCCTGCGCGCGCTGGAGCGCCGGACGCACCGCACCGCCGACCACGTGATCTCCACCAACGACTCCTACCGGGAGATCGCGATCCGGCGCAGCGGCAAGTCCCCCGCGGACGTCACGGTCGTCCGCACCGGCCCGGATCCCGACTTCCTGCGGCGCGGCCCCGAAGACCCGGCGCAGCGGCGGGGCCGCCGGTTCCTCGCCGCCTACATCGGCGTCATGGGGCCGCAAGACGGGGTCGACATCGTGCTGCGGGCCGCCGACATCGTCGTCAACCGGCTCGGCCGCACGGATATCGCCTTCACCCTGATTGGGAAGGGCGACTGCTTCGACGAACTGGTGGCGCTCCGCGATGAGCTCGGCCTGGGCGGCCACGTTGAGTTCACCGGCCGGGCACCGGACGAGCTGGTTCAGCGCGTCATGTCCACCGCGGACGTCGGCCTGTCGCCGGATCCCAAGAACCCGCTCAACGACGTGTCCACGATGAACAAGACGATGGAGTACATGGCCTTCGAGCTGCCCGTGCTCGCCTTCGACCTGCGCGAGACCCGCGTGTCGGCCGCCGAGGCCGGGGTCTACGTCACGCCCAACGACGTAGCGCAGTACGCCGCCGCCCTGGTGGAGCTCATGGACGACGAGCCGCGCCGCGCGCGCCTCGGGAAGCTGGGCCGCGCCCGCGTCGAGCAGCACCTGGCCTGGGGACATCAGCGACGTGCCTACCTGGGCGTCTACCGCAACCTGCTAGCCGGCCGCCGCCGCCCGGACCCGACCATCACGACTGGCGACCAGAGGACCAGATGAAGCAGATAGCTCAGAACTACAAGTCGGGAGAGCTCGCCGTCCTGGACGTGCCCGCTCCGGCCTGCAGGCCGGGCGGCGTGCTCGTCCAGTCCCTGTTCTCGCTGATCTCCACCGGCACCGAGATGATGAAGGTGACCGAGGCCAAGATGTCGCTGGTCGGGATGGCCCGCGCCCGGCCCGACCAGGTCCGCAAGGTCCTCGACTCGGTCTCGCAGCAGGGCCTGGCCACCACGTACAAGAAGGCCATGAGCAAGCTCGACTCCTACACGCCGCTCGGCTACTCGCTGTGCGGCGTGGTCACCGAGGTGGGCCGCGGGGCTTCGGAGTTCCACGTGGGCCAGCTCGTCGCCGCGGCTGGCAACGAGTACGCCCTGCACGCGGAGTACAACTGGATCCCGGTCAACATGTGCGTCCCCGTCCCGCGGGACGTCGCACCCGAGCATGCCGCCTTCTCGACGGTCGGGGCGATCGCCATGCAGGGCGTGCGCCAGGCCGAGGTCCAGCTGGGCGAGACCGCGCTGGTCATCGGCCTGGGCCTGGTCGGCCAGCTGGTCGTCCGGCTGCTCGTCGCGGCCGGGGTCCGGGTGGTGGGCCTGGACCTGAGCCAGGATCGCTGCCAGCGGGCCGAGAAGGCCGGCGCGGTGGCCTGCGGGGCACCGAGCGGCGATGGCCTGGTCACCGTCGAGCAGGCGCTGGCCGAGATGACCGGCGGCCGCGGCGCCGACCACGTGCTGCTGGCCGCCGGCGGCCACTCCAACGGCCCGGTCGAGCTGGCCGCCAAGCTGGCCCGCGACCGGGCCAGGGTCGTCGACATCGGCAAGACGAAGCTGGACCTGCCGTGGAACGCCTACTACGACAAGGAACTGGACGTCCGGTTCTCGCGGTCCTACGGTCCCGGGCGCTATGACAGCCGCTATGAGCTGGAGGGCATCGACTACCCGGCCGGCTACGTCCGCTGGACCGAGCGGCGCAACCTGGAGTGCTTCCTGGACCTCCTCGCGCACAAGGACATCGAGGTCGAGTCCCTGATCACGGGTACGTTCCCGATCGAGAGCGCGACCACCGCCTATGACGACCTGGCCTCGGGCGCGATGGCGGCCGTAGCGGTGCTGCTGGAGTACCCCAAGCCCCAGGCCGCGGCGCCGCCGCCGGCGACGAGCCGGGTGGTCTCCGGCGGCCTGGTCTCCGGCGGCGGCGCCGCCCCGCGGCCGGCCCGGCCGGGACAGGTGGCGGTCGGGTTCATCGGCGCCGGCAACTACGCCACCTCCATGCTGCTGCCCCACCTGGCCGGCCACCCCGCCGTCCAGCTGGCCCACGTCGCCACCAACCGGTCCCTGACGGCCGTCAACGCCCAGCAGAAGTTCGGCTTCACCACTGCGTCGACCAGCGCGGAGGCGGTACTGGAGGACACGTCGCTGGACGTGATCTTCATCGTGACCCGGCACCATACGCACGCTGACCTGACCTGCCGGGCCCTGGAGGCCGGGAAGACGGTCTTCGTGGAGAAGCCGCTGGCCCTGACCCGAGACGAGACCGAGCGGATCCTGGACGTCGTCGAGAAGACCGGCAACGACCGGATCATGGTCGGGTTCAACCGGCGGTTCGCGCCGCTGCTGACCGACCTGCGCGCCCGGTTCGGCGGGCAGGCCGCCACCGCTTCCGCCCGCTACCTGGTCAACGCGGGGCAGCTCGACGCCGCCAGCTGGTACCTCAACGAGGAGCTGGAGGGGTCCCGGTTCACCGGCGAGGGCGGCCACTTCATCGACACGCTCAGCTGGTGGGCGGACAGCCTGCCGGTGGAGGTCTACGCCGCGTCCGGCGCCAACCCCGAGGACGTCCAGGCCATCGTCCGGTTCGCCAGCGGGGCGAACGGGACCATCAGCTACGTCACGACCGGCAACAACCGGTTCCCCAAGGAGACGCTGGACGCCGGCGCGGGCGGAAACAGCGCGCGGCTCGACAACTTCACGCAGGCGACGGTCTGGTCCGGCCGCAAGAGCAGCACCAGCAAGGCGCGCCGCGGCCAGGACAAGGGCCAGCGTTCCGAAATCGAGCAGTTCATCGCGGCCAGCCGGACCGGTGCCGCGATGCCGATCGCGCTCGAATCCCTGGTCGCGACGACCCGGGCCACCATCGCGGTGGCGGAGAGCCGGGCCAGCGGGCGCCCGGAGCGGGTGTGATCCTGGCCCGCACGTCGCGGCTGGGCTGGTACGCGCGGCGCGTCGCCCGGATGTCGCCCGCCGAGCTGGCCTGGCGGGCCCGGGACCAGGCCGTCCAGCTGGCCTGGACCCGGCGCCAGGTGAGCCGGGGGCAGCTCCCGGCGACGGACGCGCTCCCCCCCGGCGAGCGACGGTTCACCGCGGCCCTGCCGGCGGGCACCGCGGCGGCCGTGCCGCCGGAGGCCAGGGCCGCCGTCCTGGCGGCTGCGGACGAGCTGCTGGCCGGCAGTTGGGAGGTGCTGGGCGTCGCCCGGACCGACCTGGTCGCACCCGACTGGTTCCGCGATCCGGTGACCGGGCGGCGCTCCGCGCCGGGCCGCTACTGCTTCCGGATCAACCAGCGCTCCGAGGAGCAGGTCGGCAACATCAAGCAGGTCTGGGAGATCGCCCGGCTGCAGCACCTCACGCTGCTGGCCACGGCCTGGTACCTGACCGGCGAGGACGCCTACGCGCAGCGGGTCGCGCGGCAGCTGCGGTCCTTCTTCGAAGAGAACCCGTTCCTGTCCGGCGTGCACTGGACCAGTGGCATCGAGGTCGGCATCCGGCTGATCAGCCTGGCCTGGATCCGGCGCCTCCTGGACGACTGGCCGGGCGTGGCGGGCCTGTTCGAGGAGAGCGAGCTGGCCGTGGCCCAGATCCGCTGGCACCAGGTCTTCCTGGCCGGGTTCAGGAGCCGGGGCTCCTCGGCCAACAATCACGTCGTGGCCGAGGCGGCCGGGCTGCTCGCGGGCAGCTGCGCGTTCGGCTGGTTCCCGGAGAGCGCGCAGTGGCGGGGGCGGTCCGCCCGGCTCCTGGAGGACGAGCTCAGCCACAACACCTTCCCCTCGGGCATCAACCGCGAGCTGGCCTCGGACTACCACGGCTTTGTGGCTGAGCTGGGGATCCTCGCGGCGGTGGAGGCGACGGCGGCCGGGCGGCCGCTCAGCGAGGCGGCCTGGCGGGGCCTGGCCGCCATGACCGACAGCGCCGCGGCCCTGGTAGACGAGCGCCTGCGGCCACCGCGCCAGGGCGACGGCGACGAGGGCCGGGGGCTGCTGCTCGACGCCCCGGCGGCCAACCGCTGGCCGTCCCTGCTGGCCCTGGGCGGCCGGCTCTTCGGTCCGCTGGACTGGTGGCCGCCGGCGCCCGCGGACGCGAGCGCCGTGCTCATCGCAGCCGTGGCCGGGCCGCCGCGGCCGGCCACGGGCCGGCCCGCCCGGCGCCCGGCCCGGTTCGCCGACGCCGGTCTGACCATCCTGCGCAGCCGGGCGGGCGGCGGGCCAGAAATCTGGTGCCGGTGCGACGGGGGCCCGCACGGGTTCCTCAGCATCGCCGCGCACGCGCACGCGGATGCGCTGTCCGTCGAGGTCCGGCACGGCGGCGTGGACGTCTTGGCCGACCCCGGGACCTACTGCTATCACGGCGATCCGCCCTGGCGGGCCTACTTCCGGTCGACCCGCGCGCATAACACCGTCGAGCTGGCGGGCCAGAACCAGTCCGCCGACGGCGGCCCGTTCCTGTGGCTGCGGCACGCCAACGGCCGGGAGACCGAGGTCCGGATGAGCGAGGACGAGCTCAGCTGGGCGGCGGACCATGACGGTTACCGGGAGCTGACCCCGCCGGCCCGGCACCGCCGCCGGGTGCGGCTGGACGAGGCCCGGCGCACGCTGGAGATCACCGACCAGGTCGACGGGGCCGGCCACGACCTCCGGCTTGCGTTCCACCTCGGCCCCGAGGTGGAAGCCGAGCTGGTCGCGGACGGGCCCGGCAGCGCCGCGCTGCTGCGGTGGCCCGGCCCGGCTGGGACAGCGTCCGCCCGGCTCGAGCTGCCAGCTGGCCTGCGCTGGACCCTGCACCGCGGCGAGACCGATCCGATCCTCGGCTGGTACGCCGACGGCCTCGGTCGCCGCCGGCCCAGCTACACCCTGCTCGGCCGCGGGTCATCGGACCCGCACGCCACTCTTGTTACCCGCATGCAGTTTAGTGACTCCGCCCAGCGACCAAACGCTCCCATTACCAGCGCAGACATATCATTGGGGGCGTCCCGGGCCCGGTCGGAAGATCCGTCGGGCACCCAGGCGGAGGGCAGATGAGCGAGCAGACGCTGGACCTGAAGAGGGCTGTGCAGATCGTGCGGCGGCATGCCCTGGTCGCCGCGGCGGCCGCGCTCGTGGGCTTGGCCGCGGGCGGGGCGTACGCCGTGGTCAGCCCGCCCCAGCTGGCCAGCACGGCCCTGGTCCGGATCGCCTCCCCCCACTCCGCGTACTCAGCTAACGGCGCGTCCACCCTGGTGGTGATCGCTAGCAGCGACCCGGTTCTGCGGCGGGCGCAGCCGTCCATCCACCCGCCCCTGTCGGAGCAGGACCTGCAGCGGCGCATGACGGTGAAGAGCCTGACGTCCGGCATCATCTCGATCCGCGCCGAGGGCCGGACGGCCGACCAGGCCGAGGATATGGCCAACGCGGTGGCCCGGAGCTTCGTCGCCTACATCACCTCACCGCAAAGCCTGAGCGGCTCCACCGGTGCTCTGGTCCTGCAGCCCGCGTCCACCGCCACCGGCCGACCGCTGATCGCGTCTATCGCCATCTTCGGGATCATCGGCCTCCTGGCCGGGGGCGCCATCGGCGTGATCGGCCTGCTGGCGGCGAACCGCCGGGACCGGCGGCTCCGCCAGCGCGACGAGATCGCCGACTCCATCGGCATCCCGGTCCTGGCGTCCGTCCCGGTCGATCACCCGGCCGATGCTGCGGGGTGGGTGAAGCTGCTGACCGAGTACGAGCCCGCTGCCGTCGACGCGTGGCGCCTGCGCGGCGTCCTGGACTACCTGGGCGTGGGGACGGGAAGTCGGGGCGAGGAGATCTCGGTGGCGGTCGTGTCACTGGCTACCGATCCCGGCGCGCTGGCCCTGGGGCCGCAGTTCGCGACCTTCGCTGCCTCGCTCGGCATCCGGACCCACCTCGTCCTGGGACCGCAGCAGGATCCAGACGTGACCGCGACGCTGCACGCCGCGTGCACCGGGATGCCGGAGATCCCGAACCTGCGGATCACGGTCCGGAACGAGGACAACGCGGTCGAGGAGAGGCTCAGGGAGAGGGGGGCCGCGCTGACCGTCCTGATCGCCGTCGTCGACCCGGCGGCGCCGCGGGAGGCCGACCGCACGCACACCGCACTGGCCGTGCTGGGCGTATCGGCGGGCACGGCGACCGGGGACCAACTGGCCCGGGTTGCCTTCAGCACCGCTGACCGGGGCCGCCGCCTGGCCGGAATCCTCGTCGCCGACCCGGACTCGACCGACCACACAACCGGCCGCCTGCCGCAGCTGACCCGGACGACCGCCAGCGGAGCGCCGTCGCACC
>Ga0193728_1000345_pt1 | contig 22208 bp, 24 predicted proteins | sample U1c1metaG_FD_143037 | JGI IMG/M metagenome (GOLD analysis project Ga0193728, IMG submission 143037) | Soil microbial communities from a riparian zone of the East river system, Colorado, United States - U1c1 | ecosystem: Environmental > Terrestrial > Soil > Riparian zone | place: USA: East River...
GCCGAGCCGTCCCGCTGCGTTGATGCGCGGGCCGAGGCGGAACCCGACCGCCCCTGCGTCGACCGCAGCGGGATCGACACCCGCGACGCGCATCAATGCGCGCAGGCCGAGCTTCTGCGTGCGCGCGAGCGCGCGGAGGCCGGCGATCACCATGCTGCGGTTCTCGTCGAGCAGCGGCACGACGTCGGCGATCGTCGCGAGCGCAACGAGATCGAGATGCTTCTTCGGGATCTCCGAGTCGACGCCGAAGAGCGCCTGCCCGAGCTTGTAGACGACGCCGGTGCCGCACAGCTCCGGGAACGGATAGTTGGACGGCTTCGTCGCGACGATCGGACAGTCGGGCAACGTCGCGCCCGGGCGATGGTGATCCGTGACGATGACTTCGAGCCCGCGCGCCTTCGCCTCCGCGATCTCCTCGACGGCGGTGATGCCGCAGTCGACGGTGAGCACGAGGCCGCAGCCCTCGTCGGCGAGCCGCTCGAGTGTCGACCGGTTGACGCCGTAGCCCTCGTCGAAGCGGCTCGGCAGATGCCAGTCGACCTGGGCGCCGAGCTCGCGCAGCAGTAGCACGGCGAGCGTCGTCGCAGCGATGCCGTCGACGTCGTAGTCGCCGTGCACGCAGATGCGGCGCCCTTCCGCGACGGCCGCGCGGATGCGCTCGCAGGCAAGCTGCATGTCGCCGAGCAAGAACGGGTCGTGCGGCGTCATCTCCCCATCGAGAAAGGCCCGCGCAGAAGCGGGTTCGGTGCACCCGCGCCGGACGAGGACGCTCGCCGTCAGCTCGCTGATTCCCAGCGCCGCCGCAAGCTCGGCCTGCACCCGGTGCGGGCACGGACTGATCGTCCAGGTGCCCTCGTGCATCGTGCAACCACGCTACGGGGAGCGTCGGACGGAGCGAATCGGCGAGACTCGCCTGCATGCGCGACCTTTTTCTGCTCGATCCGGACGTCGTCTTCCTCAACCACGGCTCCTTCGGCGCGTGCCCGCGGCCGGTCTTCGAGGCCTACCAGGCCTGGCAGCGCGAGCTCGAGCGGGAGCCGGTCGACTTCATCGCCCGCCGGTTGCCCGGGGTACTCGCGGACGCGCGCGCGGAGTTGGCGGCGTACCTCGGCGCCGCGGCGGACGACCTGACGTTCGTCCAGAACGCGGGCACAGGCGTGAACATCGCCGCGCGGTCGATCGACCTGCAGCCAGGCGACGAGGTGTTGGCGACGGGGCTCGAGTACGGCGCCTGCGACTTCGCCTGGGAGTCGGTCTGCAGCGCCGCGGGAGCGCGGTACGTCCGCGCGGAGATGCCCCTGCCTGTCGGCGACGTTGTCGAGTCGCTGTTCGCGCAGCAAACCGATCGCACGCGCGTCGTCTACGCATCGCACATCACGTCCGAGACGGGAATCCGGCTGCCGATCGAGGAGATCGTCGCGCGCGGCCGCGCCGCAGGACTGATCGCCGTTGTCGACGGCGCACATGCGCCCGCCCACACCGCCGTCGACCTCGGCGCGCTCGGCGCGGACTTCTACGCCGGCAACTGCCACAAATGGCTTTGCGCACCGAAGGGCTCCGGGTTCCTCCACGTACGACCGGAGCATCAAGAGCACGTCGACGGCGCGATCGTCAGCTGGGGTCACCGCAAGCCGTCGACCTTCATCTCACGCACGGAAGATCAGGGAACGCGCGACGAGTCCGCATATCTCTCCGTGCCGGCGGCGATCGCGTTCCAGCACGAGCACGATTGGGACGCGGTGCGCACGCGCTGCGTCGACCTCTGCCGCGATGCACGCCGCGAGCTGTGCGCGGTGCTGGGCACCGAGCCGATCGCACCCGAGGAGATGGTGCTTCAGATGGCGAGCGTGCGCATCCCGGACGACGTCGACGGCGCCGCGGTCGGCCGCGTGCTGTGGGACGAACACCGCATCGAGATCCCACTCATGCGTCCGCAGCAGGATCTGCTGCGCATCTCGATCGCCGCGTACACGACGCGGGAGGACGTCAACAGGCTGCTCGACGCCCTCCCGAGCGCGATCGCTACGTCCCGCACCCCGACAGGATCGTGAGGCCGGTCACCGGCCGGAGCTCCGCGCCGGTCGGCAGCGCGCCCTTCGTCGTGTGCAGCGGATTCCAGAACCCGACGCCCGTCAGCTGAACCGTGGCGCCGAGCGGCTGCCAGCCGCCCTGCGGAGCCGGGCAGCGGCCGAGCGCGGTGCGCGCGGCAATCATCGCGGTGCGTCCGCGCGTGCTCTTGGACAGACACAGCGGATTCGGCAGATAGGCGTTCATGTACGTCGAGGTCCCGGTGTCGAACAGCACGAGCGCGATCTCGCCGTTCGACTGCATGCGGTACTGGTCGACGACCGCCGTCAGCTGCCACTGCTGCTTCTGAAACGACGTCGTGCGCGCCGTCGGAACCTTCGCCGGTGCAGGAAGCTTCGCGACGTCAGCGATGCTCGTGCCGGCGGCCGGCCATTTCACCGTCGCACGTCCAGCGTCGCTCAGGGTCATCAGCCTCCATAGCGTCCCGCCGCACCAGGGACCCGGCGCGGCTGCCCGTTCTGCCGATGCGCGCGGAGCCGACAGTGCACCGACCGCGCACATGAGCACGAGTACGCCGACGAGGAACGTTCGCTGCGACTTCACCATCTCGTTGGTACCTCCGAGTCGATCGACGATCCGCAGTCGCTGGAGTATCGGCGGCCTGGCGGACGGCGGCGACGCTCGAACGAGTGAGGCCTAGCCGCCTTCGCGCGGCAACTGCACGCCGAGAATGCTCAGAACCACGAGCAGCGCGATCCCGCCGACCCAGAGGCCGAGCACGAGCCGGGGCCGCTTGCTCTCCCTGAGGGACTGTGTCGCCACCTTGCCCCAGAGGATCAGCAGGCCGAGCAGCGCCGCCACGGCAACGACGATCACCGGCGCGAGATAGACCGCCCGCTCGATCGACCAGCCCATGATCAGGGCGGTCGCGACCACCAGGCCGAAGACGACCAGGAGGGCGGCGGAGAGGCGGAACGTGCGCACGACCCAAGGGTACGCTTCCCCCGTGGACTCCGAGGCGAACTACAGCTCCGGCGAGGACTACGTCGTCGAATTCCTCGGCTACCGCTTCGGCTTCAACACGTCCGATTTCGAGCAGCGCGTCACGGCAGCCGCCGTCAAGCTCGGCCTGCTGCCAGGGAACGAGTTGGACGACGACGAGACGGCCGACCTGGTCGAGCTGGTGGAGCGGGACGCCATCGACGAGCCCCGCAGCACGCTCGGCCGCTACCTCGTTCGCCACTGGGACGACATCTCCCTCGTCGAGGGCGAGTCGCTCGTCTACTGGCTCAAGAAGCTCGTGTTCCGCGGCGCGTGGCTCGACCACCGCGTCAAGGAGGGCAAGCTCGAGGTCGGCTGGGACGACGCGGCGGCGGAGTTCTCCTACCGCGACCCGAACGGCGGCCGCGCGCTGCTCGAGCTCCTCCCGACGCCGAGCTGGAAAGAGCTCCAGTACCGCCGATGAGCGTGCCCCGCCGGTACGCGCTCGCCGGCCCCGCGTACCTCGCGGTGCTACTCGCGGTCGACACGCAGGCGACGTATCCGGCACAGCTTGCGCTCGGCGTGCTGACCTGGTGCGTGTTCGCAGCCGCGCTCGTGCCGCTCGCGCCGCTCGCCCGTGCGCAGGCGCTCGGCGTGGTGCTCTTCGCAACGGCGGGCGAGATCATGGGCTCGCTCATCTGGGACGTCTACACCTACCGGCTGCACAACCTGCCGCTCTTCGTCCCGCCCGCGCACGGCATCGTCTATCTCAGCGGCCTCGCGATCGTGGGAATCATCCGCGGCCGCGTGCTCGTCGCCGTCGCGGCTGTGATCGCGGTCGCCTGGGGCGTCGCCGGCGTGACCGTGCTGCCCCGTGCCGACGCCGCCGGTGCCATCGGCGTCGTGCTCCTCTGCGTCTACCTCTGGCGAGGACGGGCCCGCGCTACGTACGCAGGCGTGTTCCTCGTCGTCGCCGCGCTCGAGCTCTATGGAACGTCGATCGGGACATGGCGGTGGGCAGCCACCGTGCCCGGCCTCGGCCTGTCGCAGGGCAATCCGCCGAGCGGCGTCGCAAGCGGCTACGTATGGTTCGACGTGATGGCGCTGCTCGTCGCACCGTGGCTCGTCAACGCGTCGCGCAACGTCCGCGCACGGCTCACGCCCGCAGCCGCCTGATGCCGGTCGTCTTCGGCGTCGCGCTCGGCGGCGCGCTCGGAGCCTCGGCGCGCTACGGCGTCGACCGCCTGATCGAGCAACGGACGAGCTCGATCTTCCCCTGGAGCACGTTCACGATCAACGTGACGGGATGCTTCGCGATCGGGCTGCTGACGAGCGTGCTCGTCGAGCGTCAGCACCTCCCCGCGTGGGTCCGCGTCGGGCTCGTCGTCGGTGTCATCGGCGGCTACACGACGTTTTCGACCTTCGCGCAGGAGGCGCTCGAGGCCGGCGAGGTGCATCACATCGCCATCGCCGCCGCGTACGTCGTCGCAAGCGTCGCGCTCGGCATCCTCGCGGTCTACGCCGGCACCCTCGTCGGGCGCACGTTCTAGAACAGCTTGCTGTCGGGTGACGCGGCGCCCACGTGCGCGCGGCCGAGCTTCGTGATCGTCCGCCCGCGCGGCGTGCGCTGGATGTAGCCGAGCTGGAGCAGGAACGGCTCGTAGACGTCTTCGATCGTGTCCGGCTCCTCGCCGAGCGACGCCGCGAGCGTCGTCAGCCCCACGGGGCCACCGTCGAACTTCTCGACGATCGTGCGGAGCAGCGAGCGGTCCATGCCCTCCAGGCCCGCCTCGTCGACCTCGAGCAGCTCGAGTGCCTCGCGTGCGATCGCCGTCGTGATCGCGCCCTGGTGCCGCACCTGCGCGACGTCGCGTACCCGCCGCAGGATGCGGTTCGCGATGCGCGGCGTACCGCGCGACCGGCCGGCGACCTCCTCCGCCGCGTCGTCGGCGATCTCGACGCCGAGAATGCGCGCCGAACGCTTGACGATCTGCCCGAGCTGGCCCGCGTCGTAGTAGTCGAGTCGAAAGGTCATGCCGAAGCGGTCGCGCAACGGCGACGTGAGCAGGCCCGTACGCGTCGTCGCGCCGACAAGCGTGAACGGCGCGAGCGTGAGCGTCAACGTGTTCGCGGACACGCCCTGCCCCATGACGACGTCGAGGCGGAAGTCCTCGAGCGCCGGGTAGAGGATCTCCTCCGCCGCGCTGCTCATCCGGTGGATCTCGTCGATGAAGATGACGTCGCGCTCCTCGACCGAGCTGAGGATCGAGGCGATGTCGCGCCGCTCGAGAGAGGGCCCCGCGACCGTGCGGATCCCGACGCCGAGCTCCTCACGGATGATGTTCGCGAGGCTCGTCTTGCCGAGGCCCGGCGGCCCGACGAGCAAGACGTGGTCGAGAGCCTCGCCGCGCGCCTTCGCCGCGCTCAGCGCGATCCCGAGTTGTTCTTTGATGCGCTCCTGGCCGACGAAGTCGTCGAGGCTGCGCGGCCGCAGCGTCTGCTCGACGGCCTCCTCGTCCTCCTTGATCTCCGGTGCGAGAAACGGTGCGCTGCTCATGCCGCTCTCTTCAACGCGAGGCGCACCCGCTCCTCCGGCGGGAGCGCGGGATCAGTGTCGGCGAGCGCCCGCTCGGCGTCGATGAGCGTGTAGCCGAGCTCGACGAGTGCGTCGCGGGCGACCACGTGGCTGTCGCCGGACGGCGTCGTCATCAGCTCGACGACGCCGGCGCCGATCTTCTCCTTCAGCTCGAGCACGATGCGCTCGGCCGTCTTCTTGCCGATCCCGGGGATCGCCTGGAAGCGCGCGATGTCCTCGCGCACGATCGCGCGGCGCAGCTCGTCGGCAGCCGAGCCGGAGACGATCGCGAGCGCCACCTTCGGCCCGATGCCGTTCACCGTCAAGAGCAGGATGAAGAGCTCGCGCTCGCCGCGGTCGGCGAAGCCATAGAGCTGCATCGCGTCCTCCCGCACGTGCAAATAGGTCTCGACGACGATCTCGTCGGCACCGTCGACGCCAAAAGATGTGCAGAGCCGCAGCACGCTGGGAGTCGCCGCGACGAGATAGCCGACGCCGCCGACGTCGAGCACGAGCCCCTCGGGCGTGACGCCGGCGGGCTTGCCGCGAAGTCGTGCGATCACGACGTCAACCCGCCATCTTCAAGAGGGGTGGTGCAAGCGCATGGCAGATCGCGACGGCGAGCGCGTCGGCCGCGTGGTTCGGCGTCGGCAGCGCCTGGAGCGAGAGGATCGTCTTGACCATCCGCTGCACCTGAGACTTGTCGGCGCGGCCGTAGCCGCACACCGCCTGCTTCACCCGCGCAGGGGGGTATTCGGTGCATTCAAGACCGGCCAGCGCGGCCGCGACGAGCACGGCGCCGCGCGCCTGCCCGACGGAGAGCGCGATGCGGGCGTCTGCGCCGACGTATGACTCCTCGAGGGCCACCGCATCCGGCGCGTGCTCCGTGATGAGCGCCGCCACGCCGTCGAAGATGGTCTTGAGGCGCAGCTCTGGGCGCTCGCCGGCCGGCGTCGACCACCACCCGTGGTCGATGGCCCTGAGGCGCCCGCCGCTTCTGTGGACTATCCCGTACCCGCATGCAGCCGTTCCCGGATCGATGCCTATGACCTTCACGAGGACACGTTAGGCACCTAGTCGGACGTCCCTGCCAGGCTCTACGCGAGGCGCACGACCTCCGCGCCGTGGGCGACCCCGGCGGCAGCGTACGCGTCGTCCTCGTCGAGGGTCTCGTGCTCGAGCAGGGCGTGCGCAAGCGAATCGAGCTTGTCCCGGTTCTCCCGGAGCAACGCGACGACCTCCTCCTGCGATTCTTCGACAACGCGGCGCACCTCGTCGTCGATCAGCTGCTGGGTGTGCGGCGACACCTCGGCCGCGCCCGGCAAAAACGGTCCCGAACCGTCGCGCGGAAGTACCGCGATCGGACCGACCGCCGCGCTCATGCCCCAGCGCCCGACCATCTGGCGCGCGATGGCGGTGAGCTGCTCGATGTCCGACTCGGCGCCGGTGCTGATCTCGCCGAATACGACTTCCTCCGCCGCGCGCCCGCCGAGCGCAACCTTGATCTTTGCCCGCACTTCGGGCTCGCGATAGTTGAAGCGGTCACTGTCGGGTGCCGAGAACGTCACGCCGAGCGCCAACCCGCGCGGAATGATCGACACCTTGCGCACCGGATCCGCGCCCTCGGTGAGCATCCCGACAATCGCGTGACCGCCTTCGTGGTACGCGGTACGGCGCCGGTCGTCGTCGCTCATCATGACCTGCCGCTCCGCACCGAGGACGATTCGCTCGAGCGCGTCGGCGAAGTCGGACTCGTCGACCACCTTGTGATCGCGCCGGGCGGCGAGCAACGCCGCCTCGTTGACGAGATTCGCCAGATCGGCGCCCACCATTCCGGGCGTCGTTGCCGCGATCCTGCCGAGGTCGACGTCGGCGGCGAGGGGCACGACGCGCGTGTGCACCTTCAGGATCGCCTCGCGTCCTGCGCGGTCGGGCGGCTGCACCGCGACCCGCCGGTCGAAGCGACCCGGGCGAAGCAGCGCCTGGTCGAGTACGTCAGGCCGGTTCGTCGCGCCGATGACGATCACGCCGGTCGACGAGTCGAAGCCATCCATCTCGGTCAGGATCTGGTTCAGCGTCTGCTCACGCTCGTCGTTGCCGCCGCTGAAGCCGGCAACGCCCGACGTTCGCGAACGGCCGATCGCGTCGAGCTCGTCGATGAACACGATCGCCGGCGCTGCCTCCTTCGCCTGCTTGAACAGATCGCGCACACGCGACGCGCCGACACCGACGATCGCCTCGACGAACTCCGATGCCGCCATCGAGAAGAACGGGACGTCCGCCTCGCCGGCCACCGCTCGGGCGAGCAGGGTCTTGCCGGTGCCCGGCAGCCCCGAGAGCAGCACGCCGTGCGGGATCCGGCCGCCAAGGCGCTTGTACTTCTCTGGATGGCGCAGGAAATCGACGACCTCCGTCAGCTCCTGCTTCGCTTCGTCGATCCCGGCGACGTCGGCGAACGTGACCTTCTCGCCCGTCGGTTGGTACCGGCGCGCGCTCGACCGGCCGAACGACCCGAGGATGTTCTGCACGTTCCCCGCCCGCCGCATGAGCCAGAAAAGAAGCAGGACGAAGAGGATCGTCGGCCCGAAGCCGAGCAGCAGATTCTGCCACCAAGGGCCTCCGGTATCGAGCGGCTCGGCGTTGACGACCACCTTCTTCGTCTGCAGCAGCTGCGACAGCGAATCGTTGTTCGCAAACGCCGGAATCTCGGTCTGGAACAGCGTCGTCGGCTTCGCGGTGCCATAGGTCAGCTGCTTCGTAAAGGTGCCCTGGATCGCCGTGCCCTTCGACGTGATCTCCTTCACATGCCCCGCAGTCACCTGCGTCAGGAAGTACGGGCTGTACGGGACCCGCACGCGCGGGTGCGGCTGCATCGAGCGCGAGCTGAAGTAGATGTTGAAGGCCAGCAGTGCGAGGAAGAGGCCGATCCAGCGGCGGCCCACGTTGAAGCGCGGCAGCTTCGGCGTCGTCGGCACGCCTGCGTTCGTGCGGCGATCGTCCGGAGTCACGCTCACCGAGGCATTCTGCCTCAGCAGACCTAGCCTGCGACGGCCTCGAGCACGCGCTCCGGGATGTCGAAGTTCGCGTAGACGTCCTGGACGTCGTCGTTGTCCTCCAGCTGGTCGATCAGGCGCAGCACCTTCTTCGCGTCGCCCTCGTCGTCCACCTCGACTGTCGTCTTCGGCACCATCGTCAGCTCCGCCGATTCGACCGTGAAGCCGGCGGCCTCCACCGCCTCGCGCACCGCGGACAGGAACTGCACGTCGGTCGTCACCGTGAACGTCGTGCCGTCGAGTGCGACGTCGTCCGCCCCACCCTCGGCCGCGGCGAGGATCAGCTCGTCCTCGTCGACGCCGGCTGCGTCGACAAGCACGAGACCGCGGCGTTCGAACAGCCACGCCACAGCGCCGGAGCCACCCAAATTGCCGTCGTTCTTCGCGAACGTATGCCGCACGTCGGACGCAGTGCGGTTGCGGTTGTCGGTGAGCGCCTCGACGATCACTGCGACACCGCTCGGCCCGAATCCCTCGTAGATCACGGTCTCGAACGCGGACGCATCGGCGTCGGCGCCCGAGCCCTTCGCGATCGCGCGGTCGATGTTGTCCTTCGGCATCGAGTACGACTTCGCTTTCTCGATCGCGTTCTGCAGCGCAAGATTGCCGGCTGGGTCTCCCCCGCCCTCCTTCGCCGCAACGATGATCGCGCGCGAGAGCTTCGAGAAGAGCTTGCCGCGCTTCGCGTCGGCTGCGCCCTTCTTGTGCTTGATCGACGACCACTTGCTATGCCCGGACACTCGTCGCCTCCCGTACCTGGTTGAGAAAGAGCTCGTGGATCCGCGTGTCGTCCGTCAGCTCGGGATGGAATGCCGCGACGAGGATCCTGCCCTCGCGCGCGAGCACCGGATGCCCGTCGATCTCCGCCAGCACCTCGACGTCGTCTCCCGCATCCTCGATCCACGGGGCACGGATGAACACTGCGCGGAATGGCTCCTCACCGTGGCCAATGTCCAGGTTCGCCTCGAAGCTCGCCACCTGGCGGCCGAACGCGTTTCGCCGGACGGCGATGTCTGCGATCCCGAGATGGTCGCGGTCGAGCAGGATCATCCCGGCGCACGTGCCGAAGATCGGCGCCTCGAACCGCTGCAGTGCCTCGTCGAGCCCGTAGAGCCGCATGAGCCGCGTCATCGCGGTCGACTCGCCACCGGGGACGATCAGGCCGTCGAGACCCTCGAGCTGCTCGGGCAGCCGCACCTCGACCGGCTCGGCGCCGAGGCGCCGCAGCACGGCCGCGTGCTCGCGGAAGTTGCCCTGCACGGCGAGCACACCGATCCGAAGCGGTTGGTCCACACGCGGATTGTAGAGGTGGCTACCTGGGCGCCAGCGGAGCGGTCGCCGGATTCCGGCGTCGCGCATGCAGTCCGAGGGCGACGAGCAGGAAGCCGACGAAGGCGTACACGAGCGGCGGCACCCAGCCGCGGAAGTCGGTCAGGAGCGACGGTGACAGCACGAGGCTGCCCCCGGACCACTCCGCTGTGAAATGCGCGGCGGCCGCGAAGAACCCGAGCGTCCCGAAGACCGCCCAGCTCGAGCGGTGGGTCCGGTCGGCGATGAGGCAGTAGATGAGACTGACGACGGCGATCAGAGCCCAGCTCGTGTCGCCGCCATGCCACCAGTAGAGGAATGTCCCGCCGATCAGCGCTCCGGACGCAAAATGGAGCCAGAACGCCGACGGTTTGTCGCTCACGGTCCCGGCGACGAGGTATGCGAGCCCGACGAAGAGCGTCACGACCGCACTCCAGTTGCCGCCGCCCGAGATGAGATCCGTGACGAAGAGCCAGCCGACGAACACGCCAACGGACGCGATCAACGGGAAGCGGAAGCGGCGCATGTCGTCGAAGACCGCGACGAGGATCAGGAGCTCGAACGAGAGCCGCGCGACCGAGAAGCCGGCGAACGGCGAGCTCGACGACGCGTTGTCCAGCCAGCCGAACCACGTGTAGAGGGCGGCAACGAACGCCACCCACGCGATCAGAGACGCAAACCCGAAGATGCCCGCCGCGGTCCAGCGGCCCCGGCGCTTGAGCGCGACCCCGATGCCCGAGAGCACGACGAGGATCAGCGCGGCCCAGCCCGCATACGCGGCGGCGCCGTACTGGCTCGACAGGTACCCGAGCGCACCTAGAGCGGCGAACAGCACCGTGAAGCCCCCGGCGTAGACCAGGTACGACGCGGTGGTCCACCGCGGCTTCGCGACGTCCATGCGGCGATTGTCTGCGCCGCGTCGGATGGAGCGCTTACCAGCCGCGCGTCTCGAGCAGCTGGCTCGGATCGAGCGTCGCCGTCGAGATGCCGACCATCGGCTCGCCGAGCCCGGCCGACACGCGGGCCAGGATCTCTGCGTCCTGATAGTGCGTCGTCGCCTCGACGATCGCCTTCGCGCGCAGCTCGGGGTCGCCGGACTTGAAGATGCCGGAGCCCACAAAGACGCCATCGGCGCCGAGCTGCATGCAGAGCGCTGCGTCCGCCGGCGTCGCGATGCCGCCCGCGGTGAAGGTGACGACCGGAAGCTTGCCGTTCTCGGCGACCCAACGCACGAGGTCGTACGGAGCCTGAAGGTTCTTCGCCTCGGTGTAGAGCTCTTCCTCGGCGAGCGTGCCCAGGCGGCGGATGTGACCGAACACGGCGCGCATGTGCGTCACCGCGTTGACGACGTCGCCGGTACCGGCCTCGCCCTTCGTGCGGATCATCGCTGCACCCTCGGTGATGCGCCGCAGCGCCTCACCCAGGTTTGTCGCGCCACACACAAACGGAACGGTGAACTTCCACTTGTCGACGTGATGCGCGATGTCGGCGGGCGTCAGCACCTCCGACTCGTCGATGTAGTCGACCTCGAGCGCCTGGAGGATCTGCGCCTCGGCGAAATGTCCGATGCGGCACTTCGCCATCACGGGGATCGTGACGGCCTCCTGGATGCCCTGGATCATCTCGGGATCGGACATGCGGGCCACGCCGCCCTGCACCCGGATGTCGGCGGGTACGCGCTCGAGCGCCATCACAGCGACGGCGCCTGCCGCCTCGGCGATCTTCGCCTGCTCGGCGTTCACCACGTCCATGATCACCCCGCCCTTCAACATCTCGGCGAGGCCGCTCTTGACGCGCATCGTCCCGTACTCGGCCATGCGCGGATTCTAGATGGTTGATGCCATGGTCGGGTGCGGCTGGGGATGGCTCAGGCCAAGCCGTGTGGCCGTGACGGCCGAAGGTAAGGCTGGTTGCCTTGCCAAGGCCGTCACGGCCGCACGGCGCAGCGCATGAGCCACCATCCAGACGTGCACGGTCGTGGCATCAGCCATCTGACGGCGGATCAGGGATGCAGGCAGCTCGTCGCGTCCGCAAGCTGCTGCGGGCTCGGAGAGGTCGTCCAGACGAGGACCGCGTTGCGCTCGGATTCCATGATGTCGTGCATCCGCGGCCGGAGCTTGGCGGGTGCATGCGCCGTGAAGGCCGCTTCGGTCGAGGCGACGGAGTTGTCGTCGAGCGTGAAGGCGATCGTGAGCAGGTTCCCGTCGGTCGTCGTCGCGATCAGGCCACCGTTGTCGGCGAACGCGGCGATGAACCCGACCTTGTCCGGATTGGTGGTCACCTTCGTGAAGCCCTTCTTCGTGAAGCAGGCTGCGCTTCCGGTCGCCGTGAACGGCTTGCTACTGCGCGCGCCGCAGCCCGCTACGAGGACGCACACCAGGGCAAGCGAGGCGGCGATCGACACTGAACGAAGCACGCAACGACTCTAGCCGCGGCATCCGACGAACCAGTGCGAGAATTGTCAAATGGAGCCCTGGTCACGCGAGCCCGTCGGCCGCTTCGACGAGCTCGAGCTCGAGAGCGACGCCCTCCGCGGCAATCCGCTCGGCGACCCGCACCTGCGGCCGCTCTGGGTCTACCTCCCGCCGGCGTACGCCGCCGCGCCCGAGCGCCGCTTCCCGTCGATCTACCTGATCCAGGGGCACACGGGCCAGCTCGACATGTGGCGCAACCGCTCCGCGTTCCGGCCGAACGTCCCGGAGCTCGTCGACCGCCTCTTCGCGGAGGAGGGCTGCCCGCCGGCGCTCGTCGTGTTCGTCGATGCGTGGACGTCGTACGGCGGCTCGCAGTTCCTCGACTCCCCCGGCGTCGGGAACTACCACACGTATCTCTGCGACGAGGTCGTGCCGTTCGTCGATGCGCGCTACCGCACGCTCGCGGCGGCTGCGCATCGCGGGATCACGGGCAAGTCGAGTGGCGGCTACGGCGCGATGGTGACGCCCATGCTTCGGCCCGATCTCTTCGGCGGCCTCGCCACCCACGCCGGCGACGCGCTCTTCGAGCACTGCTACCTGCCCGACTTCCGCGAGGCCGCACGCGCGCTCCGCGACTACGACGGCTCCTTCGACGCGTTCTGGGCCGACGTCCGCGCACGGCCCGCGTTCACGAAGGGAAACGACTTCCCGCTACTCAGCACGTGGGCGATGGCCGCCTGCTACTCCGCGAACGACGACAGCTCCATCGACCTGCCGTTCGAGCCGAGCACCGGACGCCTGATCCCCGAGGTATGGGAGCGCTGGCTCGCGTGGGACCCGGTGCGCATGGCAGAGCGTTACGCCGACGCGCTACGCAGCCTTCGCGCTGTGTACATCGACTCGGGCAACCGCGACCAGTACTACCTCGACCTCGGCGCAGTCGCATTTCGCGACGAGCTCGCCCGCCTCGGCGTCACGGACGTCTTCTTCGAGTTGTTCGACGGCACGCACAGCTCCATCGAGTACCGGTACCCGATCGCGCTGCGCTATCTCGCCGAGCGACTTCAACTCGAAGACCTCTAGTCGGAGCGAAGAAACTGCGCGTTGCGCGGGCGCGGTGTCTCGCCGCGCGCGAGGCCGCCCTCGACCTGCGCGAGCACCTGGCCGCGATGCTCGAGCGTCGTCGTCCACGTGTAGCTCGCGCGGAACGGCGCCCAGCTGATCGCCTCGATCGTCCACGCGTCGGAGCGAAGCGCACGCACGATTCCAACAGGGAGATCGACGAGCACGAGCAGCAGCAGGCGCGGGATGAACGAAAGGAGATAGACGATGCCGTCGATCGGAGCAGTCACCAGCTCGCCACGTCCTGGCGGGAGGCTTAGCCCGGCAGGTGTCGGATCAGGCGCGCCGCGGCGAGGCAGCGCGAGCTTCGACGCATAGATCTCCCACTCCCTCCCGTGCGGATCGGTCACGCGTGCGGACGGCCGGAACATGCTCATGACTACATTGTCGCGCGATGAAGGGGCTGGCGGGCAAGCGGGTCGTCGTCACGGGCGGCACGAGCGGGATCGGCGAGGCGACGAGCCGCCGGTTCCTCGACGAGGGTGCGCGCGTGGTCGCGCTCGCTGTCGGCGACGACGAGATCGCGACGGCGCCGGAGCGGATGCCGGGGCTCAGCGCCGCGCTCCGGTGCGACGTCGCCGACGCAGCGCAGGTCGCCGACGCGTTCGCGCAGGTCGACGAGCTGCTCGGCGGCATCGACGTGCTCGTCGCCAATGCGGGCATCTCGATTCGCAAGCCGTTCCTCGAGATCGAGGAGGCCGACTGGCAGCGCGTGCTCGACGTCAATCTCACCGGCGTCTTCCACTGCGCGCAACAGGCGGCGCGCCGGATGCACGCGGCCGACGGCGGCGTCGTCCTCATGACCGCGTCGACGAACGGCCTGACCGGGCACGAGAACTACGCCGACTACAACGCATCGAAGGCCGGCGTCATCCTGCTCGCGCGCACGATGGCGCTCGAGCTCGCGCCGAAGGTGCGCGTCAACGCCGTCTGCCCCGGCTACGTGCTGACGCCGATGCAGGAGGCCGAGTACTCGCCCGAGATGCTGGCGGAGGTGAACGCGTCGATCCCGATCGGCCGTCACGCAGCACCGGAGGAGATCGCGTCGCTCTACGCGTTCCTCGCGAGCGACGAGGGCGCGTACTTCACCGGCGCCGTGATCTCGATCGACGGCGGCGAGACCGCTTAAGCGGTCTTGAGCCCGACCGGGCAGGCGACGCCGGTGCCACCGAGCCCGCAGTAGCCGTTCGGCACCTTGGCGAGGTACTGCTGGTGGTAGTCCTCGGCGTAGTAGAACGGGCCAGCCTCGGCGATCTCGGTCGTGATCTCGCCGTAGCCCGCGCCTGCAAGCTCCAGCTGATACGCGTCACGCGATGCCTCGGCGGCGGCGCGCTGTGTGTCGTTCGCCCAGTAGATCGCAGAGCGGTACTGCGTGCCGACGTCGTTGCCCTGGCGCATCCCGTGCGTCGGGTCGTGGCTCTCCCAGAAGAGCCGGAGCAGCTCGTCGTAGCTCGTCTCCTTCGGGTCGAAGACGACGAGCACGGCCTCGGTGTGACCGGTGCGGCCGCTGCACGCCTCCTCGTACGTCGGGTTCGGCGTGAAGCCGCCCGCGTAGCCGACCGCAGTCGTGTAGACGCCCGGCGCGCGCCAGAAGACGCGCTCAGCGCCCCAGAAGCAGCCGAGGCCGAAGACGGCGGTCTCGAGTCCGTCGGGAAACGGCGGCTCGAGCGGCGTGCCGAGCACCTCGTGCCGCGGAGGCACGATCATCCGGTCGTCGCGGCCGGGGAGCGCGTCCTCGGGAGAGACCATGGTGGTGGGCTTGCTGAACAGGTGCATGACACCCATTTTACGGACGGAGCCGTGTCGAGCGAGGCGCCTTACGTCGCGAGGTAGACGGGAACCTCAGCCTTACGCTGCACGCGGTAGGGCTCCTGCGACCACATCAGGTCTGCGAGAACGCGGTTGCGCGGCGGGTCTGCGCTCATGACGATGACGCCGCAGTCGAGCCGCTCTGCTTCACGCATGATCTTCTTTGTCGCCTTGCGGGTCGCGAGCACCTGCCCGGTCGCGTCGATCCCGCGGCCCTTCAACGCCTCGACTGCCGCGCGTACGACGTCTCGCTGCACGTCCCACTCTCCCTTGCTCGGCAGGAGACCGGGGTTCGGCAGGCCGAGCCCCGAGCCCCAGACACGCGCGACGGTGAACACGTGCACCTTTCCGCCGCCCTGCTTCGCGAGCCGCGCTGCGAGCTCGACGGCGGCGGCCGAGATCGGCCGGCCCTCCGAGGCGAGCAGGATGCGGTCGACGGCGATCGTGCCCGGCTCGGGGATCTCCCGGTTCCCGCGGAGGAGCTTCACGGCGGATGGGCGGGAGGGGCGGCGAGATGCCGCCCCTCCTGCACGTCCTAGGGACCGGATACGACCGCCGCCGGGATGGGCGCGTCGGGCGCTGCCTTCTTATCCTCGACGTACACGCGGTACCAGTACAGCGGCAGGTAGGCGACGAGCACGCCCCAGCCGGCGAGGTAGTAGACGAGCGTGTGACCGATCTTCGAGTAGTAGATCCCGCCGTAGAGCCAGATGACGAAGTAGAGCACCGCCATCGCCAGCGCGATGTACTTGAAGAACTCGGGCATCCTCACCGGCCTCAATGCGTTCGGCTTGTATTTGCGCAGCAGGTAGTAGCCGACGAGAACCGGGATGAACGAGAAGGTGTACCCGACGTTCGAGAACGAGTAGATCTCCACCGCGCCGCCGGCGAGCACGAGGGCGAGCGAGCAGACCACGTTGAAGAACATCGCGCGGTCGGGCACACCGTGCTTGTTGATCTTCTGGAACCAGCGCGGGAACTGGCCGTCCACCGACATCTGGTGGAGAGACCGCGCACAGCCCATGATCGCGTTCAGCGCCGAGAGCGCCAGCGCAACGATCAGCATCAGCGCGATCAGCCAGTTGAGCAGGTTCCCTCCGGTCGAGAACACCTTGCCCGAGAAGGTCACGAAGATCGACTTCGGATCGACGAGCGACGAGTTCGAGAGCGCCTTCGCGCCGAGCACGATGATGAACGCGATCGGGATCAGCGTGTAGATGAAGAGCCCGTACGCGCCTTCGAGGTTCATCGCGATCTTCGCGTCGCGTGCCGGCTCCTTGCACTCGCCGATGTAGCACGCCGCCGCCTCCATCGCGATCACGTTCCAGGTGAGCAGGAACGCGTAGGCGATGTAGACGGTGAGCCAGCCGTGACCGCCGAGGCCCGAGAAGAAGCTCGTCCCGTCCAGATGATGGAAGCCGGAGAGCTCGCTCCAGTGCGCAACCGAGGGATGGAAGATCCAGGCGATCGCGATGAACGTCAGCGGAATCATCGAGAGAACCGCAAGCACTGTCGCGAAGACGGTTCCGAACCGGATTCCGAGGTAGGCCGGAATGAAGAAGAGCAGGATCCCGACGACCGAGATCCCCACCGTCCACCAGGCGATGAACGTGTGGATCGGCGTGAAGCCGGAGGTCGTGTTCAGGTGGAACCGGTCCGCGAGATAGAACGACGCCAGGATCATGTTCAGCGGCGCGACCGGGAACCAGCCGAGCCAGTAGGCCCATGCCGTGACGCCGTTGATGTGCTTCGCCGCACGCGGCCACTTCTCCCTGAACGCCGGATACGCGTACGACGGCGAGCCGCCTGTGCGCTCGGGCATCATCGCCGAGAGCTCCGCCAAGATCAGGCAGAGCAGGTAGCCGGTAATCGTGATGAAGATGATGATCGGGATCGCCGAGGCGCCGAGTGAAGTCACCATCACGGGTGCGATGCCGGTGACGAGGATGGTGCCGGCGAGGCCGATCACGAAAGCGCCCCACCAGTTCGTCTCCTGCTTCAGGCCACCGCCGGCGTAGTCGAGCTGCTCGTCGTTGGACGCCATCGACCCTCCTTGACGCATGGGCCGCAGCCGCCGCGACTGGCGCGCTGCTGGTACCGCGCAAGCTGGCAGAGCGAGGCGATCATTACAAGGAGCCGGTACAACAGGATCCGAGGCCGATCAGTGGAGACGATGCACACAGACCCGATCGCCGACTTCCTCGTCAACTTCCCGCCCTTCGACGGCCTCGAGCCGGCCGAGCTGGCCGCGCTGACCGGAGGCATCGAGGAGCGCACCTACCAGGCGGGCGAGGTGATGCTGCTCGAGGACGGCGCGCCGACCGAGCATCTCTTCGTCGTTCGAGAGGGCTCGGCCGAGCTCATGCACCAGGGCGAAGTCGTCGACCTCATCGGGCCGGGAGAGAGTTTCGGGCATCCGTCGCTGCTCAGCGGGCTCGCTCCGTCGTTCACCGTACGGGCTCGGTCGCGGACGACGTGCCTCTTGATCCCACGGGCAGCGGCACTCGCCGTGCTCGGGCGGCCGTCGGGCGCCGGCTATCTCGCGACCATGTTCCGCAACCGACTTGTGCAGACCGGGCATGTCGTCCACGCGCTGCCGGAGCTCGGGACGATCCGTGTCGCAGAGCTGATCGGCCGGCCCGCGGTCTTCGCCGATGCGAACGCGACGATTCGCCACGCCGCAGAGGTGATGACCGAGAATCGGGTGTCGGCAGTGCTCGTTCGCGATGGCGTCAACCTGTCGATCCTCACGGACGCGATCCTCCGCGAGCGCGTGGTGGCGGGAGAGGTGACGGCGGAGAACCCGGTGTCGCGCGTCACTGCACCGGCGGTCCAGGTCGGGCCTGAGCGCATTGCCGTGGACGCAGTGGTCGAGATGCTAGACGCGGGTACGGATCACCTCGTCGTCGTCGACGCGTCTCGGCAGGTGCTCGGCGTGTTGTCGGCTGCCGATCTCGCAGGCCTCGAGACGCGGAGCCCGTTCGCACTGCGCCACGCGATCCTCAGCGCGCACACCGAGGAGGAGCTCGAGCAGGCAGCTCGCGGGCTGCCGCAACTGTTTCTCGCTCTGCTGGGGGCCGGCATCTCCCCGCTCGACAGCTGCCGCGTGCTCACCCTTCAGGTCGACTCGCTGACGTCACGGCTGATCGAGCTCTCGATCGCGCAGCGCGGCCCTGCACCGGCACCGTGGGCGTGGCTCGCGCTCGGCAGTGCTGCGCGCCGTGAGTTCACCCTGGGCTCGGACGTCGAGAATGCGCTCGCCTACGACGGGTCCGGCCCGGAGATCGACGCGTACTTCGAACTGCTCGGAGAGGACGTCTCGCGCGGGCTCGAGCGCTGCGGTTTCGTCCTCGACGCGAACGGCGTCGTCGCGAGCAACGCGCTCTGGCGAATGAGCGCCGACCGCTGGGTCGAGGTCTTCCGCGCGTGCCTCGAGTCGCCGGACAAGTCGCACCTGATCCGGGCCAACGTCGCCTTCGACTTCCGTCAGGTCACCGGGGGGCTCGACGTGACGCCGTCGCTCGTCGCCGTCCTGCGCGAGGCGAAGGCCCATCCGGACCTGATGCGGCTGCTGGCCCGCTCCGCGGCGTCCGTCAAACCGCCGCTCGGCTTCCGCGGCGCGCTCGTGGTCGGCTCGGGCGGAGACGCGCGCGGCATCGATGTGAAGAAGGGCGGAACGGTCGCGATCGCGAACCTCGCGCGCTTCTTCGCGCTCTCGAACGGGATCACGATCTCGAACACCATCGACCGCCTCGTCGCCGTGGAGGATTCCGGCGCACTCGACGGCGAGACCGCCCCCGCGCTGAACGAGGCGTTCCAGATCATCACGCGCATCCGGCTCGAGCACCATGCCGCGCAGATCGAGGCCGGCGCGACGCCTGACAACGACGTCGACCCGGCCGAGCTACGCCCGTTGACCCGTGCGCAGCTGCGCGAGGCGTTCCGTGCGATCGCCCATGCGCAGAAGCTGCTCTCGGTCTACGTGCCGCTCGGCATGTGAGGGGTCCGACCGGTACAGCGACGACTGTCGTGCTCGCTCTGAAGTGTTCGAGACGAGTCCAAGGGCGGGCCCCACAGCAAACACCCGCGGGTCAGATCCGGGACCATGAGCTTCACACCGGGTCTGACCCGCGACTACCCGGAATCCAATCGGTGCCCGCGAGCGGCACGCCCGCCATCGCCGCAGCCTCGACCGTGAGCGCGACGAGATCCTCGGGCTCGAGATTGTGCACGTGCGACTTTCCGCAGGCACGAGCGAGCGTCTGCGCCTCGAGCGTCAACACGCGTAGATAGTTCGCGATCTTGCGGCCGCCGACGACGGAATCGAAATTGCCCGCAAGGCCCTCGTCCTGCGTCGAGATCCCCACGGGATCGCGGCCTGCCTGCCAATCGTCGTAGTAGCCGGCCGCGCTGCCGATCGCCCGGTACTGCTCGTCGTAGTCCGGGCTGTTGTCTCCCATCGCGATCAGCGCTGCCGTGCCGATCGACACGGCGTCCGCTCCCATGGCGAGCGCCTTCGCGACGTCCGCGCCCGTGCGTATGCCGCCCGAGACGATGAGCTGCACCTGCCGGTGCATTCCCATCTCGGTCAGCGCCTGCACCGCAAGGCGAACGGCGGGCAGCGTCGGGATGCCCACGTGCTCGATGAAGACGTCCTGCGTCGCGGCCGTCCCGCCTTGCATGCCGTCGACGACGACGACATCCGCGCCGGCCTTCACCGCGAGCTGTACGTCGTAGTAGGTGCGAGTCGCGCCGACCTTCACGAAGACGGGCTTCTCCCAATCCGTGATCTCACGCAGCTCGATGATCTTGATCTCGAGGTCGTCCGGCCCGGTCCAGTCGGGATGGCGCGACGCACTGCGCTGGTCGATCCCTTTCGGCAGGTCGCGCATCTCCGCGACACGGTCGGAGATCTTGTGTCCGAGCAGCATCCCGCCGCCGCCGGGCTTCGCGCCCTGGCCGACGACGATCTCGATCGCGTCGGCGCGTCGCAGGTCGTCGGGGTTCATGCCGTACCGCGATGGGAGCAGCTGGTAGACGAGCGTCTTCGAGCTCTGCCGTTCCTCCGGCGTCATGCCGCCGTCGCCCGTCGTCGTCGCCGTACCCACTTCGGTCGCTCCGCGTCCGAGCGCCTCCTTCGCGGGCGCGGACAGCGCGCCGAAGCTCATGCCCGCGATCGTGATCGGAATCTTCAGCTCCAATGGTTTCTTCGCGAAGCGCGTACCGAGCACGACGTCGGTGCCACAGCGCTCGCGGTAGCCCTCGAGCGGGTAGCGCGAGATGCTCGCGCCGAGCAGCAGCAGATCGTCGAAGTGCGGCAGCCGGCGCTTCGCGCCGAACCCGCGGATGTCGTAGATGCCCTCGCGCGCTGCGCGTTGGATCTCTGCGATCACGTTGCGGTCGTAGAGGTGCGACTCGCGGAGACCGGGCTGCCAGCTGTCGTGCGTCGCGACCATCAGTACGCCCCCGCGTTGTCGATCTGGAAGTTGTAGAGCCGACGCGCCGAGCCGTAGCGGCGGAACTCGGAGGGATCGACGTCGGCGCAGCCGGCCTGGTCGAGCAGCGACCGGAGCTCTTCGACGTGATGGTCGCGGAGCTCCTTCTCGACGCAGTCGGCGCCGAGACTCGCGACCGAACCGCGAACGTAGACGTGCGCCTCGTAGATCGAGTCTCCGAGCGCTTCGCCGGCGTCGCCGCACACGACGAGGCTTCCGCGTTGCGCCATGAACGCGCTCAGGTGACCGATCGAGCCGCGCACGACGATGTCGACCCCCTTCATCGAGATGCCACAGCGAGCGCCTGCATCGCCGTGGACGACGAGGAGCCCTCCCCGCCCCGTCGCGCCCGCGGACTGGCTCGCGTTGCCGTCGACGACGACGGTGCCGGACATCATGTTCTCCGCCAGACCGGTGCTGGCGTTCCCGCGGACACGCACGGTCGCGCGCTGGTTCATGCCGGCGCAGTAGTACCCGACGTGACCCGCAACCTCGACCTCGACGGGCGCATCGAGCCCGCACGCCACGGCATGTGCGCCGTTCGGATTGACGACGCGCCACGAGCGCGGCTCTGGGGTGTCGCCCGCGACGTCGTGCAGCCGCTGGTTCAGCTCGCGGAGGGACGTCGTTGCGAGATCGACGACCTCGACGTCAGTTGCCGCGTCCACCGCCATCAGGCTGCTGCCTTCTCCCATGCATAGACGACGCTCGGCTCCGGTTCCCAGATCCGTGCGTCGGACGCGCCAGGCAGCACCGCGATGGCACGATATTCCGAGGCCATCGCGACCCAGTCGTCGGTCTCGGCGAGCACGGCCGGCTTGCACGCAATCGGGTCGCGGAGCACCGCAAAGCCGTCGGCCGTGCCGACGAGGAACGTGTAGAAGCCGTCCAGGTCGTCGAGGCATCCTTCGAGCGCCTGCTCGAGCGACGCGCCTTCGCGCAGTCGCCAGGTGAGGTACGCGGCGGCGACCTCGGTGTCGTTCTCCGTCTGGAACTCCATCCCCTCGCGACGGAGCTCACGACGCAGGCGGTTGTGGTTCGACAGCGAGCCGTTGTGCACCAGGCAGAGATCGTGGCCGGTCGAGAACGGATGCGAGCCTTCGGTGGTGACGCGGCTTTCCGTCGCCATGCGCGTGTGCCCGAGTCCGTGCGTTCCCTGGAAGTCGGCCAGCGCGAACGCCTCGGCAAATGCGCGCGGGCGGCCAACCTCCTTGTAGATCTCGACCACGCGGCCGGCGCTCATCACGCGTAGGTCCGGATGCTGCGCCCGGACCGACGCCTCGGCCTCGTCCGCGTCACCCTCGGCGAGCACGACCGCATGACGTGCGCGCGTGCTCGTCACCTCGAGGCTGCGTGAGCCCAAGTCCAGGGAGCCCCAGTCCATTGCCGGATCGGCGGAGTACAGCGTGAGCTTGCTCCAGCC
>Ga0193728_1000346_pt1 | contig 22178 bp, 19 predicted proteins | sample U1c1metaG_FD_143037 | JGI IMG/M metagenome (GOLD analysis project Ga0193728, IMG submission 143037) | Soil microbial communities from a riparian zone of the East river system, Colorado, United States - U1c1 | ecosystem: Environmental > Terrestrial > Soil > Riparian zone | place: USA: East River...
CGGCTCAGATCATCAGTTACTCGACAGCCTCTTCTGGCCGGGGTAGTCGTCGCGATCATGGGATAGGCCCACCCCGGCCGGGTCCAGCCATCGCGAGGGGTGAGACTGCGCCGTGGTTCCTAGCTGCCGACGGGGGTTAGCTCCGCCATCTCGCCGAAGCCGTTTCCGGGTACCTCGACGTTGATGATCTGCGGCTTGGTGGCGATGACCTGCGGCATCCAGGCCATGGCCGTCTTGAAGTGCTCGGAGCTGACGTGCACGGCGCCGGCCTCGCCGTCCGCGAACGCCTCGAGCAGGACGAACTGGTTCGGGCTGTCGATGCTCCGGGACCAGTCGAAGAACAGGTTGCCGGGCTCGGCGCGCACGGCGTTCGTGAAGTCCGCGACGCGGTCGAGGAACTCGGCGCTGTACTCCGGCCGGATGTTCCACTTGACGACGATGAAGATCACGGAAGGCTCCTTCGGCTCCGGACGGGTCGTGCCAACGGTACCGAAACTCAGGGGAGCGTGACCGTCTCGATTTGACCCGTTCTCCGGGGTGTCGCGACTGAGCTGCCGGGCCGTCGGCCGTATCGTCCGGGTCACTCAGAGTGCGTTGAACTGGCCCGTCTTCGCCCCGCCGAGGAATGCGGCCCATGCCGCCGGGGTGAAGGCCAGCTCTAGGCCGTCCGGATCCTTCGAGTCCCGGACCGCGATTACACCCTGCATGTTGTCCGCGACCTCAACGCAGTTGGCGCCGCCGCCGCTGGAGTGGCTGGACTTACGCCACCTCGGAACTCGCGTTTCAGAAGTCATGTCCGAGTTTCCTCCGCAAGGTCGGCAATCATGCGGCGCGAGGCATCGGGCGAGATCGCCACGGCGCGCAGTACATCGTAGGAATGAACATAGCGTGCGACGTCATCGGGTCTCCAGTAGATCTGGCCTCGGTCGTGGATCTCGAGATAGGCCACGTCGGGCTCCCCGCGCCGGCTGAGCAGCAGCAGCGGCCCCGCTGAGCCTGGATGCGCCTCGGCCGCCAACGGGACGACCTGAATGATGACGTTCGGCCGTTCCGCCTCGATGTCGAGCAGCCAGCCAAGCTGATCGCCGAGCACCTTCGGGCCGCCGACCGGGGCGCGGAGGGCCGCCTCGCCAATTATCATCCATAGCAGTGGCGGGTCATCACGGTTCAGCAGCTGCTGGCGCTCCATCCGGGCCTGCCCAGCGCCGCCCGCGGTCAGCCGCTGACGGCGACCCGGTTGCCGGAATCCTCGGAGCGCACGTAGACGCGCTGCCCGATGGGCTGCTCAGCCGCGGTGAGCAGGTCGAGCATCTCCCGGTCCCCGTCCGCGACCCGCGCCGCGAAGCGCTCGCCGCCGGCCTCCAGTCGCCCGATCACGATGCCCGCCGCCGCCCCGTCCCGGGCGTGCGTGACCGTAAAGCTCTCGATGACCGCCCAGCCCTCCGCCCGCCGGACCTGCGCGGGCGCGTCCCATCCGTCCACCTCGGCCTGCAGGCCAGCGCTGCTGTCCGGTACCCACGCGGCCGGCCTGGTCGAGTACACCCCGGCGGAGTACTTGCTCAGGTAGCCGCCGTTGGCGCCCACGAAGCCGAACGACCCTGGCACCTGCCGGGCCCGCTGCACCGTCTCGGCGATCGCGTGCATCGAGTAGTTGTTGCCCGCCCCGCCGAAGAACGGCAGCCCGCCCGTCAGCGTGAGCCCCCGCGGGTCATCCGGCGCGATCGGCAGCCCGTCGCAGATGTTGAACACCGCGATCGGGAAGCAGCTGTACAGGTCGATCGTGGCCAGGTCCGCCGCCCCGATCCCGGCCATCTCCAGCGCGTGCCGGGCGGCCAGCACCGACGCCGGGCCGACGGACAGGTCGGCCCGGTCCAGCAGGTCCCGCTCGCGCAGGTCGGCGTGCCCGTGCAGGAACACCCACCGGTCCGCCGGGATGCCGTACCGCAGCGCCGTCACCACCGGCATCAGCAGCACCGCCGCACCCTGGTTGACCTTCTCCCGCGCGACCAGGTACCGCGGGTACGGGTCAGCGATCGGCCGGTTGGCCTCGGTCACCTTGACCAGCTCCGCGGCACTGCGCTCCACCGGCGCGGCGGCGTAGGGGTTGCCCGCCGCGACCCGGGTGAACGGCTCGAACAGCTCGCCCATCGCCGCGGCGTACTCCCCGCGGGTCAGCCCGAGTCGGGCCCGGCGGGCGTTCTCGGCCAGCGCGTACAGGCTGGGCGCGCCGCGCAGCCCGTGCGCGGCCAGGTACTCCGAGCGGATGCCGTCCATCCCGTAGCCGCGATCTTCCAGGCTGCCGTCGGCGTGCTCGGTGAAGTCGGGCCGGTCCGCGGCGTGCATGTCATGCTCGATGGTGGAAATGGCTTCCGCGCCGAACGCCAGCGCTACCTGGCCACCGCCCTCGGCCAGGACGGCGGCCAGCTCACTGACCAGATGCTGCGGGCCCTGCCCGCCAGCCACGTCCAGGATGGCGCGGCGCGGCGCCGCGCCGATCCGGCCCGCCACCGACCGGGGGTAGTTGCCGGACCGGCCGAGCGGCGCACGGGCGGCGGGCGAGGAGATCTCGAACTGGCGGATCCCGGCCACGGTGTCGATCGCCGCCGCGATGGCCGCCGCGTCCCCGCCCGTGTCGGCCAGGGCGGCCCGGGCCGCGTCGGCGGCGAGGTCGACCGGCGACCGGCGGCGGTAGCCGGGCGTGCCCAGCCGCTCGGCGGCCTGGCCGACCCCGACCACGACCGGGGTCCGGGGATCAAGGCTCTCGAAACGGTGCCGCTGGCGCATGCCGACGATCTTAGGGCGGCCGGCTAAGTGCTGGCCGGGACGGTGCTGGCCGGGACGGTGCTGGCCGGGACGGTGCTGGCCGGGACGGTGCTGGCCGGGACGGTCCTGGCCGGGGCGGGCGCGGGCAGCAGCCGGGCCAGCTCCGCAATCCGCTGCTCGCAATCGGCCGCCAGCTGCCGCGTTATCTCGCCCGCGGGCCGGACCTCCTGGAACGATCCGACTACCTGGCCGATGAAGAACGACTCCAGCTCAAGCGCGCCCTCGTGGCCGGCCTGCGCGGCCTTATCGATGCGATACCAGGCCTCGTTGACCAGCATCGGCTGCAGCGGCAGGGCCAGCGGCGCGGGGCTGCCCGGCTCCTCCCAGGCGTCATGCCAGGCGCTGCGCAGCTGCCGGGCCGGCTTGCCGGTCCGGGTCCGCGAGCGCACGGTCTCGATGCTGGCCGCCTTCAGGAACTTGTCCTTGACAGCCTGCACGGCGACGTCCTCCTCGCTCGACAGCCAGACCGACCCGCACCACACGCCCGCCGCGCCGAGCGCCAGCGCGGCGGCCATCTGCGCGCCGGACGCGATGCCGCCCGCGGCCAGGACCGGGTGGCCGCCGGCGATGTCGACGATCTCCGGGGTGAGGACCATGGTGGCGATCGTCCCGGTGTGACCGCCGGCCTCGGTGCCCTGCGCGATGAGCAGGTCCACCCCGGCGTCCAGTTGCCGGACCGCGTGGCTGGCCTGGCCGACGAGCGCGGCCACGACGACGCCGGCGGCCTTGGCCCGCGTGACGAGGTCGGGCGGCGGGGTGCCGAGCGCGTTGGCGATCAGGGAGATCCGGTGGCTGAAGGCCGCGTCCAGCCGGGCCAGGGCGCCGGCCGGGTTGAGGCTGGCCGCGATCTCGTCGGCCTCGCCGCGCAGGGACGCCTCCGGGATGCCGTACCGGGCCAGCAGGTCGTTGACGAAGGCCAGGTGCTCCGGCGGGATCTGCGCGCGGAGGCTGGCCACCAGGTTTTCGGGGTCGCCGTCGGCGAACTTGCCCGGCACGAGCAGGTCGATCCCGTACGGCTTGCCCTCCACCTGGCCTTCGATCCAGGTCAGCTGGGCGTCCAGCTCCTCGGGCGTGTAACCCGAGGCCGCGAGCACGCCGAAGCCGCCGGCGTTGGTGACCGCGGCGACGACGCCCGGCGAGCGATTAAAGCCCACGATCGGATGCTGCACGCCGAGAAGTTCTGTCAACGCGGTCCGCATCCCCAGAATGTATCCTGACGGAAACCGTTCAGCAATACAGGACGGCGGCCCGTCCGGGAGCATGACGAAGCATGACGGAGGATGACGGAGGATGACGCGGTGGGCACGACACCAGCGACGCCGGCCGCGCCGGGCCGGCCCCGCGACCCCGAGGTGGACCGCCGCATCGCGCAGGCCGCCCTTGACCTGTTCGCCGAGGCGGGCTGGGCCGGCTTCGCGATGGAGACGGTCGCCCGCCGGGCGGGCGTGGGCAAGGCCTCCCTCTACCTGCGGTGGAGCAGCAAGGAGGCCATGCTGGCCGACGCGGTGACGCTGCGCCTGGCCCGGGTGGCCGACGTGGACACCGGCACGCTGCGCGGCGACCTCGTGGAGCTGGCCACCCAGATGCTCGACATGTACGCCGGCGAGACCGGCCGCGCCGCATTGCGCCTGGGCCTGGAGGCGGCAACCATCCCGGGGGTCGCGGAGCACTACGAGGACATGCGGCAGGCCAGAGTCATGGCCGCCCGCGCCATCGTCCGCCGCGGGATCGACCGCGGCGAGCTGGCCGCGGACACGCCCGTCACGCTCCTGCTCGACACGCTGGCCGGCGGCGCCATGATGCACGCCATGGCCACCCCGCCCGAGCTGCGCGGGGAACTAGCCGCCCGGACCGCCGACTACGCGGCCCAGCTGGTCAGCTTCCTGATGCAGGCCGTGATCCCGGCCGGCCCGCAGGCCTGACTCACCCGGTCAGCCCCGGGCGAGCACGCCCGGCGCAGTGATGGCCGGAGGCGTGTCTGGCGGGGCGGCGGACGGAGCGGGACCGCCGGTCGGGGCGGACGGGGCGGGACCGCCGGTCGGGGCGGGCGGAGCGGGACTGGTCGGGGCGGGCGGACTGGGCGTGCCCGGCGATCCGCTGCCCGATGGGGTGGGCTGAGTGGGGGGCGCGGACGTCGCGGGCGAGCTCGTGCCCGGCGCCTGGCTGGCTGACGCCGACGGGGCGGCAGGCGGCCGGGCGGACCTGGCCGGGGCCTGGCCGCCCGGCTGAAGCGCCCCGGTCAACGTGACCACGCTGCCCGGCGCCAGCAGTCCGCTGGGCTGGACGGATACGACCCGCCCGGGCCTCTGCTGGTCGGTGACCTCCCAGTGGACGCGGACCTTCAGGCCGAGCCTCCCGAGGCGGGCCACCACTTCGCGGACCGGCTGCCCGACCAGCGACTTGGCGCTGACCTCGACCGTCACGGCGGCCGCTTTCGGCGTGGGCGCCCCGGCCGACAGCGTGGCCGGCCGGTGCGGCCCGAGCTGGCCGAGTACCCCGAGCACGCCGACCGCGACCAGGCCGGCCAGGGCGGCGACCAGGGCGACCGCCGCTATTGCGGCCCGGCGGGGCCGGCGAGCGGCCAGGGGCAGCCGCAGCGAGGGCTGCAGGCGGGGCAGGCGCCGCTCAAGCCCGGGCCGGGGCCGCTCCGGCAGCTCACCGGGCAGCTCTGGCAACTCGATGGTGCGGGCCGGCGCATCCCGGAATTCGCCGCCCAGCAGGGTCGCGCCCGCCGTCAGGCGGTCACGGAGGTCGGCGGCCCGCCGGGCCAGGTCACCGGCAGTAGCCGGGCGCGCGGCGGGATCCTTGGCGGTGAGCTCGCTGATCAGGGCGGCCACCTCGGCCGGGACGGACGCGGGCAGCAGCGGCAGCGGGCGGTCGCGATGGGCGATGGCCACTTCCACGGCGGTGCCGGTAAAGGGCGCGGCGCCGGCCAGGCACTCCCAGGCGACGATGCCGAGGGAGTACAGGTCGCTCGACGGGCCCGCCCGCGCGCCCCGGACGCGCTCGGGCGCCAGGTAGCCCGGCGTCCCGACGAGCTGCCCGGTGCTGGTGACCGGGGCGGCGCCGGCCGCGTACGAGATGCCGAAATCGGTGATCTTCACCAGGCCATCGGGGCTGAGCATCAGGTTGCCGGGCTTGATGTCGCGGTGCACCAGGCCCGCCCGGTGCGCGGCATCCAGGCCCGCCGCGGTCTGCGCCACGATGTCGACGACGCGCGCCGGATCCAGCGGCCCGGCCGCCAGCTCCCCGGCCAGGGATGTCCCCTCGACGAGTTCCATGACCAGGAAGGGCGCCTGCGCGTCCGGGGGCTCACCGTAGTCGTAGACGCGGGCGATGTTCTCGTGGCTCAGCGCCCCGCTATGGCGGGCCTCGGCCCGGAACCGGGCCAGTATCTCGGGGTGGCGGGCGAATCCGGCGTGCAGGAGCTTGACCGCGACCGGCCGGCCCAGAGCCAGGTCCGTGGCTCGCCAGACCTCCCCGAACCCGCCCGCGGCCAGCATCTCGTTCAGTTGATAGCGATCCGGAAGCAGGAGTGCTGGGCTGGCTGCTGACACCCCGGCCAGTTACCCCCACGCCCGCGCCCTAAGCGGCCTGTCTCAAAAACGGACAACTGACGCCGCCCGCCGTCCATCATGATCCTGCAGGATCTTGTCCAGCCGGGAGGCTGGCGCGCAACCGGCGATCCTGGCCTGTCCAGGCCAGCACCCGCCGCACGGCGCACAGCGCACAGCGCTGGCCCGGCCCGCCCCCGGGCGCAGCGACGTGAACGTGCAGACGCTGCTGCTCCAGCAACAGTAACCGCACGGCCACGCGGTATCCCGGGGACAGCCGGCCCGCCTCCGCCGCCAGCGGGCTGCCGGGCGCTCGGCCGCCAGCGGGCTGCCGGGCGCTCGGCCGCGAGCGGCGGCCTCCTGAATACGACATGAACGTGACGCCACTGCTTGCTGGAGCAGCAGCGACTGCACGCCCATGATGCTGTCCCCGGGAGACCCGCACCTGAGGGCCGGCGCAGGACACCCCCGGCCCGGACGAGCCGCGACCACGAGTAATGCGACCCCTGCTTTCCCAGAAAGCCGTCGTGATCATGGAACAGCCGTCCTCCGCCAGAGCGTTTCATGATCGTGACCGATTACCCGTGAAGGATTCCGGTATATCGGTCACGATCATGAAGGCCCCACCAGCCCGGCCCCCACCTCGGCAACTGCTGATGCTGGTGTTACGGGCGGGTTATGGTGCCCCGGATTCGGTGCCGACCGCCCGCCGGGCCGCACAGTCCTCGCCAGCCAATCAATGCCCCCAGAGCACGCCTCGCGATCATGAAGGGCGGCCGCGGGCTGGCTTTCCTTGACCCGTTCCCGCTTGACCCGACCGGGACGGCTTTCTACTTCTTCTGGAACGGGAACCCCGGCAGCTAAACAGGTGTTCCTGTGCGGCTACCTGGCCGGGCTTGACTTCCGCGTGAGCCGGGCTTGACCTGGGGCGGGCGGCCGTAGCCTTGCCGGGCGCCGGGCCGGCTCCTTCCGGCCGGCGGGATGCCGCCCGTCGAGGGCCTCGTCGAAGGCCACGAACCGGCCGGTCCACGGGGCGGTCAGCGCCGCGAGCCGGGCGTCATAGTCCGCGGGCGGCCCGGCCGGATGCGGCACGGGGCCTGGCGTTAATTGGCCGGCCCGCGGCGGCGCGGGCCGCCCTGGACGAGGTCGTGCTTGCGGGCCAGGAAGAACAGGGTCGGCCGGGGATAATCGCGGGCCGGGCCGGCCGGGGCCGCGAATCCCGCCGCCCGCTTGACCGGTCCCGGCAGCACCCGGTCCAGGACCGGGTGGCGCAGGCGGGAGCCCGACAGCAGCCGCTCGACCCGCAGGCCGCACACGGCCAGCTGGAGCATCAGCGTTTCCGGGTGGTGCCCGAGACTGCCGCCGGTGACTGCCGGTGACCCGGTGATGGCCTGCGGGCTGCGCCGGTACCGGCCGCGGCCAGCGCCGTGCAGGACGCTGGCCGCCGCGATGATCGCGAGCCCGCCCGGCCGCAGGACGCGGGCGATCTCGGCGAAGTCGTCCGCCGGGTCGGGCCGCTGCTGGAGCACCGAGATCATGACGGCCAGGTCAGCGGACGCGTCGTCCACGTTCAGCGGGCCGGGCTCGGCGACCGTAACGCAGTCGGCGCAGCCGTGCAGCACCGGGCCGACCCGGCCGAATCCGCTGCCGACGTAGACGGCGCGGCCGAACCGCTGGCCGCAAAGCAGCCGCGACAGCGCCGCCGCCTCAGCCAGGTCGCCGCGCCGCGCCCGCGCCGGCCCGGCCGCCGTCTCGGTCGCGGCGTCGGGCCGGTCCGCCACGCCGCTGGCGTTGTTGAGGAGCATGGGGTCCGAATACCCACCGCCGGGCCATGGCAATATCGCGGCCGCTCAAGAAAGGGCAAAGGACCGCAGCCGCCCGTGACGGCTATTGCCGGATACCGCCGGACTGCGCCGCATCGCCGCGCGGCCAATGTTAATGGCCTGGGCAAGAAAGGACAGCGTCCTTAAAAAGAAAGGACAGCGACTGATCATCGGCGGCCGCCCCGGGCATACCCCAGCCGGGCCGAACGGGCTCAGCAGGCTTTATTTCAGGGGGACATCATCATGACGACCGAACGCGCCGCGCCCCGCCCAGGCCCGGCGCAGACCGCGCGGCGGGCGCTCGCCGTGTCGACGGGCAGAGCCGCGCGGAGCGGCATCCGGTGGCTGGGCCAGGGCAACGGGTCGGCCGTTCCCGGCGCGTTAGCGCTGGCCATCGATCCCAGTGCCCTGGCCGGGCTGGCCGCGCGGATCCCGGACGGCGCCGTCCTGGTCACCGGCAGCAACGGCAAGGGCACCACGTGCCGGATGCTGGCCCGGGTCATGCAGGCCGCCGGACTGCACCCGATCGCCAATCACGAGGGGTCGAACCAGCTCGCAGGCGTGACCACCGCGCTGCTGGCCGGGACCGGCCCGGCCCGCCGCCCCGCCGCCGGCCAGCCGCCGGGGGCGCCGGCCATCGGCCTGCTGGAGGTGGACGAGGGCTCCTGCCCGGCCGTCTTCCCGCAGATCGCCCGGCCCGGCGCGGTGGTGGTCACCAACCTGTTCCGGGACCAGCTCGACCGGTACCTGGAGCCGGACTACGTCCGGTCCCTGCTGGAGGGGGCGCTGCGGAGCCTGCCCGCGCAGACGACCCTCGTCCTGAACGCGGACGACCCGCGGCTGGCCCACCTCGCGCCGGAACTGCCCAATCCGCGGCTGTACTTCGGCGTCGCCGACAGGGCCCAGGGCCGGGCCGGCGCCGACCCGACCTCGGACTCCCCGCGCTGCCCGCGCTGCGCGGGCGAGCTGAGCTACAGCTGCGTCCTGTACGCCCACCTCGGCCACTGGAGCTGCGCGGCCTGCGGGCTGGCCCGGCCCGCGCCGGACGTCGAGGTGAGCAAGATCGACCTGCTCGGGCCGGGCTCGTCGCGGCTCCAGCTCGCGACGCCGGAGACCGAGATCGTCCTGGACGTCCCGCTGCCCGGCATGTACAACGCCTACAACGCGCTGGCCGCCGCGGCCGCCGCCACGGCCGGCCAGCTGCCCGCCTCGGCGGTCGCGGCGATCGAGCGGGTCACCGCCGGGTGCCTGCGGATGGAGCGGATCGCGGTGCCCGGCCACGACGTGTACCTGGCCCTGGCCAAGAACGCGAACGGCTATACCGAGGTGCTCCGGTCGCTGGCCGGCGACGGCCAGCCGCGCTGGCTGCTGCTCGGCCTGAACGACTGCGCGGGCAAGCAGCCGGACCTCTCCTGGATCTGGGACGTCGACTTCGACGCGCTGCGCGGGCAGGTGCCCGTCGCGGCCGCCACCGGCAGCCGGGCCGCGGACCTGGCCGTCCGGCTCAAGTACGCCGGCTGGCTGAGCGGCGCGGCGCCGACCGACCTGGCCACCGAGCCCGACCCGGTCCCGGCGCTGCAGCACCTGCTGGCCCGGGTCCCGGCCGGCCAGCCGGTCTGGGTGATCTCGACATCGATCGTGCTGTCCCAGCTACGGAGCTGGCTGCACCGGCTCGGCTACGCCGGCGAGCTGTGGGAGAACGCGGAAGGGGCAGGCGGGTGGCAGTCCTGAAGATCGCCGTGGGCTACCTGTATCCGGACATCATGTCCACATACGGGGATCGCGGAAATATCGAAACGATTGTGCAGCGGTGCAACTGGCGCGGCATCGAGGCCGAGGTCGCCGAGCTGCGCCTCGGCGACCGGCTCCGGCCGGGCGAGCTGGACCTCATCGTCATCGGCAGCGGCGGGGAAGCCCAGCAGCGCCTGATCGCCGATGACCTGGCCCTGGTCAAGGGACCGGGCATCCGCGAGGCCGTGATCGCGGGCCAGGCGGCGGCGCTGGCGGTCGGGGGCGGCTACGAGCTGTTCGGGCGGTTCTGCCGGACCGGCTCGGGCGGCGACCTGCCGGGCGCCGGGCTGTTCGACACCTGGACCCTGCGCAGCCGCGCGGTCCTGTCCGGCCAGTACGGCACGATCACCGAGGCCCGGGCGGACCGGGTCATCGGCGACCTGGTGGTGCGCTGGAACGGGCGCCTGCTGGTCGGCTTCGAGAATCACGCCGGCGCCACCTACCTCGGCCCGAAGGCCCAGCCGCTCGGCCAGGTGATCAGCGGATACGGCAACAGCGGCCAGGGACACGAGGGCACGGCCCTGCGCAGCGCCGTCGGCACCCACCTGCGCGGCCCCTGCCTGCCGCGCAACCCGGCGCTGGCCGACTTCCTGATCGGGGCCGCGCTGTCGCGCCGCCAGCCGGGGGCCGAACTGGGCCCGCTCCCGGACGACCTGGAGCACGCCGCCCGGCACGCCGCCATCCACCGGGCCCGCCGGGCCGCCCGCGGCCCCAGCGGCCGCCTGGTCGACGCAGCCCTCGGCACCGGGCTGCCACCCGCCGGGCGGCCAGCCGCCCGGTGGCCAGCCGCCCGGTGGCCACCCGCACCACGGCCACCGCCGGCACCCGCGCCGGGGGGCACCGGTGACGGCGCCGCCGGCGCCGCCGGCGCCGCCGTCACCGGCGTCACCGCCGTCACCGCCGTCATCGGCGGCCGGGGCCCGCGAGGCGGTCCCCGGCGCGGCCGCCCCGGCGGGCCGGGCCGCCCATGACCCGGGCCGCCCCGGCGGCAGTGACAAGAGCCTGCTGCGGCACAGCGGGGTCATGGCGGCCGGGACCGTGGCGTCCAGGTTCACCGGCTTCATCCGGACCGCCGTGCTCCTCTACGCGCTCGGGACCAAGGATCTCGGCGACGCCTACAACGTGGCCAACACGGTCCCGAACGCGGTCTACAACCTGGCCCTGGGCGGCATCCTGACCAGCGTGGCGGTGCCCCTGATCGTCAGCGCGGCCAAGAAGCACGCTGACCGGGGCGAGGCCTACGACCAGCGGATCTTCACGCTCGGGGTGCTCGTCCTGGGCGGCATCACGCTGCTGGCCACGGCGGCCGCGGTGCCGATCACGGCCGTGTACGGGCACGGCATGCCCAACGCCGCGACCTATCACCTGACCGTGCTGTTCTCCTTCTTCTTCCTGCCGCAGATCTTCTTCTACGGGGTCAGCTCGCTGGCCGGGGCGATCCTCAACGCCCGCGGCAGCTTCGCCGCGCCGATGTGGACGCCGATCGTCAACAACGTCGTGGTGGTGCTGGCCGCCGTCGGGTTCATGCTGGTGGCCGGGCTGAACCGCAGCCCGGGGAACATCTCCACGGGCGAGATTCAGCTGCTGGGGATCGGGACCACCCTCGGGATCGCCGCCCAGACCGCTGCCCTGTTCCCGTCTCTCCGGAAGGTGGGATTCCGGTGGCGGCCCCGTTTCGACTTCCGGCGCGCTGAGGTATCGGAGCTCGGCCGAATGAGCGGCTGGATGCTGGGCTACATCGTCACCACCCAGATCTCCTTCCTGGTCACCACGGTCGCCTCCAACGCTGCCGGCGCGCGGGTCTGCGCGAGCTGCGCGGGGGCGGGGTTCGCGGCGTTCAGCAACGCCTGGCAGCTGTTCCAGCTGCCGTATGCGATCGTCGGCATGTCGGTCATCACCGCCATGCTGCCGCGGATGAGCGCGCACGCGGCCGAGGGTGACAACGAGCTGGTGACCAGCGACTACTCCACCGCGACCCGGCTCGCCTCGGCGATCATCGTGCCGTCGGCGCTGATCCTGGCCGTGCTCGGCCCGGCGCTGGCGCAGGGGGTGTTCGGGCACGGCAGCACCTCGGCCTCCTCGGCCCGCTACCTGGGCCTGGTCTTTGCCGTGTTCTCCCTGGGCCTGCTCCCGTACACGATCTTCAACCTGCAGATGCGGGTCTTCTACGCCATGCACGACAACCGGACGCCGGCCCTGATCGGCGCGGTGGCCATGGTCGTGCGGATCGCGGCCAGCCTGGCCGCGCTCGCCCTGCTGCCGCCGCAGGACGTCGTGGCCGGCCTCGGGCTCGGCTTCGGGCTGTCGAGCCTGGTGACGGCCATGGCGCTGGGCCGCGTGCTGAGCAAGCGGGTCGGCGGCCTGGACAGCGCGCGGATCCGCTCCAGCATGCTGCGGATGCACGTGGCCGCCGTGCCCGGCGTGCTGGTGGCGCTCGCGGTGGCGCTCGGGATCAGCGCCGTCACGGCCTCGGGCACGGTCGCGTCGCTGGCCACGGTGGTGATCGGCGGCGCCGGCGGGCTGGCCGCCTACCTGCTGACCGCCCGGCTGCTGAAGATCGGCGAGCTCCGCGACCTGACCGTCCTGCTCCGCTCCCGGCTGCGATAGTCGTCGCTGGCGGACGTCATGCCGCGTTTTGGGCTGCCAATCCTCGTTTCGAAGCGGGCCGACCTGCTGGCGACTCTACATATCTTTTCTTTCGGCCAAATTCCTGACTATTCTGCTGGCTGTGGCAACCACCGCCCGCACCCGGCCGGGGTTGGGCATCACTGGGTCTGCCGGGCGCGCGCCGGCGCAGCTGCTGCGGGCCAGCACGACGCCGGGCAAGCTGCGGTTCCTGCTGGCCGGCCTGGTTTTGCTGTGCCTGCTGTGGGGCGCCGTGGCGGCCGTCGCCGCGGGCCAGCATGCCTCCGGGGCCGGGGCCGTCGTCAGCACCAGCGAGCCGCTGAGCCTGGACGGCCAGCGGATCTACCGGTCGCTGTCCGACGCGGACGCCACTGCGGCGAGCGCGTTCCTGGCCGGGGGCCTGGAGCCGCAGGCGGTCCGCCGCCGGTACCTGGCCGACATCGCCGAGGCGGCCACCAGCCTCGAGGCCGCGACCACCACCGCCGGCCACTCGGCCGCCCAGCATGACCTGGCCACGCTGTCGGCGAGCCTGCCGGTCTATGCCGGCGAGATCGAGACCGCGCGGGCCGACAACCGGCTGGGCCTGCCGCTCGGGGCCGCTTACCTGCGCGAGGCCTCCGGCCTGATGCGCGGCACGCTGCTGCCGGCCGCCCGCGGGCTGTACCAGCAGGCCCATGTTGAGCTGGCCGCGCAGAGCAGCCAGGCCACCGGGCTGCCGTTCGCCCTGATCGCGCTGCTGGTGGCGATCGCGGTCGGCCTCGTGCTGTTCCGGTCCCAGCGGTGGCTGGCCCGGCGGACGCACCGGGTGGCCAATGCCGGGCTGCTGCTGGCCTCGGCGGCCGGCGTCGTGTCGGTGCTCTGGCTGATCGTCGCCCTGACGGTGGCCCGGGTCGAGCTGGGCTCGGCCCGCGGGCACGGCTCGGCGCCGGTCGAGGCGCTGGCCCAGGCGGACATCGCGGCGCTCCAGGCGCACGCCGACGAGAGCCTGACCCTCATCGACAACAGCGGCGAGGACTCGTTCCAGGCGGACTTCGTCACGGTCACGAAGCGGCTCGGGCCCGGACCGGGCACCCTGCTGGCCGCGGCGGCCAGCGCCGCCAGCGCCAGCCCGGGATCGGCGGACGCGACGGCGGCGCAGTCCGATGCGCCCGCCTGGTACGCCGCGCACCGGCGGCTGCGGTCCCTGGACGACAGCGGAGCGCACAGCCAGGCGGTGGCCTCGGCAACCGGGTCCGGGCCGCAGGATTCCGGCGCCCGGTTCCGGCAGCTGGACACTGCGCTGGACCGGTCCATCGCCGCGGACCAGGCGGTGTTCCAGTCGCACGCCGTGTCCGGCCGGGATGCCACCGCCGGCCTGGAGGCGGGCATGATCGTGCTGGCCCTGATCATGGCGGCCGGCTGCGCCCTGGGGCTGCGGCAGCGGCTGGCGGAGTACCAGTGAGGACCAGGGGCTGGCTCATCGGGGCGCTGGCCGCCGGGATGGCGGGGGCGGCCGTGCTGGCCGCCGGCCCGGCCCTGTCAGCGCCCGCCGGGCGCGCCGGGCCGGCCGGGTCCCGGTCGGCGGCCCGGGCCAGCGGGACGCCGGTGAAGCTGCCGCTGCCGTTCGACAACTCGTGCCACCCGGAGGCCAGCATGCGGCCGCCGGCCGGCGGCCCCCGGGTGACCGCGGGCTCCGACATGGCGCGGATCCGCGCCCGCGGCTACCTCATCGCCGGCGTCTCGGAGAGCGAGTACCACCAGGGCTACCTCAATCCCCTGACCGGGCAGATCGAGGGCTTCGACATCGACGCCGTGCACCAGGTGGCCCAGGCCATCTTCGGCAACCCATACAAGGTCAAGTTCGTGTCGCTCACCGACGCCGAGCGGATCCCGTTCCTGCGGTCAGGCGCCGTCGACATCGTCGCGCAGTCCATGACCATCAACTGCGCGCGGCTCAAGCAGGTCGATTTCTCCGCCGTCTACTTCAATGACGGCCAGCGGGTCCTGGTGCTGAAGAACTCCGCGGTCAAGGGCATCGGCGACCTGAGCCACCAGCGGGTGTGCGCGACCGCCGGCAGCACCTCCATCGTCGACATCAAGGCCGCCAATCCGGCGGCCATCCCGGTCTCGGTCCCCTACTTCACCGACTGCCTCGTCCTGCTCCAGCAGAACCAGGTGGCGGCGGTCTCCACGGACGGCTCGATCCTGGCCGGCCTCGCCGCCCAGGACCCGGAAACGCAGGTCGTCGGGCCGTTCTTTACGATCGAGCCGCACGGCATCGGGATATCCCAGAAGAATCCCGATCTCGTCCGGTTCGTCAACGCGGTGCTCGCGCGGTGGATCGCCGACGGCGGCTGGGCCGCCAGCTACGCCCGCTGGATCAGCGCCCCGGCCCCGGCCCCGCCCGTCGCCCAGTACAAGGACTGACTCCGTGATCCGACCGCCGATCTCCCCGCGGCTGGCCGCCACCACGGCGGCCCTGCTCGCGCTGGTCCTCATCCCCGGATCGGCGCAGGCGATGCCCAGGGCGGTGGCCGGGGCGGTGGCCGGGGCGGTGGCGCGGCTGGCCGCCGCCCCGGCCTGCAACCCGGATGACCCGCTGCACCCGACCGGCAGCCTGCGGCCGGCCGGGTCCCCGGCGGTGACGCCGGAGTCGCTGATGGCGACGATCCGCGCCCGCGGCTACCTCATCGCGGGCGTCGACCTGACACTCTTTCACCTCAGCTACCAGAATCCCCTCGATGGCCAGATCGAGGGGTTCAATATCGACATGCTGCACGCCATCTCCACGACCATCTTCGGGAGCCCGGACCGGATCCGCTTCGTGTCCCTGCAGGACGCGGCCCGGCTCCCGGCCGTGGAGTCCGGCACCGTGGACGTCGTGGCTCAGCCCACGACGGTCACCTGCGCCCGGCTCAAGCTGGTCGACTTCTGGACCGTCTACATCACCACGCACCAGCGCGTGCTCGTGCTCGACGACTCCCGCGTGACGAGCATCGGGCAGCTGGGCGGCCAGCGCGTATGCGGGATCGGGCGCCCGGTGCCCGCCCCGCCGCCGCTGCGGTACGCGGACTAGCCGATGGCGTTCGTGATGACGAGAGACCAGGCGGCCAAGGCCGTGGCCGCAGCCACGGCCGAGCGCGACGGCATCCAGGCCAACCTGCTCGACCTGGACGGCAGCTTCGGCAAGCGACTGCTAGCCGGAGCGGCCCTGACCGGCGAAACGAGGGCGCGCTGGGAATCAGCCTCCGGCGAGCTGACCCAGCTCTGGGAGACCTACTCCGCGTACGCGGGCGCCATCGACAGCGCGGAGCGCCTGCTGGCCCGGGTCCGGAAGGCGTCGGCCCCGGAGCTGGCGGAGATCACCGCCCTGATGACCGGGCCGTCGGTGCAGCTGGCCCGCGCGCCCGCGCCGCTCGCGTCCCGTGACCTGACCGCGCCCCGCCAGGCCCGGCTCAGCCTGACCATGGCCGTGCGGGAGATGAAGCTGGCCTTCGCCCGGGCCGCCGAGGTGGTGACGGCGGCTGAGAGCGTGTGGAACGTGCTGGCGGCTGGCCTGGAGGAGATCGGCGCCGGGCTGATCCGGGTCCGCCGGGACGCGGGCGAGCTGGTGGCGCCCGGCGGTGCCGCCACCGAGGGCAGCGCTGCGGCCGGGGCACTGCTGGCCGCCGAGTCCGAGCTCGGCCGGCAGCGGGCCGCGCTGAACGCCGACCCGCTGGCGTTCTGGCACTCCGGCCGCGTCGACGCCTCCCACCTGAACCTGCTGCGCGAGGAGGCCGGCGCCGCCGTCGCGCAGGTCAGCGAGCTGATCCGGCTCAGGGCCGACGCCGAGCAGCGAATCGCCGCCGTGGCGGCGGCTGTCGCTGCCGCGGACGGCGCCGCTCAGGCGGCGGCCAGCGCGCGGGCGCGGGCCGCCGAGAAGATCGACGCCACGGCGCTGCCGCCCACCCCGCCCGAGTTCACGACCCTGTCCGGGCAGCTGGCGAGCCTGGAGCAGCTCAAGGCCACGGGGCGCTGGGCACGGCTGGCCGCCGAGCTCGATGCCGTCGGGCAGCAGGCCGCGGCCGCCCAGCAGCACTTCCAGGACAGCGAGCGGGAATCCGCCGGGCTGCTGCAGCGGCGCGATGAGCTGCGCGGCCTGCTCGGGGCCTACCAGGCGAAGGCGGGCCGCCTCGGCGCCGCCGCGGACGGCGAGCTCACCGCCCGCCACGACCAGGCGCGTGACCTGCTATGGACCGCGCCGTGCGACCTAGCCGCGGCGACTGACGCAGTCGCCCGTTACCAGGAGGCAATCTTGGCCCTCAGCCGTCCGGGACCACGGCAGGTGTCCCCATGACGTCCTGCACGCGGACGCCGGGATGCGCCGGCACGATCGAGGACGGGTACTGCGACGTGTGCGGGATGGCGGCGGCACCTGCTCCGGTGGTCGCGGCCTCGGCCGCCAGCCCGGCGACAACCGGGCCGTCCGGGCCATCCGGTCGCTCTGGGCCATCCGGGCCGTCCGGGCCGGGCTCGCGGCTGTCGGGGACCTCCGGGGGGTCGCCGTCATCCCCGACCGGCAGCCGGTCGACCGGACGCGGCTCGCGGCGGGGCACCAGCAGCCGGTCCAGCCGGGGCAGCCTCGGCGCCGGGCTCATCGAGGTCCCGCCGATCCCCGACCGCGACCCGGCCACCGCGGTGCTCGCCGATCCGCAGGTCCAGGAGAGCAGGCGGTTCTGCGCCTCGTGCGAGCGCCCCGTCGGGCGCGGCCATGACGGCCTACCGGGGCTGGCCGAGGGATTCTGCCGCAACTGCGGCAGCCCGTACTCGTTCGTCCCGAAGCTGGTTCCCGGCGAGCTGGTCGGCGGCCAGTACGAGGTCCTCGGCTGCCTGGCGCACGGCGGCCTCGGCTGGATCTACCTGGCCAAGGACCGCAATGTCAGCGACAGCTGGCGGGTCCTCAAGGGACTGCTCAACACCGGTGACGCCGACGCCATGGCGGCCGCGGTGGCCGAGCGCCAGTTCCTGGCCGCCGTCGACCACCCCAACATCGTCCGGATCTATAACTTCGTCCAGCACGCGGACCGGCTCACCGGGGAGAACGCCGGCTACATCGTGATGGAGTACGTGGGCGGCAAGTCGCTCAAGGAAATCCTGGCCGGCGAGCGCGCGGCCCGTCGTTCCGTCCCCCTGCCGCACGCCCTGGCCTACGCCATCGAGGTGCTGCCCGCGCTCGGCTACCTGCACAGCCGCGGCCTGGTGTACTGCGACTTCAAGCCCGACAACGTCATCCAGTCGCAGGAGCAGCTCAAGCTCATCGACATGGGTGGGGTCCGGCGGGTCGACGACGACGACAGCCCGATCTACGGCACGGTCGGCTACCAGGCCCCGGAGATCGCCGACGACGGGCCCGGCCCGTCCTCCGATCTCTACACCGTCGGCCGCGCCCTGGCCGTGCTGACCTTCGAGTTCTCCGGGTACCAGAGCACGTTCGCAAACCGCCTGCCCGACCCGGACAAGGTTCCGCTGCTGGCCGAGCAGGAGTCCTTCTACCGGCTGCTGCGCCGGTCCACCGACCCGGACCCGCTGCGCCGGTTTGCCACGGCGGCCGAGATGGCCCAGCAGCTGACCGGCGTGCTGCGCGAGGTCCTGGCCGTGGCCGACGGCGTGCCCCGGCCGGCGTTCTCCGCGCTGTTCAGCCCCGAGCTGCAGGCCATCGGCGCCACGACGGCGATCGACAGCGCGGACCCGGCGGCCCGGGTCGCCGCCCCGGCCGCCGCGGAGATCGTCGCCGGGCTGCCCGTTCCGCAGGTGGACACCGCCGACGCGGCCGCAGGCTACCTGGCCACGCTGAGCACTCTGGATCCAGCCCAGCGGACGGCCGCCCTGGTCGCCGCGGTGACCGGGGCCGCCGGCATCCCGCCCGAGGTCGCGATGTCGGCCGAGACGCGCCTCGCGCTGGCCCGCGCCCTGGTCCTGATGGGCGACACCGACGGCGCGGGCACCGCGCTCGCCGAGCTGGCCGCGATGGATCTCGCCGACTGGCAGGCCATCTGGTACGAGGGACTGCGCCAGCTGGCCGCGGGGGCGCCGCCCCTGGCCGCGGCCGCCTTCGACGCGGTCTGCGACGCGCTCCCCGGTGAGCTGGCGCCCAAGCTCGCCCTCGCCCTCGCGGCCGAGGCCGCCGGGGACCGGGTCACCGCCGCCCGCTACTACCAGCTCGTCTGGACGGTCGACCGCTCCTACGTCAGTGCGGCCTTCGGGCTGGCCCGGGTGCGGCTGGCCGCCGGGGACCGGCCCGGCGCGATTGCGGCGGTCGCCGCCGTACCACCGACGTCCAGCCATTACCTGGCGGCGCAGATCGCGGCCGTGCGCATCCAGCTCGCCCGGCCTGACGGGCAAGCCGGGCTCACGCCCGGCGACCTGCTGGCGGCCGGCGCCCGGCTGGACCAGCTGACCCTGGACGCGGGACGGCTGCAGCAGCTGACCGCCGAGGTCCTGCAGACGGCGCTCGGCACGGCCCTGGCCGGGCAGGCGGTGGGCAGCGGCCGGCTGCTCGGCTGCGAGCTGACCGAGCGGGCGCTGCGCTTCGGGCTGGAGCGGAGTTACCGGGCGCTGGCCCGGCTGGCCCCCGATCAGGGCCGCCGGATCGAGCTGGTCGACCGGGCCAACGAGATCCGCCCGCGGACGTGGCTATGAGCGCCGCCCAGCCGGCCGCCGCCGTGGCCTGCCCGGCCTGCGGCGCGGCCATCGCCCTGGAAGACAGCTTCTGCGAGGTGTGCGGGACCGAGCTGGCCCCTGCCGCGGTCAGCGCCGGGACGCCCCCGGCGGCCGCGGCCTGCCCGTCGTGCCCCGGCGCGGCCGTCAGCGCCGACGGTTACTGCGACTCGTGCGGGCGCAGGGTGCCGTCCGGCCGCGATCACGCCGAGCTTGATCTCGGCGTGCTGGCCGGGATCACCGACCGGGGCCTGCGCCACCACCGCAACGAGGACGCCATGGCGCTCGCGGTGGCGGACCTGGCCGGCGGGCCGGCGGCCGTGGCCGTGGTGTCCGACGGCATCTCGACCTCGGATCGCCCAGACGAGGCCTCGCTGGCGGCCGCCCAGGCTGTCGTCGACGTCCTGCTGTCAGCCGTGCGGACGGGCCAGGACCTGCCGGAGGCGTGCCGGGCGGCGACGCGGTCCGCCGCTGACGCCGTCCAGGCCCTGGCCGGTCAGTCGGCCGACCAGCCGTCGGCCACCCTGATCGCCGCGGTCGTGACCGGCGCCGCCGTGACGATCTGCTGGCTGGGCGACAGCCGCGCCTACTGGCTGGCCGATCCCGGTGCCCAGCGGCTGACCCGGGATGACTCCCTGGCCGAGGAGATGGTCGCGGCCGGGCTGCTCGCAGAGTCCGAGGCGATGACCTCCCCGCACGCGCACGTGGTGACGCGCTGGCTGGGCGGCGACAGCGCCGAGGCCACGCCGCACGTGACGCGCTTCGAGCCGCCCGGCCCCGGCGTGCTGCTGCTGTGCTCGGACGGCCTGTGGAATTACCGGCCCGGCGCGGACCAGCTGGCGGCGCTGGCGCTGCCCCGGGCGCTGAGCGAGCCGCTCGCAGCGGCGGCCGCACTGGTCAAGGTCGCGCTTGACGCGGGCGGCATGGACAACATCACCGCCGTCCTCGTCCCCTTCCCGCCGACCCGGCCCGGCACAATTCCCGAGCCGCACACGGCCACCGGGCCGGCCTGATCCCGCGCGACCGCGCCCGGCCCATGATTCGCAGAGCTGATGACACGCAGAGGAGAACTCACTGATGAGCCAGTCCGGCTTCACTGTGGACATCTACCAGAACGAGCACATCCCCGAGGGCGGCCGGGAGGTCAATGCCGTCATCACGGTGACCTCGCCGGACACGGTCACTGCGGCCCCCGCGCAGGGGGCGGGCAATGCGGAGATGATCATCGTGGACCGCTCGGGGTCGATGGGCGCGCCGCAGACCAAGATCGCGGAGGCCCGCCGGGCGACGGCGGCGGCGATCGACGTGATCCGCGATGGCGTGGCCTTCGCCGTGATCGCCGGCTCGGAGCGGGCGCAGCCCGTCTTCCCGCCCGACGGCACCATGGCCGTCGCCAGCTTCGCTACCCGCGAGCAGGCCAAGCAGGCCGTGGCCCAGCTCCGGGCGGGCGGCGGAACGGCGATCGGGCAGTGGCTCCGCCTCGCCTACCAGATCTTCAGCACCCAGCCCGCCGGCCTGCGCCACGCCATCCTGCTGACCGACGGGAAGAACCAGCACGAGACCCCGCCGCAGCTGGCCGCGGCGATCGAGCAGTGCGACGGCTTCTTCAGCTGCGACTGCCGCGGGGTGGGCACCGACTGGGAGGTGGGCGAGCTGCGCCGGGTCTCGGAGGCGCTGCTCGGCACGGTCGACATCGTGCCGGACCCGGCCGGGCTGGCGGCCGACTTCGCGGCCATGATGGAGAACGCGATGGGCAAGCAGGTCGCCGACGTCGCGCTGCGCGTCTGGACGCCCCAGCACGCCACCCTGAGGTTCGTCAAGCAGGTCGCGCCCACGGTCGAGGACCTGACCGCGCGCCGCACCCAGACCGGCCCGCAGGCCGGCGACTACCCGACGGGCGCCTGGGGCGGCGGCGAGAGCCGCGACTATCACGTCTGCGTCGAGGTCACGCCGGCCGCCGTCGGCGACGAGATGCTGGCCGCGCGGGTCACCCTGCTGGCCGGCCCGGAGGCGCTGGGCCAGGGCCTGATCCGGGCCATCTGGACCGATGACGAGGCCCTGTCCACCCGCATCAACTCGCATGTCGCCCACTACACCGGCCAGGCCGAGCTCGCTCAGGTCATTCAGGAGGGGCTCGAGGCGCGCAAGGACGGCTACGAGGAGACGGCGACCGCCAAGCTCGGCCGGGCCGTGAAGCTGGCCCAGCAGTCCGGGAACGCGGACACGGCCAGGCTTCTGGAGAAGGTGGTCGACGTCGTGGACGCGGCGACCGGGACGGTACGCCTGCGCCCGAAGGTGGACGATGCTGACGAGATGGCGCTCGATACTAGATCTACTAAGACGGTCCGGACCCGGAAGTAACGGCGCCCGCCGGACGAAGTAGCGAAGAGGGGCGGCGAGCGCGGATGGCGACTTGTCCAGCTGGTCACGAGTCGGAGAGCACCGATTTCTGCGATACGTGCGGGATGCGGATCCGCGAGTCGATACCCGTCCCGGCGCCCTGGCCGCTGACCGGGCCATCGTCGGGAGCGACCCGCCCGCCGGTGCCGCCGCCCGCCCAGCCGGACCCGCTGACGGAACCGTGCCCGGGCTGCGGGAGGGCCCGGTCGGGCCAGTTCTGCGAGTCCTGCGGCTTCGACTTCCGCACCAGCCGGGCCGCCGGTCGGCACGCCGGGCCCGCTGCCCCGCCGCCCCCCCACCCGCCCACTCTCCCAACGCCAGGCACCCGCCGCTCCCCGTCGAGCTGGCCAGAACCGAGCAGGTCGGAACCCAGCACGCCCCCGCCCGGCCAGCCCGCGCCCGGCCCGTCGGCCTTCAGCCGACCCGAGCCGCGCCAGCCCGAGCCCGCGCCCGGCCCGTCGGTCTTCAGCCGACCCGAGCCGCGCCA
>Ga0193728_1000347_pt1 | contig 22161 bp, 25 predicted proteins | sample U1c1metaG_FD_143037 | JGI IMG/M metagenome (GOLD analysis project Ga0193728, IMG submission 143037) | Soil microbial communities from a riparian zone of the East river system, Colorado, United States - U1c1 | ecosystem: Environmental > Terrestrial > Soil > Riparian zone | place: USA: East River...
TGCATCGACGTGTACTTTTACTTCCGGAAAATCGAGATCGAGCGATCCGTGCTCGAAACGTCGGCGGCGAAGCAATGATGCAAGCGCCCAAGCGACGTGCAGATGTTCACTCAATCGGTCGCGCGGCGCTGACTGCAAGATCGAGTAAGCCTGCTTGTAAGTCAGACGATGCGCGCTGCGGATCACGGTTTTGGCGAAGCGGACGCTTTTCGCATAACCCCTCTTGTCGAACTGAATGAAAACGGAATGAGTGAGTCGATCGACACCGGGCTTGAGACTGCAAACGCCGTTGCTCAAGCGTTCGGGCAACATCGGAATCACGCGGTCCGGAAGATAAACGCTGTTTCCACGCCGGCGGGCTTCGCGATCGAGCGCGCTGTCGGGACTCACATAAGCCGAAACGTCGGCGATGTGAACGCCGAGTCGCCAGCCCTGGTTGTCAGTCTTGTCCACCTGAATCGCATCGTCAAAATCGCGCGCGTCATCCGGGTCGATGGTGACAATGAACTTTTCTCGCAAATCCTCACGGCCGTCGAGCATGCGCACATTGACGGTCTCGGGAATCCGATTCGCTTCATCGACAACTGCGGGAGGAAATTCGGTTGGCAGATCATACTTCCGGATGATCGAGAGCATATCGACGCCTGGAGCGGAGGCCGGTCCGAGCAGTTCGATGATCTCACCTTCCGGATTAACATGCCGCGATTCCCACGGCTCCAGTCGAACAACGACCTTGTCTCCGCGGCCCGGAGCCTTCGGCAGGTTCGCGCGCGTGGGGAGTTGAACGTAAACATTGTGAACAAGACGCGGATCATCCGGGACGACGTAATAAAAGTTCCGCGAGTCCTGAAGCGTGCCCACGATCGTAGCGCGCGCGCGTTCCAGGATTCGAATGACGCGGCCTTCGCGCCGTCCACGTCGATCTTTCGCGCGCGCATAAGCTTCATCCGGCGTGATCCGCGCGACCACGCGGTCGCCGTGCATGGCCGTGCCGGTATTTTCCGCGGCGATAAAAATGTCCGGCTCGCCCGGAGTTTCGGTAGTTAGAAAGCCATAGCCGGCTTGATGGATCGACAATTTGCCGGTGACAAGGTCGGCTTCGGCCGGCAAAACGTAACGATTCTTGCGAATGCGCGCGATCTCGCCGGAGCGTTCCAGCTCACGCAAAATCTTGCGCAGCGTGACTCGTTCGCCACCGGTCAAACCGAGCTTGTGCGCCATGTCGGTCTTATCGAGTGGACGGTAATCTTTCCGGGCGAGGAGCGCGCGAATCTTTTCTCGAATTTTACGTCCGTCCTGAGTCATGCGAGCGAAAGCATATTATCGACCCGATTGTCGATTTAACGAGATTTTGTAGAACCGAATGATGGCTTCTCGCATTATTGTCGTTCTGGTGGCGATTGTGTTGCCTGTGATCGCGCACGGCCAGTCATCATCGGCCACTGGAGGCAGGAAGATGAAGATCACGAGTTCCGCATTTCAACAAGGTGCAAATATTCCCTCCAAGTTTTCGTGTGACGGCGCGGATACGAGCCCACCTTTGCAGATTCAAGAAATTCCTCCGGAAGCCACGAGCCTTGTCCTGATTGTCGATGATCCAGATGCGCCGAGCGGATTGTTTACGCATTGGATTGCTTGGAACATTTCTCCGCAAACGAGCACGATCGCGGAAGGAAGCGCGCCAAAAGGGGCGCAAGGAACCAATGATTTCGGCAAATCCGGCTATGGCGGACCTTGCCCTCCTTCCGGCACGCATCGTTATTTCTTCAAGATTTTCGCGCTGGATCAGGAATTGAATCTCGCGGCTGGCGCAAAGCGCGCTCAGCTCGATGCGGCGATGAAAGGACACGTAATCGGACAAGGCGAGTTGATGGGGCATTATTCGCGCGGTCGCTGAGTTGGGCGACACCATTCGAATAACTTTCGCGCTGTGATAGTCTCACCCTGATGGGTGCGACGCTCTGGAAAATCGCCGGCCGCGTGGTCGATCTTTCGCGTCACGGTATGATTATGGGCGTGCTGAACGTCACGCCCGATTCGTTTTCGGATGGTGGCGAATTTTTTGCGGCAGAGAAAGCGGTCGAGCACGGATTCAAGATGACGATGGATGGCGCGCACATTATCGACGTGGGCGGTGAATCGACACGGCCTGGCGCCGGAGGGATTACAGCGGAGGAAGAACTTCGCCGCGTCATTCCGGTGATCGAAAGATTGCTAACGAAGATCGACATTTTTATTTCGATTGACACTTCGAAGGCAGCGGTTGCGCGTGCGGCGATTGAAGCAGGAGCTTCCATTGTCAATGACGTGACTGGCGGACGAGGCGACACGGAAATGATGGCTCTGGTTGCAAAGAGCCGGGCGGCATTCATCATCATGCACATGCAGGGAAATCCGAGGACAATGCAGCTGGAGCCGCGCTATGATGATGTTGTTTCGGAGGTGGTTGATTTTTTTCGACAACAATATGCCCGCGCCATAGAGTGCGGCGTTGATCCCATGGCCATTGCGTTTGATCCGGGAATCGGTTTCGGGAAAACGCTGGAGCATAATCTCGAGCTCATCGGCAATCTGGACGCTCTTCGAGTGGATGAACGCCCGCTCGTGGTTGGCGTTTCCCGCAAATCTTTTCTCGCCAAGCTGATCGGCTCATCGGATATGAGCGACCGGCTGGCACCGGTGGTGGCGTTGACTTCGCTTCTGCGCGCGCGGGGCGCCGACGTGTTCCGCGTGCATGATGTAAAAGAAAATGCAAACGCATTGCGCGTAACGGAAGCAATCTTGTGAAATGATCGAGCAACTTATCCATTTTTGCCTCAGAGGATGGCGCAGCGCCTTCGAGATCGTTTTGCTGAGCGTGGGGATCTACTACGGCTACCTCTACTTTCGCGGGACGCGCGGCGCTAAGGTGTTGACCGGACTGGCGATTGTTTTTTTGACACTGACGTTGATCTCGCAGTTGCTCAATCTGGTGGTGATCGGCTGGATCGTCCGGAGTTTCTCGGTTTTCCTCGCGGTCGCGTTGGTCGTAATTTTTCAACCGGAGCTGCGGCGTGGCCTGGCCGAGCTGGGCGGGCATCCGATTTTTTCCCTAACGAGCGAAAAACGGGAGACCGTCCACGACCTAGCCGAGGCGGTGACGCAACTGGCCAACAAACAATTCGGCGCCCTCATCGCGATCGAGCGCGACACTTCGATTCGCGTTTATGAAGAAACCGGCGTTACGCTCGATAGCGATTTTTCCGTCGAACTTATCCTGGCAATTTTTCATCCGAAAGCCGCTCTTCACGATGGTGGGGTAATCGTGCGCAATGGCCGGATCGCGGCTGCGGCATGCATTTTCCCTGTCAGCCAGCGGGAAACACTAGACCGCAGTCTCGGGTTGCGCCATCGCGCCGGTCTCGGCATTACTGAGGAATCGGATGCCGTGGCGGTGATTGTTTCGGAAGAGACCGGCGGCATTTCCATTTGTCACCGGCGGCGGATCGAGCGCAATTTTACTCCGGAAACGTTCCGTCAGCGCATCGCGGAAATTCTGCTGCACAGCAATTATGAAGAGACTGATCCTGAAAAACTGGCGCGCCAAGTTGATCTCCCTCCTGCTCGCGACAACCCTTTGGTACCTGATCAAAAAGAGCGTAGCGACGACCCCCTTGCGGTCTGAACCGGCCTCGGGTGCGACGATCACCGAAAGACGTTAGCGTAAGAAGCGCGCGAGATTTTCGTCTTCCCAACGGCGAGCGCGCCGGTAACTCGGGAACTTGCGTTCGCGACGATTAAACTCTTCTGTGTGCACGCGCCGCCGGCCGCCCGACGCGGTCTCGTCCGGCACGACGGAATGGAGCATCTCGTGATAGAGCACGTAGCTCAGAAACCAGAGCGGCACGAACGGTTGATCAAGCAACGGATTGATTCTGATTACGCGCTCCTCTTCCTGAATCGTGCCGAAAATAAAATATTCCTTCGGGCGATGTTTTCGCCGGCGACCCCACGTCACTTTGTAACCGCGAAGCCGTCCGCGAAAATAGCGTTCGTTCAATCGCTCAAAAATAGCGCGCAGATCGAAATGCGTCCCCTCATGCCGCAAATTCAACTGGCGTTGCATCGGCAGGGTCGGGTGCGCGAGTTTTCGCTTTGTCTTCTTGGCCATTTGTTGAATCCGGGGTTGAAACGAACAAACATTTTAGTGTGCTTTGACCGGCTGGACAAGAAAAGGCGTTAATTATTTATTGTTAAGTATGCAAATGGCTAATTATGAGACTGTTACGTCGATATTTTGCACCGTGTGGGTTCCGGACCGTTTGCAGGATTTCCATGATCTCTGGAGCGACGTTTTCAAAATGCAGCCAAGATTTACGAGAAGCGCAACATGCGTATACTGCTCCTCGGTTCCGTGCTTGTGGCGGAAGTTTAAGCCAGACTAAATCGACGTGACGCCGTTTCTCCGAAAGCTGCTCGGCCTCAATTGGCTCCTGCTCGCAAACATGCTCGCGCTCGCGATCTTCGGAGTGGTGGCAATCTACAGCGCGACTTATATGCGCGAAGATTCCGTGGCGGCGGAATTCTGGCGCAAGCAGGCGAACTGGGTCGCGGTCGGCGCTGGATTCGTTGGGGCGCGCTGCCGATGTATCTGGCCGGCCTTTTCTTTTTGATTCTCACGAAGTTTATCGGCTCGAAAGTTTACGGCGCACGCAGTTGGCTGCATCTGGGGCCGATCAACTTTCAGCCGGCGCAGCTTGCGGTCGTTGCCGGGATCATGGTGCTGGCTTTGTTCCTGAGCCAGTTCCGCCAAATGCATCCGATGCTTCGGCTGCTCCTGTGCGGCGCGATTGTTGCCGCGCCGATTCTTTTGATTCTAATGCAGCCCGATCTCGGTGAATGCATTATCTGGCTGCCCGTGCTCATGGCGCTGTTGTTCGCGGGGGGGCTTCCGCTGCGCTACTTGATCTGCATCATTCTCATCGTCCTCGCCTTTATCCCGATCGCGATCAATCTCGGTCTAAAGCCGTATCAGCAGCAACGGATCACGGCTTTCATCAATCCCGATATCGATAAACAGGGAGCCTCCTGGGCGATCAATCAATCGCTCATCGCCATCGGCTCGGGCGGCTGGTCGGGAAAAGGATTCAAAGCGCCTAACACGCAGATCGAACTCGGCTTTTTACCGGCCACCGCGGTGCATAACGATTATATTTTCTCCGCCATCGGCGAACAGTGGGGATTTGTCGGAGGCATGTTTCTCATTGGTGGGTTTGCCTTGCTCCTTGTGACGTGTCTCTTCGTTGCCTTTTTCGCGGGCGATCAATTCGGTCTCCTCCTCGTCGTTGGCGTCACCGCCCTCATCTTCACGCATATCTTTCAGAATGTAGGCATGACAATCTCGATGTTGCCAATCACGGGCGTGCCGTTGCCCCTGATCAGTTACAGCGGCTCGTTCGTGCTCATGATCATGTTCGGGCTCGGGATCGTGAACAGCGTTTGGGTGCATCGGAAATTTGCCCGCTAAATTCCCGGCGAATTTTTCCGCCAGATCGATATCGACCTGCGACCGGCCGCCAGTTTTACTTTGCTTCTTCAGTTGCCTAAAGTCGGGCGCGACGCATGGAGAGCGATTACAAAGTCAAGCTGGAGATTTTCGAAGGACCGCTGGACCTCCTGCTTTATCTGATCAAGCGTGACGAGATCGACATCTATGAAATCTCGATTGAACGCATCACCCGCCAATACCTCGAATATCTTCAGGCCTTCAAGGAACTGAACATCGATCTCGCCGGCGAGTTCGTCGCCATGGCTGCAAACCTGATTTACCTGAAAAGCCGCAGCTTGTTGCCGGTCGACCAACAGCCGCCCGAGGAAGATGCGGAGGAAGATGACCCGCGTTGGGAATTGATCCGGCAACTGATCGAATACAAGAAATTCAAGGAAGCGGCTGCGCAGCTGCATCTGCGCGAGCTGGAACAGGAGCGCATTTTCGCCCGGGAAGAAGGTTCGTCTCCGCCGGCCGAGGGGCTGCTTCGGCTGGGCGAGGTTGGAATCTTCCAGCTCATCAACGCGTTCCAAAATGTCATTAAACGAGTCGAAGCGCGTCAGGACTTGCAGGAGATTCCAGGCGAACGTTTTAGTGTCTCGGAGAAGATCGACACAATTTTGCAACGGGTCGAAGCTGGCGGCCGGATTCGCTTTTTGGATTTGTTTGGCGCGATCGTTTCGCGCCTCGAAGTCGTCGTCACCTTCATCGCCCTCCTCGAGTTGATTCGGTTGAAGCAGGTGCGCGCGATCCAGAAGAACATCTTTGACGAAATTGAAATTGCGTCCGCGACCGCGTAGAGATCGACAATGTTGTCGCGGGTCTTGATTGCCGGTTGCGGTTATGTCGGACAAGCGACTGCGGACTTGTTTCACGCCGCTGGCTGGGAACTGGAAGGTTGGACGTCTTCGCCCGAGTCAGCCGCCAAACTCTCCAGTAAACCTTATCCGGTTATTCCGGTCGATATTGCGCAGCGAGATCAAGTGAACGCGCGCCCGGAAAATTTCGACGCGGTGATACTGTGTGCGAGCACGCATGGCGGGAAGCCCGATGTTTATCGCCGGCTCTACCTGAATGGCGCGCGCAATCTTCTCGATCGATTTGTTGGATCGACCATCGTGTTTACAAGCAGCACGAGCGTGTACGGGCAAAAAGACGGGTCGTGGGTTACCGAAGGCAGTGAGACCGAAACGAATCGTGAGACAGGTCAAATATTGCTCGAGACGGAAAAGTTCGTGCTCGGTGGTGGCGGCATCGTCGCGCGCCTGGCGGGTATCTACGGACCGGGACGCTCGGCCGTACTTACGAAGTTTTTGGCTGGCGAGGCGAGTGTCGATCCGGAAAACGATCACTTCATCAATCAAGTGCATCGCGATGACATCGCGGCCGCGCTCTTTTTGTTGCTGGATCGACACTCGTCTCCGCGACAAATTTACAATGTCGTGGACGACCAGCCGATTTTGCAAAGCGACTGCTATCGCTGGCTCGCGGGGAAGTTAAGTCGTCCACTTCCGTTGATCGGAAAAGCGACATCACAACGCAAGCGCGGCGAGAGTAACAAGCGTGTGAGCAATGCAAAGCTGCGTGGCGTCGGCTGGAAACCGCGATACCCTACATTCGCGGAGGCGATGGAAAAGAGCATCCTGGCAGGTTTCAGGCAAGGTGGCGTCTGACCGACCCAGCGGTTAGCGCGGTTCGTCCTGGCAACACACCGGTATGGAAGCTGCTTTTTTCTTAAAAGGATGCGTCAGATCAAGCTCACTGGTCGGGAGGCGACCGTTGTGCGGGCCATCGGTTTCGCGGAATCGATGCTCGGGGCGGAGATTCAGGATTTCACCCGCATGGAACTGGAAGACGTGACCGATGCGCTCAACAGCTTGATGGCGGCTGGCTTCGTTGAGAGTATTCCTTACTACGCGGAAGTCCAACTCGCGGAAATGCCGGTGACGGCGTTCGAGGTGAACCCGGCTTATGTGCACGAATTGAAACAAGCCGTAATTCGGCGCTAGGTCACCGGCGCACTGGGTTCTGCGCTGGCGGCGGCGGCGGCACGCTCGCTCTCATGCCGCTGGCCGAAGAGCTGGCGGATCACTTCTTCGACCGGCAATTCCTGGACGTTGATGTCGCTCACCGAACAAGCGTCGAGCAATTGCCGGCATGTTTCCGTGACTCTTGCGCGCGGTACTTTCAATTGCACCGAGACCGGAGTTTGCTCGATCACCTGGCCGAATTCTGAGAAGTCGCGTGTTGCCTGATTCTCGAATGTGAGGCTGAGAATTTTGTAACCGGAAAAGCGGTCGATGATCGAGGTAAGCGGGCCATCAAAAAAGATCTTGCCGTGGTCAATGATGATGACGCGAGGGCAGAGCTCTTCGATGTCCTGCATGTAATGGCTGGTGAGCATGGTAACGATGCGATGCTCCTCATTGTAGATGCGCAGAAATTCGCGCACACGCTTTTGACTGACAACATCGAGACCGATGGTCGGTTCATCGAGAAAAAGCACGCGCGGCTCATGGATGAGCGCGGAAATCAACTCCATCTTCATCCGCTCGCCTAACGACAGTTCGCGCACCATCACATTCATTTTGTCCTGCACTTCGAGAAGCTCCGATAATCCACCTACGACCTTGTTGAAGCGCGCGCGATCGATTCCATAAATGGCGCGATTGAGCTCGAGTGATTCCTGCGCCGGCAAATCCCACCAAAGCGCGTTCTTCTGTCCCATGAGCAGGCTGAATTGCCGCTTCATTTCGTTGCGCCTCTCCCACGGGACGAAGCCGAGGACGCGGGCATCACCGGAGGTAGGATTTAGCAATCCTGAGAGCATCTTGAGAACGGTAGTCTTGCCGGCGCCGTTCGGTCCGAGAAAGCCCACGAATTCGCCCTCGTCGATCTGAAATGAAATCTTGTCGGCGGCCCGGGTTTCATCGTGCCGCCGCTTAACGAGTCCCTTAATCGAGCCCCACAGTCCGCGTTCTTTTCGATAAGTGCGGTAAACTTTCGTGAGATTGTGAGCTTCGATGGCGCTCATGCGTCAGGATAATGAACCGGCCTTGCGAACGATCGAGTCACGCTCGCCCCAGATCGACAACTACGCCGCGGTCGAGTGTGTTTTGGCCGCTCTCTTTTTCAGAAGCGGCAGCACCTTTTCCACCAACGCGTCGGCCGTAATGCCGTGCTTTTTTCGCAGGATCGGAATGGTACCGTGCTCGACGAATTCATCTGGCCAACCGATGCGCACGACCGGCGTGTTGATCATTTGCGAATGCAGATGCTCCATCACCGCGCAGCCAAAGCCGTTGTGCAAGACATGGTCTTCGATCGTGCAGACGATTTCGGCGCTGCGCGCAAAAAACTCGAGCGTGCCGGTGTCAATCGGTTTGATCCAGCGCGGATTGATCAGCGCGACTGAAATCCCTTTTTCCTCTAGCTTCCGCGCAGCTTCTTCGGCGACTTCGAACATGTTCCCCAAACCGAAAATCGCCACGTCACGACCGTGTTGCACGACTTCCGCTTTGCCGATCTCAAGAAGTTTCGGTTGAGGTTTGATTTGCGCGCCCGGACCGGAACCTCGCGGATAACGAATGGCAATCGGCCCGGAGTTGTAGTGCGCCATTGTCCAAAGCATATCGACAAATTCGTCCTCGTCTTTCGGCTGCATGTGCAACCAGTTCGGGATGTGCCGAAGGTAGCCGATGTCGAACAAGCCGTGATGGGTCGGGCCATCATCTCCGCTCAATCCGGCGCGATCCATGCAAAGCGCAACATTTAGTTTCTGGATCGCGATGTCGTGAATCGTCATGTCGTAGGCGCGTTGCATGAACGTGGAGTAAATCGTCAGAAACGGTTTCAACCCCTGCGTGGCGAGACCGCAGGCGAAAAGCGCTGCGTGTTCTTCCGCAATGCCGACGTCGAAATAACGAGTCGGGTGCGCCTTCGCAAAATGCGCTAGGCCGGTGCCACTTGGCATCGCCGCCGTTATCGCGACGATTTTTTGATTTGCCTCGGCGAATTTTGCCAGCGTCTTGCCGATAATTTCAGAATAGGTGGGCGTCGGCGCGGGCGCGGTTTCGCCAGTTTCGAGTTTGTACTTACCGAGGCCGTGAAATTTGTCCGGCTGCTTGATCGCCGGCTCATAGCCCTTGCCTTTTTTCGTCAGGATGTGGAGAAGCACCGGCTCCTCCTGAGTTTTCAAGAACTCAAACGTCCGCGTGAGCAACGCGATGTCGTGTCCATCGATTGGCCCGTAGTAGCGGAGGCCAAGTTCTTCAAAAATTACACTCGGTACGAGCAAGCCCTTGACGCTTTCCTCAACCTTGTGCGCGAAATGGACTCCGGTTTTTCCGGCGATCGCCTCGATGAATCCACGCGCTTTGTCGTGCAAATGCGCGTAGGTCGGACTCGTCACAATGTTATTCAAATAATTTGCAATCGCGCCCACGTTTTTTGCGATCGACCATTCGTTGTCGTTGAGCACCACGATGAAACGCTTGGTGTTCGCTTTCACATTGTTGAGCGCTTCGTAACTGATTCCGCACGTGAGCGCGGCATCACCCGCCACGACCACGATGTGCTCGTCGCCACCTTTCAAATCTCGCCCCACCGCCATGCCGAGTGCAGCAGAAAGTGCCGTCCCGGCGTGACCTGCGCCGTAGCAATCGTGCTCGCTTTCCGTGCGCAAGAGAAAACCGTTCAGGCCGCCGTACTGTCGCATCGTGGAAAAGCGATCGAGACGGCCAGTGAGCATTTTGTGCACGTAACCTTGGTGGCTCACGTCCATGACAAAGCGATCACGCGGCGTGTCGAAGACGCGATGCAGCGCGATGGTCAATTCGACTACGCCGAGATTCGGACCAAGATGCCCGCCGGTCTCCGATAACACGTTGATCAACTCGTCGCGCACTTCCTGCGCCAGCTGTGGCAGGTCTTCTTCGCGCAGCGCTTTGACGTCGGCGGGCGAACGAATTCCATCGAGCAAGCGCGTGGGCGCGGCCGTCTCAGCAGACTTAGAAGAGTTTGACTTGGTCATTTTTGTTTTCGGTTTCATCAATCACATTGGCCGGCGCCGCTGGCTCCTGGGTTGCTTCGAAATCTTTCACGGTCGCTTTGCCGGCGCTGTTGCGGGCAATCATCTCGATCTTCTGCTCCGCGCTCGCCAGTCTTTCCTGGCAAATCTTTACCAGATTCATTCCCTCTTCATAACGCACAATGAGATCTTCCAGTGGCAGTTTCCCCGACTCCATCTGTTCGACAATCGTCTCGAGTCGATCCATCGCCCCTTCAAAGTTCAGCTCTGCCTCACGCTGCTTCAGCTTGCTGCTCATTCGCAAACTCGCAATTAAGCATAGCGTAGCCGAAGAGAAAAGCGTGACTTGTGCGTCGGTCGATCTTGGCCCGCTGCGAATGCGGCTTGCGCGATTCGGCGTGAATGTTATTAACTGGCGTCGGGCGTATGGTGCGCATTCTCGACTTGATTTGCCGGCAGGACGCCCGCCATCGCCTGGTCATCGCGCTTGTTGCCGCAACCGTTGTCTCTCTTTCTCTGCGCGGTCACGTGCGACCTTCCACCGAAGTGATCGCGACTTGGGACACCTTCGTCTTTTGCGTTCTTTTCCTCGCGTGGCTTACCATTCTGACAACGCCTGTCCACAAATTGCGTTCGCGCGCAAAAGAACAGGACGTCAGCCGATTGGTGATTTTTGTTTTTGTCGTGGTGGCGGCTTGCGCGGCATTGTTTGCCGTAGGATTTCTGATCAGTGTTAACAAAGCCGAGTTGCGTGGTCATCTCACTGCACATCTGATCCTCGCGCTCGGCACAGTGATCTTTTCATGGTCTGTGGTGCATACCTCTTTCGGGTTGCGCTACGCCCATGCCTTTTATGGCGACAGCGATGATCCGGACGCCGAAGAGCGCGCGGGCGGTCTCTTGTTTCCAGGCAGCGAGCAAATGCCGGACTATTTCGATTTTGCTTATTTCTCATTCGTCATCGGTATGACTTGCCAGGTCTCGGATGTTCAAATTACGTCGCGGGGGATGCGGCGACTAGCCTTGGTGCACAGCGTGCTCTCATTTGGCTTTAACACGGTCATTCTCGCGCTCCTGATCAACACCGTCTCCGGCTTTCTCTAAGGGGGGAATGGGCATCAACTCCGATGCCGATCGACTCCACCGCCTTGGCGTAACGCTCAGCCTGCTCGACATAACCATGACGCGGCTCCCGGCCGTCGTGGCTGAAAAGGAAGAATCGAAAGCCGCGAATTCGCAGAATCTCCGGCAAGGCGATAAGCTCTAGCTGATTTGCTTTTTGTACGCGGCTGCGTCTCTCAATTGTTTGAGATCTTCGGGATTGTCGATTTTGAGAACGAAGATCCAGCCTTGGCCGAACGATTCGCGGTTGATTAAGCCGGGATCTGCTTCGAGCGCCTTGTTTACCTCGACCACTTTGCCTTTTACCGGCGCGTAGATGTCGCTGGCGGCTTTGACAGATTCGACCACTGCGATCGCCTCGCCCGCGTTTGCTTGTCGATCCATCTTTGGAAGCTCGACGTAAACGACGTCCGTCAATTCGGCTTGGGCGTGATCGGTAATGCCGACGCGGACATTGTCGCCTTCGCGTTTAATCCACTCGTGCGTCTCGGTGTAAAGCAAATCATCGGGAACATTCATGATCTTTTATAGAGCGGTTTTTTCTCGATCGTAGCTGGAAATTTTTGCCCGCGAATTTCAATCTCGATATTCGATCCAATCTTCGCATGTGACGCCGAGACATACGCCATTCCGATTCCGTAATTCAAGCTCGGCGAAAGCGTGCCGCTCGTCACTTCCCCGACGCGCTCGCCATTATTGAAGACCGGATAATGCGGACGCGGCGGAGGCCCTTTTCCTTCCATCCGAAACGCCGCCAGTTTTTGCGGCGGCCCGTTCTCCGTCATCTTCAACAAAACTTCGCGGCCAGTGAACTTCGGTTTCGTAAGATCGACAAAGAACCCGAGACCAGCCTCGATTGGATTTCGCTCCGGCGACAGGTCGGAGCCGTTGAGCGGATAACACATTTCCAGGCGCAACGTGTCGCGCGCGCCAAGTCCGCACGGCTTGATTCCGAGTTTCTCTCCCTTTTCCAGAACAGTGTTCCAAAACTTGGCCGCATCTTCCGCGCGAAAGAAAACTTCCACACCGTCTTCGCCTGTGTAACCAGTCCGCGCGATCGAAAGGGCCATGCCATCCAACGTGAAATCGACAATGTGATTTCTCGGTGGAAGATCGACATTGTCGCCGAGTAACGCGTGGAAAAGATCGACCACGCGCGGGCCTTGAATGGCGACGCCGCCGAAATGCGCGCTGCGGCTCGTAAGATCGATATTCCAAGGAGCGCCGGTCTCCAGTCCGCCGGGGCGATCTTGAGACCGCCCTTCCTTGGAAAGACGAAGATGTCGATCCAGCCACGTGAAATCTTCTTCCGTGCGCGACGCATTGACGACGAGAAGAAATCTCTCGTCGCCGATTCGGTAAGCGATGAGGTCGTCGATGATTCCACCACGCTCATTGAGGAGAAATGTGTACTGTCCGTGGCCGAGCCCCAACTTGTCGATGTTGTTGGTCAACATCGTGTTCAGCCATCCGGCAGCGGCTGGACCGCTGACTATTAATTGGCCCATGTGCGAAATGTCGAAGATGCCGATGTTATTTCGCACGGCGCGATGTTCTTGGACAATACTCGTGTATTGCACCGGCATGAGCCACCCGCCGAAGGAAACCATCTTCGCGCCGCGCCGCACATGCTCGTCGTAAAGTGGCGTGGTTTTTTGCGCGCCGTCGCTCACGCGGCAAGCTAAGCGACGAGTTTGCGCAGTCAAAGGTGGATCGAAACAGTCCTTGCTTGATGTTACATTTGGTGGCGAAGCCGCATATTGAATAGCATCGCCCCCGAAAGCATTCGGGGCCGATCCACCTTGAAGCCTCGCTCCGTTCCTTTAACGTGGCCGCGGCCATGCACTTGCTCGATAAACTCGAACGCCGCTTCGGTTTTCTTGGAATCCCCGGATTGATTCGCATCATTGTCGGATTCAACGCGCTCGTCTTTGTCCTCGTGCGCCTCAATCCGGATTTCGTTTTGGTGCTCAATCTCGATCCGGCGCGCATTCGGCACGGCGAAGTTTGGCGACTCGTCACTTACATTTTTATCCCGCAAACGTTCAGCTTTTTGTGGATCGTTTTCGTTTTGTGGTTTCTCTGGTTCATCGGTGACGGCCTCGAACGAGCGTGGGGTTCGTTTCGACTGACTCTTTATTTTCTCGTCGGGATGATCGGCACCACGGCCGCCGCGTTTTTCTTCGGCGGAAATTTTTCCAATAGCATGCTGATCACGTCGCTCTTTTACGCATTCGCGCGCTTTTATCCGGATGTGGTTATCTACATATTTTTTATTTTGCCCGTGAAGATCAAGTGGGTTGCCTGGGCGATGGGGGCACTCTTGTTTTACGGTTTTTTCATCGGGACAAATTCCTATCGCATGGCGCTGGTGGCGGCCTTGAGCAATTATTTGATCTTTTTCGGCCGCGAGATTTTTTATGAAGCGCGACACCGCCGGGAAGTTTCGACGCGGCGCAGACGTTTTGAAGTCCAATCCCGCAGCGAGGCCGAACCCCTGCACAAATGCGCGGCCTGCGGAGCGACGGAATTGAGCGATCCGAATCTCGACTTTCGCGTTGCGCGCGATGGCGAAGAATATTGCGTGCCGCATTTGCCGCAAACCCAAAGCGCTGGGTAGCACACGGCCTGCCCGCCGGCGTGCGGGCGTCTCGCGTGCCGGTTTTGGCGTCCCGCCCAAAACAATCTTTCGGACAAAGGTCTGGGACGACTGTACGTCGTCGTCAACACGCGAGGCGCCCGCACACAGCGGGCAAGCTGTGCGCTGCCCTTGACCGAAAACTTCCGCAGCGGAAGCTAGCGCCGTGACTGACAAGAACACGGCGCTTGTTCCTGAGGAAGGCTGGCATTGTCTGCATTTATTTTACCGGATTGAGTTTGGACAGTGGCAATTGCTCTGCCGCGAAGAACAGGACGCGGCCAAGACAAATCTGGCGTCGCTTGCGCAGGAAATTCGCGCCTTGGAATCGACGCAATTGCTCACGCTCAGCATGGTCACACCGAAAGCGGACATGGGTTTCATGTTGATCACGCCGGATTTACAAATCGCAAACAAGATCGACAAGCAACTTTCGCTCTCGTTAGGCCCCGATGTCTTAACGCCAGTTTACAGTTATCTCTCGCTTACGGAGGAAAGTGAATACATCACGACTGAAGACGAGTACGCGGAAACACTCGTGAAGGAGCAAAACGTTAGGCCCGACTCGGAGAAATTTGCCGAGGCAATGAATTCGTTTCGCGAACGCATGAAAAAATATCGACAGGAACGCGTTTATCCCACGCTGCCTGATTGGCCGGTGGTTTGCTTTTATAATATGAGCAAACGGCGCGGTGAGCAGCGCAATTGGTACGCGCTCCCCTACGAAGAACGCCGCCATTTAATGAAAGGACATGCCGCAGTTGGTCGCGAGTTTGCCGGGAAAGTCAAACAACTCATCACGGGTTCGACCGGTCTCGATGACGCGGAATGGGGCGTGACTCTTTTTGCGCGCGACACCTTTCAGATCAAAGCGATCGTTTACCAAATGCGCTTCGACCCGGTGAGCGCGGAATACGCGGACTTCGGCGAGTTTTTCATCGGCATTCAACTGCCGCTCGACGAATTGTTCCGGCGATTGCAACTTTAGATGCTTTTTCCTGTAGCGGCGGTCTATGACCGTCGCATTATTCCTCCTGCGGCAAGTGCGACGGTCGCAGAGCGCCGCTACAGATCAAAAACGGATGGGTGACAGAGCGGTCTATTGTGCACGCCTGGAAAGCGTGTGTGCCGAAAGGCACCCGGGGTTCGAATCCCCGCCCATCCGCCGCGCTCAAAGCCGTTACCGTCGGTTAATCGGCAGAGCTAACTTTCTCTTCGATCCAACACCTGAAGTTCCTGGCGCAACTTCACCACGCTGCCCTGCGGCAGAACGCCCCGAAAATTAACGGCGGGATAGACAATGCAATCCCGTCCCAAAATCGAACCGGGATTGATCACCGCATTGCAACCAATTTCGGTGCGATCGCCGACGATCGCTCCGAATTTCGTCAGACCAGTTGCGATGTGGCCTTCAGGAGCCGTCACCGTGATTTCATGATGGTCGAGTTTCACATTCGAGAGAATCACGCCCGCGCCGAGGTGCACACCGTAACCGAGAATCGAATCGCCCACGTAATTAAAATGCGGCGCCTTTGCCTCATCGAAGAGAATGCAGTTCTTGAACTCGCACGAATTTCCCATTACTGCGCCATCGCCCACCACTACATTCTCGCGCACATAGCAGCCGCTGCGGATGTGGCAATTCTCGCCGATCCAGGCCGGCCCTTTCAAAACTGCTCCTTGTTCGACAATTGTCCCACGCCCGACAAACACATTGCTGCTAATGAAAGGTTTCCCGATGAGCTCGCCGAACACGGCCGGTTTCAAGCGAAACTGTAGATAACTCGCGATTTGTCTGAGTGCATCCCAGACATACTTCTGGTTCTCAAACAACTTCGGATGGGCCGTATGTTCGAGGCTAAGGAATTCAGCGGGCGCAAACATCTTTCGTGAACTAAACGCCGGCACGCCGCGTAATTTTCTGGCCGTCCTTGGTGTCGCGCGCTTCCCAACCGCGAGCGCTCAGTTCGTCGCGCAATTCATCACTTTTTCGCCAATCTTTTGCAAGCCTCGCTTGCGCCCGCGCGTCCGCCAGCTTCGCGATCTCGGCCGGGAGTTCTACTGTTTCCATCTCAAGATCGAGCACGCTGTTTATGCGCTTCCACCAATTCAACCACGCATTCGCCGAAGCGGCATCGAGTTCATTTCGATCCATCGCGCGATTTGTTTCACGAATTGTTTCGAACAAAAAACCAAGTGCTGCGGAAATATTCAGATCATCGTCGAGCGCCTCTTCAAATTGCCGGCCGGGCTTCGTCTCGATCTTGCCATTGTCGATGCGTGCCGCGTCGCGCAATCGCACCAGCCAATCATCAATCCGGCCTAACGACTCGCGCGCTTCCTTCATTCCATCCCAGGTGAAATTGAGCGGCGCCCGATAATGCACACGCGCCAACGCGTAACGAATCTCGCGGCCGGCGTACCCTTTTTCCAGAACATCGGGAAGCGTGTAGAAGTTGCCCAACGATTTCGACATTTTCTGCCCATCGACAAGCAGATGGGCGCAGTGCAGCCAGTAACGCACGAATTTTTTGCCGGTGCAGCCTTCGCTTTGTGCGATCTCCGCTTCGTGATGCGGGAAAATGTTATCGACGCCGCCGCAGTGAATGTCGATCTCATCGCCGAGCAGCGCGGTTGCCATCGCGCTGCACTCAATGTGCCAGCCGGGACGGCCGCGGCCCCATGGACTCTGCCAGCCGACATCGCCATCCTCTTCATCCCATGCTTTCCAAAGTGCGAAGTCGCCAATGTGTTCCTTGTCGTATTCGTCGTGCTTCACCCGGCCAGTCGATTGCAATTGGGTGAGATCGAAATGGGCGAGCTTCCCGTAATCCGGAAATTTATTAATGCGAAAATAAACTGATTTGTCCTCGGCTTGATAGGCCAGGCCGCGCGAGATGAGCGTGCCGATCATCTCAATCATCTTGTCGATGTAACGTTGGTCGGTCGCAGCGGGAAATTCATCCGCGCGCTTGATCCGCAAGGTTTTGATGTCTTGGAAGAACGCTTCCTTGAATTGCGCCGTGAATTTTGCGAGCGGAACTCCAGCCTCGCGCGCGCCTCGGATCGTTTTGTCATCGACGTCAGTGATGTTCACGACGCGATGCACCTTGTAACCACGCAGCTCAAGATGACGCTGTAACAGATCTTCGAAAATGTAGGCGCGAAAATTTCCGATGTGCGCGCGGCTGTAAACCGTCGGGCCGCACGTGTAGATGTCGATGTCGTGCGCTGCCGGATCCCGCGGCCGGAATTCCTCAAGTTGTCGCGAGTACGTATTAAAAAAGCGGAGTGCCATTTCTATGAATGAAAATGACGGAGTGGTGGAACAGCGTAATGCATCACATCATTACTCCAATATTCCCTCACTCCTTTACTCCTGCTCCACGGTCGCGATTGCCATCGCGGCGATGCCTTCGCCGCGCCCAATCGCACCAAGCTGTTCGTTTGTCGTCGCCTTGATGCTGATGCGTGATTCAGTCGCGCCGATTGCCTGCGCAATTTTTTTTCGCATCGCCGGAATATGGGGCGCAATCCTGGGCGCCTCCGAAATCACGGTCGCATCGACATTCACGGCACGCGCTTTTTCTCTGGCAAGCAGTTCGCTCACGCGCTGCAAAATCTTGATGCTGCTGATGCCGCGAATCGATTCGTCGGTGTTTGGAAAATGCTGGCCGATGTCGCCGGCGCCGATTGCGCCGAGGAGCGCGTCCGCAATTGCATGGGAGAGAACATCGCCATCGGAATGTCCCTCCAGTCCGTGCGAGTGCGGGATTTCAACTCCGCCGAGGATCAATTGTCGATCTTCGGCCAAACGATGTACGTCGTAACCGATTCCGCATCGAATCATTTCAAAGTTTCAAATCAATGACGCCGTTGGAGGCGACGATGCTGTATTTGTCTTTCATATCTTTGCGCGGCCGCAGATCGACAGTACCGCCGGCCGTCTCAACCAGAATCCAACCGGCGGCGATATCCCACAAGCTAATGCCTTGCTCGATGTAAGCGTCGAGTCGTCCGCAGGCCACATAAGCCATGTCGAGTGCGGCGCTGCCGAGCAAGCGGCATTTGCGCGCGCGATGAATCATCTGTTGCAGAAGCGGCAGGCCGGCCTCGATCGTTACGCCCGTTTTGGAAAGTCCGACGGAGACGACGGCTTCGGCGAGATCGGCGCGCGCGCTCACGCGAAAGTGATGTCCGTTCAAGCGCGGGCTTTCGCCCTTTTGCCCACTCCACATTTCATCGCGCACGGGATCATAGATCGCGCCGACAATGATCTCGTCCTGGAATCGCAAAGCAATCGAGACGCAAAAATGAGGAATGCCGTAGAAATAATTCACCGTGCCATCGAGCGGATCGACCACCCACTGATGCTTGCTCGATTCATCGCCGACGATGCCTTCCTCGCCGTAAAGCGCGTGCTGCGGAAACTGCTTGAGAAGCAACTGTGCGATCAATTCCTGCGCCTGCACGTCGATTTCGAGCTTGATATCATGCGCTTCCAAAGAATTGACTCGGAGCGGCCGCTGAAAGTTTCGGCGAAGCATTTCGCCCGCAGCACGCGCAGCTTTCTCGGCCGCGTCAAGATAATGCTTCATGGCGAAACTACCTCGCACAAAGAGCACGAAGTGCACAACGGAAATCAAATTGAGATTTTGTTCGCGCGTTGCGCACGGTGGCCGCTCGCGCGGCGCGAATCTGCCATCCAACGGGCGGGTCCGCGTCGCGCCGAGCGGGACGGCTCCAAGAAAAAACCGGGAGGAAGATAAATTTCCCTCCCGGGTTGAGGTTTGAACTTGTGACCTCGAATGCTTCGAGGTCGTGATCAGGCGTGAGGCGTTAATGCCTCTTTCTTTTTGCTGATTTTTTCTTCGCGGCTTTTTTGCGTTTTTTTGCCATCGACTATTCCCCCCTTTCAATCCGCAGATGCGGAGGGTTGTGAAGAGTTCGAGATGAATTCAACTTCACTTACAAGCGGTTCAGTAATCATCACATTTTTTTTGTCAAATATTTTTCTCGCATGTTTGAAAATATTTTTACGAGCTCGCGCGCGATAATTTTTTTCGGCGCGCGCGAAATTTTCTGTCGTTCACCGCTTCGGACCAGAACAGTTACCTCATTCTCGTCGCTTTCCATTCCAGAGTCGGCGCGACTCACATTGTTCGCCACAATCAGGTCGCAATTTTTCGCGTGAAGTTTTTTTTCGGCGCTTTCTTCAACGTCATTTGTTTCCGCCGCGAAACCAACGACGAGAAATTGGCGATCTTTTTTTGGCAACGAGGAGAGGATGTCGCGCGTGGGAATTAGCTCGAGCGCGAGGTTTTCCTCGCGCTTCTTGAGTTTCTGTGGAAAAGATTTGGCCGGTTTGTAATCGACCACGGCCGCGCACATCACGAGGACGTCGCAATCGCGCATGTATCGATGCACGGCGTCGTGCAGTTCGTCGGCAGTCAGGATTGAGATGAAGTGTGCGCCGGGCGGCGGATCGAGATGGACCGGACCGGAGATCAAAACGACTTCATGTCCGGCTTCGAGCGTTGCTTCGGCGATGGCGTAGCCCATTTTCCCCGATGAGCGATTGCTGAGATAGCGAACGGGATCGATCGGCTCGCGTGTCGGCCCCGCCGTGATGAGAAATCTCACGCGATGAGATTTTCCTGGCGCGCGAGAATAAATTCCGCCCGAAAGGCAATGTCTTCGACTTTCCAAAGGCGGCCGAGGCCTTCGTAACCGCAGGCGAGCATTCCTTCTTCCGGGCCGATAAACTCGACGCCGCGCGATTTTAATTTCTCCACGTTCTCCATCGTCGCCGGGTGCGCCCACATTTTTCCATTCATGGCGGGAGCGAGCAGAATCGGCGCGCGGGTGGCGAGCGTGATGGCGGCGAGCGGATGATTCGCAAAACCATGCGCGACCTCGGCAATGATGTGCGCGGTGGCCGGCGCGATAAGGAGCAGGTTTGCGCGATCCGCCAGCTCGATGTGCCCGGGTCGCCAACTTTCTTTTTCGTCGAAGAAGCTGGTCGTGACCGGATTTTTGGAAAGCGTTTGCAAGGTGAGCGGTGAAATGAATTCGATCGCGTCCTGTGTCATCACGACAAAAACTTGATGACCTTGCTTGACGAGCACACTGGCGAGCTCAGCGGATTTGTAGGCGGCGATTGATCCGGTGACGCCGAGCACAACTGATTTCATGCCTGATCGAAGGCGCACGACTTTTCGCGCGCTCCTTCTTTCGCTTCTGCGTTTTGAATCTCTTTCCATGAATGATCGACAGTTACTTCTGGATGAGGCGCCGGCTCAAATAACGTTCCGCGCCCATGATATGCCGGAATTTCTGCAAATCTTCTTCGACCGACCGGCTGATGATGGTGTAGCGATAATCGCGCCACAATTCCATTTCGCGCGCAGCGGTGACGAGTCGCGAGTCGATCTGCTCGGCCGTTTCCGTTCCGCGCTTCATGAGACGGCGGCGGAGTTCGTCGAGATCCGGGGGCATAATAAAAACATCGGTCAACGCCTGGCGAATGAATGGATCGTCGCAGTTGCGAATGGCGGCCGCGCCTTGGGTGTCGATGTCGATCAAAACATCGACGCCGTTTTTCAAATTCGAAAGCAACGGTTTGCGCAACGTTCCATAATAATCTCCATGGACTTGCGCGTATTCGAGAAAATCGCGGGCCTTGGCCCGCGCGTGAAAATCGGCGGCGGACAAAAATTGATAATCTTCGCCTTCAATCTCTCCGGCGCGTGGCGCCCGCGTGGTGCAAGAGACCGAGTAAACAAAATCGGGGCTTTGGCGAAGCGCCTCGACGAGTGTCGTCTTTCCTGCGCCGGATGGCGCGGAAATGACGAAAAGAATTCCGTGACGGCCGAACTGTTTATTCAAGGTTCTGGACTTGCTCGCGAATTTTCTCGAGCTCCGCTTTGCAGGCGACGACGCGCTGCGAGATGGGAGCATCGTTTGCCTTTGCGCCGAGGGTATTGAGTTCGCGAAAAATTTCCTGGGTGATGAATTCGAGTGTGCGGCCGACCGGCTCGTTCTTGCGAAGATGATGCGCGAACTGCGCGAGGTGGCTTTCCACGCGTGTCAATTCCTCCGAGATGTCGGCGCGGTCGGCGAAGAAGGAAATTTCTTTCAGCAAACGTTCGTCGTCCGTTGCGATCGGCAGACCGGCCTTTTGCAGGCGATCAAGCAGCGCGGTACGATATCTTTTTACCACCTCGGGATGAAGTGCGCGGATTTCTTTGAGTTTTTTCCGCATCGCTTTTAGCCGGTGAATCAGGTCTTTGGCCAGATGTCTGCCTTCGCGTTCACGCATCTTGATCAAATCGGCGAGGGCGGCGCGGAGCGCGCGATCGATCGCGGGCCATGCTTCTTCTGCGCTCACTGCTTGTTCCGGAAAACGCAGCACGCCTGGCGCCTGGAGAATTGTGCTGATCGTGATCTCGCCCGGCGCGTCGAGTTCTTTTTGAAGGGCGCGCATCGCTTCGTGATAAGAGCGGGCCAAATCGGCATCGAGCGCAAGGTTGCGCGTACCGTTTTGGCCGTTGTGAAAAGTCACGACGACATTGGTTCGGCCGCGCGAAATATTTTCGTTGATCGTCTGGCGAATGCGTGGCTCGAGCTCGGCGAGATCGCGTGGCAGATTGACCACGATGTCGCTTTGTTTCCGGTTCACGGAATTGAGTTCGACGCTAAACTTCGTCCCACCGTGATCGGTCTCGGCGCGGCCGTAACCGGTCATGCTTCTCATAGCTCAGGATGTTTCTCCAGGGAAAGCGAAGCGGGGATGGCGCAGTATTTCGATTTGGCTCATGCGAAGCGAAGTTAGGCTTCGCCAAG
>Ga0193728_1000348_pt1 | contig 22158 bp, 23 predicted proteins | sample U1c1metaG_FD_143037 | JGI IMG/M metagenome (GOLD analysis project Ga0193728, IMG submission 143037) | Soil microbial communities from a riparian zone of the East river system, Colorado, United States - U1c1 | ecosystem: Environmental > Terrestrial > Soil > Riparian zone | place: USA: East River...
ACCCGAAGGTATTCAACAGCTACGTCGGGAAGGACCAGCTGGCGCCGAGTTTCATTATGACCGTTACGCGGGAAGACGATCATTTGTTTATGCCGGCCACCGGACAACCGAAGATTCAGATATTTCCAGAAAGCGATCGCGACTATTTTCTCAAGGTTGTCGATGCGCAGATTACTTTTGTGACCGACAGCAACGCCCGGGCCACGGCACTAATTCTGCATCAGGGCGGCATGGACCAGCACGCGAAACGGATGGAGTAAACCTCACTCCCTTGTGGTGTTTAATCGGGAATATCGAATCGAGCGAAACGCCGTAGGGCAAAAATAAAAATGCTGCGGTCTAGCCGCAGCGTTGTAACATTCGCAAAAATAAAACCCATCCCTTCCAGGCTGGGCCGGAAAGGAATGGGCGGTGCTTCAGTCTAGTTTGCCTGCTGTGGCTTAGTTTCCCTACTGCGCACCGGCTGTGCTGCTGTGGTCGAACTCCAAAGCAAGGCGCTTCCCATTCGGGTAAATTGCCGTTAGCTCCCTGGAGCCATCTGGCTCGGTGAAAATGCTATAGGCATCCTGGGGATTCCGACCCGCCTGCTCGGTCAGATGAGCGGATAAGGTGGCTACGGTCTGCTTACCTTGGAGTAGTTTGACTTGAACCGTGGGACCGCTGCCATCCCATTCGACGCGGTAATCACCGCGTTCGATTGGTTTGCCATCGATAACGACGTTGTCAGTCAATGCAAGTTTTCCCTTATTATTTTCCCCGGCCAGTGCGGCCGAAGAAAACAGCAGCGCACTGCTAAACAGCAGTGTTGTGATTCTCGACATTTTCATGAACAGCTCCTTTTTATTTTCCGTGCGTCGCTCCGTGCAGGACACAGCAGGCGTTGCCGCGGAATAGTTTCAATTTGTTTTGTTATTTAATTCGATGCGGAGAAGAACTTAAGGTTTTGTAAAAAACTGTTAACAACATTTATTTGTCATCCAAAAAATGGAAGAGATACATCAAAAAAATCGCACGTTTCGCAAACGTAGTATTGATCGGCTACCATCTATGCAAATCGGAGCGTGTGATTCCGACGAATGTTTACGCGATATAGAGTTTCTAAGCGGTATAGAAAAGAGAACTTAATGCAACGAGTGTGGCCCTGCCTTTTGGTTCTTATTTTCCTGCCAGGTGCAATTCGTTCTCAGACTGTCAATGACGAGTCCAAGATCATCGCGCTGGAAAATCTCTGGAATCAAATGCAACTGCATCACGACGCCGGCGCGATGGAAAAAATCCTGGATCCGGACTTCGTGCTCACCGATTACGACGGCGCGGTGCTTTCCAAGTCGCAATTTTTGGCTTCTGTCCGGGATGTCTCCGATCAACTCACTGTAGAGGTCTCCGAGGACATGAAGCTGCACCGTCACGGCGACACTGTCGTCGTCACCGGCGCAACCCACGAAAAGGGAACCAACAAAGGCAAGCACTACGAACACCGCGGGCGTTTCACGGACACGTGGATCCTCAAAAATGGAGAATGGATCTGCGTCGCCAGCCATCTTGGACTGCTCTCCAAGTAACGCCGCGGTCTGTTGAAATTTCCACGTTTAGCGACGTTGCGGCATTCTCGGCGCCAAGCGCATCCCCCGGTCTCTTGGGAGGGTCAACTGCTATCGTTACATCACTTCGCTATTCCTGACCGCTGCGCTTGCGGCTCCAGTGGCAATGATGGCCATCCACGTACCTCAAGAGGACCGCAATCAAAACCGAGTCTACGATTCGTTCGCGCAGCAGGGGTCGTCGAGACCCTCCCAACGTTTAGCGCTACAAGCGTCTTCGTGCGCCAGTTGTGCTGGTTAGCTCTCTGACTGGGCGCACCTCGATAGTGCCGACGCGAGCGGGTGGTATTTGCGAGGCGAGTTGGATCGCTTCGTTCAGATCGGCGGCGTCAATTAGATAGAACCCAGCCAAAAGCTCCTTCGTCTCGGCGAATGGGCCGTCCCTGACGGATACTTTTCCGTCGCGGACGCGCACGACTCTAGCGGTGCGAGCAGGCTGCAGAGCCTCCGAGGCAACCCACCTGCCCGCGTCTCGGAGGCCGTTGTCGTAAGCCATACACTCGTCGTCGGTCATGGCCCCGATGTCCTTCTCTTCCCCGTAGACAAGGCACAGGTACTTCATAAAGTCTCCTCCATGGCGGATCAACGCTGGGTTCAATACAATAACGCAGGAACGGGACAAACAGTTTCCGGTGCCAGTCCTCGCACCCTCGCGCGGTAGAATTCGCCCCTCCCGCCCGCGCCAATCGCAGCGATGATTTCGTAAGGACCCAGTTTGGTTCCAAGGGAGAGGGCCATTCGGTGTGGGGATCATACAGATTCAAGAGCGCAATCGACGAATCGGAAGTTAGCGGCGGGAAGGGCACATGGACATCTTTTTCCTCGCGAGCCATTTTTTTGAAGTGGCAACATGGAGGTAACCAAGACCCGAAGAATTCGTGCAAGGAGAATGCTGATGGCTCTTCTCGATTCTATAGTGGGCGCGCGCTTTCGAGATGAAAAGGCCGGCCGTGTGGTCGTTTTCTCCGGGGATCGCCGCACTCGCGGCTATCTCGTAAGGTCCGAATCTGAAGAGCTAAAAATAAAATCCTTTCTAAAGATGTTTTATTTTGCTCACTTTTCTATCCTCTTATTGGGTTATTTCCTCGCATCGGAGTGGTCGAGGGCGATCTACCGTGCCTTAGAGAGGCCAGAGGAGCATTTGTTTAGGGCTATGTGCATTTCTCTGGGGGTATATCTTGCGGTTGTGGCGGTCCCCTATTTCCTGCTTTGGAGGTCCTACAAGAAGGCTCTGGTGAGTTTCGTTTCGCTCGAAGATGAGGTGTTGGTATCGGGAAGGCGTATTGGGCGGCAACCAATGTTTATTTTTATCGCCGCGGGGTTGATGCTCTTGGGTTTGGCGGTGTTATTGGCATTTGCTGTTGGCCACAAGCCATGATGTCGCGGTGGATTCAGTCGAGGCGGTTCGCCGCTTTTCGTCAGGGGATCCGTGCCAGTCTTCAACGGAGACATTCCGCGTACTACTTCAATGCGGAAACCTGGCGCTGCATCAATACAAAATACAACCCGCCGGAAATGAGGAAGCCGACAAACCAGGCATAGTCGTAAAGCCACCGCAAGGCCGGTACCTTGAGGCCGATCAACGCGATGGTGACGCCGGCGAGCAACGCGACGATGGCTTTTGGATTGAAGCCGTGCTGATATTCATACGCGCCGCCTCTTCGATACAAATCCTCCACAACGAGGCGACGGTGCCGCACCAGGTAATAATCGCAAATCATGATTCCGGCAATGGGACCCAGCAGAGCCGAACAACCCACCAGCCAGCCAAAAATGTAAGAACTGAAATCACGGAGTAGTTTCCAAGGCATCATCAGAATGCCCACGACGCCGGTGATGAGGCCGCCGGTACGGAAAGAAATAAGGCTGGGACGCAGATTGGAAAAATCGTTGGAAGGAGACACCACATTTGCCGCCACGTTGGTGTTGAGCGTGGCAAGAAGCAGAGCCACAAGCGCGATTAGAGCGACTACCGGCTGATTGAAGCGTCCGAGCAAAACAACTGGATCCCAGATGGCCTCGCCAAAAATTACCGCTGATGCGGACGTAACCGCAACGCCGATGAAGGAGTACAACGTCATTGCGGTGGGCAAACCTAGTGCCTGTCCAACAATTTGAGCGCGTTGCGATTTGGCATAGCGCGTGAAGTCGGGAATATTCAGCGCCACCGTGGCCCAAAAACCGACCATTCCGGTTAGCGACGGAATGAAGAAGCGCATGAATTCGGTGGTGCTGTGAAATTTGCTGGGTGTTCGCAACACCGGTCCGAAGCCGCCTGCTTTGCGGGTGATCCAGAAAAGCAAAAGCAATCCCACGGCGAGCATGAACGGCGCGCCAATGCCTTGAAGCAATTTGATGGTTTCGATGCCGTACCAGATGACCATCATGTTGATGGCCCAGAACAGAAAAAAGCAGATCCACATGCTGCCGGGGAACGTTGCTGCTCCTGGCCAGATAACCAGCAACATCGCGTAGATGGCTTGCCCGCCAATCCAGGCCTGGATGCCGAACCAACCGCACGCCACCAGCGCGCGCAAGAGTGCCGGCACATTCGCTCCGCGCACACCAAACGACGCGCGCACGAATACCGGGAAGGGGATGCCGTAGCGCGTGCCCGCGTGCGCATTCAGCAGCATGGGAATCAAAACAATTAAATTACCCAGAAGAATGGTCAGAATGGCTTGCAGCCAACTCATGCCTCCCGCGATCAGTCCGGACGCCAGCATATACGTGGGAATGCAAACACTCATGGCCACCCACAGCGATGCGTAGTTATAGGTGCCCCAAGTGCGCTCCTCCGGCGGGATTGGGCGCAAGTCAGGATTGTAGAGAGACGAATCGACCTGGGTGAGCTTCATATTTCGGTTTATCGTAAAAAGAATCAGGGGTCAGCCTATAGCAAGCATTGCGGATATTCCACCGGACAAGCCTTTCCGGTAAAAGATCCGATAGAAGTTCTGAGCGCGGTTGGAGCTTCCGATCTTGCGTCCCATCCTTGGAAATGGCACAAGAAACGGCGACTCAGAAGTAGTCCAGCTGCTTGATAAACGTTCTAATGGGAAGCTTGATTCTCAATGTCCTGCAACGCAAGTACACAGACGCTGTAGAACGTCGCTCTGCTCGCTAAGTATTGGGCGCGTCGAATTGTGACGCGATACGACCGAACGATGTACTCCGGTATGTTTTCGGTTCATGAACTCAAGTAGCTTTTCGGATCCACCACAGTACGCGACCAACGATCCGCCAATTACGGTTTTTCTTTAGCGGGACGGGCTGGTACGACAGGTTCTCGGACTCCAGCATCGGCGTCCCGTCGACGAGTAGGAATCGTGAGAGCAGCAGGCCGCTTTTTTCTTGCCAGGTCACAACGATTTTGCCGCTCAATTGTTTGGGGTCCGTCTGCGCGCAATCGACGGCGACAATATCGCCTTCGTTGATCAGCGGGGCCATCGCAGAGCCGCGTACGGTTAGACAGGTGGTTTGACCTGGATTGGGACACCACGCCTCTGGGGCAGCAATCAAATCACCGACCGGTGCAGTGTCCATATCTATTACGTTGTCGCCTTGGTTTCCGTGGGTAGCAGCGTGAGCGACCAACATTGGAACTACCACAAGCCTGGAGCGCGCCGGTAGTTTGAGGTTTTTTCTGCTACCCGCCGCTATAATTTCCAATTCCGGCAGTTGCTCATTGCGCAGCCTGACGTTTCCTTCATCGAACATGCGAGAAAGATCCGTGCTGCTGAACCCCGCACGCTCCCAAAACCACCAGCATTGCGGTTCCCCGGCCACGTTGCCCAATTGAATGTAAGACTGCGCAGTTGGTTCGTGGGTGCCACGCTCCCAGCGGGACAATGCCATGGCGGAATAATGTAGGCGCGATGCAAACGCTGCCTGGGTAAGTTGCAAGCCTCCTCGGAGTGCGAGGATCCGCCGTGACCACTCAGGCGGTCGGACTTTAGCTTTTGCCATAGGTCGCCGATGGATCGCAAGTTTTGCGCCCTAGAACCTTCCAACAAATGCGCTCGATGGGAGTTTCATGAGGAAGGATTGGCATATTGCGCTCACAGGGACGGCAGGGAGATGGTACTCCTAGGGGCCGCGAGACACGAAACGTGACAGTGATCGACCAGGCGAATTTATCTTTCTGTCGGCAAGTCTTCGCTCCAGGCAACGTATACTTGCGATACACACCGGCCTCACCTCGAATAGGTGCCAAGTGCCAGACGAGTGGATCAAAACACTTGCAGACGGCAGAATGGTGAAATTTACGTGCCAGGAATTGCTGGTGGCCGGTGCATTTATCACCGCGCAAATTGCACGTAATGAGGTCGTTTATTCCGTGGTATTGACCAAAGCGAAAAACCCGCTTAGTCGTGAAGATGTTGAAAGCCATTTCAAGAGCGAGCTTTCCAAGAAGTAGTGCCGCTTATTTTGGATCACTCTGCCCGTAACGGTGTCTTCGGAAATAATCCACTTGTCTGGGAAACGCATTAACCGAAAAAGTGGATTTTTAAGTATCCGGAATGCGACTTATGTTAGTGACATGCTCCTACGATAGGCTCAGGGTAGCCGCGGAGTAAGGATGTGGCTGTTTCACGGGGCTGGCGGGGCTGATTTCAAGCGGCGAAACTGCGTCTGCAAAAACTGATTTAGACGCAAGCGGTCGTCTCCGCGCATCTGTACAAATTTCACTCCCATGCCCTCTCCCGGTTTCACGTTGTAAACGACGGCCCGGGCGCGTACGTCTGTACCGGGGGTGCCAGGCGAGACTTGAATCACCAGCTCGACTGTGGAACCAGCGGCCGGCGGTTTGGGAGTCTTCAAAAACACGCCCCCCAGTCCGACCGTGCCTAGAGAAGATGCACCACAGTGCTCGCCGGAGCGCCACACCACAACCAACTCCTTGGGGGCGAATATTCGCGGGTAATTACGCAGGTCTTTGGGTTGGGGTTCGATTACTTTTGCCTCGTCCATATATTCTCGTTTATATATTTCTGTTATCTACCAGAGACAGTTTGCTCCCCATTAAAATGCGAAGCTATAGCGCGCGCGTACTCGCCTGAATGGTAGGCCGTCCCAGGGAATTTCTGGTACTTCAGTACGGGAACGGTTCCCAACCAAGTGGATTTGGGCCAAAAACATCTGTTCGGCAGCGGGGACACATACCCAAGTTAAAGGGGTTCCAGGTAATTTTTGGCCTTATTGCCGCGTAATTGTCTTAAGACAACACTCGGAAAGCTGGACGGAGCGTGGCGATGTTAGAAGGCGAGCGTGATAACAACGCAGCTCAGCGTTCGCCCGGTCGGGGGAAGTTGCCTGTTACGCTGCGGGCTATCTTTTCCGGGCTTCTTCTTTCACTTGCCGCTATCAATGTATGGCCGCTGTTGCTTTTGAACCTTGGTGTACCCCTCGCTGCGTTCGCCGAAGCAATATTCCTTGGACTTTTTATCTGGTGGGCAAGCGGAGGAGGTTCTCCTCGTTCTACGAAAGCCGCTCGCGCCGCGGCATTCCGAAGCGGCAAACTTTCATCCAAACAATGGGCCTGGGGCCTGGTTGCCGCGTTCTTCTTCGCCACGACGATCCATGCCTCAATAGTTTTGCTGTTCCGCTTCGTGCGGTTTCCGACCGCGGCGTTCCGCCAAGGATATGATATTTCTTTCATTCCTTCCCGGCTCTTGCAGTGGCTAGCAGTCGTGGTCTCCGCCATATCGGCGGGAATCTGCGAAGAGATCGGGTTTCGGGGTTACATGCAGCGCCCGATCGAGCAGCGCCATGGCGCAACAATTGCGATTCTAATTTCCTCACTGTTTTTCATGGCTTTGCATCTGACCAAAGCTTGGGCGACGCCAGGAATGGTTCCCATCGTGTTTGGCGCAGGCATATTGCTGGGCCTTCTGGCCTGGTCTTCCCAATCGCTCATTCCCGGCATGATCGGGCACATAGTGATGGACATTGGATTGTTCGCTTACTGGTGGACGGGTATTGGCGGGGACTTTAGTGCGAGGACGATTGCCGTGACCGGTGTGGATGGACTTTTCATTATCGCGTCGCTGGCGTTATTGATCTCCCTGAGTATCGTGCGGGTCGCAACATCAAAGCTTCGGCGAATCCATCAGTCCCCATCTTGATGTGTGTGAACGCCACCGTAAAAATCAAAACTCAACACAGAGTCTCAGTGGATGTGTAGCGCATTAACCGGGACAAGTGGATTTAACTAATGTTGAGGGTTTAGGTGTGCTCTGGTCTTTGGCGGCGTCGGCCATGATTTTTTCTATCTGGTCGGGGTCGCGCGGCAGGCGTTCGCTGAGAAGTTTGTAGCCATCGGGGGTGATGAGCACATCGACCTCGAGGCACACGCCCACTCTTCATCTCCTCGACGCGGTGAGCGGGCCCTTTTTTAGTAAGGTTACTGTTTAGCCGTAGCAGCTTTTGCCGTGATCGGCTTGTAGCCGCAGGTGCCAGCTTTGCGCATGGCATCGAGCGCCTCGGTGTTAGTCATCAGCGCTGTCGTCTGGCAATTTCGCAATGCACCGCCAGCGGTGAATGCTAGTGCGATCGCGGCAGCCGACTCATTGTCGGGCATCTCGGTGATCAGTACGGCATCATACGGGCCGAAGGCGAAGTATGAATCCTTGATCTTGCCACCGAGCTTTTCTATAGGGCCGCGGACAGCTTCAAAGCGATCCTGCGGATTCCCAATGAGCTTTGCGAGTGCTTCTGGTGTGTAGCTGATTTGATGAAGATAGAACGGCATGAGCGGACCTCCTAACCAGCATTTTCGATTTGGGGCCCAGGTCGCCCACTATACACCTATCTATCTCAGATGGTTTTCTTTTCATGGATATGAGCAACTTGCGAGAATATCTAAACAGCTGATCTAACGCGGTGGACTCAATGGGTCGACGCAACCGCGAATCGGAAACTTGAAACTACTTGTCTGGGAACGCGACCTAGCACTCTTCAACACAATCAAAAAATTAGGGCTGCGTGGGCCGTCGCGGCAACGCCTTCGAAAGATCTATCACCCACTGCGGGAATGGGGGCGTATCTCTCGGTGGCTGCCCGCGAGTGATGGCCCAGTGGTCCAGCCAACTCCCGCCTTCTTCTCCGACAAACTCGTCCGGCATGCTATAGGCCGAGTCGCTCAGTGCATCCTGCAGAGTAACGAAACTGTAGCCACGCTTGCGTAAAAGATCGAGCAACTCGCCGATATGATCAGCTTCGAGCCAGTTTCCATGCAACAAGAGAATCTGCGCGGGTTCGTAACCGATCAAGCTCTTGGAAAGCTTTTCGTAATAATCAAAAACGTCACTTGTATGTTTCAAATAGGAATCGACGAGTTTTTGCTGCAGTTCGGTGTCGCTACGCCGGCGCGCGTCCTCGTAAACTCCGCTGTACATCCAGTCCCAGGCGTCCATGGTGACCGGCGCGATCCGGTAACCACGGTTCACGAGAAAAGCTTCCGCATCGCGTCGGGTCTGCAGATCGCGGCCGGTGTCGAGATAGGGATGGCGAAGATAGCGCATTTTCATGTTGTGCTGGGCAAGCAACATCGCAGTCACCGTTTCACCGCGGATGACGTCCTCTTCCCAATCCTTCAAGCTCACGCGGTTGATCGAAGTGTGTGCGAAGGTATGATTGCCAAGCTCAAAACCGTAATCGGCCCACATCTTCAGCGCATTGATGCGAGCGTCGACCTCACCAAGCTTATAGAGTTTCTTTTCGTTCACGAACCCGACGGCCGGCACCTTCTGATTGCGGAGAGTAGTCAAGAGCTTGGCGGTCATTTCGTTGATTTCCGCGCCAGTCATGAAATTCGCGGAGGCGGCGGGAAGGTCATCAATGGTAATCGCGATCGTGCGTTGCGAAGAATTCTGCGCGCGTGATGGAGCAATCCCGCTGAACAAAAGCAATACAATCGCGAAAATCACACTCCTAATGGATTGCTTCATGGACACCCCTGCTTCGGAAATCTGAAGACTTAGAGTCTACGAAAGCCTGTCAGGCTGTGAATAGCGCGGTCATTTCCATCACATCCCGGTAGCGGGGCGCAGGCGTTAGCCCTAGTCGGGCGCACGCAATCCAAAATGGGTGATGACGATTCATGCGTCTGCGTGACGCCATCTTTTGCTAGCCTGGATTCCAGGCATGGCCGGAACGCAGCCAAGCATGATGAGTCCTAAGGTCGTAAAGGCAACGCAGCTGCTTACAAAACTCGTGAGAGGCAAAATCATAGCCGTGAAAACTTAGCACCAATTCTTGCCAGATGCGAACGTGAAGGAATCTTGGTAGCTCAAGTCCGGATTAATGTGATCATCGGGGATTAAATCGAGTGTTTATGGTTTAGCCGGAGCCTGGTCTTTGGCGGAGGCCATGATTTTTTCTATTTGGTCGAGGTCGCGCGGCAGGCGCTCGCTGAGAAGTTTGTAGCCGTCGGGAGTGATGAGCACGTCGTCTTCGATGCGCACGCCGAGATTTTCTTCGGGGATGTAAATGCCGGGCTCCATGGTGACGACCATGCCCGGTTTCAATGGCTCGCAATATTCGCCGGGATCGTGGACGTCCAGTCCAATGTGATGGCCGAGGCCGTGAATATAATACTGGCCAAGCGATTTGCCATGGAGATCTTTGCCGTGCGAGTTGATGTAATCGTAAGAAACTTTGTACGCGCTGTGGCCGCCTTTTTTGCAGAGATCAATGCCGGGCTTCATCGTGGCCATGGCCGCGTTTTGCGCTCCCAGGACGATTTCGTAAATCTCGTGCTGGCGGGCGGTGAATTTTCCATTTGCGGGCAAGGTGCGCGTGATGTCCGCGGAATATCCGGAATATTGCGCGCCCACATCGAGCACGACGATGTCGCCATCCTCAATTTTTCGTGAAAGCTTGTCGTAGTGCAGCGCGACGGAATTGGGGCCGGCGCCCACGATGGGGGCGTAGCCTTCCGCTTCGGAGCCACCCATGGCGTGCACTTCCACCATTTTTGCGGCGATTTGATACTCGTAAAGGCCAGGCCGCATCATTTTCATGGCTTCCAGTTGTGCGTCCAGGGAAAGCTCGATGGCCTTTTGAAGAAAGGCGATTTCTCCAGGCGATTTAATTTCGCGGAGAGCGTAAATATTTTGGCGAATATCTTTCACCTTGGCCTGGGGTGCAGCTACCTGGAGCCAGTCGACCACTTGTTTCTCGTGCGGGTAGCCGCCCAGTTCTTTTTCGTACGGAAGAATGGTGAAGACGGCAGGGTAGATCTTTGCGAGCTTCTCAACCTCAGCGCGCATTTCGGCAAAAGGTTTGACAGTGGCGAATCCGGTGCGCGCGGTAATGTCCGGATCGGTGGGCGACATACGTACGCCATTCCATTTTTCTTTCGGGGTATCCTTGGCAGGCAAGAAAAGAATTTCGCGCGGACCCGATAAAGCATCATCGTGGGCGGTGCTAGACGATCCTGCCGCCGCAGGCGAGCCTGCTGGCGCAGGTGAACCGTTGTCGTGCTTTGCAGCGGGGAAGATGATCAGCCCGGCGCCTTCTTCGTTGTGGCCGGTGAGATAGTAAAAATTCTCTTCCTGCGCGAAAACGTTGGCCTGCGAGACTTCTTCGCGCCCGGTAAAGCCCCACAGAATGATGGGACCGTCGGCTTGCGCGGCGAGTTGCGCGCGGCGCTCGGCGTAAATGATGTTTGGTTCGCGTTCGCGGCGTTGTTGCGCATTTACTTGAGGCGCGCTCAGAGCGGTGGCGAAACATAGCCCGGCCATGGCCGTGAAGAAAAATAATCGGGGCCCTCGATTAACGTAACAACCTTGGCACGGAACGAAAGATAAACAGGGCGCGCACGGTTCTTGCGTGTGGCCAGGGGCCTGACGACTCACAGATTCTCCTTGAAGTACCACCACAGTGCTGCGGCCCGGGGCAAGCGGGGGTGTTTCTCAGGAGCAATTTTGAGCTAAATGCGAAAATGCCATCCGAGATCTGCGCAGATAACTGATGCGTGCTCTTACTCCGGTGATTGTAGCCGAATTATTCCCGGCAACCAAAATCGCCCGCCCAGGCTATCGTCAGTAATACTGTTACCGCCCAAGCGCCTGCGGCCATCGGCCAAAGGTTTTCCGGGCAGCGTGGTACGCTGGTAAAGATAGCTGTAAACAGCCATTTCGATCGGGGACGATGCGATTGCCCAGGCGCTTTTTTGTATTTCTGACCATCTTTCAAGCAGTTTTAATTGCGGTGCATGGATTTCTTTTTCTTACCTGGGTCTATTTTGGGTCGCCGCAGATTGAAGGAGAAGCCGGCGTTTACGATTTCAGCCCGTTACGTCGTTGGCGGCTGCTGATTGCGCTGGGTATTTTGTCGGTCAGCTTTCTGGCCACATCGCTGATTGGCTTCCGATTTACAAATGTGATTTTGCGAGTCGTGTACCGCATTACCGCGGTGTGGCTGGGATTCGTAAATTACGCATTTTTCTCGAGTGTGCTGTGCTGGCTGGTGTATGTGGCGTTGCGGTTAGGAGGAGCAAGAATAGAACGCCACTATTTCGCTTTGAGTTTCCTAGGACTAGCGGTGGCGGTGACCGCCTACGGACTCATCAACGGTGAGTGGACGCGCGTAAGACGCATCACCGTGAAACTTCCGAAGCTGCCTGAGTCCTGGCGCGGGCGTAAGGCAGTTTTAGTCAGCGACGTACACCTGGGAAACTATCGTGCGTTTGGATTCATTCGGCGCGTGGTGAAGATGGTTCGCCGGCTGAATCCTGATGTAGTGTTCATCGCGGGGGACTTGTATGACGGCACCCCTGCCGATCTCGCGCGGCTGGCGGAGCCTCTTCGCTTGCTGAAACCGCCGCTGGGGGCATTTTTTGTGGAAGGCAATCACGAAGAATTTTCCGATCACAGCAAATATCTGGAAGCGGTGGCGGCTACCGGTGTGCGCGTCCTGGAAAATGAAAAGGTAATTGTGGATGGACTTCAGATTGTCGGGGTGACCTATCGAGACGCCACGCATGGCGAGCATTTTCGCAAAACGCTGCGACTGACAGGATTGGATCGCGGGCAAGCGAGCATTTTGTTAACACACGCGCCTGATCGCGTTCAGGTTTCCGCCAAAGAGGGTATCTCGCTGCAGCTTTCGGGGCACACTCATCACGGGCAATTCTGGCCATGGACGCTGGCAGCTGAGCGAATGTACGGCAAATTCGTTTACGGGCTGCATCGGCTGGGCGAAATGCAAATTTATACTTCGACCGGCGCAGGTACGTGGGGGCCGCCATTGCGAGTGGGAAGCAGCCCGGAAGTTGTTGCCATCGAATTTGTCTAAAACGTGGCGCTTGCGGCTGGTGCCGTGACACGCATGAACCAAGGTTGGCCTTCCGGAACTATTCTTCGTTCATTTGACGCACAAATTCAAAGAAGTTAACCTCTGCGCTATATAACGCGGAGGTTAGCATGTCCAATTCTCCCAGCAAGCCCTTGCCCTCAAAGTATGAAATCGCCGTACCGCAAACCTACGACGCTTTTGATCTCTCTGCGGCAAAAACCCCAACTGTTGGGGCGCCCAAAACTTCCTCGATTGATTTAGCTCCAAAAGAGAGCGCCCAAAAAACGCGTGCAGACAAAACGAAAAAGACAGCTGATGACTGGATTGACTCAAAAGACGAAACGCCCAAGGTTAAGGAGAAAGACAAAGATAAGTTTGAAGGTCCAGACGAGCCAAGCGGGGGAATAGAAAAGTTCGCGGCTCCTCTGGAGGCTGTCGACGGGACGCCTCGTGAAAAGCGCGCGGTGTGGGTGGTGCACGGTATGGGACAGCAGATTCCGTTTGAGACGCTGGATAGTTTGGCGAATGGGATTCTCGATGTGCTGCCGAATCCGACGCAGATCAAGCCGCGCTTGCGGACGGTAAAGATCGCCGATCAGGTATTGCAGCGGGTTGAATTGGACGTCGACGGAATTAACAAAGACGCAACCGGCCAGCCGCTCAAACGATATGAGCTGCATCTTTATGAAACCTATTGGGCGCCTAAGACCGAAGGAGTGGCGCAACTGACAGACGTGGTCAGTTTTTTGTGGGACGGAGGGCTGCGCGGAATTCTCAATAGCATTAAAAGTTTTCAGCGAGCCATGTTCGGTGGGATGGCCAGCTTCTCTGTTCGCTGGCTGACGCCTCTGTGGCTATGTTTGACGCTGCTAATTCTGGTGGCGCTGACAGCGATCAACGCGGTGATATTGGCCTCCGCCGGTGCGCAAACCGGTCTTGCGCCGCTGGTGTTTTTGAAGACGCACTGGCCGCAACTCACCGCGCTGGCGAGTTGCATGGTCGCGGTAGCCTTCAGTTTTGGCGCGGTTTTATTTGTCGCCGACTTGGGCAAACCGCAAGAGCTGACCACGCCATGGAGAATTGTGGTGGGCGGTTTTTGCTGGATTGCGATGATCTATACCATTCTGAATATTCTGGGCACTGCGGCTTTAATGACGATTATGCTCCATGCGGATTGGCTCGGCAGTAGCGACGGCGCATCCAGTGCACCGGCAGCTATAACTCATACTTGTATAACAGGCGCAAATTCTCAGGGTTGGATCGAAGGCGCACCAAATTGGGTTGAGTGTCTGTTCGACAAAATGCCGCACGCGAAACTGCGGGGTTTCTCCACTTTGATCATTCTAATAGCCGGCCTTTTAGTGGGCGCTACGATGATAGCCAGGGCGGTGCTTCGGTCGTCTGAGCAGCGATTGCAGGGGCATTGGTTGTTCATAATTCTTTCCGTACTTACGTTTGTGCTCAATGTGGGGGCGTTTTTCGGCTCGGTCCTAATATTGCGCCGATATTTTGATGGCTGGATTTTTTCAAGTTGGGTCAATTTTCTGGCGAATCCTGCGTGGGTGTGGCCATTCCTTATACTATTCAGCGCCAAAGTGCGTGAAATATTGGTGCAGTACGTCGGCGACGTGGCGATTTACGTGCGGCCCAATCAACTGGATCGATTTGACGCGGTGCGAAGTGAAGTCAAAGAGGCAGCGCGTTCGGTGGTGTCGGCGCTGTTCACGTCGTATGAGTTGAAAGCCCAGCCCGGCGCTGCGTCTGAATTCCAGTACGACAAAATTGCGTTGGTGGGTCATTCGCTCGGCTCGGTGATTGCTTATGACACTTTAAACCGGCTCATGCTGGATGACTGGCTCTGCGGCGGTGCTCTGCAGGTGGCTGAGCGAACCGCAACCATGGTGACGTTCGGCTCTCCACTGAACAAGACGGCTTTTCTTTTTACGATTCAGGGAAAAGATACCCTGCACATTCGCGAGCGGTTGGCTTCCACGGTGCAGCCCTTGATTATGAGTTATCCAAAATTTCGGAAACTAAAATGGATCAATGTGTATTCGCGCAACGATATCGTTTCGGGAGATTTGAAATTTTATGACCTGCCCGGATATCAGGACGACCCGGTGCCCGATATCGCGGTACAAAATATTAAAGACAGAGACGCGGCGGTGCCTTTGGTGGCGCATGTGGCGTATTGGAAGAACAAAACGGTGTGGAGGGAGTTACTGTCTGCGATCGCGCCTTAGCGGAGCGCGCTAGCGGTTACAGTAGTGCTCGAAGTGGAAAATAGTTTAGAAGCCGGGAGCGCCTGAGGCCGCGGGCCGCATTTCCGGCGTTTCCACTTCGAAGCGGAGATTCGCCAGGTAGGTTTGACCCAGGGACATGAAACCGGTGTACAGGTAACCCCATACGAAGAGAAGCAGAAACGGCACTGTCGCGTAATTTTCATTGGCCACGGCGTAAACAACGGTGAGCGCGAAATACCCACCCAGGAAAATTTCCGCGTACGGCATCCATCCGGCTTTATTTTTGTAGGATTTCTTGGCGTAGGAACCTTGCTTGCCGGCGATGTTGTATTTGGGAGTGCGCGCAAATTCGCTTTTCTTTCCGGCGATGGCTTCGATGACCGCCTGCGCGTTGCGGACGGAAATACCAATTCCGGTGGCCATCACAAAGGGCATATAGAGAAAAGTGCGGTACCAAGTTTTGGGGTGCAGCTCTTTCTGAGCCACCAAATAAAAACTCGAAATCGAACATGTGGAAGCCAGAAACAGTGGCAGGTCGATCACCAGCATCTGAATCCAGCCCTGGTAGAAACGCACAATCATGGCGGGCAGCAGCATGGTGGAGAGCAACACCATCAGCGGGTAACTGATGTTGGCGGTGAGATGGAAGAAGGCTTCAGACTTCACATGCCAAGCCACGTTGGATTTGAACACTTTGGGGAGGATTTTCTTGGCTGTTTGCATCAGGCCCTTGGCCCAGCGTGCTTGCTGAGCTTTGAAGCCGTTCATATCCACGGGAAGCTCGGAAGTGCACTCGATGTGCGGGAGATATAGAAATTTCCAGCCTTTCAGTTGCGCGCGATAAGAAAGGTCGGTGTCTTCCGTGAGGGTGTCGTGCTGCCACCCGCCCGCCTGATCGATGGCTTTTCGCCGCCACACTCCGGCGGTGCCGTTAAAATTAAAAAATGTGCCGCGGCGCGAACGCGCGCCATGCTCCACGACGAAGTGGCCGTCGAGCAAAATGGTTTCCACTTGGGTGAGCAGCGAGTAGTCGGTATTGAGATAAGTCCAGCGTGTCTGCACCATGCCGATGGCGGCGCCGCCGCTGGGATTCATGAAATAGGGAATCGTTCGCTGCAGAAAATCCGGCGACGGAACAAAGTCAGCGTCGAAGATCGCTACAAATTCACCCTTGGAACTTTTCAAGCCGTTTTCCAGAGCGCCAGCTTTGTAACCTTCACGGTTGCTGCGATGAATGTAGGTTATGGGCATGCCCTGAGCGGCGAAACGCTCGACGCATTTGCGCGCAACTTCCTGGGTTTCATCAGTGGAGTCGTCCAGAACTTGCACGTCGAGAAGCTCGGGTGGGTAATCGAATCGCGAGATGGCCTCGATGAGACGTTCGATCACGTAGCGCTCGTTGTAAATGGGCAACTGAATGGTGACGCGCGGCCATTCGATAACCGGGGGCGGCTGCGCCGGAACATTTTTAGCATACGCGTAATAGTCGTAAACCAGCCAATAGCGGTGCAGGCCATACAGCGCCAGAATAAAAAGCACGATGAAGTAGGGAATCATCATCGCCAAGTCAAAGCCATTGGCGTGGTAGACGCCCGAAAAGGTGCGATCGGTGATTTTGTGCCAGTAATGGCCGAGAGAACTTTGCGCGGCCAACAAAGGTAAAAACGATGTGGTGTGCACGATAGTCTATACACCGATTCCGCAGTTTTATGCGAGCGCATCGGCGACCATGATTATAGTGCAAAACTGAGCCGGAACCTGTATGGTTCGCGAGAAAAAAGAATGTAGATATTTAATTTGTGGCCTGTAGCTTGGACCTTGAGACTCGATATTGGCCAGGATTCGCATTAGCATCTCTTAATTAGTCGAAGGAGTTGGAGTAGAGCAGTTTGAGGACTAACGATGTGGGGGAAACATCCGTTTGGATTTCGGACAACTGCGTAATAGAAGTGAGAAATCTGGGGGCGGCCCGCGATTGGTATAAGAAAACGTTTGGATTGCGCGAGGCATCAGGCGAGCGAGAAGAAGATTCCGGCCGCCCTTTCGTGGATTTGCGAGTTTCTAACGATGACACAGCTCTTACGCTGGTCGAACTAGAAGCGACCTCATCCGCACAAAGCGACATGTAATTTTCTTCACCAGGAATCTGGAGAAAGCTCGTAAGTGGCTGATAGAACGAGGAGTGACTGTCGAGGCGCTGGCTAGCGATTCGGGAGGGAATCGTTTCTTTCGGTTTCAGGACCTGCAAGGAAATGCGATCGAAGTCTGCGTTGAACCAGGGTAGGAGTTTGGGTTAAATCGAATTTTTCTGGTAACCGGTACACGGGGTCGAACGTCCCTAAGATTAGGACGAAAGAGCCGGATGCGTACGAGCGTGACCGACGAAACTCGATGATTAGGAGGCGCCAGTGGCAAACCAGAGAATGAGGCGAAGAGATTTTATTCGACGCACCAGCTGTGGGCTTGGTGCCGCATGGTTGGGCGGGAAGGCGCTGGCGCGGGCGGCGTTTTTGAGCACGCCTCTGCCGCGGAAATTTGCGGCTGTCGATGAAGTGACGCTGGGGAACACCGGGATTAAGACCAGCCGGCTTGCGATGGGCACGGGCACCGTGGGATCCGGGCACCATTCCAATCAGACCGCTTTAGGGGTCGCAGGGCTTTCGGCGTTGCTGCTCAACGGGTACGAGCAGGGGCTGCGATTTTTTGATGCGGCGGATTCTTACGGTAGCCACCCACATGTGGCGGAAGCGTTGAAGCATGTGCCGCGCGATAAAGTGACGGTGCTTACAAAGACGTGGGCGCGTGATGCGGCTTCGGCGCGGGCGGACCTGGATCGCTTTCGTAAAGAATTGGGCACGGATTATCTGGATGTTTGCCTGATGCACTGCGTGACGGAAGGCGACTGGACGGAGCGATATAAAGGCGTGATGGATGTGTTTTCCGAGGCCAAGCAGAAGGGCCTCGTTCGCAGCCACGGTTGCTCGTGTCACAGCATTGAGGCGCTGCGCGCGGCGGCGAAATCGCCGTGGGTGGAAATCGATCTGGTGCGCATCAATCCGATTGGTTCGCACATGGATGCCGATCCTGAAACCGTGGTCAGCGTGTTGCGTGAAATGCGCGCGGCAGGGAAGGCCATCGTAGGGATGAAAATTCTGGGGCAAGGAGATTTGAGCGGGCGCCAGGATGAAGCGTTGAAGTATGCGTTATCGCTGGGGCTGCTCGATGCGTTTACGATCGGCGCGGAAAGCAAGAAACAGCAGGATGATTTGATTCGACGAATTGGCGCAGCGGCCTGAGCAGAAAATTTGCAGGTCGTCACGATGGACTTAAAAGAAAGACCCACCCTTCGCGTTTTTGTGGACCGGCGTTCAGCGCAACCTGAACAGAATGTTCTGGATTACGTGCGTAAGTATTTTTGTGCGGTGCACACGTGCCTAGGGGATCAGGACGATTTTCCCCGCTGAGCCGGGCTCAAGAATTTCTTTGTGGGCACGGGCCGCGTCCGCGAGGGGGATTTCTTTGGCAACCACGGGGCGAAGGGTGCCGTTAGAGAGTCCGGCGTTCAGCCCGGCATAAATTTCCTTGGTTTCCTGTTCGGTAAGGGACCACAGGGTAAAGGCGCGAATGGACCCGCGCTTCATCATAAGCTCGCGGGGGTTAATGGTAGTTTCGCCGCGATTGCCGATTACGATGACTCGTCCATTGGTGGCCATGAGTTTCAGGTCCTTGGGCAGATTTACATTGGCGAGCATTTCCAGAATGATGTCGACACCCTTCCCGCCGGTGGCTTTCAGGATTTCATCTTCGTAGCCTGCCTTGGTGTGATTGAAGGCGTGGTTCGCGCCTTCACGTTTGATGAGCTCCAGCCCTGGTTCCGTGCCGGCTGTTCCAAAGATGGTGAGACCCATGGCACGGGCCAATTGCAGTGCGGCGGTGCCTACTCCTCCACTTGCGCCGTGAACGAGAACCGTTTCACTGGCGTGTGCTTGCGCGGCATGAAAAAGCGCGTGATAGGCCGTGGCATAGGGCACCCATATCCCAGCGCCTTGCGCGAATTCGATGTCGTCCGGCAGCAACTGGACTTGGTTTTCGAGCGCGAGAGTGTACTCGGCGTACGCTCCCGACAGCGTGCGCGCAGTGTAAACGCGGTCTCCAGGTTTAACCTTGGTGACGCCGGGGCCCACAGATTCCACTACTCCAGCTGCGTCTGAGCCGGGAGTGTATGGCAGCTGCGGCTTCACGGCGTAAGTTCCCGCGCGCATACTGGTGTCGTAGGGATTGACTCCCGCGGCGCGCACGTGCGCGAGTACTTGTCCGGTCGCGGGAACGGGTGTGGGCACGTCTTCCAGCTTCAAAACTTCTGGCCCACCGAATTGGCTGACGCGAATCGCTTTCATACAAAAGCCTCCAATTATTTTGGATAGAAATTTCGCCGGTTAAAAATGTTCGTCGATGACCACGGTGGTCACGTCTTTTTTATCGAGCAATCCAGATTCCCTGGCCCACGCTGTGGTCTGCCAATTATCTTTACCTTTTTTCTGCGGTATCCAAGGCGGTAAAGGCTGGCTGAGATGCATGGCCAGCGAATAAATGAACGGTTCGTACATGTTGCGCAGCTTGTGGAGTTGCCGATCCGCTTCTTCGCCGTCGTGAAGCTTCATGCCGTGGGCCGCGAGCGTGTCACGAAGCTGGTGCAGATCGGCGCTGGTTAGGCGGTCGGTGGCCGGGGGGCTGGGGGCGGTGTCAAAAACCTGCGACAGGTCGACGACCGCGTGACGCGCAATTGCAAAAGTAAGTTCGGCCTGACGTTCGCAGGCCCCTTCGATGCCGGTTCTTATTAATGCGCAAGCGTCCAAGATGGCGGTCAGCGAAGCGATCCAGGATTGATTGTCATGTTGCGAACGGAAATACGCGAGCACCGGGTAGGAAAGATGGCTTTCCATCAACTCCGCGCACCACGATTCCCATTCGCGGAGCAAATCGCGCAAGGCATTCTGGCCTTGTGGGTAGCTGTAACGGCGCAGAAGTTCTCCGGCGGTTGGTGGGGTACCTGCGCGCGCGTCGAGGAGCGAGATGTTTACTTCCCGGCGGGAAAAAGAACTGTAGATAAAAGGAAGATATCCCACGATGACGGCGAGGAAGCCATAACCTAAACCGGCTTCGGCGACGAGCAAGAAGCGCGCTAACGGAACGCGCGGAACGGCATCACCGAGGCCCAAAGTGAAAAAGGTGGTGGCGCTGAGGTACACGTCCATGGCGAAACCTGAGTGCCCGGGCTCGTGGACGTCAATCGCGGAGCCCGCGGCGTATTGCATCAGGCCGAAGCCCAGCACCAAGCCGAGCGCCCAAATGGCGATGAGAAGTAAGAGAGAAGAAGGTCCAAAAATGCCGAGCAATGCCTCCCGGGTTTTGCGATTGGTGACCTTGCTAACAACAGCTTTCCAGAAAGCCCAGGTCGTCCTGAAAAACAGACGCGTCAAGCGGATTTTTCGCGTGACGCGGCGTGGAAGAATAATGGCTTCAAAGGCGTCAACCAGAATGATGATGGCTAAAGCAAAGCCACCGACCAGTGCGAGTGGGTGGGGAACGATGTGCACCATTTATTTAGACTTTCGCGATTTGTGTGCGCGAGATTTCCATGACAGAAAGCGATGGTGGCTCAGGATTGCAAGCGCGCGTTTACGGTGATTTCGGCTTTGAAAAGTTTTGAAACCGGGCAGCCAGTTTCGGCGGCTTTGACCGCGGCGTCAAATTTGGACTTGTCGGCGCCAGGAATGTTGGCGACCAGGTCGAGATGGCTTTTAGTGATGGAGAAACCCTCACCGACCTTGGCGAGCGTAATGGTCGCGGTGGTCTCCAGTTTTTGCGCGGTCATGCCGGCATTGCCGAGCTGCGCAGAGAGCGCCATGGTGAAACATCCGGCGTGCGCGGCGGCCAACAACTCTTCGGGATTGGTGCCGATGCCATTTTCAAAGCGAGTGCTGAAGGAATATTGCGCTTGCTTCAATACGCCGCTGTCCGTCGATAAAGTACCTTTGCCGTCCTTGAGTCCGCCGGTCCATACTGCTGATGCTTTGCGATCCATAAATGCCTCTTTTCTTTTTTCTTTTCTTTGCGCCATCACGTAGAGATTCGATTCTGCGCGATTGAGGAAGGGTATATTGGGCACAGCAAGATGTCGAGAAGCGGGTTTGCTGAGTACTGATGATGGAAATCTTAAAGCATGCTGCGCATCGGCCATGGCCGCTGCCGCGTGGTTCATGGATCATGAAGCAGGAGTGGCACGATTTGTTGTTCGCGCACTGGGTGGTGCCGGCGGATGTATTGCGTCCGCTGATTCCGCGGATGCTGGAGATAGATACGTTTGGCGGACAAGCGTGGCTGGGGGTGGTGCCGTTTCGCATGTCGGGTGTGCGCATGCGAGGTACGCCGGCCATTCCGGGGTTTTCGCGGTTTCCCGAATTGAATGTGCGCACTTATGTGATGCGAGATGGAAAACCCGGCGTTTGGTTTTTTAGCCTGGATGCGATGAGCGTGGTTGCGGTGTGGGGCGCACGAGCATTCTTTCATCTGCCGTATTTTTTCGCGGAGATCAGCTGCGCAGAAGACGCGGGATGGATTCGTTATGAGAGCCACAGAATAGATCGCAGAGGCTCGGCGGCTTCGCTCCGAGCGCGCTACCGGGCGATTGGGAGCGTTTTCCGTGCGCAGCCCCACAGCGTCGAGCATTTTCTAGTGGAGCGCTATTGCTTGTACACCGCGGGCAAGAAGGGACGCATCATTCGCTGCGAAATTCATCATCCGCGGTGGACGCTGCAGTTGGCGGAAACGGCGCTTCAGGAAAACACCATGGCGGCTGCGGCGGGAATCGCGAGCGCCGAGCGGAAGCCGGAATTGCTGCACTTTTCGCGACGGCAAGAGGTCGTGGTGTGGGCACCGCAAGTGCTGAAATAAATTGCGGGCTCTTACCATTTGTGGAAAATGAAAAATGATCCGATGGCCACTAAGGC
>Ga0193728_1000349_pt1 | contig 22112 bp, 15 predicted proteins | sample U1c1metaG_FD_143037 | JGI IMG/M metagenome (GOLD analysis project Ga0193728, IMG submission 143037) | Soil microbial communities from a riparian zone of the East river system, Colorado, United States - U1c1 | ecosystem: Environmental > Terrestrial > Soil > Riparian zone | place: USA: East River...
GAGCCCGTCCGGGTCGAGGATGGGATAGGTCTCCTGCTGCCAGCCGTCGCGCGAAATGCCCTGGCGAAAGTAACCGGCGCGATAGAACAACCCCGCCGCGATGATCGGAACGCCAAGGTCCGACGCCGACTTGAGGTGATCGCCGGCGAGGATGCCGAGGCCGCCGGAATATTGCGGCAGCGCGGCGGCGATTCCGAATTCGGGCGAGAAGTAGGCGATTGCCCGTGGCGCATCCGGAAGCTTCTGGTACCAGCGCGGCTCGGTGAGGTAGGCGTGCAGGTCATCCCGAAGCTCATTCGCACGCGCGACAAACTTCTCGTCGCCCGCAAGTTCTTCCAGGCGGGATGGCTCGATGGCTCCGAGCAGGGTGACCGGGTCGTGCCCGAGCTCTTCCCAGACCTCCGGACTGATCGACGAGAACAGCTGCATAGTCGGGTTGTGCCAGGACCACCGCAGGTTGGTCGCCAACTCCTCCAAAGATGTAAGCGCTTGCGGAAGAACGGTGCGAACAGTAAAACGACGGATTGCCTTCACCCGCCAAGCCTACGTGCACAGTCGTATTTGCCTGCAACTCGAGCATTTCCTGCGGCCGGAAGCCGTGCCCGACGGTGCTGCCCCCACGTGGGGGGCCCTAGTTCGCGGGCTGGGGGGCAGGGTGGCAAATCACTACGGTGAGACACGTTGTTCCGACTACCCGAAAGTAATGGACACCAATTGAACAAGTTCTGGACCCGTCTTAGGGTCACCTGCGCCCTCGCCGTCAGTTTTGCGTTCGTGCTTGGCAGCGCCACCGTTATGACCCTCGTTGCAGAACCGGCACAGGCCGCAGCGGGGGCATTCACGTGCACGTCCGACTTTTATCAGGTCTCGGCCGGCAAGATGTACCAGTACTCCGTGGCGACGAACACCTACTCGTTGATGCCGGCCGGCGGCACCGCCGTCAGCCAGCTGAACAACATGGGCTACAACACCGCCGACAACTACATCTACGGAATCGTGTCCGGCTCGCCTTCAAAGCTGTACAAGATTTCGAACGATGGCAGCAACGATGGCGGAGTCAGTCTCACCGGCGTGACTGTCGCAAACGCGGGCGGTGATTTCATCGCGGCGAATCAGCTGCTGACGGCGAGCAGTGCGGGCGCTTTTACGGAAACAAACGTCACTACCCACGTTGTCAGCAACTTCACTCATACCGGGTCAACCTGGGCTGCCTACGACCTCGCGTACGACCCCGCTAACACCACCGTCTATGGAATGGACGGAACAACGCTCTACATCGGGAAGGTTAACGCGGCCGGGACCTCCATTGCCGTCACCACGAAATCAGTTACGGGGTCGCTCGCAGGCAGCGCCGACCACTGGGGTGCCTCCTACGTGGACTCCGCGGGCGACGCGTACTTCTTCGACAACACCACCTTTGACCTGGTCGAGATTTCGGCTGCGGGTCTGGCATCCGCGACGCCGTCGGCAGTGTCGATTACCCAGGCCAACTCGCTCTCAACGCCGAACGATGGCGCCAGCTGCCCGACCGCATCCAGTCCTCTCGCCCCGACCGTGGCGACCACGACCGCAACCTCCCTCACGACGACTGGCGCAGTTCTGAATGGAACCGTCGCGACCGGTATTCCCGCGAGCTCCAACATCCTCGCCGGTGGCATTGTCATGTGCTACTCAACGAGCAACACGCTGGTGGGCGGTGCGCTGTCAGTCAGCCCGGTGTGTGCTGCGACAACACCGTCGACACTCGCCGTGAATACGGCTGCCACCGCGGTAACGCTCCCCATTACCGGCTTGTCACCAGGCACGACCTATTACTACCAACTTGAGGCGACCAACGCCTTCGGTCTTGAGGCCTTTGGCAACGTTGCCAGCGTGACAACCACCGCAGCCCCCAGCTACACCGTGACGTTCAACACCAACGGCGGAACCGGCTCGATGGCCAACGAGGTCAACAACGCGGCAACCGCTCTGACCAGCAATTCCTTCACGAGGACGGGATACAGCTTCGCAGGGTGGAACACCTCCGCGAACGCTTCGGGGACCTCGTACGCGGACGGCGCCAGCTACCCGTTCGACGCCGACACAACGCTCTACGCACAGTGGACCGCCATCCCCAACAAGACCGTCGCCTTCGACAACAACGGCGGCACCGGGACGATGGCCAGCGAGGCCAATAACGTGCCCACCGCACTGACCAGCAATAGCTTTTTCCGGTCCGGGTACACGTTCGCCGGGTGGAACACGGCCGCGAACGGCTCGGGCACCTCCTACGCGGATGCCTCCAGCTACCCGTTCGCCGCCGACGCGACCCTGTACGCCCAGTGGACCGCCATCCCGAACAAGACCGTCACCTTCACCAACAACGGTGGCACCGGTTCAATGGCCAACGAGGCCAAGAACGTGTCCACCGCGCTTACCAGCAACAGCTTCACCCGGGCCGGGTACACGTTCGCCGGATGGAGCACTACCGCGATCGGAAGCGTCGTCTACGCGGATGCTGCCAGCTATCCATTTACCGTCGACGTGACGCTTTACGCGCAGTGGACCGCGATCCCGAACAAGACGGTCACCTTCAGCGCAAATGGTGGAACCGGGACGATGACCAATGAGGTCAACAACGTGGCTGCCGGCCTGACCGGCAACAGCTTCACCAGAGCCGGGTACACGTTCGCAGGATGGAACACGACCACGACCGGCTCGGGCACCTCCTACGCGGACGCCGCCAGCTACTCATTTGCTGCCGACCTGACGCTGTACGCACAATGGACGGCCATCCCGAGCTCGATCGTCACCTTCAACAGCAACGGTGGCACGGGAACAATGGCCAACGAGGCTCACAACGTACCCACCGCGCTCGTCACGGATGCCTTCACCCGCGTGGGCTACACCTTCGGCGGATGGAACACCACGGCCAACGGATCGGGGACCTCCTACGCGGATGCTTCGACCTACCCGTTCTCGGCCGACGCGACCCTCTATGCACAGTGGACGGCCATCCCAACAAAGACCGTCACCTTCAACAACAACGGTGGAACCGGGACGATGACCAATGAGGTCAACAACGTGTCCACCGCGCTGACCGGCAACACCTTCACCAGGGCGGGCTACACGTTCGCCGGGTGGAACACGGCGGCCAACGGGTCCGGAACCGCATACGCGGATGCCGCCAGCTACCCGTTCGCGTCAGACGGGACGCTGTACGCACAGTGGACCGCCGTCCCGAACAAGACCGTCACCTTCAACAACAACGGTGGCGTCGGCTCAATGAGCAATGAGGTCGACAACGTCCCAACCGCACTGACGAGCAACTCGTTCACGCGGACCGGATACACCTTCAGCGGTTGGAACACTGCTGCCAACGGGTCCGGAACCGCATACGCGGATGCCGCCAGCTATCCCTTCGCAGCTGACGCAACCCTGTATGCGCAGTGGACGGCCATCCCGAACACAACCGTGACGTTCGACAGCAACGGTGGAACCGGCTCGATGGGCAACGAGGTTCACAACGTGCCGACGGCCCTGACCACCGAATCCTTCACTCGCACGGGTTTCACCTTCGCTGGCTGGAACACGGCCGCCAACGGGACCGGAACGGGCTACGCGGATGTTGCGACCTTCCCCTTCGGCGCCGACGCGACCCTGTACGCGCAGTGGACGGCCATCCCTACTACGACCGTCATGTTCGACAACAACGGCGGGTCCGGCTCAATGAGCAACGAGGTCGACAATGTACCCACCGGGCTGACGGGCAACACCTTCACTCGGGCCGGATACACGTTCACGGGTTGGAACACCGCGAGCAACGGGTCAGGAATCGCGTACGCGGATGCCGCAACCTACCCGTTCGACGCCGACGCGACCCTGTACGCGCAGTGGACGGCCATCCCGAACAAGACCGTCACATTCGACAACAACGGCGGCTCCGGGACGATGAGCGACCAGCTCGACAACGTGCCGACGGCACTGAGCACGGATACCTTCACCAGGTCCGGATACACCTTCGCCGGATGGAACACAGCGTCCAACGGTTCTGGCACGGATTACGCGGATGCCGCCACGTATCCGTTCGCCGGCGATGCCACTCTCTACGCGCAGTGGACCGCCATCCCGAACAAGACCGTCACCTTCGACAACAACGGCGGCTCCGGGACGATGAGTAACGAGGTCGACAACGTCGCAACCGCGTTGACCACCAACACGTTCACCCGCGCGGGGTACACCTTCAATGATTGGAATACGGCCGCCAACGGGTCGGGGACCGCATACGCGGATGCCGCCAGCTACCCGTTCGCCGCCGACGCAACGCTGTTCGCACAGTGGACGGCCATCCCGAACAAGACGGTGACTTTCGACAGCAACGGCGGCACGGGAACGATGGCCAACGAGGCTGACAACCTGCCAACGGCCTTGACTACCAGCACCTACACCAGAGCAGGATACAACTTCGTCGGCTGGAACACGGTCGCCAATGGCAGCGGAACCGCCTACCTGGATGCCGCCAGCTACCCGTTCGCCGCGGATGCCACCATGTTCGCCCAGTGGACCCTCAAGCCCATCCTCTCGTTCGACGTGAACGGTGGTTCCGGGTCGGTTGCGCCACTGATCTCCGACGTACCAACTAACCTGCCGACGACCACGATCGCCCGAGCCGGCTACACGTTCACCGGCTGGAACACTGCCGCCAATGGTTCTGGGACCGAATACGCTCCCGGCGCGGTGTACCCGTTCGCGTCGAGCGGCACCCTGTATGCGCAGTTCACCAAGATCATCCTCGCCTCCACCGGCGTCAATCCCACCCCCGGCGTGACCCTGGCCATGTGGCTGCTGGCGATGGGAACCGTGCTGGTGACTGCGGTCACGCTGATAACGCGCAGGCGTCGCAATCGCGGAGGTTGGCACTCGCACGAGACCGCATGATGCTGAGGTGAGCTACCGCGCCTCCCGCCACATGGTCGTGATAACCGCGTCGTTGAGCACTGCGTCGACGGTGCCGACGGCTCGGTAGCCCGCCCGCTCGTAACGGTGCAGGTTGGCCGGGTTGCTCGACTCGAGGTAACTCGGGATCCCGCGAGCATCCCAGTCCGCCAGGTTCGCGGCGAGCAGCTGCTGCCCGATGCCATGTCCGCGATGGTCGGGATGCGTCGCAATGATGCAGAGATAGGCATGAGGGATGTCCCGCGGATGCGCCGCCTCGATGCGGTCGTACAACTCGAACGTCTTCTCGGCGAAGTCGGTCGGAAAGGCCTCCTTCGTCAGGCGCTGCAGCCGCTCTTCCTGCTCTTCCGACAGATCGGTCTCGCCCGGCGGTATCCACACCGCGACCGAGGAAGCATCGGGGGCGAGAAACACTGTGGAGAATCGCAAGCCGCCCTCGACATAGAGACGCCAGAACGCATCGAGATGGTCGGCCCTGCCGTCGGCTCTGCCCAGGGCTGGACCCCAGATCGGATCATCCATGAAGGCAAGACGGATTGTGTCGGTGGCCGCATCCACGTCGGCCTCGGTGGCGATCCGAAAATCCATGGACGACAGGGTACGCTCGCGCGGCTAGCTCGGCTACGCCCGTTCCGCAATCCGCTCGCCGATCAGGCTAATCGCGGTAGCGTTGAAATGTGGCTACAGACGAATCCACGATCGCAGCCGCAGGCGCGAGCACTGGTGCAGCATCGCCGTTTGTCGCGCACATCGGGCGAATCCCGATCCGCGACCTGTCTCCCGTCCAGCCCGAGAATCGCTGGCCCGCGAAAGCGTTCGCCGGTGAGGTTGTTCCGTTCGGTGCAACCGTGTTCCGTGAGGGGCATGATCTCATCGGCGTGGACCTCCTGCTCGTCGATCCCGCCGGCAACCAGACCCGGCACCGCATGGCGGCGGGTGCGCCGGGCACCGACCGCTGGCAGGTGCTCGCGAAACTGGACCAGGTCGGCAACTGGAAATTTCGAGTCCAGGCTTACGCGGACGACTGGGCAAGCTGGCTGCACAACGCCGACATCAAAATCCCGCTCGGACAGGATGTCGAACTCGTTTTCGCGGAGGGACTCGAACTCCTGAAGCGTGCCGGCACCGGCAAGGCCGTGAAGGATGCCGCAGTCGCGCTCGCCGACACCGCTTTGGCGGCAGACGCTCGCCTCGCTGCCGCTCACGAGCCCAAGCTGACGGCAGGCATCGCGGCGAAACCGCTGGCGAGCCTTGAGACCGTGAGCGAAGAACACACCATCCGGGTTGAGCGCGAACGCGCCGGAGTTGGCAGCTGGTACGAGTTCTTTCCGCGCAGTATCGGAGCGAAGAAGAATGCCGACGGGACCTGGAAGTCCGGCAACTTCAGGACGGCTGCGACCCGACTACCCGAGGTCGCGGCGATGGGTTTCGACGTCGTGTACCTGCCTCCCATCCACCCGATCGGGCTCAGCTTTCGCAAGGGGCCGAACAACTCGCTGAACGCGGGGCCGAACGATCCGGGGTCACCCTGGGCCATCGGCAGCCCTGCCGGCGGCCACGATGCCATCCATCCCGATCTCGGCACCGTCGCCGACTTCACCTCCTTCGTGCGGGCCGCGGCAAAGAACCGCCTGGAAGTCGCCATTGACCTCGCCCTGCAGTGCTCGCCCGATCATCCGTGGGTAACCGAGCATCCGGAGTGGTTTACCACCCGGCCCGATGGTTCCATCGCGTATGCCGAGAACCCGCCGAAAAAGTATCAGGACATCTACCCGCTCAACTTCGACAACGATCCACTGGGGATACGCGAGGAGATCCTGCGGGTTGTGAAGTACTGGATCGGGCTGGGTATCCGAATCTTCCGTGTCGACAATCCACACACCAAACCGCTCGATTTCTGGGAATGGCTGCTGTGGGAGGTTGGCGCCGAGCATCCGGACGTCGTCTTTCTTGCCGAGGCCTTCACACGGCCGGCGCTCATGCAGTCGCTCGCCGGCGCCGGCTTCCAGCAGTCGTACTCCTACTTCACCTGGCGGAACACGAAGGCCGAGCTCGAGGAATTCCTGGTGCAGATCAGCGATGACTGGAGCGCGTTCTACCGGCCCAATCTGTTCGTCAACACCCCGGATATCCTCACCGAGTACCTGCAGTTTGGCGGCATCCCCGCGTACAAGATTCGCGCGACCCTTGCCGCGACCGCGGCCCCGGTTTGGGGCGTCTACTCCGGCCTCGAGCTGTACGAGGATGTCGCTCGGCCGGGCAGCGAAGAGAACATCGACAACGAGAAGTACGAGTATCGCCCGCGCGACTTCGCGAAGGCGGAGAAGTTGGGCCGCTCGCTCGCGCCGTACCTAACCGAGCTCAATCAGATTCGGGCCGAACATCCTGCGCTTCGCCAGCTGCGCAATCTCGATCTGCACTGGAGCGACGACGACTCGATCCTCGTGTATTCGAAGTTTCTGGACGGAGGCTTCACCGAGTCGGGTGTGAGCGACGGGATCATCGTGGTCGCCAATGTCGACCCGCACTCGGTGCGGGAGACGACGGTGCATCTGGATGCGTCCAAGTTCGGGCTGGAACTCGGCGCTACCTTCGACGTCGTCGACCTGCTGAGCGGGCAGCGGTTCACCTGGGGCGAGCACAACTATGTGCGGCTCGACGCGTTCGCCCAGCCCGTGCACATCTTGAGCGTCCAATACGGAAAGGCAGGATGATGGCCGAGCCGAACGAGCCCGAAACGAAGCGCCCTTCGACAAGCCCAGGGACCGAGGGCAGCCCCGTGGCCGCGTCCGTCGACTCGACCGTCGCCCTCCCACCCCTCGACCCGGGGGTGATCGCCGCGCTCGTCGGCGGCTATTACCCCCAGCCACATTCGACGCTCGGGCAGCATCCGGTGGATGGCGGCTTCGTGATCCGCGCCATTCGGCCGCTGGCCGCGACCGTCACGGCCATCCGTGCCGATGGCAGTCGCATCCCTCTCGTACACGTCGATCAGGGGCTCTGGCAGGCATTCGCGCCGAACCCGGGCCAGGCGTACACGCTCGAGGCGACCTACGACGGTGCTCCCGACTGGATCGCGGATGACCCGTACCGGTTCGTCCCGTCGGTGGGCGAGGTCGACCTCTACCTGTGGGGCCAGGGTCGCCACGAGCAACTCTGGGATGCCCTCGGTGCGCACTTTCGCCCGCACGAGGATGTCGTGGGAACCTCCTTTAGCGTCTGGGCGCCGCACGCGAAAGCGGTGCGCGTCGTCGGCGACTTCAACGGATGGAATGGTGTGCTGTGGGCGCTTCGCCGCCTCGACGATGTTGGCGTATGGGAGATCTTCGTCCCGGCCCTGATGCCGGGAAGCGCGTACAAGTTCGAGATTCAGACGGCTGTGGGCGAGTGGGTGACGCGCGCCGATCCGATGGCTCGCTACACCGAGCGGCCACCGGCCACGGCATCCGTCGTCGGCGAATCGAAATACGTCTGGTCCGACTCAGGATGGCTCACCCAGCGCGCCGCCCACGATCCGCACAACGCGGCCATGAGCGTCTACGAGATGCACCTCGGGTCCTGGCGCGCGGGCCTCGGCTATCGTGAGATCGCCGACCAGCTCATCGAATATGTGCACGAGACCGGGTTCACCCACGTCGAGTTCATGCCGCTCGCCGAGCATCCGTATGGTCCGTCGTGGGGCTACCAGGTCACCGGGTACTACGCTCCGACGAGCCGGTTCGGGCATCCGGATGATCTCAAGTACCTGATCGACCGGCTGCACCAGGCATCCATCGGCGTGATCATGGACTGGGTGCCCGGGCACTTCCCCAAGGACGAGTGGGCACTCGGCCGCTTCGACGGGCAGGCGCTCTACGAGCACTCCGATCCCCGGCGCGGCGAGCACAAGGACTGGGGCACCTATATCTTCAACTTCGGCGACTCGCAGGTGCGCAACTTTCTGGTCGCTAACGCCCTGTACTGGCTCGAGGAGTTCCACATCGATGGGCTTCGGGTCGATGCCGTCGCATCCATTCTGTATCTTGACTACTCGCGGGAAGCGGGCGAGTGGGAGCCCAACATCAACGGCGGTCGAGAGAATCTCGAGGCGATCAGCTTCCTGCAGGAGGTCAATGCGACGGCGTACAAGCGCAACGCCGGCATCGTCATGGCCGCCGAGGAATCGACGTCCTACCCGGGCGTCACCCACGCAACCTCCGATGGCGGGCTCGGGTTCGGTCTGAAGTGGAACATGGGCTGGATGCACGACAGCCTGCAATACATCGAGGAAGACCCGATGTACCGCTCGCACCACCACAACGAGATCACCTTCAGCTTCCTGTACGCGTTCAGCGAGAACTTCATCCTGCCGATCAGTCACGACGAGGTGGTGTACGGCAAGGGATCGCTGCTCACGAAGATGCCGGGCGACCAGTGGCAGAAGCTCGCGAATGTTCGCGCCTATCTCGCCTTCATGTGGGCCCATCCCGGCAAGCAGTTGCTGTTCATGGGGTCGGAGTTCGGGCAGCCGTCGGAGTGGAGCGAGGAGCGCTCGCTGGACTGGTGGATTCTCGATCAGCCCGCGCACCAGGGTCTGCTCAGGATGGTCGGGCAGCTCAACCGCGTGTACCGCGCCGAGGGTGCGCTCTGGCAGCAGGACAACTCCCCCGGCGGGTTCGAGTGGCTCGACGGTGGCGACGCCGAGCACAACGTCGTGTCGTTCCTGCGCTGGTCGACGGATGGCCAGCCGATCGCCATTCTGATGAATTTCAGCGGCAATCCGGTCGGGCCGTATCGTGTCGGCCTGCCATTCGCAGGCGAATGGGACGAGATCCTGAACACGGATGCCGAGGAGTACGGCGGCTCGGGCGTGGGCAACTTCGGCGTTGTGCACGCGACCGATGAGCCGTGGGCCGGCCGGCCGGCGTCTGTCGAGCTCACTCTGCCCCCGCTCGCCGGCCTCTGGCTTAAGCTCCGCCGCTAGCGCTCACCTTTTGCCCCCGTCCCGGCGGGGGCAAACACGTAAAAGTCAGTGCGAAAAACGCAAAGCGCGAGGGCTAGTAGAGGAGCCCCGTAAGGCGACGCCGAGCGGCGGCGACGTTCGGGTCATCTGCGCCGAGGATCTCGAAGTAGTCGAGGAGGCGCGTGCGCACGGTGTTCTTGCCCGCGGCATCCTGGGCCGGGAACAAGTCCAACAGCAGGTCGAAGGCCGCGACGGCGTCGCCAAAGCTCACGTCGAGGTCCGCGAGCGCCAGCTGTTCCTCGAGGCCGCCGGATGTGGCGGCCGATCGAATGTCGTCAGCCGACTTTCCGTCGAGCCGATGCAGCAGCGACACCTGGGCCAGCCCTGCGATGGCGAGGGCATCCCGCGGGTTCTGCGCGATCGCCGTCTTGTACTCGGCAATCGCTGTCGCATAGTCGCCCGACGAGATCGCGTCGTAAGCCTCCTGATGGTGCGGCGGCAACGGTTCCTCGACGGGAGCGGCGGCAGCACCCGCAGCGCCCGCCGCGGGCAGCGTGCCCGTAACACCCTGCTCCTTGGCCAGCTCGAGCACCTGGTCGAAGATCTGGCGAACCTCGGCCTCCGGATAGTCGCCGACAAACAGCTGAACGGGACGGCCACCGATGACCGCCGCAACGGTCGGAACCTGCTGAACCTGGAACGCCTGCGTGAGCTGCGGGTTGGCCGCACCGTCCACGACGACGTGCGCGAGCTTGCCGTCGTACTGAGCCACGAGTGGGCCGAGCAAAGGCTCGATCCCCTGCCCGTAGAACTCGACGATGACGGGAACGGTCTTCGAGCGCTCGAGTACCTCAGTGAAGCTCGAATCCGTCGCCACTGTTCCCGCAACTGGGGATCCGGCCGGACGAGCCGGACGCGGGTTCACCAAACCGGAGAGATCGACCGCCCCACGAAGAGTCGCAGGAGAAATGGGGGGAACACTTGTCGCCACTAAATAACCTTCGCAGAGATGAGTGCCTGACCATAGCCAAGCAAGACAATCTTGCTCGATTTGCTCGCCGCCGGCACGTAGAAGAGCAACTGGTCACCATAGGTGGCGACGAGACCCGTCGTTGTGGTTGGGGTACCCATCAAGGCTGCGACCTGGCCACTGGAGGTAACCGCGGCCCCCGCCTGTACGGGCTTGACCGTTTCGATCTCGTTCAGATCGACCGCGACGATCGCTCCGTTGTCGTTCGTTGCAAGCACTATGACCTGCCCTGTTCCGTTCGCGTTCGTGTAGGTGAGACTGGCCGTTGCGGGAAGCAAGGCTGCCTGGGCCTTCTTGGATGCGATACCCACCTGGGTCCTGAACGTGTCGCCCTTCGACTCGAACAGTTTGTTCGAGGGGCTGGCGGTGTCCTTGTCGAGGATGTCGCCGTACGCGAGCGCAATGGATGCCGGCTGCAGCTTGAACAGACCCACAGTCGGATCCAGCCGCGCGGTGCCGACCTTGGCCGGGGCGACGTACAGCGGTGACGTGTGGGGCTCGAGCGTCATCGCGTAGTTCACCTTGTAGTTCGACCGCGGGGTGGCCTGGATCAACATGAGAGCTGTATAGGTAAGAGACGACTTTCCCTTGGTCTTCACTTCGCTCTTGAGGACGGTGAAAACGGTGCGCGGCCAGACATTGCTCTTGGTGGCCTGCGGAAGGTTGATCGTGATGACACCAGACGGAATGCTGATCGAGGGGGCGAGGCTCGGCTGGGCCTTGCGGATGGTGTAGTTCGCGAGTCGATCATCCAGAGCCGGTCCGGCCAGGCGGGTCTCCAGGAGCTTCGTATTGAAGTTCGCATCAGATGTCTGAACCGTCGCGGCGATGTTCTTGATGATCTCCTGGAGCTGCGGCGTGGTGACTGCGGGCACCTTGGTCTGAGCCGCCAGCGGCGAGTTTGTGGAGGTGGCAGTCGGAGTCGCGATTGTCGGCGCCGGAACCGCCGTGCATCCAGCGAGCAGGAGTGCCGAGACCGCGATCGTCGGCACGATCGCGACGAAGTTGCGGATCGAGCGTCGACCCTTTGCCGCAGAAATCTCGGGGCGCTTGGGTTTGTACCGAGGCTGGCGCGGCAGCTTCGGCATACGCGGCTGCGAGCGACGAGGCCCGCGGGTGCGGCGCAGGTGGTAAAACGCGATCAGAAGCAGGATGACGCCGACGATCAGGGCGATACCGCCGGCGAGGATGAGCGGGGCTACCCACGGGGTCGAGTTGTCGAGCGGCCAGCTCAGAGAAATGTCCGACGGTGCGGGCAGCTTGCCGTTCGAGACCGCGATGACCGACATGGTGGAGGGAATCTTGATCCTGAAGTCGGTCGCCTGCCCAAATACGAACTGCTGCATCCACAGATCCGAGCCTGCCGGGTTCGGTACCGTGCTGGTCTTGCCGGTATGGAACGTCGACTGGAGGGCGCCGGTGGTCTTGTTGAGCGAGACCTCGTTGTAGCTCGCGTCGCCAACCCACGCCAGAACGTCAGAGGTGCGACCGTACGCGGAAAACGCCGTCTCGGAGCCCGACAGCTTCACCGTTTGGGTCTGCTGGTAGGCGTTCAGGGCCGCGCCGTCGATCACGACAACGGGGGCCGCAGTGCGCGAGACGGTGTGCAGGGTGACCTGGCTGGGTCCCTCAAGGAAGGTCTTCTGGGCAACACCCGTGCCCAGGGCGCCGAGGGCAATGACAAAACAAATGATTGCGAGAACAAATCGCACGATTACTCCTTTCGTGTTGCCCTGCACCACAAACATCGGGTCTGGCACCCTCCGCCAGGCCCATTTCCAAGGGAAACGGCCTGACCACTCGCGTTAGGCGCGAGAAGGAGGGATCCGCAGCAGGTGTTAACCCGCCGCAGACGGCAACAACAAAGACATCCAAGGCTACCGGATGCCCGTAGCGCCCGCCTAACTGAGCGTCTGGGAATCCCCTGACAAGGTGCGTTTGCTAGACGTTCACGGACCCTCGCTAAACTCGGTGGGCAAACAGATTTCGCGAAGGGGGCCTGAATTGGCTGGCGATGACACAGATTTCGGCACCGAACTTCGCGGGTACCGCAAGGAAGAGGTCGACCACGCCATCGCGGATCTTCGCCGCGAGCTGATTCAGGCCAATCACGAACGTGCGGAAGCCACCAAGGAGATCAAGCGGATCACCGCGGTCGCCGAAGACCTGCAGGCCGAGCTCGATGAGACCGGAACGCCGACCTACGCCGGCCTCGGTACGAAGCTCGAGAGCACGCTGCGCGTCGCCGAGGAACAGTCGATGCGCCTCATCAGCCAGGCCGATATCGACGCTGAGAAGCTTCGCGCCCAGGTGCAGTCCGAGGCGCAAAAGCTCATTCAGGAGTCGAGCAGTACCGCCAACAAGGTGCTGTCAGACGCGAACGCGTATTCAGAGCGAACGGCCGCCGCAGCGAACAAGGATGCCGATGAGCTGATCGCGCACGCCAAGGAGGACGCCGAGTCCATCATCCAGGACGCCATCCGTGAGGCCGCCGCGATTCGCGGCGCTGTCGCCACCGAGGCCGCCGAGGCACGCGCCACGACCAAGCGCGAGGCCGCCGCCCAGCGCGCCCAGGGCGAGCGCGAGATCGCGGAGCTCAAGGCCGTCGCCGTTCGAGAGTCCGAGGATTCCCGCGAGGCCGCCGCCATCCTCGCCCGCGACACGGAGAAGGGTCGCGCCGATTTCGAGGCCGAGAATACGAAGCTGCGCGCGGATCTCGCCCGCGACACCGAACAGGGCCGCACCGATCTCGACCGTGAGCTGACCACCGGACGCGCGGAACTCGCGCAGGAGATGGCGAAGGCGCACGCGGAACTCGCGAACGAAACGGCCGCCCAGCGCGCCGCACTCGAAAACGACACCACCACCGCACGCACCGCGCTCGAGAACGACACGGCCAGTTCCCGTGCCGCCCTCGAGAACGAGACTGCCGCGCGGCGCGCAGAACTCGAAAACGAGATCACGTCGCGCCGAGCAGAACTCGACAACGACATCTCGTCCCGCACCGCGATCCTCGAGCAGGAAATCTCGTCCCGTACCGCTGAGCTCGAACAGACTGTTGCCACGCGAACCAAGGCGCTTCAGCACGAGGTCGCTTCGCGCACGGCGGCACTCGAGAGCGAGATCGCGACGCGAACCACCGCGGCCGACCAGGACATCGAGGCGAGAACCGCGGCTGCAGACCAGGACATCGCTACCAGGACCGCGGCAGCGGACCAGGATATTGCCACCAGGACGGCCGCGCTCGAACAGGAGATCACCTCCCGCACGGCAGAACTCGAGAACGAGATCGCCACTCGGCGCGCCGCACTCGATAACGACGTCAAGGCTGCGCGGACCAAGCTGTCGAAGGACACCACGACCGCGCGCACCCAACTCGAGAAGTCGACCGCCGAGGCAAAAGCGAGCATCGATGCCACCAAGGCCGCAAGCGATGCGGCCATCGCTTCGGAGAGCGCGGAGGCACGAGCGGCAGTCGAATCGGAGACTGCTGCGGCGCGCGCCGCGGTCGCCGCCGAGACTGCGGAAGCTCGCTCAACTCTCGAGGCAGAAATCGCAACGGCCCGGGCTGCTCTCGAAGCCGAGACGACGGAAACCAAGGCCAAGCTCGACCACGACGTCGACAAGGCACGCAAGGATCTTGCCCGCGATGTCGCACGCCAGCGCGCCGCAGTCGAGCACGAAAGCGAGATCGTACGCGCCAAAATCGCCCACGACAGCGACGAGTCCGCAACGACCATCGCGCGCGAGGCAGAGCATGCCCGTCTTGATCTCGAGGTCGAGATGAAGACGCGACGCGACGAGGCGGAGAAGGATGCGCTCAGCAAGCAGCAGGAGGCATCCGCCCAGATGCAGAAGTACCTGGATGAGGCGCAGGCTCAGCTCACCGCGGCGCAACAGCGCGCCGCGGACAAGCGCGCCGAGGCCGACGCATATGACGCAAAGACGCGAGCGGCGGCAAAGGTCGCCCACGACGGCGCGACCAAGGATGCGGCCAAACTCCGGGCCGACGCCGAGCACTACTCGAAGACCCTGATCGCGAACGCGGAGAAGCAAAGCGCGGAGCTGGTTGCGGATGCCGAGGCTCGACTCACCCAAATTCGCCTCGAGCGCGAGGCCGTGGCGGGCTACTTCGAATCCCTTCGCGGGGTATTGTCGCAAGCAGAAAAGGTTTCCAGCCAGGACTGATCGCCGCCCGTGAATGAGGGGCCGACGGCCCGACCGAGAGGCGCCCCGTGAAGATCCAGAACTCATTTCGGCTCGGCCTCTTCGGTGGTCTGGGAGTCATTGTCGCGCTCGCGATCGGCGCAGCGATCGGCTCGCTGTCGACGATCCTCACCTACGTTGGCGCGGCGCTGTTCCTCGCGCTCGGTCTCGACCCGCTCGTGTCATTCCTGGCCAAACATGGCTGGCCTCGCGTGCTGGCGATCATCGCTGTTCTCGTCGCGCTCCTCGCTGCGTTTGCGGGCCTCGTCTTCGCGCTCATCCCGGTAGTCATCGATCAGATCAGCAAGTTGACGGAGGTCATCCAAACCGACCTCCTGCCCTCGATCACCAAGGGCACCTTCTGGGACAATGTCCAGCGCAACTTCCCATGGCTCGACGTCAAGACAGTTCAGTCGTCGTACAACGACTTCGTCAATAGCCTGGACTTCACCAAGATCGGTGGCGGCATCCTCTCGACCGGAATCGCGGTAGCGAGCGGCGTTGCCGGAGCGGTCGTGATCTTCATCCTGACGCTCTACTTCGTCTCGTCGCTGGGCAGCATCAAGCGCGGGCTGTACCAGCTGGTGCCGGCGTCGAAGCGGCCGGGGTTCATCGACATCGCCGAGCAGATCACCGAGGCCGTCGGTAAGTACGTCATGGGGCAGGGTGCGCTGGGGCTGACAAACGGCATCCTGTCGTTTCTCTTTCTGCAGCTCATTTTCCCGTTGTTCGGGATCAAGGTCGACTATGCGTTGTTGCTCGCCTTCATCGCGCTGCTCGGTTCTCTCATTCCGCTCGTCGGAACAATCTCCGCGGCCGTCGTCATCACTCTGGGTGTCTGGGCGTTCAACGGCTACCCCAGTGTTCTCGTCGTCGGCATCTACTATCTCATCTACATGCAGGTCGAGGCCTACATCATTAGCCCGCGCATCATGAGGCAGGCGGTGCAGGTGCCGGGCGTGGTCGTCGTGATCGCAGCGCTCGCGGGCGGGACACTCCTCGGGGTCCTCGGGGCGCTCGTCGCGATCCCGGTGGCGGCATCCATCCTGCTGATCATCAAACAGGTGGTTATTCCACGGCAGAACGCGCTGTAGTTATGTGCTGCCGATTTCACGGCGGCATGGATGCCTCGGCGAACGATTTCGAGGAGATTTGGCCGTTCTCGAGCTAGAAAGCGCGGAATCCAGGAGCTTCGGTCACGATCTCCTTGAGATCGGTTCGCTCAACAGGACAAAACATCAGCCCAAATCCCTGTCCTTGTCGCTTTTGCGTTTCCACTAAGCCCCGGGATACATCGTCGGCAACGGAACCCGGGCCGGATTAACCCGCGTAACGATCTCGTTCAGCACGCGCGCCGTCTGGGGCTCCCCCACCCACAGGTGCTTGCCGCCCTCGACCGCAACCAGGTCGGTCTCGGGCACAATCGCGAACCGCTCGCGCGCCTCTGGGGGCCGAAGGTAGTCATCCAGCTCCGGGATGATCGCCACCAGCCGCTTGCCGCTGCCCGCCCATGCACCGAGCTCCGCATCCGTTGCCCGCTTCAGCGGCGGCGACAGCAGGATGGCGCCGTCGATCGGGAACTGGAGCCCGTAGCGTACGGCAACCTCGGTTCCGAAGGACCAGCCGAGAAGCCAGGGATGTGGCAGCCCACGTTCGGTCACTAAGGCCATGGCCGCAGCAAGATCCTTCTGCTCGAGGATGCCGTCGCCGAAGCTGCCCTCCGAGGAGCCGCGAGGCGAACTCACTCCGCGGAAGTTGAATCGGAGTACGGCAATGTCCGCCAGCGCCGGCAGTCTGGCCGCGGCCTTGCGCAGGATGTGCGAATCCATAAAGCCGCCGCCGGTAGGCAGAGGATGCAGGCACACGAGCGTCGCGACCGGGGTCGCCAACTCCGGAAGCGCGAGTTCGCCGACGAGCGTGAATCCGTCATCGGTGTGCAGCTCGATGTCCTCCCGCCGCGCTGGCAGTTCGACTCCGCCGCGGATCTCGATATCGGTCACGCCTTGATCCTCCAACAGTGCAGATGCCAGTGCCTGCGTTCGGCGAGATCGCCCGCCTCCCCCATGATGCCGTCGGCGCGCCAGGCCACCGTGTGCGCGACGCCAGGAGCGATCTCAAGGCCACAGCCGGGACAGACGTAGAACTTGGTCGCGGATGCCGCAGCGAGCGGCTGCACGTTCCAGAGGCCGTCGCGCTTGACCTCCGTCGAGAGGCGCCCGATCAGTGCACGGCTGAGGTCAACCTCGTCGGCATCGTCGGAACGCCGCCCGCGGGGACGATTCGAACGAGGCATGGCTCCAGCTTAGGACGGTCATAACAGCCGGCCGGGACGGCCGTCGGCGCTGGCGTCGCGGCGAAGAGCTGAAATGGCCTTCGCTCCCAGCTCCAGCGCGATCACAGCCCGCTCGGGTTATCGATGGCCTCGAGCCGAGTCTCCTCGAAGTCGAGCATCGCCTGCGCCCGGCTCAGGATGCGCGACGCATACGCGCCACTGGCCCTGGCCTCGAGAAGCGCCTCGCGTTCGGCCTGCAGTACCTCCCGCCGCAGCTCGCGATACTGGCGTTGCGGCGACTGCGCGAGGCCAGCCGCGCCGGCGCCGTGCTCCGCCCGCTCCCACGCCGACTCGGCGATGAGCAGCGAATCCGCACGCACCTTGTCGATGACATCGGGGCTGATGGTTTCTCCGCCGGGGAGAATCAGCTGCGGATTGTCCAGCACGCCGACACCCGTGCTGCTCATCTCCTCGAGAAGGCTCGCCAACTGTCGGCGATCGGCGACCTTGTCATTGCCCTGGATTCCGGTGAGCCGAATCAGGAGCGGAAGGGTGCTGCCCTGCAGGAGCAGCGTCACAACCGCGACGGTGAAGGCGATCAGGATGAGCTGGGCGCGGTAGTGGAAGGTGAGCGGCAGCGACTGGGCAGCCGCGAGGGTCACGACCCCGCGCATCCCGGACCAGCTGAGCACCACCGCCCCGCGCCAGCCGAACTCCTCGGCCTTGGACTGCTCGATGTCGTTCTCACGCTGGGCGAAGCTCTTTTCGGCCTGCTGGGTGCGGCGCTCCAACCGGGGGGATAGGGTCGCCACGGCGATTAGCTGGTCGAGTCGCTCTCGAAAGCGCGACTGCTGTCGTTCCGCGGCATTTCGGCCGGCCCGAACAAAGAGCAGCAGGGGTGGAACGAAGACCGCCCGAAGCGCGATGAGAACCGCCGTCGCCAGCAGCGCGAGCAGCACCGACCCGAGCACGCCCGGCTCATCGCTCGTTGCGCTCGACTGCACGTTGGAGACCAGCTTCGAGATTTCGAGTCCCATGAGCAGGAAGACGCCGTTCTCCAGCACGAACTGCAGTGTGCGCCAGTTGAGGCGCTCGGAAATTCGGGCCTGGGGCGAGAACCGACGAGCCGCCGCATGCCCCGAGTACAGGCCCGCGACGACGACTGCGATCACCCCGCTGCCGTGGATGGCCTCCGCGGGGATGAACGCCAGGAACGGAATCGCGAACGACGTTGCGGTGTCGAGAATCGAGTCGTGGAACTTCGACCGAAGAAACACCGTGACTATGCCGACGACGAGGCCGATCACCACCGCGACGACAACCGCATAGGCGAAGTCGCCGACAGCGCCCCAGAACGTGACCGTGGTTGCGACGGCGGCGATCGCGGACCGCAGCAGAACGAGGGCGGTGGCGTCGTTGACCAGCCCCTCTCCCTCGAGGATCGTAACGAGCCGCGGCGGGAGCCCCAGTTTCTTGCCGATCGCCGTCGCGGCCACGGCATCCGTCGGGCTGATCACGGCGCCGATCGCGACGCCCTCGGCGAGGGACAGCTTCGGAAACAGGATGTTGAGCAGGCCGCCGGTCACGAAGGCGGACACGATGACCAGAAGAACGCTCAGCCCGAAGATGCTGCTGAAGTTGCGTCTGAAGTCCATGACCGGCACGTTCACGGCCGACGAGTACAGGATGGGCGGCAGCAGCCCCTCGAGAACGATCTGCGGCGGAACCGTCGTCGGCGCCCCGGGAATGAAGCTGAACCCGACGCCGAGCAGAATCAGCAGAAGGGGCGCGGCGATGCCGAGCCTGTTCGCGAACACGCCCGCGGCGACGATCGACACGATCGCAACCACTCCAAACAGGGCCCACTCCATGGGCCTATTTTAAGAGGTCAGTACCAACCGGTCGCCTGCGAATGCGCCCAGGCCCCACACGGCGTCGAGTATCGACCCTTAATGTAGCCGAGGCCCCACAGGATCTGAGTGGTTGCGTTGGTCTGCCAGTCCGGGCCTGCCGACGCCATCTTGCTGCCCGGGAGGGCCTGCGGGATCCCGTACGCGCCATCCGGATTCGCGGCCGTCACCCTCCAGTGCGACTCGCGATTCCAGAGTGAGACGAGACAGCTGTATTGATCGTTGCCCATGCCCTGTGAAGTCAGGATGCCCAGGGCGATCGCCTGCGCGGATCCGGGGGACGGAACTCCCGCGGCCGATATGGTTGCCGGCCGCGGCGCCGAGTGGGCACCGAAGGCGTCACGTGAGATGGTGCCGGCGCCACCTCCGCCATCGCTCAACAGAGCCTGCCCCGTGGTCTCGGCCCAGTGACTGGGAGCGGTGTTGGCATCCGCGAATTCGCCGGAATACGGGTCGATGATCATGACCAGGACGATGGCGAACGCCAGCACGAATGCGTAGATCGGAATCTTCCACCGCGAGGGCAGGAGTCGACGACTATTGCTCCGAGAAACCGTGGTAAACCGGTCCTCGATCACGGCAATCGTCGAATGCTTGCTCACAGTCACCCGATATTAGTGCAGCTTCTTGAAAAAACGAGCGATTAGCCGGTTCAGCGCACCGCGAGCATGACACCAATAATGGCGTCAAGGAAGAGGTCGACCTGGACCTCGTTGTAGCCCCCACGACGCGTCCGGAAGGCGACGGTACGCACCTCATCGACGCTCATGGGCTTGCCATCCTGGAAATACGCCATTAGCTGTTCACCGAACTCGTCGACGTCGCGTGGGTGGTAACCGAGGGTCATCCCACTGACGCGCTTGAACTTGTGACCCCACGGACGGTCCAGGCGGTCGAGAGCCTCCTGCGCGGTTGCACGGGCCTGGCCGAACCAGGCCTGGTCGCCGATCTCCGCAAATGCGCGGTCTTTCTCGCGAGCGGCGAAAGCATCCTCGAGGCGCTCCAGTGCTGCGTCAACGTGGACGACGGAATATCCGCCCTTCTCCATGTCGAACGCGGTGCGACGAATCGACTCGGCGGAGACGACCGTGGGAGCGGACCGATCGGCGGCGTATGCGCGACGCGCCTCTTCGAGAAAGTCCTCAACCTCGTCGACCGAGTAGCCCGCTTTGGACTTTCTGGTTCTGGGGAAAGTTGTGCTCACTCGACTATCTTGCCCCATTGAAAATGAGAAAGAGCGCATACGCGACGGCGGCGGACGGAAGCACGGAATCGAGCCGATCGAGGAATCCACCGTGGCCGGGCAGCCAGTTGCTGATGTCCTTGATACCGAGATCGCGCTTGATGAGCGACTCGACGAGGTCGCCGACAGTCGCGGTGAGCGCAATCGCGAGGCCGAAGATCACCCGCTGCCAAATCGGAAGGTTGTGCAGCAGGAGCCACCCGACCAGGAAACTCGCGATCTGCGCCGCGACGATAGATCCGGCGAACCCCTCCCAGGTCTTCTTCGGGCTGATGCGCGGCGCCATCTTGTGTCGGCCGAGCAGTAGTCCGGTGACGTAGGCACCGGTGTCGGTGGACACCACCACGATGAGCACGCTCAGGACCCACCACTGGCCGTTGTTGTACGAGGCGAGCAGCACAGTGAAGCTGCCAAGGAAGATCGCGTAGGCCTGGATGAACAGGCCGGCGAGAAGGTCATTTCCGAGCTCTCCGGCAGGCTTGCGCCTCGACGGGATGATGGCCTCAACCAGACGCCAGATCGAGACGAAGGCCATTCCTGCGAGCAGGATGAGCCACTGCCCGCTGCTCTGCCAAAAGAAGGATGCGACGATCACGCCCGCGGCGGCGATGGCGGATGCGATCCGCGGCACGTTGCGTCCGCTGGCCCGAAACGCTGCAGTGAGTTCGAGGGCGAGGAAGACCATGATCACGGCGGCGAAGATCATGAAGATCCACTTGAGCAGGATCAGACTGAAGATGAATGCCGCACCGAACACGATCCCGATCGCCACGGCGGCGACCAGGTTGCGGCCGGTGCGCTCCTCAATGATCGCGTTGGTTGCCCGAACCTGCGCCTCGATTCTGGCATTGGTCGCTCGAACCTGGGCCTCGATATCCGCGACCGTCGCGTCGAAATCGGCGCGCTGACGGGCCCGTCTGCTTAGCCGTGGAGGAGGAATGCTGTCATCGGGCTCAGACATCAAACCTCGAGCAGCTCTGACTCTTTGCGCTTGAGCGCATCGTCGATCGCGTCGACGTGGGCCTTCGTCACGGCCTCGAGCTCCTTCTCGGCGCGCGCGAGCTCATCCTCGCCGACGTCGCTCTTCAGGGCATCCAGATCGTCTTTCGCGTTGCGGCGGATATTGCGCAGCGCGACCTTGGCCTCTTCGCCCTTGGCGCGCACGATCTTGACGAAGTCGCGGCGACGCTCCTCGGTCATTTCCGCCAGGGTGACGCGCACGATGGTGCCGTCGTTGCCGACGTTGGCGCCCAGGTTCGGCCAGTTGACGATGGCCTTCTCGATCTCCTTGAGAGCGGTCTTGTCGTAGGGGGTGACCAGCAGGGTGCGTGCCTCGGGGTTCTGCATCGAAGCAAGCTGGTTCAGCGGAGTCGGCGTTCCGTAGTAGTCGACGAGGATCTTCTGGAAGAGAGCAGGGTTCGCACGGCCTGTGCGCACCGTGCCAAAGTCATCCCTGGCAACTTCGACAGCCTTGTCCATTTTGACCTTGGCCTCGTCAAGCACGTCGCTAATCACGGCAACTCCCTTTGCGTCTGTACGAGTTTAGTTGTTAGCCAATCGCCAGAAGCGCGACT
>Ga0193728_1000350_pt1 | contig 22062 bp, 17 predicted proteins | sample U1c1metaG_FD_143037 | JGI IMG/M metagenome (GOLD analysis project Ga0193728, IMG submission 143037) | Soil microbial communities from a riparian zone of the East river system, Colorado, United States - U1c1 | ecosystem: Environmental > Terrestrial > Soil > Riparian zone | place: USA: East River...
AAATAATTGAATAAATATTTTATCATTTATATTATATATTCTAGGTTGACTGATTAAACACTGCATCGATATAAAAGCTGAATGTAATAAAGTATATATATTTTTTATTAATCTGGTATTATTTAAATTAAATTTATATAAATTATTTTTACTTGCAGCTAAATCAGGATAAAATTTACTAATTAATCTTATATAATTAATATTTTTAATATTATTATTAGAATTATTATTAACTAGTAAATTTAAAGGAAATTTTATATTATTAATAATATTATTATCAACATATTTATTTATCATATTATCTTTAATTTGACCTATATAATTTAATTTTGAATTTATATTTATAATAGATTGTGTGTTTAATTGTTCTTTTGTTACATTTACTAAATCTAATGAATTATTTCATTTTTGGAAATTTTTTATTTGTTTACCATAAACTTGTAAACTTTTTAGTTTTCTTCTGAAAAATATCATTTTTGTTTTAGAGCTATTTTTAAAGAAACTGTTAAAATTACCTATTACATATGAAGGATTATGTTCTGTTCCTTTATATTTTGGATTCATAGACATTGATAAAGATAATTTTTGTTTTAAACTTGAATAGAATAAAGGAATTATTTGTCCTATTTTTCTTTGATTATTTTCCAATTTTATTGTTTGCTAAATTTTTAGTTATTTTTCTAACTTATTTTAATATATTCGAAAAAATATAAATAAAGTGAATAATTTAATTCAATAATACGTAACATATTATGTATACTTTATTTACTTATTTAATAATCCATTAAATACCAAGGATATAATGTTAATATACGGGAGACTATACAATATAAAAATTATTAAAATGAAAGCTGAAAAGAATAAATACTTACTAAATTTTTAGTATCGAATAAAAATTTAATTATATCAATATAAATTTGTATCCTTAATATAATTAAATTATATTGTCAGCTCATACTTTTATATATATGTTTTTATATAAGATATATATTTTTATAGGAGATATATATTTATAATATAGTATAAAATATTTTCATTGATAAATTTATATAATTATATAGTACTATCTAATAGAGAATTTGTTTTTCTTATAATAAAATTTGTATGCCTAATTAATAAGGAGGGGATAAACTAAATAAAATTCTCAAAATACATTTAGTGAATTAATAAACTCATGACTAAAATAATTGATAAATATTAAAGTTATTATTATACTGATAATTATATTATTTATTTATTATATATTATATAATATAGTTGATACTGATATATGTATTGAATCTAATATAACATTAGGAAATATACCTAACAATATTGTAGGTATTAATAAAGAAATTAAAATAATAAATTCTCTTCTAGTAATATCCAATACAATTACATTATTCATATTAGGAGAATAAGTTCCGTATGATATTCTATTGTATAAAAATATTGAATAACACGCAGATAATACTATTCCTGTAGCTCCTAATGCAGATACAATTGGGTTAACTTCCCATATTCCAATTAAAGATAATTGTTCACCTAAGAAATTTAAACTTAAAGGTATACCTGTGTTACATAATGTAAATATAAAGAATAAAATAGTGAAAATAGGCATATAATAAACTAAACCTCTAATATACTTAATAATTCTAGTACCTGTTCTTTCATAAATAATTCCACCTACACAAATGAATAAAGCAGGAGAAACAAAACCGTGAGCTAAAGCTAATAAAATAGCACCTTCTATACCTTGTATGTTATTAGAGAATAAACCTAAAATAACTACACTCATATGAGCAATACTTGAATAAGCAATAAGAGTTTTAGTATCTTGTTGAATAATTGTAGTTAAAGATGCATAAATTAAAGTAATAATAGCAATAGTTTGAACTAAAGGACCAAAATAATTTGTAGCATCAGGTAAGAAATTAATTAATATTCTTATATAACCATACGTAGCAAATTTTAATATAGTAGCAGCTAATAAAATAGATCCAGCTAAAGGACTATCAGCATGGGCTCTATATAGCCAACCTGTGAAAGGCCATAAAGGAGTTTTTATAGCAAAAGCTAAGAAAAAGGCTAACCATAAAATTTTTTGTGCATCAGCATTAATTTCAACTAATGATAATAATTGGAAATCTGTAGTACCTGCTAAATTAAAAATTTGTAAAATAGCTAATAACATAAATAAAGATCCAAATAATGTATATAAGAAAAATAAATTAGCTGATCTAAATCTAAATTCACCAGATCCATAAACAATTATTATTATAAATAAAATAGGTAATACACTTTCAAAGAATATATAAAATAATAATAAATCTAATACTAAAAATAAAGCTAATTGAAAAGTTTCTAAAATTAAGAAAGAAATTAAAAAGAATTTCAAGTTAGAATTTATATTATAAGCATTAGAAATGATAGCAATAGGAGTAATGAAAGTAGTCAATAATACAAAATATAAAGATATTCCATCTACACCAAAATTTAAATGTCCAAAAGTTAAGTAATCAAATTCAGAAACAAATTGAAATTGAGTTGTATTAGAATCGAAATTTAACCATAAGAAGATAGAAATTAAGAAATTAATTAAAGAAGTGGTAATAGCAATAGTTATCATTTTAGAATGACTATTTAAAGAATTTTCTTGAATAGATAAAATAAATAGAGACCCTATTATGGGAATAATTAATAATAAAGTTAACATCTTTTCTTTTGTTTATATTTTGTTATTTGTTGTGTGTATTTATTTCCTAAATGTAGAATTTATAAAACTTTAAATTATAATTTTAATATTTATCAATTTATAGGTTAATTATATATTTAAATATTAACATAAGTTAAAAATCTATATTGTAAATTAATGTTTATTAGATAAACTAGGTAATAAAGCAAAGAATAAAGCTGATATATAGATAACAATTAATCTAAATTCAGATATGATAAATGTATCGAATAATAAAGGTGCGAATACTAAGAATGATAATGATAATATTCCTATAGTTATATATAAAGAATAAGTAGTAATAACTCCAGTATCTAATTTAGCGATATTATTTGCAGTATTTTCTAATACAGAAGCTAAACCATAAGGACCTAATAATTCAATTACTCCTCTATCTAATACTTTAGATATTGTATTACCAGTTAATAATCCTGCAGAAATAAAATAATAATTATCAAAGAAATATTTACCGTTAAGGAAAGTATAAATTTTTCTACCTAAAGCAGAATCAGTGAAATTAATAATAAAATCAGGATACGCATGATATAAGAATATAGCACTTGTAGCACCTAATATTGATAATATAGTAGGTAATAATTTAATTATTAAAGGTAAACTAAATTCAGCTTCAATAATTGCGATATTATTAGGATTAATAAAAATAGAATTAGCAAAGAAATCTGAACCTACTCCAACAAATAAATCAGAGAAAACAAATCCAAAGAATATACTAAATAAAGCTAAAACAAATAAAGGAATAATCACGGCAAAGTTAGATTCATGAGAATTTAAATAAACATTTTTAATACCATTTGGTATAGTTAAGAATACTAAACTTATTAATCTGAATGAATAAAAAGCTGTTAATCCTGCTGTTAAACTTCCTAATATATAAGCATAAATTCCTGAAAAACTGTATTGTCCATAAGCTAATTCTATTATTAAATCTTTACTATAGAAACCTGTTAACCAAGGAGTTGCTAATAATGATAAAGACCCTACTAACATAACTGTATAAGTAAATGGTAAGAATTTAATTAAACCTCCCATTTTTCTAATATCTTGTTCATCAGCGAAACTATGAATAACTGCACCAGCTCCTAAGAATAATAATGCTTTAAAGAAAGCATGGTTAACTACATGCATTAAAGCAACATTATATTGACTTAAACCTACAGCCATTATCATATATCCTAATTGAGATATTGTACTGAAAGCAATTATTCTTTTTAAATCATTTTGTACTAACCCACAAGTAGCTGCAAAGAAAGCTGTACTTGCTCCAATTAAAGTAATAACTAATAAAGCAGTTGGACTAAATTCTAATATAGCTGAGGATCTAATTAATAAATATAAACCAGCTGTTACTAGAGTAGCTGCATGTAATAAGGCACTAACTGGTGTAGGAGCTTCCATAGAACCAGGTAACCAAGAATGTAAAGGGATTTGAGCTGATTTAGCCATAGCACCCATTAATAATAATAAACTTATAACAGTAATAGCTGTTTCATTCATAAAAGGCGCTAAACTAAAAATTGTTGAATAATCAACAGATCCAAATAAAGCAAATAATGCAAAGAATCCTATACTTAATCCCATATCTCCTACTCTATTCATTGTTAAAGCTAATATAGCTGCTTTATTGGCTTGAATTCTAGTAAAATAGAAGTTAATTAATAAATAAGAAACTACTCCGATACCTTCCCAACCAATGAACATAACAAAATAATTAGCACCAGAAACTAGTAATAACATGAAAAAAGTGAATAAAGATAAGTAAGAGAAGAATCTTTGATTGTGAGGATCTTCAGCTAAATAAGAAGTTGTATATATATGAATTAATGTCGATATATATAATACAGGGATAAACATAGAAACAGTTAATTGATCAAATAAGAATTCCCATGAAATAGACATAAATTCTGAATCTACCCAATTAAATAAATAAACAGATACAGGTGAACCACATATACCAACCTCATAAAAAGCCACTGTAGCTAATAAAGAAGAAATAGACAAACAAGTACATGTAATAATATGTGATCCTGTTATACCTATTTTTCTACCCATAAAACCAGATACAAAAGACGCTAATAAAGGGAAAATTAAAATTGATAAATACATAAAATTTTTAAGATCTAATAGAAATATTTCCTCTTAATCTATAAAAAGCTACTAAAATGCTTAAACCTATCACTGATTCAGCTCCAGCTATTGAGATAATATAAATACTAAAAGTTTGTCCTATATTATCATCAAATCCAAATGAACTAATTAAAACTAACAAAGTAACTGCTAGCAGCATAATCTCTATAGCAATAATCATTAAGATTATATTTTTTCTATTTAAAATAAATCCTAAAATACCGATTAAAAATAATAATATTGATAGATTCATAAGTAAAATAAAAGCTTTATTACCCTTAAGGACATTTAATAAATCTAATTATTTATCTAAATAATTTGACATTTATAAATCTAATTACTTTAATAAATAATTGAAAAAGTAAATTACAAATAAATTAATTATATAATTTTATTATTTACTTTTTAGTTAAAATAAGTTTTTGAGTTTACTTATTTTATATTTGAAAAAGGGTGATTAAAATATAATTAAGTAAAGTGAAATAAACTATAATTAATAATGGGTAATTAACATCATTTGTGTTAATTTGTGTTATTTTACAATATAATTATAATCCACCCCAGTAATATACAGTAATAAATAAGAATAACCAAACTATATCAACAAAATGCCAATATAAAATAGCTGATTCACAACCTTGATGATGAGTATTTGTTAAATGATAGTTTATAGTTCTAACTAATTGTACTACGATAAAGATAGTTCCAACTATTACATGAATACCATGTAAACCTGTTGAACAGAAGAAAGCACTTCCAAATACTGAATCTGATATTGAGAATGATGAATTAGCATATTCTAAATATTGTAAGAAAGTGAAAAGAACTGCAAATAATACAGTTAACTCTAATCCTCTTAAAGTATCTTTTCTGTTCCCATTTATTAAAGCATGATGACCATAAGTAACAAAAGCTCCTGAAGATACTAATAAGATAGTATTTAATAATGGTATAGCAAAAGGATTTAATGGTGTTATACCTTGAGGTGGCCATACTCCTCCTATTTCAATAGCAGGAGATAAACTAGCATGGAAGAAAGCCCAAAAAATACTTAAGAAAGCAAAAACTTCACTAACAACAAAAAGTAAGAATCCTATTTCTAATCCTTTTTTAACTTGTTTTGTATGATGTCCTCCTAAAGCTGCTTCATTACCTACATCTCTAAACCAGAAAGCCATACCTCCTAAAGTTAAGATAAATCCTAATTCTAATATAAGATCACCAGAATAGTAACCTTGCATATACATTACTGCTCCAATAGTTAAATTTAATAAAGCAAAACTTAATACTATAGGCCATGGAGAAACTTCTACTAAATGATAAGGGAAAAATTGAAAATTATGTGATTTAATCATAATAAATTAAATTTGACCAAAATTATAAATTAAAATAAAATAACATTCTACGAATATTACATACAGTAAATAAAGATGAAAATAACTATAAACACATTATAAGTTATTTTTAATTTGTAGGAATAATAATATTATTACTATATATTGACATAAAGTTAATTATTAATATTTAATTAATACATATTATTATATTTAATAAAACACATCATATTTATGTTTTTAGTAGATTGCTTAAGAATATAATATAATTTATATTATATATTTCTTTTAATTTTTAGTTATGATTTATTAAATCATATATTTTTATAAAATGATTTAAAAATAATTTAAGGATTAAATAAGGAGGGGTTAAACATAAGATATTTAAATATGAAAATATTAATATAGGATTTATAACTATTTATATTATTATTCTGTAGCTATATCTATTAAAGTATTTTCAACTAAACCTATAATAGGAACAATTAATACAAACCATGCAAAATAGAAGAATGTAGATACTTGTCCAATAAATACAAAAGGTTCATTTGGATGTTGTGCACCAATCCACATTAAGATAAAGAAATTAAATACAAAGAACCAGAAAGCTACTTTCATAGCGGGTCTAAATTGACTACCTCTTTGTCTTGATACATCTACAATAGGTAATATAAATAAGATAAATAATGATCCAAACATAGCTAATACTCCTAATAATTTATTAGGTATTGATCTTAAAATAGCATAATATGGTAATAAGTACCATTCTGGTACAATACTTGCAGGAGTACTCATAGGATTAGCTTCAATATAATTATCACTATGTCCTAACAAATTAGGATAATAGAAAACTATTACAGATAAAGCTAAGAAGAAGAAGAATATAGTTATAAGATCTTTAAACATATAATAAGGGTGAATTGCATATCTATCTCCATTTGATGATATTCCATTAGGATTATTTGATCCATGTGTATGAAGAGCAATTAAGTGAGCTAAAGCTAAAGCTGCTAATAAAAATGGTAAGATATAATGTAATGAGAAAAATCTATTTAATGTAGCATTAGATACTGAGAATCCTCCCCAAATTAATTCAACTAAATCTTGACCAAAAACAGGAATAGCACTTAATAAATTAGTAATAACTGTGGCACCCCATAAACTCATTTGACCATAAGGTAACACATATCCTAAGAAAGCAATAGCCATCATTAAGACTAAAATTATTACTCCTATAGACCAAGCTAAAATTCTAGGTGATTTATATGAACCATAATAAATATTTCTACCAATATGTCCATATACAAAAATAAAGAAGAAAGAAGCAACATTAGCATGGATATATCTAATTAACCAACCATTATTAACATCTCTCATTATATGTTCTACACTATTAAAAGCAAAATCTACATGTGGTTGATAATGCATAGCTAAAAAACATCCTGTTAAAATTTGAATTACTAAACAAGTAGCTAATAATGATCCAAAATTCCATAAATAGGAGATATTAGAAGGTTGAGGTGAATCTACAATATAAGAATTATATAATCTAAGTAAAGAATGACTTTTAAGTAATCTCATAATTAATTAATTTATATATAATTATATAATTAAATTTAATAATTATCTAAAATATTAATAATAATTAAATTAGCAGTTATTATAATCACTGACTAAAATATAATATCTTTATTATTTAATTTTTTTAAGTTATATAAGATTATAGTTTGTTTGATTTGAAAAATATAATTTGTATTCACTGTAACAATAATTCTTCTTATTATTTTTAGATAGAATTATAGATAATAATTGTTAAATATAAGCCCAAGAAGATTTGAACTTCTACGATTATCTCATCAAGATAACATTCTACCATTAAATTATAGGCTTTAGAGAATATATAAGCAAGAATAATAAACTTAAGTTATTATATTTATTATTTTATAAAATTTTTATGTACAATACACAGATATTTAATTAACTTCTTTTAATAATTTTGTTAATATTTAATAAAAGGTCAAATTTTCCTGATTTAACTATAATGAATAGGAGGGATAATTAATATTAAATTAATAAAAAAGATAGTAAACAGAATTTTATAGTAATTATTATTAATAAAAATCTGCTATAAGTTAATTTTGTAAATTATAGAATCTTTAATACAAATAAGAAAAGTAAATATTATAATTAAATTATATTAGTAAGGTGCTATATCAAATGCTATTAATATACTTGGTACTAAAATAATAAAGGCTACAGCTATAGGTAATAAGTTAATCCAACATAAAGAAATTAATTGGTCATATCTTAATCTAGGTAAAGTAGCTCTAAATAAAACAAATAAGAAACAGAATATACAAGTTTTTAAACCTAAAATAATAGATTGAAGATTTATAAATGAACCATTAACTATTATTTCTGGAAAATTATATCCTCCTAAAAATAATATAGCTGTTATACAACTAAATAACACTATTGATGAATATTCTGCTAAGAAGAAAAAGACAAAAGGAACTGAAGAATGCTCAGTAAAGAAACCTGCTACTAACTCAGATTCAGCTTCTTGTAAATCAAAAGGTGTTCTACTTGTTTCAGCTAAAATTGATATAAAATAAAATATGAACACAGGTGCTAATGGAACTATGAACCATATAGATTGTTGTACTTCAATAATAGTAGAATAATTAAATGAACCTGCTAATAAAATAATAATTAAAATAGCTGAACTTAAAATTAATTCATATGAGATCATAGCAGCAGTTGATCTTAAAGATCCTAAAAAGGCATATTTTGAATTAGCTGACCATCCTGCGAATAAAATACCATATACTCCTAATGAAGATAATGCTAATGTATAAAAAATTCCTAATGAAAAATCAAATAAAGTTAATCCTTGACCAAATGGTATTATTCCCCATCCTAATAGACTAAATATTAAAGTAAAAACAGGAGCTAAATAGAATAAAACTTTATTAGATTGACTTGGTATTACAGTTTCTTTCAAGATTAATTTTAAAGCATCCGCAAAAGGTTGTAATATTCCATAATAACCTACTACTGTAGGTCCTACTCTTCTTTGGTGTGCAGCTAATTGTTTTCTTTCTATTATTGTCATAAAAGCTACTGATAATAACATAGGTAATATAACTGCTAATACATCAATTAAATTAATTAATACATTAACAATAGTCAAAAAATAATTATTTATCATGAAGTTATTATATAAATTATAGATTTTCATAATCTATCCTTAATTTTCTATATAAAAATATAAATATTAGGATAATTGTAATATAAGTATTCATAATTAATACTACAAACAATATGATCTAAAATCACGATTAAGTTAAGTTAATACATATATAAGTTTATTACAAATTTAATTTAATAATAAATAAGTATAATTTATTATCCTATACTAATTATAGGATATAATATATATAAATTAGTATTTTACACTGTGACAATATTTTATTTTAAATCTAAATTAGATTTATTTTTTTATTTATTCTCTTTTGGACTCGAACCAAAATTAACACTTTAGAAGAATGATGTTCTAACCATTGAACTAAGAGAATTTTTGTATAAAAGAGTTAAGAAGGAATTGAACCTTTTATTTTTAAACTTTGCAGGTTTACTACAGAACCATCTGTATACTTAACCCTTAATAAAATTTTAATATCCTTATATTATTATTTATTTTTACCTTAAAATTAATTCTATTAAAATTAAATTAACTACTTTTATATTTATATTTTTCTTTAATAATAATATTAATTAGCATTTTAAGAGTAAAAGTGTAGAGATAATTATCTCTACATTTATTATTAATTAAAAATAAATAACCTAATCTTAGAATAATTTTCTAATATGAATAAAATTTGTAATCTTTGATTATTCTATACTTCTGTACTCAGTAATGTAAAGATTACTAAAGTTTTTACAAGTCACAAGATTTGTAATATTTACTGTATCTATTGCAAGTAATATTATTTAATAATAATATTTAATTAAAATTTAATTAAATAAACCCTAATTATCTCATTTAAAGATAAATAAGTTACATATTTAATAGAACAATAAAATATAAATTATTATTTATCTTATACTTAATTAAATATTAATGATATTTAAATAAAGTAGAGATAGTTCATTAAAGAGCCAAATAAATAATAAATTATATATGCCACAATTAATCCCATTTTATTTTGTAAATCAATTATCTTTTGCTTTATTAGCTATAATCTATTTAATTTTTATAATGTCTAAATCTGTTTTACCTTATTTTACTTTACAACAAGTAATAAGAGTATATATCACAAAATTAGCTAATACTAATAAATAGTTAATAATAAATAACTAAGTAAAGGCTAATTATAAACACTAACTTACACTAACCAGATATATAAAGAATACAATTACCATTAACAAGATCACGTTTACCTTTATATTTATTATTTGTACAATGTATATTATATTAAATTAACTAGTTAATCTATTGAGACTTAATACAAATGTTCGCTTTGACATTAATTATTATTACTCATTTTAATTATTGTTAGTAATTTGGCTAATAAATAGCTTAAGTTAAAGCTATTTCTAACTTTTTCTTAATTATGATTATCCTTAATATACATACGTAATTTAATTTAGCCTGATAAATGAGATTCTCACGTGTGAACAAGAAAACAATTAAATACTTTACTCTCCTCCTTATTAAATAAAAAATAATTATAGTAAAAATCTTATCTTATATATGAAGATTTAATACCAGCTATTTTAATTATAAATATCAAATTAGCTGATAAAAGTTTTATAGGTTTATAAATTAAAGAAATAATTTTATATTTCATTAAATATTTATATTATTTAGTGTATGTATGATGTGCACCTAATTTAGAAAATATAGATGCTAAAAATTTATTGTAAAGATTTTAAAATAATTTCATGTTAAAATAAAAATGACTATAAAAGAAGTATTATATAAAATATAATACAATTATAATTGGTAAATTCCATCGTCACAAGTTAATAAAAACAGATGTCAAAAGAAATCAAAACACCTTTACTTAATATAGAACAAATTGTTGATGTTATTTATGATGATTTATTAACGAATAAATCACCTATAAAAAGCATAAAAGTTTGAATAAAGTTCTACGATAAAGACAATATTATGGTAAGTCCATATTTTTATTTTAAAACAAAAAAAATTGATTCTAAATATAGAATATATAACTATATCACAGGAGCATTTAAAAAATTTAAAGAAGAAAATATAAAATCAGAAATTGCTTTATATATAATTAATATAGATACTACTGTTTAATCCCAACTCATTCTTTAATAAGAGGTTTAATTCCTTGCGTTTTACAATATTCATTATAATATGAAAAAAGAAATCCTAATCAACCAAAAAACTTTAGAAACAGCAACAATTGTTGATGCTCTTTACGATCAACTTTTAACGAACAAATTAAATACTAAATATATTAAAATACTAGTTAAATTTTATGATAAAAATGATAATCCTGTGAAACCTTATTTATTTTTAAAAGATAAAAATGTTCCAACTAGATACAAATATCATAATTATTTATATACTAAAATTAACAGCTTTATTAAAAAAAATGTTAAAGAAGACATATATAAATATGAGATTAAAATTAGTATTTCCTAATTGAAACTCCTCTCCTTAAAAATAGTGGTATTATCCCATGCGTTAGCGGTTTAATTCCGTACGTTTATATAAATTTTTTAACAAAAATGAAAAACTATTTGAAAATTCTATGTATTTTTTTATACAGAAAAATTATTAATTTTATCTTTAAAGAAAGAAAAATACCCTTATTACTTTACTTTATGTCCTTAAAAGGATTATTAATAACCTTTCCTTTGTTAAATCTTCTATTTACTCATGAAATAAGTAAATATACCTTAACTTTAAATCTTATATTTTTTATAACAGCTTATGCTGCATTAAGATCTCAGCTTAAAGCTTGGAATATGTTAAAAGGAAATTTTATTTATATTATGTATTTTTCATTTGCATTTAGCTTATGAGCATTATGTATCTTTGAAATATTATATTTATTGATATTTCCCTTTTTATAAATAATATTTAAAACACCCCTCTTTATTTAAAAGTGGTATTATCCCATGCGTTAGCGGTTATATTCCGTGCGTTTAAACAATTTATAAATAAAATGAACAACAATATTTTATTACAATTAAAAAACTTAATTACAAATTTAGAAATTAAATTAGATAAAACTAAAAATTTAAAAACTAAATTAGAACTTTTACACGAAATTAATAAATTGAAATCACAATTAACTGAACTATTAGAATTAGAACATAAAACTTTAGAAGCTAAATATGATAGCATTATTTCAGATAAAATTAGAGATACTAATAGAGAAATAGAGAAAGCTAGTAAAAGAGGTAAATTTATGACTGATTACACTTATGATTTAGGAAAAGAAGCTTTCATTAATGATTCTGATTATTTACAATTTATTGATAAATTCTGGATAGAAATAGTTGGAAATTTAGATAAAGAGGATAGAATAATTACTAGATTCTTAATTCAAATGTCTGATACATCAGCTAGAACCTTAAATAAAACAGAAGTTTTAATTAATACTCCAGAATGTTTAAAAAGCTTTAAAGAAGTAATTAAATACAATCTTAATAATATTTATAGCCATTATTTATTACCTGAGGAAGATAATATGATATTAGGTTTTATTATGAGATATAAAATTTTAAAATCAAAAAAAAATATTTCTGAAACTGTAACAAGAAAAGCTAATGATGTTAAAAAAGGTAGAATTCAAAGAACAGTAAAAATTAGAAATATTAATTATCCTTTATCAACCAACACAATAGATTTTGGGAATATTCAATATAAAGTAGATAATTTAACAATCGTTTTAGATGAAACTAAAAATCTTAAATTCGAATTTGATAGAAAAATAGATTCTCAAACTATTAAAGTATTTAAAAATAATAATCTAATTAACACTTTAGTTGATTCTTTCATAGATTTGGATAATAATCTATTCAAAAGAACATTTAATAATCTTTCTTATTATATTAAAGACGGTAAAGTAATTTTAAAAATTAAAGAATATTCACCTAAATTTATTAGTAAAGCTAAAATTGATAAATCTTTTACTGAGAATATCTATACAGCAGATATTGAAACTTTAACTAAAGTCGATTTAAATAATAAAAGATATTTCGAAGCTTACTCTGTAGCCTTTTATGATGGAACTAATGCTAAATCTTATTACGTAACTGATTTCTTAAATTGGAATGAAATGATGCATAGATTCTTTAGTGATTTATTTGCTTTAAATCTTAAAGATACAGATATCTATTTCCATAACTTATCCGGATTTGATGTTAATTTCTTATTAAAACCTTTATTAAATATAGAAGGTGTTAAATCAGAAATTATGTTAAGAGAAGATAAATTTATTCAAATTAAAATAACTTATGGTAAATCTAGTTTTAATATTAAAGATAGTTTATTATTATTACCTGGTTCATTAAATAATCTTTCTAAATCATTCAAAATCGATACACCTAAAGAAATATTTCCTAGAAAATTATTTGAAAAAGAAACATTCGAAGCTGATTTTATTAGTGATATAGTCCCCGATTATAATAAATATTTCAATCTTTCTGAAGTTAGTTTAGAAAATTATAATAATTACTGTAAACAATTTAAAGATAAATCTTGGAGTTTAAAAGATGAAACCTTGAAATACGTTGATATTGATTGCATTGCTTTACATCAAATTTTAATTAAATTTGGTAATATGATTTACAATATGTGGGGTATTGATATTAAACATACACCTACATTGCCTGCATTATGTTTTAAAATATATAGATCTAGATATATGCCCAAAGATACAATACCTATAATTACTGGAATACCTTATAGAGATATTAAACAATCTTATACAGGAGGCTCTACCGATATGTACATTCCATATGGAGAGAATATTTGGTGTTATGATATTAATTCGTTATATCCTACAGCTATGAAACAATATAAATATCCTGTAGGTAAATTTATATCCTTTAATAATCAAGCTAATTTATCAATCTCTGAATTAGAAAATCTATTGCAGATAAAATTGTTTGGTTTTCTTGAAGTAGAGGTAAATTGTCCTAAAGATGTATTACATCCTGTATTGCAGATAAGAAGAGAAATATCTCCAAATTCTCCTAGAACTTTTTCTCCTGTAGGTAAATTTACAGGTTGGTTTCATTCAGAAGAAATCATAGAAGCTTTGAAATTGGGTTATAAAATTAATATTGTATCTGGCTATCTATTCAAAGAGGCAGAAATTTTTAATGATTATGTAAATGATCTTTATAGAATAAAAGTAGATGCAGATAAAAATAAAGACCAAATATGGAGATTAATTTCAAAAAACTTAATGAATTCTTTATATGGTAGATTCGGCATGGATCAGTATTTAATTAATAATACAGTAATTGATAAAGATGATTTACAATTAGAAAATCTTTTTGATAAAGCCGAGATAGAAGATATAGTTGAATTAGGAGGTAAATTGTTAATCCAATATTTACCAAAAGGTTTTGAATCTTATTCATATCAAGAAAATTTAGAAATAGATATTTCTGTAGTAATTGCTTCCTCCGTAACTGCATACAGTAGAATAATTATGATGAAATATAAAAATAATTCTAATTATAATTTACATTATACTGATACAGATAGTTTATACATTAGCTTTAAATCCGAAATTGAAAAAATAAACTTCGATAAAGATTTTGTGGATCCTTTAAAATTAGGATATTTAAAAATAGAAAACCCTAAAGAAAACGGAAATTATATTCCATATGAAAGATTCTATTTCTTAGGACCAAAATTCTATGTAGGAATATTAAACAATGAAATAGATTTCTCAAGTAAAACAAAAATTAGAGGATTACAAAGAGCTTATAGAAGTTTCATAGATGAAAATAAAATAAAATCTTTATTAGAATATAATAGAAAACCTATAACAATGAAATGGTACAAAAACTTATCGGAATCCACAATTTATATAGAAACTAGACCGTATAGCTTAGATATAGCAAATTTCAAAAGATCATTAATTTATAAATACAATTCAGCAGAGAATATTCAATTAATTGAAACAAAATCAATTATAATGAAAAATAACCAAATAAAATCATTTGGGAATTTCATTATTAAAGATAATATAATGTATGAAGAAAAAGAAAAAAGAAAAAAGAAAAAAGGTTATAATTCTAAAATGAGAGAAATAATATAACATTTATAAATGCTAATAATATTAAGGTAATATAGATTATTGTTAAATCTTTAATTAAAAAATATACTTGAAATTTTCTTCTTAATTGTATAAATTTATATATTCTAGGATATTTATCTTCAATATTGAATCTATTTATTAAATAATCTCCAAAGTATATAGCTATTAAAGAGTTTAAGGATAAGAAAATAAATATTACGGCTGAAAGATGTGTAAAAGCTAAAGTTTGAAAGAAATTTAAATTATTTATATATGATATTGTTGAATTGATAATATCTGTATCAATTATATTACTTCTTAAAGTTTCATCTATTTGATTAATAACTTCAACTAAATCATTATTAATATCTTTCACAGTATTATTAACTTCAATTATTGTATTTTCATCTATAGCTTTAGTTTCAATTAATTGATTCACTTTATTATTTAATATTTCAATTTTAGATTCATTATTATCAAAGCTTTTTCTAATTATATTTTCTAATTTAGTATTAGATTCATTATCTTTAATTAAATTATTAACTCTTTCAATTAATTGAGAGTTTTTTATTTTTTCAACTTCTAATTTATCTTTAATAGTTTTATTTGTTATAAGATTATTTACTGTATTAAATACTCCTAAACCTATCCCAAGAAAACTAAGATTTTTTCCGATATTTTGTAATAATTGTTGCATATTTGTTTTCATATGTTTAAATCAGCAGGGTATTTTTATATATCTAATATTCTTAGATATACTTTTAAAAGAAGGAAAAAATCAAATCTTTCCCCCTTAAATTTGAAGGTTTATACCCTGCTTTAGCAAAACAAAACTTGAAATTACTTATTAAATCTTTACAATTCTTTTTTAAAACTTTAGCATCCATATTTTCTAAAATAGGAGCTAAACATACGTATTACAAAATTTATAAATATCTAATGAAATATAAAATCATTTCTATATTATATAATCCCTTTTAAAATTATATTCAATAACTTAATCTTTATACTTAAATTAGCTGGTATAATCTTATCTATATTTTCTTTATTTAATCTTTCTTTATTGCATTTTAATTATGATATAATAGAAATGTTTAATAATTATATAAATGAAGTTGTTAAATGAATTAAAAATCTTATTTCTAAATGGTACGATGAAGAGGAAGAAATTTATGAACCTAGAGAGTTTATTTACCCTAAATCTAGAAAAGAAATTAAAATTATAGAAAAAACTATTCAAACATCTTCTCAATTATGGGCTATTCCTTTTATTATAATAGGTGGAGTTGCCTTATTCTGCTTTAATCCTGATATTAATGGAATTATAGAGCCAATTATAAATAAAATTGAAGAGAAAATGCCTGTAAATTACGGTGCATTTGTATCTGGAATATTCACATATAAAATTATAACATTCACATTTAGTAAAATTACTGGATTTAAATTTGGTAATGATAACCCAGATGATAACCCAGATAATATTTCTGTAGGTGAATCTAATTCAAATCCTGCTTCACATGCCTCAGGAGAAAATTCTCCTATAAATAATAGAAGTAACGCTGATTATGTTAGAGAGACCTTTAGAGATATAAGAGAAAGAGAAGAAGCATGAAGTAACCATCCTAGATTAGTAGATGATTCGATTGTAGATTTTATAACAGAAAATACAATTGATACTAGCTCTAATTCTTCTGTAAATAATACTCCAAGAGCTTCTTCATCTAATTTACCCTCTGAAACTGTACCTATACCTAGAGCAGGTAGAATGCCAACAGCTAGAAATAGAGATAATTTTATAGAAAACTTTGAATCTGGTGCATTAGCTATGCCTGATAGTGCCTTAAAAGATATAAATCCTGGGTTTTAGATAATAAAAAAGTAAATATAAATTACTAACCCCCCTCCTTTGTATTGGGGTATTGCTTATAAAAAGAGTAATCTTAGTTAGAGGTGACATGAATTAATTAATGTTGTCCTTACGGAATAGAGGCGATTCGAACACCCAAGAGTTGCCCCAGAACAATTAGCAATTGCCTTATCTTTCCAAATGATTACTATTCCTCTAATCAAGATCAAATATGAAGTATAAATCTATATTATTATATAATTTTTCGGATTTTATACTAAATGTAGTATTCTTGATAATATTTATTTATAGATTATTTATTTTGTAGTCTTTACCAGATTCGAACTGGTACTATTATCGTGAAGGGATAATGTACTAACCATTATACTAAAAGACCTAGGTAAATTAGAAATAATAGAATAAATGTGCGAATTTTGGGTTTGAACCAAAACTTACAGTTTATGAGACTGTCGTGCGAACCTTTACACTATATCGCATAGTATAATAAATATAAATATATTTATATTTATTAAAAATGAACACTATCATTGAAACATTTTATTACAAACAAAGAGACTCGAACTCTTAAGGAATTACTTCCACTCCTGCTTAAGAGGAGATTGTTTACCAAAATTTCAACATGTTTGCAAAGTTATATTTTATATTAATTTATGATATTCACTTCTTTTAATTTAAAATTGATTTAATAATATTTTTAGGTGTCAAGAGGAATTGAACCTCTGAATAAGGTATTAACAGTACCCCGCAATAACCACTCTGCCATAACACCTTATAATAAATATAATACATATAAAATAAATTATACTAATTTTAATAAAATGAAATGATATTAAATATTTTTTATTATGGTAGGCGCGACTCGAACACGCTTCTTCTCCCACCCAAAGGGAGTGATTAATCCAGTTCATCTTCTACCATTTAAATTACTTAACTCTTAAAATAATTTTAAATAGAGCAGATATAGTACAAAGTATTGAAAAGATCACATCTCTGTACTACTGTTTTTAGATTTTAAATTTACCATCTTAGAAAGAATATTTTTAATTAAGCTTATTTACTATACGAGTAATCAGACTCGAACTGATCACATCTACTTGGAAGGTAGAGGTTATACCAACTTAACTATACTCGCTAAATATAAATTATATCACTCTTTTAATTAAAAAAAGAATTATTTTAATTTACGGAGGGGAAGTTAATTAAATTCTTTTAATAATTAATATAAATTATTAATTATGAATATAATAATAAGAAAGCAATCATTAATGAGAATAATCCTGTAGCTTCGGCTAAGGCGAATCCTAAAATTGCGTAACCGAATAATTGACCTCTTAATTGAGGATTTCTAGCAGTAGAAGCGATTAATGAAGCAAAGATTTGTCCGATACCTAATCCGGCACCAATTAAACCTGAGCAAGCTAATCCTGCACCGATGAATTTTGCAGCAGCTAACATAAGTATTATGAATTATATAATTTAAAGATAGTGTCTGACGTATATTATAATTTAAATAATATTACCCTTTTAATTAGTTTAATTATTCAATTAATATCTTATTTATATAGTTAAATATTTATTTTCGAGTCCTACCAGATTCGAACTGGTACCTTACTAAGCGACAATTAGAAACTCTACCTATTTAAGCTAAGGACCCTTTTTAATATTAATTATAAATTTTATATGTCAAGAACAAGGCGACTCGAACACCTAACAACGATTTTGGAGATCATTATATTACCAATTATACTATGCTCTTAAATTTATAGATAAATATACTTCAAATATATAAAAAGTATATTAATACCAATAATATTTATTATAAAGGAAGTAAAGAGATTCGAACTCTTAACCTTTTCATTAAAAGTGAAACACTCTACCTTTTGAGTTATACTTCCAACTTAAATGCTTTCAACTTAAGGAAGAAACATATAAAAATAAATCTAAGAGTATTACTCTATCTTGAGTTACCCCGATTCGAACGAGGAAATTCTTCGCCAAAGGAAGACGTTTTGCCAATTATACTATAACTCATAAACAAAACATTAATACAATTTAATATAAAACTTATTTTTTCTTTATATTATATTTTATTATTTGTTTATATGCCTAAAGGTGGACTTGAACCGCCAACGACTTATTACAAGTAAGTTATTTTACCAATTAAACTATTCAGGCTTATATATATAAATATATAACTAAATTAATTAATAAATGCCTCGGAATGGAGTTGAACCACTGTCTTTCGATCTTCAGACGAACGCTTTAACCCTTAAGCAACCGAAGCTTATAAATATTTTATTTATAGTATGGAGAAAGATAGACTCGAACTATCATTACAGTAGTGCAAGTACAGTTGATTACCAATTATCAGATTCCCCCATTATTCCTTTTTTTACTATATATATTTATGAAAATATATAAATTAGAAATCTCTTTTAAAAAAGAAAATTATAATTTTATTAATGTTAAATATAGAATTAACCTGAAAGAATATAATTCAATATCTAATATAACTTAATTAGCTTGTATAAGGCTTAAATTAATTAATTCTATTATTAATTAATATTATATTAATATTAATAACAGGAGGGGAGCAAATTACTATTATTCTAATTATATTGAAAAAAAATGAATAATTAATTAATTATCATCATTACACTGAATCAACCCAAGCTAAGTAATCTTGTACTGACACTGCTTCTACAGCTATAGGCATAAATCCATGCCATGTTCCACAAATCTCTGAACATTGTCCATAAAAAGTTCCTGTTCTTTCAGCTAAGATAGAACATTGATTTAATCTACCTGGTGTAGCATCAATTTTTATTCCTAATGAAGGTACAGCAAAACTATGGATTACATCTGCACCTGTTACAATTAATCTAATATGGCAATCTACAGGTATAATCATTTTATTATCTACATCTAATAATCTAAATTGACCTAATTCTAAATCTGATTCAGGGATCATATAAGAATCAAATTCAATAGATTGTCCACTTTCTGTTACATAATCACTATATTCGTATGACCAATACCATTGATGACCTACTACTTTTATTGTTATAGTAGGTGAAGTTACTTCATCTAATAAATATAATAATCTAAAACTAGGGAAGGCTATAACTGTTAAAATTAAAGCTGGTGTAATAGTCCAGATTAATTCTATTAAAGTTCCATGGTTAAGATATTTATGAACAATAGGTGAGTTATTATAACTATAATAATATCCAATAGAACCTAAAGCCCAGAAAACACCTACACAAATAACAATTAAATAAAAGAAAATAGAATTATGTAATTCAATAATACCTGTAAAGGCTGGTGAAGCAGAATCTTGGAATCCAATTTGCCAAGGTTGAGGTGCATCATTATATAAAGTATTAAAAATTGATATGTTTTGTAACATTGTTTGTTTTAAAATTTAAAATTAATCAGTCTTAGTTTAATTTTACAGTATTATTACAATACTGAGTATCTTACCATATAAATATTTTTTTAATTTTTTAAATAAAAATGAGGTATTACTAAGATTTATCTTAATCAATTCTCTTATTAAAAATTTTATTTATTTTTTAATAAAATCGAAGAATAAATGATTTGTTCCTTTTAATATAAAATGTTAAGAATAACTATCTTAATTTATTATATTAATATACAATAACTATTAAAAATAGTTTGTATTTCATTTTTTGAGTAATAAAATAAATATATTTCTATTTACTTATTACAAATATTATAATATTATTTTAATTTATAATTTATAATTTATTTTGACAACCTAAAACATCAAGTCTATTTTAAAAATTAGTAATGCTAAACTTACGATTTTACAATCAATTCATTTGCATCCTATCTAAGAAATGATCTATTTCTTCATTTATGAATTTTTAATCTCTTTGTGTATTTTTACAATATTCGTAATTCATATTGTTAAATATACTAATATACATATATATTTAAATACTTTCTATCAATATAGAATAACTATAGTATAAAATTGTGGTATATATATTTTATACCGATTACAAGAAATGATTAGAATTAGGAAAGTAATAATAACCACTCGTGATAGTTTACAAAGAGAAATTCATTTGATAGTATCTAGGGGATAGATTCGAACTTGATATACTTTCAGTACTTATCTAATATGTTTGTGGCTACCCAACTATGCAAAGTTTTATTATTTGATTAAGTTAAGTTATAACTTAGTTACAAATTATTTAAATATTACAATTGGTACACTAGAGAAACACAGCCTATTGGTCCTTTCGTACTAGAAGGTCTCCCCCTTTTTACTATTTGTCCCTCAAAAGGATAGGGACCATACTGACTCACGTCGTATTAAACCCAACTCATGTAATTTTTTAATCGGCGAACAGCCGAACCCTTCCAAGGTTTTGCCCCTGGAGGATAAATTAAGTCGACATCGAGGTCCCAAACAGCCAGGACAATGTGTACTCTCGCTGGCTATTAGGCTGTTATCCCCAGCGTAACTTTTATCAATTGATCCCTGTCTATTCCATAATATAGCAAGGGGTCACTATGCCCTACTTACGTATCTGTTCGACTATTAAGTCTTTCAGTTAAGCATGCTTACCGTCATTGCACTATACAGAACCTTTCATGGTTCATTAACCTCCATTTAATGTCTAGCATACCTTATTAATGTAATTTATTTATTGATTTTTAGTTATTATT
>Ga0193728_1000351_pt1 | contig 22058 bp, 17 predicted proteins | sample U1c1metaG_FD_143037 | JGI IMG/M metagenome (GOLD analysis project Ga0193728, IMG submission 143037) | Soil microbial communities from a riparian zone of the East river system, Colorado, United States - U1c1 | ecosystem: Environmental > Terrestrial > Soil > Riparian zone | place: USA: East River...
GCCGTCCGACCACTTCACGTTCTGCCGCAGGTGGAAGGTCAGGGTCTTGTTGTCATTGGTCCACGCCCAGGACGTGGCCAGCCATGGGCGCTGCTGGCTCGGGTCGACGTCATTCTGGATGGCCAGCGTCTCGTAGATCATCCCGGCTGCGCCCCACAGCGCGTTCAGTCCGCTTGTGGGCAGGTACGGGTTGAAGTTGCGTGGCTGCGGTCCGCCGGTGTTGCCGGCGATGGTCAGGATCACCTTGTTTGATGAGCTGGCCGGAGCATTCGCGCCCTGCTGGGCAGACCCGCCCGGCGTGGCTGAGCAGGCGCCGAGAAGCGTGATAGCGGCGACGGTTGCGCCCATCAGAAGGGCCGACCGCCGGTGTCTCAACTTCATGTGTGTTCAACTCCCTTGTCTTTATTCACCGGCAGCAGCCGGCAGGGCTACGGGTCCGTTCTGGTGCAGCCAGCAGCGTGCTGAATGATTGCCCGTCACCTCAAATGGCGGCGGAACGTCGGTCCTGCAGATATCCATGACCAGCGGGCACCGGTTCTGGAAGCGGCACCCGGAGGGAGCGAACAGCGCCCCGGACGGGTTGCCCGCGGGCTGGGAGCTGCCGGCGCGGATCCGCCGGTCTGGCTCTGGCGAGGACTGGATGAGCAGCCGGGTGTAGGGGTGGGCCGGCCGGCGGACCACGGTCTCGGCCGGGCCCTGCTCGACGACCTGGCCCGCATACATGACGATGATCTCGTGGCAGAACTGGCGGGCCGAGGCGATGTCGTGGGTGATATACAGCAGCGCGATGTCACGCTCGGCGACCAGGGCTGCGAACAGGTTGAGCAGGCTGAGGCGGATCGACACATCCAGCATCGACACCGGCTCGTCGGCCAGCAGCACGGCCGGGCGGGCCGCCAGGGCCCGGGCGACCGCGATCCGCTGGCGCTGGCCGCCGGACAGCTCGTGCGGGTACTTGCTGGTGAACTGCTGGGGCGGCGTCAGGCTCACCTCGGTGAGCAGCTGGTTTATTGCGGCCCGGACTTCCGACTTGGACTTGGCGAAGCCGTGCACCCGCAGCGGACGCGTCAGCAGGTAGTCGATGCCGTGCACCGGGTTCAGCGAGGCGAACGGGTCCTGCAGGATCAGCTGCACCTCGCGGACGTAGCGGCGGAAGCCGCGGCCGTGGCCGGATCCGGCCTTCTCGCCGTGCAGGGTTACCTCGCCCGCCGACGGCGCGTGCAGCCGGGCCAGCAGCCGGGCGACAGTGGATTTTCCTGACCCGGACTCGCCGACCAGGGCGGTGATCCGCCCCGGGTACAAGGCGATCGACACGTCGTCGACGGCGCAGAACTGCCCGAAGAACTTGGTCAGGTTCCGCGCTTCCAGGATGGGCTGCACGTCGGCGTCGCCTGGTGTTTCCTCGGCGATCTCCTCGTCGCCCTCCTGTGCTTTGAGCTGGGGCGGCGCCGAGAGCGGGGTGCCGTCATACAGCAGGCAGGACACCTGGTGGCCGGGTGAGTCCTGGGCCAGCCCGGTCGCGGTAAGCTGCGGCGCCGTCGCCGGGCAGGACTCCAGCTTGTCCGGGCAGCGGGGGTGGAAGGCGCAGCCCGACGGCAGCGCTTTCAAGTCGGGCGGCGAGCCGGGAATGCCGACCAGCCGGATCCGCGGGCCGTTCAGCTTGGGGAAGGAGCGCAGCAGGCCGCGGCTGTAGGGGTGGCGGGGAGAGCGGTGCAGCTCGGCGGCGTCCCCGGTCTCCACCAGCCGCCCCGCGTACATGACCATGATCGTGTCGGCCAGCTCGATGAGCAGCGACAGGTCGTGGGTGATGAAGATGACGGCGAAGCCGAGCCGCTCGCGCAGCTGCATGATCTCGGTCAGGATCTGCCGCTGCAGCACGACGTCCAGCGCCGTGGTCGGCTCGTCCATCACGATGATCTCCGGCTCCAGGGCCAGGGCCAGGGCGATCGAAGCGCGCTGGCGCATGCCGCCCGACAGCTCGTGCGCGTAGCCCTCGGCGCGCTCGGGCGCGATGCCGACGAGCTGGAGCAGTTCGCGCGTCCGGCTCTGGATCTCGGCCAGGCCGATCCCGGGACGGTGCGCCCGCAGCGTGTCGGCGAACTGGGTGCGCAGCCGCAGCACCGGGTTGAGGGTGTTCATCGCCGACTGGAACACCACCGACAGGTCCGACCAGCGGAACGCGCGCAGGTCTGCCTCGCTCATCGCCAGCAGGTCAGCGGGCTGGCCGCCTCTGGGGTGGTACCACACTTCGCCGGCGGTCACCTGGCCCGGCGGCTTCAGCAGGCGGGCGATGGCGAAGGCCAGGGTGGTCTTGCCCGAGCCGGATTCGCCGACGATGCCGAGGACCTCGCCGGGATGTAGTCTCAGGTCGACGCGGTCGACCGCTCGCAGCGCGTGCGGCCCGGTGCCGTACTCCACCGACAGCCCGCGTACATCCAGCAGCAGGTCAGCATCGCTGAAAGTGCGGCGAGGGGTGGCCAGGTCGGTGATCGTCATCATGCGCTCCCGGGCCGCCCGGCATTGTCACCGGGCAGGCTGGCGGTGTCGAGTTGCAGGGCGCTGGCACCGGCGTCACGGTTGATGTCGCGCTGCAGCTTGCGGGCAGATTTGCGGGTGGCGATGCCGGCTGTGCGCAGCCGGGGATTGACGAGCTCGTCGATGCCGAAGTTCATGAGCGCCAGCGCAGAGCCGACAATGCCGATGGCGATGCCGGGCGGGACGAACCACCACCAGGCGTTGAGCAGCAGCGCATTATTGGACTGCGCCCAGTAAAGCATCGTCCCCCACGACCAGGTGGACACGTCCGACAGGCCGAGGAACGCGATGCCGGCCTGGGTGAGGATGGCGAAGATGACATTGCCCAGGAAGCTGGCGGCGATGATCGTGCCGAGGTGCGGCATGATGTCGAAAAACAGGATGCGGAAGCGACCCTCGCCGCTGGCCTTCGCGGCCTCGATGAAGTCCCGCTTGCGCAGCGAGAGCGTCTGCGCGCGAATGATCCGCGCGCCCCACGCCCAGCCGGTGATGCTGATGACGATAGTGACGCTGAGAGCGCCCTTGTTAGGCAGGTATCCGGCGAGCACGATGACCAGGGGCAGCGCGGGGATGACCAAGAACACGTTCGACAGCACCGACAGGACCTCATCGACGATCCCGCCGGCGTAGCCGCCGATGAGGCCGACGATGACCGACAGCACGGTGGCGATCAGCCCGGCCACGACTCCGACCAGCATCGAGATCCTGGTGCCGTCGATGAACTGCGCGAACACGTCCTGGCCGGTCTGGGTGGTCCCGAACCAGTGCGCCCCGGACGGTGCCTGCAGCGTGTCCGAGGTCAGCGCGGACGGGTCAGTATGCACCACAAACGGCCCGACGATCGCGACGATGGCGAAGATCGCGAACACGATCGTCCCGGTGAGCAGCTTGCCGGAGCGCAGTGACAGTCCGGGCCGCCGGTCGGCGTCGGCAGAGGCGTCTCCCGCGTTCATCGCGGGCGCGATTGTGACTGCCATCAGTTCGTAGCCCTTGTGCGTGGGTCCAGCGCGACATAGGCAAGGTCGGCGAGGAAATTCGCTGCCAGGACGGCCAGCGTGATCATCAGGAACACCCCCTGCATCAGCGGGAAATCGTCGTTGGTGACGGCCTGGAAGAGGACGTAGCCAAGGCCGGGGTAGGAGAACACGATCTCGACGAGGATCGCACCGCTGACGACGAAGCCAAGCGACATGGCGAAGGTCGCTAGCGACGGGAGAATGGCATTACGCGCAGCGTAGGACATCATGATCCGCCGCGGCGACAGACCCTTGGCTTCGGCCATCAGCACGTAGTCCTCGGCCTGCGTCGTGACCATCATGTTGCGCATGCCGAGCATCCAGCCGCCGATCGACGAGACGACGATGGTCCCGGCCGGCAAGATGGCGTGATAGGCCGCGCTGGCCAGGAACGTGCCATTGAAGGCGATGAGCGTGGTGGAGTCCACAGCACCGGACAGGGGGAACGCGTGCAGCCGGTAGGCCAGCAGGAAGGCCGCCAGCAGGCCGAACCAGAAGAACGGGATCGAGCCCAGGAATGTCGTGACTGGGAGCATCATGTCCAGCCAGAATTTGCGCCGCCAGCCCGCGAGGATGCCCAGCACAGTGCCGATGACGAAGCTGATAACTGTGGAGACGCCGATCAGCACGGCGGTCCACGGCAGGCTGGTAAGAATTACCGACAAGGTGGAACTCGGGTAATAGCTGAACGAGATCCCCAGGTTGCCATGCAGGAGATCGCTGAGATAAGCCCAGTACTGGGACACGATGCCGCCGCTGCCTAGTCCGAATAGCTTGGTGAACGCCGCGACCGCGTGCGGACTGATCTGCCCTTTAAATCGCGCGAGAACAGACTCGACCGGGCTGCCTGGCATCGCCCGCGGAATCGCGAAATTGAGCGTGACCGCGGCCCAGAGCGTGACGATGTAGAACAGGATCCTGCGAATGAGGTAGCGCATTGCTTTCCCCGATCACGTTTCGCCAGGGACGCCAGGCAAACTTGAGCCGTGCAGGTGCCCGCAGCCGGTACCACTGTCATGAGGCTGCCGATCCGGCTCTTCTGCCTGGTACAACGTGCGAGGACAGCTGCACGAGGTCGCAGTCACTGGCGCCACTCAACTCCTCCCTTGGCTGCTATTTTTTAGGACAGTATCCTAACTATGTACCGGCGACAAGGCACGGTTTGGTATCGGAAGCCGGTCTTGACGCCACGACGAGCGGAGTAACCGTGTCCACCCAACTCGCTGCCCCGCCGGCGGACAACGGCGGTGGCAGGCGGGCCGGGGTACCCAGCCAGGCGGCCCGCCCGCAGCTCCTGCGGACCATGAACGAGCACCTGCTGCTTGGTCACATCCGTGAGATCGGCAGCTGCTCGCGAGCCGACCTCGCTCGTGTCTCCGGCCTGTCCAAGCCCACCGTCTCTCTAGCGTTGGCCAACCTGGAGAAGGCCGGGCTCGTTCGCGAGGCTGGCCAGCGGACCGGGAGGCCCGGCCGGTCGGCCTTGTTGTACGAGGTCCGCCCCGAGGCCGGATATGTGCTGGGCCTGCACGTCGGGCACCAGTACCTGCGCGGCGCCGTGGCCGACATGACCGGCAAGGTACTCGCCCGGTCGGAGGTCCTGATGGCTGCCCGCAGTACCAGCGGCCGGGTCGATGAGCTGGCCGGCCTGGCCGACGCGGTCTGCGCGTCAGCCGGGATCGACCGGACGCAGGTCATCCAGACGGTCCTGGGCAGCCCCGGCCGGTTCGACTCGCGTCGCAACGCGATCACCCTGGCCGAGGGCATGGCCGGCTGGACCCGTCCGGCCACGCTGGACCAGCTGCGCGATGCTCTCGGCGCTGACCTAGTGATCGAGAACGACGTAGACGCGGCCACCCTCGCCGAGCGGGACCACGGGGTCGGCGCCGAGGCCGGGGCGTTCGCTCTCGTCTGGGTCGGTACCGGAATTGGCATGGGCCTGGTCATCGGCGGGGTGCTGCATCGCGGCGCCCACGGCGTGGCAGGCGAGATCGGCTACATGCCGCTGGAGACGGGCAACCTCGAGGAAGCTGGGTCGGCAACCGCAGTGGCCCGCTCGGCGCGGGAGGCGGGGCTGCGCGGGCCAGTGTCCGCGCGCCGGGTCTTCGAGGCCGCAGCCGCGGGTGACGAGCGGGCCGTCGCGGTGGTCACTGCGGAAGCGCGGCTGATCGCCCGGTCCGTCTGCGCTGTCGTGACCGTGGTTGACCCCGACCTGGTAGTCCTCGGCGGTGGCGTCGGGCAGGCGCCTGGATTCGCGGCGGCAGTCGCGGCGGAGCTGGCCAAGCTCAGCCCCGCTGTGCCGGAGGTGCTGGTCAGCGCCCTCGGGCATGACGCAGTCGTGGACGGGTGCCTGGTCGCTGGCGGCGAGCTGGCCTGGCAGCGCCTGACGGCCTCCCTGCAGTGACCGGCGTAGCTCAGCCCTCGATCACCGGCAGGCGCTCGGCCGCTGGCACGGCAGCAGCATTGACATCGCGCCCAGGATGACGCTCCTCGCGCCGAGGTCTGCGATACGTACCCGGAGGCCGACCCGCGATTCCTGAGCGGCCGCCAGCACCTGGCAGGCGAAAAACGCGATGCTCATCACCCTCCCGCTCACCCTGCCACCGAGCACCACCACGGCCGGGTCCAGGATCCCGGTGATCACCTGCGTCGCCGCACTCAGTTACCCGACGGCGTCGGACACGATCGCCAGGCATGCGGTGTCCCCGAGGCCCGGCTATCTCCCCGCCACCGACGAGCAGGCAGCCGCCCGGCAGGACGTCCTGGCCGGTGACGACGGTGACGTCTCGGGCCGTCCGGTCACAGCGAAGCTATTGACCAATAGTTTGGAAGGCTTATAATCAAACTATGCCAGTTACTGACAAGCTTGCGCTAGACGGCGGGCCACGGGTCCGCACCGAACCGCTCCCGGTCGGTCGGGGACTCTCGGTATTCGGCGCCGAAGAGTTGGCCGCGGCTGTCGAGGTGCTCGACAGCCGTTCGCTCTTCCGCTACTACGGTCCGCAGCTCCTCCGGAAGGTCGAGGCGTTCGAGCGCGCCGCAATCGACGCGCTAGGCGCCCGGCACGCGGTAGCGACATCCAGCGGCACGGCAGCGCTGCGCGCGGGGCTGGCGGCTCTGGGAGTCGGATGCGGCGACGAGGTCATCGTCCCGTCGCTGACGTTCATCGCCACTATCAACGCCGTGGTCGTGTCCGGCGCGGTGCCGATCTTTGCCGAGATCGACGACACGCTGGGGCTCGACCCCGCGGACGTCGCCGCCAAGATCACCGGTCGCACGGCGTGCATCATCCCGGTTCACCTGGATAACGGCGCCTGCGACATGGACCCGCTCATGCAGGTGGCCAGGCAGCACGGCGTGCCGGTGCTGGAAGATGCCGCGCAGGCCATGGGCATGCGCTACAAGGACCGCCCCCTGGGCACGATCGGCGACCTCGGCGCCTTCTCGCTACAGCTGGAGAAGAATGTCACGTCGGGCGAGGGCGGCCTGCTGCTGACCGACGACGAGAGCCTGTTCTTGCGGGCCGCCTGCTACCAGGACCAGGGCGGCCAGTTCGTGACCAGCTCTGGAGCCGCGCGCGGCCGCGACTACCCGGACCCGTTCGTCGGCGAGAACCTGAGGATGACCGAGATCGCAGGCGCCATCGCCGAGGTCCAGCTCAGAAAGCTCCCGGCCCTGCTCGCATCGATGCGCGCACATGCTGCCCGGATCCAGGCCTCGATCGCGGATTTGGACGGCATCACGTTCCGCCGCGACCCGGGCGGTGACGGCAGCGGCTCCAGCGTGGGCATCTTCCTGCCGACCGCGGATCTCGCGACCAGGTTCGTCCAGGCCATGCGCGCCGAGGGCGTACCGGTTGGCCAGCTGTACGGGGGCAAGCCGGTGTACCTGACGCCGTCGATCGTGGACAAGCGCACCGCCTCGGGCAAGGGCGGCCCGTGGAACTGCGCGGAGCACCCGACGTCGGTGGAATACGGCCCGGGTCTCTGCCCGCAGACCGAGGACATCGCGGCCCGCTCGGTGCTCATCCCGGTGAATGCCGCCTATACCGAGGCTGACTGCGCGGACGTAGCAGGCGCAGTCCACAAGGTTCTCAGCGCCATTAGCTAACGGCGTCCCGCGCACGGATGCCTGGCCTACCAGTAGAAGGAGAGCCATCTGTGGCTGGCGAGATCAAGCTGATCGTTCGGGCCGACGACTTCGGCATGTGTCACGCAGTCAACGACGGGATCCTCCGGGCTTTCACCGAGGGCATCGTCACCCAGGCGTCGGTAATGGTGCCGTGTCCGTGGTTTACCGAGGCCGCGGCGATGGCCCGAGCGCACGCGATCCCGGTCGGGGTCCATCAGACGCTGACCTGCGAGTGGGACTTCCTGCGCTGGCGACCGCTGACCGACGGGCCGTCCCTGACCGGCCCCGATGGCACCTTTCTCCGTTCCGTCGCCGAGGCACGCGATGCGATCGGCCACGCGGAAGCCGTCGAGGAGCTGCTGGCCCAGATTGGCCGGTTTGCCGCGGAAGACCTCACGCTGGACTACCTGGACGTCCACATGGGTGCGGTGGCGCCGAAGGCGTACGCCGAGGTCGCCGACAAGACCGACACCCTCTTCCTGTATTCAGCACTGGCCCGCGAGCGGGGCCTGACCTCGATTGAGGGCCTGAGCGAGCGAGAGAGCAGCGATAAGAAGGGCTGGCTGGTTTCCTACCTGCGGGAACTAGGGCCTGGCACGCACCTGCTCGTCGTCCACCCAGGGGTCGGAGGCCCGGAGCTTGCGTCAATCACGGGTCCTGACTCAGTCCCCTACCGGTGGGCGGAGGAGTACCGCATCGCCGACCTCGACGTGCTGACCGATGCGGAGGTGGCCGCGCTGATCAGCGAGCGCGGGATCGAGCTTACGACTGCGGCCAAGACAATCGCCAGCCGTTGAAGCCGCTCGAGTGCGCGGTCGCGACGCCGCATGCCAGCGCGACTCAGGCGGCCGCGCGCTGCGTCAGCGCGGGCGGCAACGCTGTCGACGCGGCGATCGCCGCTGCTCTCGCTCTCGCCGTGGTACAGCCGCACTACACGTCGGTCGGCGGTGACCTGATCGCCCTGATCCGGACGCCAGACGGCACGATCACCACGGTCAACGCAACCGGATTCGCTGGCCGCCGGACGGATCCGGACCGGCTGGCCGCCCGTTACGGCGCGTCGATGCCGGCCAGCGGCGTGGACACCATCACCGTTCCGGGCGCCGTCGCGGGCCTCGGGGTCTTGCACAGCCTTGGTGCTGCCCTGCCGTGGGCCGCGGGGTTCGAGCAGGCATGCGAGCTGGCCGCCGACGGTGTACCCGCGTCCGCGAGCCTCGTCGCTGCTGTTCACGGCAACCCCGCCCTCATCGCGGCCGATCCTGGCCTGCGCGATCTGCTGGCGCCCAGGGGCAGCCTCCTGCGGTACGGGCAATTGCTCCGCCAGCCCGCGCTGGCCGCGACCCTCGGGGAGATCGCGCGCGAGGGCCCGCGGGCTCTGTACGCCGGGTCTCTCGCAGACCGCCTGGCCCACGGCCTGCAGGCACGCGGGTGCATGCTCGACAGTGAGGATCTCGCCGCGTTCGAGCCGACCCGCGAGGCACCGCTGACCTCCGCCTTCCAGGGCCGGGACGTCGCTACGAGCGGACCGAACAGCCAGGGCTTCTTCCTGCTCGAAGCACTGGGCATCCTGGAGCGGCTTGGCCCTGGCCTGCAGCCGCTGGCCCACGGCGCGCGCACCCTCGCAAGGATCTTCCAGCTCGCCGCGCAAGACCGGCGGGACTGGCTGGCCGATCCAGCGGCCATGCAGGTGACGGCGTCGGAGTTGCTGGAGCCCGGCCGGCTCGACCAGCTCGCCGAGCGGGTCGCCCAGCCGGTGCACCCGGCGCCGCCGACGGGGCCTGTTCCGCCGGCCTCACCCGGTGCTGCGGGACAGCGAAGGCCCGCCGACCAGCAGCTGACACAGCCAGCGGGCGACACCGTCGCCGTCGTGACGGCTGACGACAGCGGCCGGGCGGTCTGCCTCATCCAGAGCGTCTTCCACCTGCTCGGATCTGGAGTGCTCGAACCAGGCACCGGCATCCTGCTGCAGAACCGCGGCAGCGCGTTTTCCCTGCGAGGTGACTCGGCTAACCGCATCGCACCGCGCAAGCGCCCAGCCCACACCCTGATGCCCGTGATGGTGAGCTCCGATAACTCGCTGGCCTGGGTCATCGGGACAATGGGCGGCACCCGCCAGCCCCAGGTCCAAACGCAGCTCATCCTGCGGCTGTCAGCAGGCGCAACCGAGGCCGAGGCGCTGGCGGCGCCGCGCTGGGTCGTCGAGGGCAACCCCGATCGCCCGACCGCGTACATCGAGGATCAGGTCGCCGGTCCGGCTGCCGCCGGGATCGGGGCCGAGATGCCCGTGACCTGGATTGCGCAGGAGGACGAGATGACCGGCCGAGCCCAGATCGCGCGGGCCGCCAACGGCGACGTCGTGGCCGCGAGCGACCCCAGGGGCGAGGGCAGCGCGGAGACCGCCCTGGCCGCTGCTGGCCGCTGACTCCTGCCCTCCGTGCAGCGCCAGGGCTAGAGCCACAGCCAGCCGGAGCGGACTCGCCAGTGACCGCCGGTCCGCAAGTGGGTGATGACCGGGCGCTGCAGGGTCGTACGTTGCCTTCCGCTTTCCAGCCTGGCGCCAGCGCGAGCTGGCGCTGGAAGCTAATGTTCGCGTCCGCGGGCAGGTACGCGCTGAGCTGGTCGTCCAGCAGCCATGACGCGCAGATCGCGAGCGTGCGGGTCGCCGCCGGGAAATCGCGCATGAAGAAGGCCCGCGCAGCGCTCAGGGATTCGGTGCACGCTGTCGGATCAAGGGACCCGGTCTCGGGGATGTGCTCGGGTAGTGCTAAAGGAGATGCCGGGATTTCCGTGCAGGAGGTCAGACAGAACGGACTGCACGGGATCGCCCAGCATCAGGCGCGGAACCACGAAGTTGAGCGTAACCCCAGCCCAGATGGTGACGAGGTAAAACAGAATCCGCCGGGTCAGGAAGCGCTCTACTGCCCCTTGGTCACGCGTGACACAGGCGGACTGGCTAGGACGTTCTCACCGCTGGCCGGCCGGGACATGTGCGCGTGCTTCCAGCCTTTACTACCCTGGCGAGGCAGGTGATTTAGTCGCCCTGCCTGGTACAGGCGAGCGATCGCACCCGGAAGGAGACGGGGCCACTGTCGCCTCCATGGTTCTCCTTACGTTCCCTACTTTTTTAGGACAGTATCCTAACTATGCACGGGCGACAAGAATTGTTCGGTATCGAATCTGACCTGCGCCAGTAGCGATGACGGGAGCGACCGTGACCACGACAAGTGCCACTCCGCTGGCAGATCACGGCGGCGGCCTGCGAGGGAGCGACCCTGCAGGTCAAGCGGCACGGCCGCAGCTGCTCAGGGAGATGAACGAACTGTTCCTGCTCGGGCACATCCGAGACATCGGCAGCTGCTCGCGCGCGGAGCTAGCCCGGCTGTCTGGCCTGTCCAAGCCCACGGTCTCCCTCGCGCTCGCCAACCTCGAGCGAGCAGGGCTCATCCGCGAGGCCGGCCAGCGGACCGGCGTGCCCGGCCGGTCTGCACTGCTATATGAGGTCAGGGCGGAGGCCGGCTATGTGCTCGGGCTGCATGTCGGGCATCAGTACCTGCGCGTTGCCGTCAGCGACATGACCGGGCAGGTGCGAGCCCGGTCGCAGCTGCGCGGGACGGCCAGGGGCACGAGCAGCAGGGTCGCCGAGCTAGTCGAACTGGCCGACAGCACCTGTGCGCAAGCGGGGATAGGGCGCGCGGAGGTCACTCAGACTGTTCTGGGCAGTCCCGGCGTCTACGATCCGCGCCGGAACGCGATCTCGCTGGCCGAGGGCATGGCCGGGTGGGGCCGCCCGTCGGCTCTGGCACAGCTGCGCGACGCGTTCGGCAACGACCTGGTGATCGAGAACGACGTGGACGCAGCGACGCTGGCTGAGCGCGAGCACGGCGTCGGCCTGGACACGAGCACGTTTGTCTTCGTGTGGATCGGCACCGGCATTGGCATGGGCCTTGTTATCCGGGGCAATCTTCATCGAGGAGCGCACGGCGTGGCGGGCGAGATCGGGTATATGCCGCTACTCGACGCAGGCACGCTTGAGTCCGGCGGATCCGCGACGGCCGTGGTCCGCGCGGCCCGCCAGGCCGGCCTGCGCGGGCCGGTGTCGGCTCGCCGGGTATTCGAGGCGGCGGCGGCCGGCGACGAGCGGGCCGCCGGCGTCGTCGCGATCGAGGCGCAGCTCATCGCGAGGGCAGTCTGCACCGTCGTCACTGTGGTCGACCCAGACCTCGTGGTGCTGGGCGGCGGGATCGGGCAGGCGCCGGGATTCGCGGCCGCGGTCGCGGCCGAGCTGCCCAGGCTGGCCCCGGCCGTGCCAGAGGTGCGCGTCAGCGCGCTCGGCACCGGCGCCGTGGTCGATGGCTGCCTCGCCGCCGGGAACGAGCTCGCCTGGCAGCGCCTGACCGCGACCCTGCTGTGATCCGCCGTTAGCGCACCACCGCCGGCGCGAGGAACGCCAAGCCGCCGGAGATCACGCTCCGGTCGCCGAGCTCGGCCCGGCGGACCCGGGGTCCTGACTGCGTGGGGCGCAGGGCGCCGAGGACCCGGCCGGTGAACGCGGGATTGCCCATCACGCCGCCGCCGAGCACGATGATGCCGGGGTCGAGGATTCCGACGATGACCTGGATGGCCGAACTCAGGTACTGCACCGCGCCGGTGACGATGGCGCCGCAGGCCTCGTCGCCGAGGTCCGCGGCGGCAATCACTTCCCTGGCCGTCATCTCTCCTGCGGCCGCGGCCAGCGCACCGAGCATGGGACTGCCAGCCCGGCGCAGGACCTCGCGACCGAGATTTTCCATGGCGCCGCCGGACGAATAGGCCTCCAGGCAGCCGACCGCCCCGCAGACGCATGGCCTGCCGCCGGGCACCGCCGGGGTGTGGCCGATCTCGCCGGCCGCTCCGCTGGCGCCCTCCAGGAGGGTGCCGTCGATCAGCGCGCCCATGCCAATGCCGGTGGAGACGGTCAGGAAGACGACGCTGTGGCTGCCCCGCCCGGCGCCGAGCGCAGCCTCACCGACGACGCCGCAGTTGGCGTCGTGCTCGATCCTGACCGGCACTCCCCCCAGGCGCCGACTCAGCTCGGCGGCCAGCGGGAAGTCATCGAACGGCAGGTTAGCCGCGCGCCGGACGACGCCCGCGGCCCGGTCGATCATGCCGGGCACCGCGACCGCCGCAGCCTGCACCTTGACGTCGTGGCGCTCGGCCAGCACGGCTCCCGCGGCCGAGATCGCCGTCGTGAGGGCGCCGGCGTCGCCGCAGTCAGCCGTCCGGAAGGACGCGGTCTCCAGCAGCGCGCCCCCGCGCGCGACCCCGACCATGATCTTCGTCCCCCCGATGTCGACGAGAATCCCGTCGGCCGCCTCAGTTATGCCTGCCATGCAGTTCTGTCGCCCCTTACCGTCAGGCCGACGGGCCTGCGCAGGCACAGCCTGCCGCGTCCGCCTCCGGGTCAGCCTGCCCTGTCGCTGATCGCGGCGCGCCCGGCTCTCGCACCCAGCGGCCGGCCGCCATCACGCCGGCGCACCGCCGGGCCGCGTCGAGCACGACGAGGTCGGCGGGGTACCCGGTAGCCAGGCGTGCGATGTGCCGTTCCTCGCCCAGCAGCCGGGCGGCATTGCCAGAACTGGCCGCGGCCAGCTCGGTCAGGCTGGCGCCGGTCATCTCCCAGTAGCGCCGCACGGCGCCGCTCATGGTGAGAGTGCTTCCCGCCAGGGTGTCCGTGCCGGCGAGCGTGACACGCCCGTGGCGCACCTCGACGCGGCGATCCGCGGACCGGTGCTCGCCCTCCGGAAGCCCGGCCCAGGCGACCGCATCGGTGATCAGCACGACCCGCCCGGCGCCCGCGACCCTGCGCAGCAGGCGGACGAACGTGGGATGCACGTGGATTCCGTCGCAGATGATCTCGCAGTAGATCTCGGTGTCCGCCACCGCCTGGAGCGGACCCGGCTCACGGTGACCGCTCGGGCGCATGCCGTTGAACGTATGGGTGAGGGACTGGACTCCGTCGGCGACCGAGGCGACGAGCTCGTCGCCCGACGCGTCGGTGTGGCCCGCCGAGATCACCACGCCAGCGGCTGCCGCCTCGCGCGCCATGGCCGCGAAACCGGGCAGCTCAGGCGCCGCGGCGAGGAGCCTGGTCCGCCCCGGCGCAGCATCGATGAGGTCCCGCAGCTCAGCGGGATCGGGCCGGCGCAGGACAGCCAGGTCATGCGCGCCCTTCCGGCGCGGCGAGATAAATGGGCCCTCCAGGTGGATTCCCAGCAGGCGGCCTCCCCCGTCCAGCTCGGCCGGGAGCGAGCCGACGGTGGTCACGCACTCGCGCAGCTGGTCCAGGGGGCGGCTCGCGATGCCAGCCAGCAGCGAGGTGGTCCCGCTAGCCAGGTGGAATCGTGCGGCCCGTAGGCTGGCCTGCCGGTCCGGGCCGAAGCTCACCCCGTCGCCCCCGTGGACATGGACATCCACGAAGCCGGGCAGCACGGCGGCACCGCGCAGGCTCGTCATCTGGTCGGCGGCCGGCCGCCGGGCCGAGGCTGAGCCGACTTCCGCGATGCGCCCGCCTGTGACCACCATCCACCCGCCGGGCAGGACGGTCTGCCCGGTCACGATGGTGGCGTCGTCGATCAGCTCCGCTCTGCTGACCACGGCTTAGACCGACCCGCCCACGACCGAGCGCAGCAGCTGCCGCTGCGACGCGGCGAACAGCGCGAAGACGGGGAGGCTGACGATAACCACGGCGGCCGCGAGGAGCGTCCACGCACTCTGGTTCTGGCCGTAGAAATTGTAGATGCCGCGGGTCACCGGCAGCAGGTTCGGGCTGGCGAGGAAGATGACTGGTCCAATGATGTCGTTCCAGACTTGCAGCAGGGAGTAGAGGAAGGTGATGACGATGCTGGGCCAGGCCAGCCGGATGACGAACTGTACGATGTACCGCAGGTAGCTGCATCCGTCCAGCCAGGCCGCCTCATCGAGTTCCTTGGGCACCGACGAGATGAATGCCGCGATGAGCAGGACGCCGAGCGGGAGGCCGGGCTCGACGTGCAGGATGATGTAGCCGATCCGGCTGTCATAGAGGTGCAGGTCCCTGGCCTCCACGAACAGCGGGATCACGGCCAGCGGCAGGCAGATCCCGATCACGAACGACCGGTAGATCGTTGACGACCACCGCACCAGCGAGCGGGCGACCGGAAACGCGATCAGCACACTGAGGAACGTGGAAATCGCGGCCGCCGAGACCGAGTAGAAAACGGTGTTCAGGAGCTGCGGCCCGAGGTCACCTTGCTGGTACGCCTGGCTGTAGTTGCCGGCGGCCGGGCTGCTCGGCTGCAGCGGATGGAGGATGAAGTGCTGCGGTGCCTCGAAAGAGATCATCACGACGTAGAGAATCGGGATGACAAAGAGCAGCGCGATCAAGATGCCGGTGGTGATCCTCGAGACGCGCCGGGCGTTCTGGAAGTGAATCATCTCGTCACGCCAGGATCCGGCGCTCGCGAGCGCGCAGCAGGGCGGACAGCGGAAGCGCGATGACAATGGTGACAACGAGCAGCACCACTGTGATCGCCGCACCGAAGCCGAGGTCGGCTGACGTGCCGAACGCGCTGTTGAAGGCAAGCATCCCGAGGGTGTCCGTCCCGAACTGCCCGTCCGTGAGGACGTAGATCAGGTTGTAGGTGGTGAACGAGCCGACCACGGCGAAGAGCACGTTCACGGACACCGTCGGCGCCATCAGCGGCCACGTGATGGCCCGGAAGCGCCGCCAGCCGGAGACTCCGTCCATGCTGGCGGCCTCGTAGATCTCCCTGGGTATCGCCTTCAGGCCGCCGATGAAGACGACCATCGTGAAGCCCAGGTTCTGCCACACCTGCACCGTGATGACCAGCGGCATGGCTGCGGCGTTGGACCCGAAAAAGGCCGAGTGGATCCCGACCGCGCCGAAGATCGCGGTGCCCGGGCTGTCGGACGGATCGAAGAGCAGCAGCCAGATCAGGCCCACGACGGTCACGCCGAGCACGATGGGCAGGAAGGCGAGGATCCGCAGCAGGTTCGCCGTCATGCCCTTTCCCTGCAGGCGATGCGCCAGAGCTATGCCAATCACGTTCTGGACGACCGTCACGCCCACGACGAAGAAGACGGTGGCGATGAGGCTCGAGATGAACCCGGGCCGCTGGCTGGTCACGAGGTCGACGTAATTGGTGAACCCGCTGAAGGTCGTCGATGCGCCAGCCAGTCCCGAGTAGTCAGTCAGGGAGATGGCGATGTTGCCGAGAACCGGTGCGATGCCGAAGACGGCATAGACGGCGAGTCCCACGCCCAGGCCCGTCCACATCGTGAGGCGGGAGGGAAGGGACAGGATCCGGGCGCTCGGCGGCCGTCGCAGCAGCACTGAGCTCGCCGGCCGCCGGGTACGGCCCTGGTCGGATTGTGCGCCGGCCCCGGGCGCGCCGGCCGGCGCACTCCGGCCCTCTCGCGCCGGGGCCGGCCGCAGGATGCTCATCGGAGTCAGGACTTCTTCCAGTCCTGGGCGTGGGTGGCGGCTGCCTGCTGCGGCGTCTTCTTGCCGGCCATCACGCTCAGCTGGAGAGTGGGGAAGTTCGCTTCGGTGTCGTAGAAGCCCTGGGAGGCCGACAGGGGCGGGAAAACCTCTCCGACGGGGAGCCCCTTCCCGAACAAGGGGCCGAGGACGGTGGAGCTGAAGCTGCTGTAGGTGCCGGTCTTCTGGCTCGGCGAGATGCCCGTGATGTTGACGTACTGCGCGTAGATGGGCTTGCTGGTGAAGAAGGACAGGTACTTCATGGCCGCGTCCTTGTTCTTGGTCGTCTTCAGGACCTCGAACGTCAGGTCGTTGCTCAGCAGCGGCTGGTTGTCGCTGGCCACGTTGCTGCCGGGCAGGGCGAAGCTCCCGATCTGCAGCTTGGGGTTGGCCTTCTGGACGCTGGCCAGGTCCCAGGAGCCGTCGAGCAGCATCGCCGCCTTGCCCGCCGCGAAGTCGCCGGGCATGCCCTGCCACGCCTCGCCCGTGTAATTGGGCTCCAGGTACTTAGCGATGGCGGCCTCTTCGGTCATGGCTTTCACGAAGGCCGGATCGTTCCAGGAGACCGAGCCCTTCTCGAGATCCGCGGCGAGGTTGTGATCAGGACTTTGGGGCAGCCAGAGATCGGCCATCAGCGGCTCGGTGAGGAACTGCTGCGCGTACCCGCTGGCCCCGCCGCCGAGGCCGAGCCAGATCGGAGTCACATGCTTCGCCTTGAGCGTTTTCAGGACCGAGATGAACTGGTCGTAGGTCTGCGGCGCGGCCAGGTTGTACTTGGCGAAGACTGCCTTGTTGTAGAAGACGACCCACTGGTACTCGCCCGAGAGCAGCCCGTACACCTTGCCGTTGTACGTCATGGACTGCAGGGCAGCCGGCGTCATGTTGTTTAGGAACGGCTGGCCGTTGAGGGGCATGAAGACGCTATGCGTGCCCCAGAACTGGAGCGTGTCCATGTTCGCCCTGGTCGGGTTGACCGGCAGGGGCTGCATCGTGTGGTCAGTCGTCACGATGTCGGCGCTGCCGGAATCGACCGAGGTCTGCAGCAGGGTCTCGTACGGGCCCGCCGTATTGGCCGCAGTCTGGTACTGGACCGTGATGTTCGGGTACTTCTTCTCGAACTCGGCGTTGATCTTCTTGAGCGCCTCGTTCGCCGGCGGGTTGACCCAGTTGATGATCTTCAGCGTCACCTGGCCCCCGCCGCCAGATGATGACCCGCTGCAGCCCGCCGCCGCGACCGCGGCGCCGGCCAGCGCTCCGGCCATAATGAGCCGAGACCAGCTGTGAACTCGCAAGAACTGGCTACCGAACATCAGATCGCGAGCCTTTCGTGAGGTGAACGTGCGTGCGTCAACGTGTGCATGATGGTGGGCGTGCGTACTCACGCCGCCCGCGCGCTGCTGTGCCCGTCGCCCGCTCGCTGGCCAGCAGGACCGAAGCCCGGGTCGCGGTTGGCTCTTCAGCCCTTCTTAAAGTAGGATTCTTAACTAATGACCAACTCTTGTCAAGACCTCTTGTGCCGGGATGCCCGACTCCTCCGCTGGCCACCGCGGCCTTATTGCGATGCGGCCGGAGCCGGCCGATGACTGATGCCCGCCGTCGCGGCAAGCTGACTCCGGCGGTCGCGCCGTCACTGCTGCGGGAGATGAACCAGCGGCTGCTGCTGGACCTGCTGTTCGCGGGCGGCCCGGCCACGCGGCCGCAGCTGGCCAAGGCCACGGGCCTGTCCCAGCCGACGGTCATCTCCGCGCTGTCCGAGCTCGAGCGTCAGCAGCTGGTCCTGCCGCGCGGGCTGGCCACCTCGGCGCCGGGCCGGACTCCGATGCTGTACGAGTTCAACCCCACGGCGGGCGCCGTCATCGGCGTGGACGTGGGGAGGCAGTGGCTGCGGCTGCTCGTGACGGACCTGGTCGGCACCCGCCTGAGCCAGGTCAACGTCCGCAATATGGCCTCCGACCGGGACAGCCTGGTCGGGGCCATCAGCGGGCTGGTCGCGCGGGGCAGCGCCGAAGCCGGGCTCTCGCCCGAGCTCACGACGCACACGGTGATCGGATCGCCGGGCGTCATCAAGGACGACCGGAGCAAGCTGCTGTATGCGGTCAACCTGCCGGACTGGCACCGATCGGACGTGCAGGCCGCGCTGCGGGAGCGGATCGGCCCCGACGTGAGCTTCGAGAACGACGCCAACCTGGCCGCCCTGGGCGAGTACACCTACGGCGCGGGGCAGGCCGCGGACCCGTTCGCCTACCTCACGATCGGGACCGGGGTCGGGGTCGGCCTCGTGATCGACGGGCACCTGTACCGCGGGTTCACCGGCTCGGCGGGCGAGGTCGCCTATCTGCCCATCGGCCAGGAGACCGTGCTGCGCAAGCAGCGCCCGGCTCCGGGCATGCTGGAGCAGTCCGTCAGCGCGGACGCCATCGTCGAGCGGGCCAGGGCCGCGGGCATGACCGGCTCACTGACCGCGGAAAAGGTGTTCCGGGCCGCCCGCCGCGGCGACCGCGCGGCCGCCGAGGTCATCGCGCATGAAGCCCAGCTCCTGGCGCGGGTCGTCGCCAGCATCTCCGCCCTGCTGGACCCTGAGCTGATCGTCCTTGGCGGCGGCGTGGGGCAGAACCTTGATCTCCTCCAGCCGGTCATGATGGAGGAGCTGGAACGGCTCACGCTGATGCGCCCGGCGCTCGCGGTCGGCGACCTCCGCCGGGACGCGGTGGTGATGGGGGCGATCGCGATGGGCATCGACCAGGCGCGGGAGGCGATCTTCGCCACCCGCCACGCCCGGGCGCCCGTCCCCGCCGAGCCGGGCTCGGCAGGATCTGACCAGGTCAGCCGGCCGTCTGCACCGCGGTAGCGGCCTGCAGGGCGCGCACCGCCCCGTCCGTCAGGAGCGCTGCCGCCTCCGGCCCGTAGCGCGCGCAGCCGACCTCATAGCCGCGGCGGGGAAACTCGTCCGCGACCGGGACGTAGCCGATGGCCTCGTTCGCGTATCCCGCTACCAGCAGGTGCCTGATCCCCGCGCGCTGCCTGATGTCCGCCGCGATCTGAATGAACGGCTCGCCGGGAATCCCCACCACCGCCAGGTCCGGGCCGATGCGCAGCGCCTGGACCTCGACGCTTTCCGGACGCTGCGCCGGAGGGCCGTCTCGGAGGGCATACGGGTAGGCGCGACGGGCGTACAGCGCCTCCATCACGAGCGCCGCGCGGTCCGGCATGAGCTGACGGCGGTCAGCGCCCGGCTCCTCCAGCGCCGCGGTCACGCGGCGCAGTTCCGCGTCGACCTCGTCCCCGGCGAGTTCGCGCGCCGGAAGTGTCACCGGCACGCTGGCGCTTCCCATCGGCCCGGGCGTCACCACGTCAGCCCGCTCGACGTCAGCCGGGCTGTCTTCGGACCAGCTGAGGTTCCTGACCCACTGGCCATGGCCAAGCGGTGCCGACTCGTGGACCGCCCTGGCTGCCGCCAGTCCGACGATGCTGCCTATCCGGGCGGCCTCGGCGTGGTCGTGGGAGGACCAGACCGGGTTGATGTCGCCGCAGCAGCCCTGGAGGTACATCGCCCGCCCGCCGAGCGCGCCGGAGACCAGAGCGACAGCGGTCCCCGGGAAGTCCGGCGAGATATCGAGGTTGCCGCCCTCGAGCACGGTGGCGTGGCAGGCATAGCTGATGACCGTGGTGATCGGCTCCCGGCCGGCCGTCGCCGCCAGGATGCGCGCGGTCGTCTCGATCGGGCCGTCCGGGTGGCGGCGGTTCTGGCTGACCGAGGTGACCGTCGTCTCGGCGTACCGGAGGCTGGCGGGCCGCGCGTCACGCGCCGCTTCGGCAATCGCGCCGGCGATGCGCGCTGCCACCTGCTCGACGTAGGCGCGATCCTGCGCCAGCGTCAGCGCCGCAGGTCCGGAATGGGTGTGCGAGGCAGTGACCATCACCTGGTCGGCCTGCCAGCCGAGCGCGGCGCTGACCGCCTCCCGGACCAGCCGGGTGAGGTCGAACGTCGCGAACAGCAGGTCGCACGCCGCGATCGCGACCGGCCTGAGTCCGTCGTCGGCCACCAGCACCTGCGCTCGCAGCGGCGTATGCACCCGCTCCGAGACGCCGGTGCGATCGCCGTAGCCGCCGAGCGCGTAGCCCACCGGCGGCGTGATGTCGGCGGTCGCGGCGCCGACGCGAAGGATCACGCTCATCGCTCCTCGCTCCGTCCCGCGCAGGCGTACGCGGCCAGGACCGCCGCCACCGCCGCCTTGCCGTCGCGTCCGTCGAGCGGGGCGGGGCTGCGGCCGGCTGCGGCCGCGACGAACAGCGCATAGGGATTCACGGGCTCGGGCAGGTCGAGCTCGGCGCTCGCCCCGTCGCCACCACGCAGTGTCGGCCGTCCCGTCTTGCCGGCCTGGACCGCGATAGTCCCGGTCGTTCCCACGAGGGTCAGCTGGAGTCCCGTCGGCGGCGTCGAATCCCAGCTCGCGCGCAGGGAGCCGATCGCGCCCCGCCCGAGCCGGAAGGCGACCTCCGCCGCGTCCTCGATCCCCGGCACGGAGGCCCTGGCCTTGAGAACCGCTCCCTCGACGGCGATCTCGTCACCGGTGACGGCGCGGACCAGGTCGAACAGGTGCACGCCGAGGTCGAGGAGGGCGCCGCCGCCGGACTGCTCGCGGTCGAAGAACCAGTCAGCGCCCGGTGCCCAGTCCTGCGGCCCGGTGTGACCCAGGACCGCCCGGACCCCGACGAGCTCGCCGATCCGCCCGTCGGCCAGTGCCCGCCCGGCCGCGCAGCAGGCCGGGGCGAACCGTATGTTCTGCGCGGGCATCAGCACGCGGCCCGCGGCGTCCGCGGCCGCAATCATGACGTCAGCGTCGTCCAGGCTGACGGCCATCGGCTTCTCGACCAGGACGTGCTTGCCCGCCGCGCAGGCGGCTACCGTCATGACCCGGTGCAGCCCGTTCGGCGCGCAGATGTCGACCGCGTCCACGTCGTCGCGCTCGATCGCTTCCTGCCAGTCGGTCACCACGTCGCCGCTGCCCCACTGCCCGGCGGCGCGCTTGGCCGACGCCAGCGACCGGCTCGCGAATACGGTCACGTCGACAAGATCGCGGCCGACCGCGGCATAGGCGGGAAGATGGACGTCTCGCGCGATCGTTCCGCAACCGAGGACGGCCACCCTGACGGGTCCGGTCATGCGCAAAGCCTCATAGTTGGATTATAAGGTTTGTAAACTAATAGGCAAGGATTCGCCACGCCGACCCGGACCACGTCAGGCACGCGTTACGCACGAGGGAAGTCCAGGGGGCTCAGCTTGCCTGGCGTCCAGGAGGGCCATGGAGTCTTCCGGGAGTAGCGACGTTGGCTGACCTGCCATGTGTCGGCAGTGGCCCGGCACGGGCGGAGCCAGACTCATGCGCAGATCCCGGAATTGAGCCCGCGCCCCCTGGCACGGGCACAGCCCGCCTCAGCAACACGATCCCCGCCGGGCTGTCCGCCCGCGGCCGCGGAACCGTTCCGACACCGCCAGGCCCGCACAATAGCCGGACTCCCCCGTGCGCAGCCAGCGTGCTCCGCGGCATCCCCGCGCAGGGCACGAGCACACAGACGGCCCGCCACGGCAACCCGACCTGGTCGGAGTACCGCTCCGCCGCGCCGTGTGCGGCTCCCATAATGCAGGTCCGCAACAGGTCAGAGCAAAACCCGCTCACCCTAGCAAAGATAAGACTGCTGCTCAGCGGGGCAGCTCTGTTTACTAACTGCTACCAGATAGCGCTACCCGCAGCCCGGTGACATACGGAATAATATTCGAATAATGAAATTGACCTTTGTGGAGCTATGGGGATTCGAACCCCAGACCTCTTGCATGCCATGAATCACTCGCCCGTCCCACG
>Ga0193728_1000352_pt1 | contig 22045 bp, 17 predicted proteins | sample U1c1metaG_FD_143037 | JGI IMG/M metagenome (GOLD analysis project Ga0193728, IMG submission 143037) | Soil microbial communities from a riparian zone of the East river system, Colorado, United States - U1c1 | ecosystem: Environmental > Terrestrial > Soil > Riparian zone | place: USA: East River...
CATGCTGGCCTTGGTGATGAGGGTCCCTGCGGAGTTTGCGTCAACCTGACCATTGGTGAGCGCCCCCCCGCCATTGGCATCGAATCTGCCGGCAACCACGAATCGCCCGCCCGTGTCGTTGACGCCCTCGAAGCCGAGAACGTAAGAGCCGCTGACGGCGGCCGCGGAGAACCCGGCAGGGTCCTGCTTCTCGAGCTGCCCCACGCCGTCGGCGCCTGCTGTGGCGAAGGTTCCCTGGAGGCTTCCCTTGGTGGCCACGCCCATATCAAGGCCGCCCAGGGCGAACACGAACGTGGAGGTGACCGCCGGGTTCGTGGAAGTCAGCGTCATGCTGCCGAGGTTGTTCGCCCCGGCCCCGACGGTGTACGTGCCGGTGAAGGACACGCTGGTGCTCACGCCGGAGACCCGGCTGATGTCCTCAAGGCCCCCGGTGATGTTGCCGCTGCCGTCGGCCGTAAAGCTTCCAGCGATGACTACCGCTCCGCCCGAGTCACCGCCGTTGAACAGGAAGGCGTACGGCCCGGTCAGCTTGGCAAGGTCGGCGGGGGCGGGGGTCGGGGCAGTGACGGTTATGGTAGCGGAAGCGGACTTTGTCGCGTCAGTCACCGAGGTCGCGGTGAGAGTCACGGTTGCGGGCGTGGGCACCGTCGCGGGCGCGGCGTATTTTCCGGTTGCGTCGATCGTTCCGCAGCTCGCTCCCGTGCAGCCTGTTCCGGACAGGCTCCAAGTGACGGCCTGGTTGGCGCCGCTGGGACTCACCGTCGCAGTGAATTGCTGCACGCCGCCGGTCTGAACCGTCGCGCTGGACGGTGAAACGGTAATCGCCGTAGGCTGCGAAGGCGGCGGAGGCTGACTCGTGTTGCCTCCGCATCCACCCAAGAACACAAGGGTCGCGCTTCCGAGGACCGCGATCAATTTCATCGCCAGCATTTTGCTCTTCATCTCGTCCTCTTCATAACACGCGTACGCTTATCGCGCTTAGCGCCCCCACTCTCGGGGCGAGCGAGGCTTTCGATCAATGGATGAAGGCTGGCACGTGGCTGGAATGATTCTGACGGTGCAGGTAGCTGAAAAGAGGAAGCTTGCGGCCCAGACAATGGCCAGTCCCCGACCAGCCGGACCGCTGTGCTATACTCCTGCGCAACACAGGCACCCATGGCAATGGCCATTCCATCCAGCCGAGTCCGCTTTGGGGGATTCGAAGTTGACTTGCGCTCTGGCGAGCTGCACAAGCAGGGCATCAAGATCAAGCTTCATGATCAGCCCTTTCAAGTCCTGGCCGTGCTGCTGGAACATCCGGGCGAGTTGGTGACCCGGGAACACCTTCACCAGAAGCTATGGCCTTCCGACACATTTGTCGATTTCGATGTCGGCCTTAATTCTGCGATCAAAAGATTGCGCGACGCACTGGGCGATTCAGCCGAGAAACCCCGCTACATCGAGACCCTGCCCCGCCGCGGCTACCGCTTCATCGCTCGCGTCGAGAATGGCAATGGCGACCTGCCCGCATCGGCCGTCGTCGAAGAAGAGCTCGCGCCAGTTCTCCCCTTGGGGCCAACGCCTGAACTTCGGAACAAGCGCCGCTTTGTCGTTACGGCTGGTGTCGCAGCCTTCCTCATTGTTGCCGCCATCGCTACGTGGCGCGTCTTTTTCGCTCGGCCCGCGCTGGCCGAGACCGATGTCATCCTCCTGGCGAGCTTCGTCAACAAGACAGGTGATCCCATCTTCGACAACTCTCTGGACAAAGCCCTCGAAGTCAAACTTACCGAGTCCCCCTTTTTGAGCCTTTTCCCGGAACCGGGCGTCCGCGAGACGATGCGAATGATGCGTCATGATCCAAACGAGCGCGTAACACGGGAACTGGGTATCGAAATCTGCAACCGACAGGGACTCAAAGCCGTGGTCGTGCCGGAGATTGCCGCCTTCGGGAGCAGATACCTGATCACCCTGGAAGCGATCGAGGCACGGAGCCAGAAGTCCATTGCGCGACGCCAAGAGGAAGCAGAGAACAAGGATCAGGTGATTGCTGCGCTGGGTAAAGCGGGCTCGCAGTTGCGCAGGCGATTGGGCGAAAGTCTGAGCTCGCTCGAGAAGTACGATGCTCCTCTTGATTTTGCGACTACAAGCTCACTCGAGGCGTTACAAGCCTACCGAACAGGGCTGATGCAGTTTCGTTATGGAAGAAATCGTGAGGCCATCACCTTTTTTGAAAGGGCCGTAGAACTGGACCCGCAGTTCTTTTCTGCATACAGAATGCTCAGCAATGTCTATGTCAGCTTAGGTGACGGCCAAGCTGCCAGGGAGAATTCTGCCAAGGCCTTCGAGCTAAAGGATCGCCGTGTCACGCAGGAAGAAAACTTTCGGGCTACCGGTATTTATCATATGAATACTACGGGAAACCTGGAAAAGGCAATTGCTGTACTTGTTTTGTACAAGGAAGCGTATCCACGCAGCACGGTTGCTTCCAACGTATTGGGACTCGCTTACCAGTACATGGGCAGAACCGAAGAGGCTCTGCGAGAGTTTCAGCGAGCAATTAACCTTTCGCCGGTGCCGGCTGCTCCGGACCAGTCCAATGCAAGCCAAGCGCTCATGATCATGGGCCGTTTTGAGGAAGCCAAAAAAATACTTGACCAATGGCGGCAGAAAGGAGCCCTGAACTCATTTCAAATGGAACAGCGCTACCGAATCGCCTTTTTCGAGAACGATGCCGCAACGATGGAACGGCTTGCCCGCGAAGCCCCAGCGGATGATGTGCTCTGGCTCGGTTTACAACAGCGGCTCGCATTCTTTCGCGGCGACTTCAGCAAACTCCGTTCGCTGAGCGAAACCGTGGTGAACCAACAGAGGCGTGCGCAACGGATGGAAAACGCTGCCGACGAGCTTGCTTGGCATGCCCGGCTTGAATCCTATCTAGGAAACTATACCTTGGCACGTGAGCTTTGCCGCCAAGCTGTGGAGGCGAGTAAGGACAGTGATTTAGGGCTCGGGCATTGTGCCAACGCCTTAGCGGAGGCCGGCGACGTGACGCAGGCTGAAGCGTTGGCAGCGAAACTGGATCGGCTGCGTCCTGAGGACACGCGGAACCAGAAGATCTGGCTGCCGGTCATTCGTTCTATCATCGAGCGCGAACGAGGAAACGCTGTTAAGGCCGTGGATTTGCTCGCTCCAGTCACGCAATACGAACAAGGCGAATCACAGGTTCTTTATCACCGTGCGCGAGCTTACTTGGCTGCAGGAGAGCATGCCAAGGCTGCCGCCGAGTTCGCGAGGCTTATCGGTCATCGCGGATGGCGCGACTCGGAAGTGTTTGCTCCGCTGGCGCAACTCGGTCTCGCGCGGGCCTATGCCATGCAAGGGGACCGTGAGAACAGCCGCAAAGCCTACGATGATTTCTTCACGACCTGGAAAGACGCGGACCCGGATATCCCGATACTCCGTCAAGCCAAAGCCGAATACAAGAAACTCACGGCAACCGCATCTGCCGCCGCTTCAGCATCGAGGAAAAAGCAATAGCCCCGTTTTTTTAAGGGGGATAGCAGAACAAGCTCTTCGAATCGTTCACGGGGGGGCGCTCCCTGCGACGAAGCCAACCACACCCAAGTGTGACTACGAAAACTCGACATGGAGCATCCTGGTTTTGGGCCGAGATGCGCCGTATAGACTCTATGCGATTGTTGGACCCCGACAGCGACACTGGCGTCGAGTTCAAGAGAGTAGGTCGTTAGGGTGTCAGTGGAACTATAGCGGGTTACCGAACTCGAGGCGTACGGGGGAGAAGGGGACTTCCAATGGCAAAGCGTCGTTGCGATTGATAGTGGGTTCGCAAGATACCTGGTGCTTCACGAATTCGGCCATCAATTCGCCGAGTGGGACGATGAGTTACAGCTTGGCGAAATGCATCTCGGAAGCGAAGATAGATGCCTGGAGGCCGAACGTTACCGCATATGCAAGCCGCGAGAGTCTTAAAATGCGCCTCACTGTTGCCCTCGATGGCGGTGCCAAGCGGCTGGAACAAGAAGCAGTACGAGGTTATGACACCACGTTCGTAAACAAGGACTTTGCCATTGATGCTCACGCAGAGAAGCTTTGGGCCGATTCGAATGATTTACCGAACTGCTAATCTGTTCCATCACGAGTTTGGAATCAGGGGTGTGAGGAAGTGGCCGGTAAAGGCCAAGCAGGCAGAGGGTTGACCAAGGCCGTTACAGTTTCATCACCAAAACGACCCCATTGATCCAGTCTGGATTCGCCACCTGCAGACGATGCGTTCACCCTGACTTTGGCAGAACCTGTTCCCGGGACTAACGAGCTAGGTAGAGCGCCTGTCAGAATCGTGAGGTACCAAAAAGGGGGGATTCATCCAGGTCGCTTCAACTCAAAGCGATCGGTGGTGCGGCAGTAGGTTATTCCGGCCATGCGGCCAATGGCACGCAACTTATCAGGATCAACGTAGAAATTGTTGACCACGTCTTCGGTGAGATGGAATCGCAAGACTTCCCCCAGGACCAAACTACCGCCATTGGGCTGTTCACTTACGGTTACTACCTGGACGAGGCGGCATTCCATCTGCACGCGGCTTTCGGCTACGCGGTCGGGCTTGACCAATTCACTGGGGATGGGAGTCAAGCCCGAAAGTTGGAACTCGTCCACCTCGGGAGGGACTGTCGCGGAGCATTCATTCATTTTGTCGGCGAAGTCCTCGGAAACGATATTCAGCACGAATTCGCGAGTATCCAAGACATTTCTCAATGTGTCTTTCATGGCGCGCCCGGCGCTGGGGACTGAAGTGCAGAAGACCACCACCGGCGGGTTGGAACTGGCCACGGTAAAAAAACTGAACGGCGCGAGATTGCGCACGTTATTCAAATCGAGCGTGGAGACAAAAGCGATCGGCCTTGGCACCACCGCGCCAATCAACAGTTTGTAGACGTCCTTAGGCGGCATGTTCTGAGGATCGAAAGTCAACATTTTGTCCTGGCTCATACAAACCTCAGTGGAAGTATGAATACTTCTCATGCGAATCGGATGCTGCATCAAAATTAGTATTTCACTTACGCGATTTCGACGCGGCTGATGGCCGCTTGGTAGAGACGGTCATCTTGCCGGCCCAGCGATCGTCGGAAGAAAGATGCAAGTTGAACTGGTCCAGGATGCGCAGGACCGTTTGATTCACCAGATCGTGTATCGTTTTGGGATGGTTGTAGAAGGCCGGAACCGGGGGAAAAATCACCGCGCCCATACGCGAGAGCCTCAACATGTTTTCAATGTGAATGTCGCTTAGTGGAGTTTCGCGAACAACCAGAACGAGCTTGCGGCGCTCTTTCAGAATTACGTCGGCGGCGCGGTGCACCAGCGAGTCGCCGTGACCCTGCGCAATGGCCGCCAGCGACCTGACGCTACACGGGCAGATCACCATTCCATCGGTGATGAAAGAACCGCTGGATACCGCCGCGGCTTGATCTTGAGCGCCGTAACATTTCGTGGCCATTTCCTGTACGCGAGTCACCGAGTAAGGCGTTTCATGCACTAGAGTGCGGGCGCCCCAGTTGCTGAGAATCAGATGGGTTTCCACCTTGTGCTCTTTCAAGACCTGTAGGAGGCGTACTCCCAGAATGGTTCCGGTAGCTCCGGTGATGCCAAGGATCAATCGGAAAGGACGCTTGGCCATAACCCGTTACTTCACTCGCAGTCTACTCACAAAAAATACTTCTCTGCTATCAGCGGATTCCCAGAAGCGGCCAATAAAAAGGCACGATGATCAGGAGAACCAGCGACTCGATTACTGTGACACAAAGACCTACGCGAAAAACATCACGCGCCTTGAAATACCCGTATGAGTATCCGGCTACCAACACTCCTGACTGATAAACAAAGATCTTTCCTCCGGCAGCAAAAGCCCAGATCAAACCCAGGGGCAGAGGAGAAATGGCATTGGCTTTCGCGAAACTCATGAGGCCGGGCATGGAAGTTGCGAGCATGCCAATCTCATTGCCAAGAAAAATGTGGTAGATGAAAGCGGTCCAGTAGGGCACCACCGCGAGCGCGAAGACGCTGGTAGCCATCAGCGGACGCATCCAATCGAACATGATCACGGTCATGGTTTTGAGTGCGCCGGTTTGTACCAACACGTTGCCCATGCTGATGGCCGTCGCCACGAAAAACACCGGAAGATAATTCAGGCGCTTCATGTCTTCCTGATTGAGAATGCCAACCCCGGGGATGCATGCAAACAAGCCGATGCCGATGCCGATGATGGCGGGGGAAATATGATGAAGCAGATCGGTCATCCACAAAGCGATGGCTAGCAGCATCAGGAACAGCGCTCTTTTTTCCATGGCGCTCCACGAGCCCATGTTCTGGAGTTCGGTATTGAGAAATTCGGACCCACGCTCAAGTGCGGCGTTCTCCGGCGGGTACATCCAAACCACCAGGCGCCAGACTCCGAAGATGGTTACGAGCGCGCACGGAAGAAAAGCCATCAGCCACAGACTGTAGTACACGTGAATGTTAGCGCCATTTTCGATCAAGCCCCGGCCCAGTATGCTGGAAGGCCCGGCGATGACCATTTTGTCGAAACAACCGGCGGTGTAGGTGAGGGTAATAAAAATTCCGGTACCGATGTTGCTGCCGCGCCCTAATCCAAAGACTTCCATCAAACCGAGTGCGACCGAAGCCATGATGACCACACAAGCGATTCCGGAAGGCACCAGAAAGGTCAAGAGGAACGACGACAGAATGATTCCCAACAGCAGCCGCGAGTAACTTGCGCCCACGCGATGGATCACCAGATAAGCCAGCCTGCGTGCCAGGCCAGTTTTGGTGGCCATCATGCCGAACAGGCCGGCGCCAAAAAGAAACCATGGCGTTTGGTCCGCAAAACCGCTGAACGCCATGTCGAACTTAACTACCTTCAGCACCCAAAACAGGTAACAGCCGATCAGTCCCGTAAGCGCGTGCGGTATGGGCTCCGTGATCCATGCAAAAATCATGAAGGCGGAAACCGCGAGCGCGTGCCTGGCAGTCACATCAAAATTGAGCGGAGCAAACCACACTGCCGCAGGCACCAGAATACTTAAAATGGCCCCGACGACTTTTCGCGTGGAAATCCGGGTTTCATCCGCTCTATAGATGCGCGCGACCGGCTGCGCGAGTTCCACCTCAGGCATTAATGCTTCCCTTTTGTCACGGTTTCCTTTTTCTTGGCAGCGCCACGGCCGTTGCCTGAAGCGTGCACGGGTTCCGCCTCCGGGACGCTGTGCCCATTCCTCGCCGCTGTGGTGGGTTCAGCAAGAATCTTCCCCCATTTTTCTTCCGCCGCGCGGCGCACTTCGGGACTGGACTCTGCGACGGGAGGAAAGTCCTTGAGCCACTCATACGGCCTGCACGCGTCAATGATGGCGCGCGAACTGAGCCCACGCTGGGCCATAGGAATAATGGGATCGAGTGCGCCGCTCCAACTGCGGCGAATAATTTCGATATCGATTTCGGGATTCGAACGAGTGCTGATGGCCCACAACACGTCGTTAGTGTTGGTGACGTCGATGTCATCATCGACCACGATGGTGTAGCGCCCGAGATATGCGCCTGCATGGCAATAGGCGGCGACCATGCCAGCTTGGCGCGCATGACCGGGATAGCGCTGTTTGATGGAGACAATGTTCAGCAGTCGGCTTCCACCCGCTTCGTGGCACCACACACCAGTGATATCGGGAACGCCAGCTTTCTCGAGTTCTTGCCAGATCAGTGCAGAGCGCATGAAGCAACGCATGTAATTAAATTCGCACGGCGGGCGAGTTGGAGGTGCGCCGAGAATGATCGGATTGTTGCGGTGATATAGACGCTTTACCTTCATGGTCGGTTCGGGGCGCATGTTGCTGGCGTAGTAGCCAGTCCATTCGCCGAACGGACCTTCGTCGTGATTCTGCCCGGGCACGGCCTCGCACTCCACCACAATTTCCGAACGCGCCGGTATGGGAAGTCCGGTGTACTCGCCCTTGATTACCTGGACGGGATGACCTTGCAAGCCGCCAACCCATTCGTACTCCGAAACGCCGTAAGGAACTTCCATGCCGCCGGCGAGATACAGCAACGGGTCGTGGCCAAAAGAAACCGCCAGCTTGCAGGACTGCCCGCGCGCGAAATATTTCTCGCGCATGATGCGGCCTTGTTTTCCGGGCGAAATAAAAAATCCCAGTGTATTGCGATCATGCACCATCACGCGATAAGTGCCGAGATTGACCCAGCCTTCATCCGGATCGACAGTTATGTCCACGGAACCAGTGCCGATGTAGCGGCCACCGTCCAGCTCGTGCCACTTGGGACTGGGAAACTTGAACATATCGATGTCTTTTTCCTCGATCACGTTCTCCATCACCGGTCCATCTTTAACCACCTCGGGCTTGAGGTATTCGAGGTCGGTGATGTGCTTCTTGATGTCCTTCACGAATTGCAGGCGCGTGTAGTTGGTGTCCATGTGTAGTGTCATGGCCAATCGCTTGGTGGTATTTAGGGTATTCGACAGCACGCGGTAGCCATCTGGATAGCCTTTGATGTGATCGAAGAGCAGGGCGTGGCTTTGTTCGCCGCGATGATGGCCCAACTCAGTGACCGCGCCAATTTCGACGTCCCAATCCGCGCCATCGATCTTTTTCAGTTCGCCCAACGCCTCGGCTTCTTTGATCCAGCCTCGCAAGTCTCTGCTTTGCATGTGCTACTCCTTGTGTTCGCTACTTGAATTTTGATCCTTTAATTCGAATAAGTCGGGCACCACAAAACTCAAAATGCCGTTTCTGACGCTGTCTGAAACGTAAATTTCACCGTCCTCGGGATTCAAGGCCAGTCCTACCGGATGCAACAGCCCGCTAAACGGTCCGCGAATCATCGCTCGCGGAGGCACGTCGCCGTTATCGGTGATGTTCCAAATGCCGACGAAGCCCAGCGTGGGGTTGAGCCACGGATCGTCGGGAACTGCCTTCGACGATTCCTTCAGGGTCACCCCGGAGTACAGATTGACGTGCAGATGATTGGATGCCGCCAAATAAATTTTCCCTTTGTAAAATTGCATCTGCCAGGGCTCGTCGGTCATCCCAGTTTTCGGTCCAGCGATGCGCGCTCGGGGAGTTACGTCTCCGTTATCGGTGCGGTTAAAAATCAGCATGTCCTCGGAGTTGGCCACAGCCATTAAATTCTGTATCGGGTCGACCGCAATGCCCACGAGATGCCCGAGTTGAGTCTGTGGCCCGGTAATCACGCGGAGCGGGGCCGCATTTCCATTGGCATCCCAGCGGTAAACATTGATCCTCTTGCCGGTAAGGCTGGCCACCAGAATTTCTCCGTGCTCGGCATCGATACTGACCGAATGCGGAGTAATCAGCCTGGTGCATGGGCCCTGAATCACGCGAATCGGCGCTTCGTCTCCATTGGCGCTGCCACGAAATACCAGAATGGCGTCGGCCAAGGCATTGGGCACAATAATTTCGTCGTGCACGGCATCGTACGCCAAACCATGGATCGTCCGCCCCAGCTTCGAGCCTTGGCCGGTGATCACTCTCTGTGGCCCAGCGTTTCCATTTGCCAGCCTGGCAAACGCCGCGACCCGCGGTTGGCTCACTCAATTGGGCACCAGGATCTGGCTGCGTTTGGTGTCGTAAGCGAGCGCCATGGGATTGCCGAAGCCTGGCGTGGAAGTGCCTGCTGGTGCACTGCGCAGGATTCGTTTTGGCGCGATGTTGCCGTCTGCGGCGCTATCGAAGGCTAACGCGGTGTGATCGCCATAGTTGGAAATCCAGATCTCGCCATTTTTTGCGTCGACCGCCAGACCCATGGGGCGGTTGATGCCGGTACGTTCTCCCCGAATGATTCGAACGGGAGCTACATTTCCGCCGCGCTGGCGGTCGAAAATCAGGATGGAGTTGTCGCCATTGTTGGACACAACGATGGTGTTGTGCCCGGAATCTTCGGCGATGCCCATGGGCCAATCGAGTTTGGTGGCGTCGCCCTCGATAGTGCGCAGCGGGGCCTGATCGTCTTTGGCAGTCGCCGAAAAAATGGCGATAGACGGCAAGCGAAATTCGCCGTCCTCTTCAGCCGCCGATTTGGGCGATCCTGATTGGCTCGATTCTGATTTGGCCGTCTCTGATTTCGTTGAGTCAGACTTGGCCGCCAAAGGCCCGGGAGCACAACCGGCGCCACTGTTGTGAATCACGCCACGAAAATTTCCGTGACTGGCAACGCCGATTTCCCCGTTGACGTCATCCCAGTAAATTCCGTGTGGATCGGCTAGTCGCGTCTTAGGTCCGCGGATGACTCGCACAGGCGCTTCAACGCCCTTTGCCTCGCGGCGATAAAAAACGACCGCGTTGAAGATTTCCGCGGTGACAGCGAGTTCATCGGTGGACTTGCCAAGGGCCAGCCCCCAAGCCTGATGCGGCACCGAGAGAACCCGCCTAGGCGCGGCGTTACCCTTCGCCGCATAGGGCATCACCACGACGGTGTCTTCGATGTCATTGTTGGCAGTGAAGATTTCTTGTCGCTGCGAATCGACCACCACGGACGCAACCATACCGATATATGTCGCTGGGCCAATAATTTGACGCACTGGACGGGTCTGTCCGTTCTCTGCGGGGTTGCGCGTGCGGTCGTACAACAGCAAGCTCTTGCGGTTGGGATCGCTGGCAATCACCACATCATTTTGTGAATCGACAGCGATACCGTTCAGCGCTGGGTAAGGATCGACGACCATGCGCGCCGCGGGAATGTCCTCGGGGTAGGGTTTTGAACGATGTTCCTCTTGGGGCGCCGAATTAGCGAGACCTACAGCGCACGAGACGATCCCTGTGAGCACAAAAAATACTCGCTTGGATCGTCTCCTCATGTGCCGTGTGCACCTCAGAATATAAACTTCACACCAAGTTGAATTTGACGTGAAGTGGTCAGGGTCGGTTGCTGCAATACGCCAGCGGATGCCAATGGCAGGCCGTTGCCATTGAAAATGGCGGTAGTCTGTACGCCAAAATTGGTGTGGTTTAGAACGTTAAAAGCTTCCGCGCGGAATTGAATCTTGTAACGCTCCTGCGAGAAGAGAATGTTCTTGAACAGCGAGAAATCCAGGTCCGCAAAGGCCGGTCCACGCAAGGTATTGCGGCCCAGGTCGCCGAGAACTCCGGGCCCGGGGAATGAGAAACAATTCACGTTGATGTAGTTGTTGGGCTGGCTGGGATTAGTCGGGTTCGTTGAACAACCCGGACCTGGGTTGAAGTTAGGCCGCTGGCCCCCGGCGGTGCTGTTCACTCGGCTATTTCCTGTGAAGGCTTCGTCGGAAGTCAGCTTGACGGTAAACGGAACCCCGGTGTGAGCGGTAAAGATGCCGCCGAGCTCCCAGCCTCCCAGAACCGCGCGAGTTGGACCGTGGAAAGATTCGGGGACGGGAATGTTCCAGGTGCCGTTCAAAACAAAGTTGTGGGTGATATCGAAATCGGAAACGCCATTCTGCAAGTTAGGAACGAAGGCGTAAGAAGGTCCGGCGGTGTTCAGATATTCGTTGTCGCTGAAGGTCGCAGAACCTTGGTCGGTGTTCTTTGACCAGGTGTAGGAGCCCTGCAAAGCGAATCCGTGATTCATGCGCTTGCTGACCTGCACCAATAGGGCGTTGTACTTGGAATAATCTCTCCACAACGTTCCCACGATGCGGCCGTAATTGGGATTGATTCGCTGAATATTTTTAACCTGATTCTTGAAGTTGCTGCCGGGAGGTATGGGGAACATGAGTTGGCCGTTGGCGCCAAACGTTACATCCGCAAGGGGCACCTGGTCCATGTCCTCAATCCCCATCGGGACGTGAACGGCATGCGAGCCTACATAGCCAATCATCACTGCGGTACTGGTATTCAGTTGTCGCTGAATGGAAAGATTCCATTGATCGTTGTACGCGCGATGAGGATTGGCCTCGACGAAAGCTACGCGCGCCGTCGCTGGAGTGAGCAGAGCTAGTCCCTGGTTCGGAAAATCGTTTGGCGGCGGAGTCTGCGCCGTGCCTTGCAGAAAGAACGGCGCGCCGTGGGTGCGGTTGATGAACAAATACGGTAAGGGAAGAATGTCATACATGCCGAAAGAGGCGCGAACCGACGTTTTGCCGCTGCCTGTGGGATCCCAGACGATGCCAACGCGCGGCGCAAAATTTCGCTTGGTGGGGTTATTGAAAAAGGCGCCGCCAACCTTCGGAAGAGCATCCGTGAGGTTCACGAGCGTGGCCACTTTGTCATTCTGCTCGGAGACCGGGGTTGAAGTTTCATAGCGGACCCCGAGCGTAAGCGTGAGATTTCTGCGCAAGCGCATGGAATCCTGCGCGTAGGCTCCGAACACATCGCTACGCAATCCGCGAGCACCGTTAGTTCCCGGAAAATCCGAAGTGAAATCCGCCGGGCCATTGGTCAACAGATCTTGAACGGAATTGTAGTCCCACTCGCCAAGTGGGATGTTCGCGGAGTTGAAATTGTCATCGATGCGATCGAAGAGAAAACCGAATTGCCAGGTGTGGCGTCCGCGAATATAAGTGACATCGTCGGAGGCCTGGTAGGAAGTGAAGTGAAAATTGTCGGAACCGGAAGCCCCGAGACCACCAGCGGTGGCGAGGTTGCCAGCCGTAATAATGCCTACGGGCAGCCCGGACAAGAAGCCCAGACTAGGATTGTTCGCCAGCGGCGAAATTGCCGAAACGTCTTGGGAATCCGCCGCAAAGGTACGGCTAACTCCTATACGCGCGGTGTTCACGATATTGGGCGTAAAGCTGTGCTGCAGCGATAGCGTGAAATTTTGGTGACCCGACGGAGAGCCCAGAAGTTTTTGATTGAAGAGGTCGGGCTGCACCAGCGCGCCAGTATCCCACTGATAGCTGGCCGAAAGGCGCGTCAAGTCCGAGAAGTTGTAATCGAATTTTCCCACGGCGTAATACTCGTGTCCGGTTTCCGCTCCGGCGAACTGATAGAACGCGGTCCCGTCGCCGTTGTCGGCGCCGTTCGCGACCGGAAAGAGCGCCAGGTACGGCACGATCGCGGGTGCCACCGCAACGGTGATGTTTCCAGGACCGTTGGGATTGGGGACAATTCCATTGCGAGCGCCGTTTGAGAGTGTCAGCGATTGCTCGGAGATGCTGAGGTCCTGGTTCAGACCTTCGAAGCTGGCAAAGAAAAAAGCTTTGTCTTTGATGATCGGTCCGCCGATCGACCCACCGTACTGATTGCGATGAAAGGGTGGCACGCCGCCTGCCGGATCGAAGAAATTTCGCGCATCCAGCGCACTGTTGCGGAAAAAACCGAAAGCATCGCCGTGAATTTGGTTTGTTCCGGATTTGAAGATGGCATTCACAACGCCACCGGACGTCATCCCGTACTGCGCGCCGTAGTCGCTCGTCAAGACCGCAAATTCGCGCACCGCATCGACACCCAGGTTTACGTTCAAACCGCTGCCGGGACTGCCGTTGGCGTAGTCATTTACGATCAGGCCGTCCACGAGGTACAAATTCTCAGTAGGGCGGTTTCCGGAGATGTAAAGATTTTCTCCGTTGCCGCGTGCCGCGCGAGAGTTGGTGCTGACCGCACTAGACTGTTGTTCCAAGCCGCCGATAACCCCAGGCTGAAGGGTAGCCAGCTGGAGCCAGTCGCGACCGTTCAAGGGAAGTTCCCGAATGGTGGCCTCGCCGACCACGCCCGACACCGTAGCACTGGAGGTATCCACTTGCGGGGTGTCTTCGGAAACCACCACTTTCTCCACCACGTCTCCCAGCGAAAGTGAAAAGTTCACCGCGACGTTCGCGCCGACCGTTAACACGATGCCTTGGCGCTGCTGGGTTTTGAACCCCGTGAAAGTGGCCGTAGCTTCATAGCCACCCGCCGGCAAACTCACGAATTCGTATTCGCCGTCACCATTGGTCGTTGCTTCCCGCGATGCGCCAGTCTCCACGCTTTTCAGCGTGACGTTCACCCCGCTCATCGCCGCTCCGCTGGTATCGTGGACTGTCCCGAAGATAGTTCCGTTGGTCGTTTGCGCTCTGGCGTTTCCGGAGATTGCATAGAGGAAGAACAGGAACGTTATCAGCTTTAGAATTATTCGAATATAAGCACCCGTAGGCTTCATACCTTTGTGGCCTCCACCTGTCTGACTTATTGAACTTGCCTACATCCACCCTAAAAAAAACCGGTCGCGCATTAATGCACAGCCGGCTGTTGCTTCCCCTCGAAATCGTTACGGAAAAATTCAGGAACGGAATACGCGAGCATTCCGTTACGAACGCTATCAATCGTGTAAATTTCGCGATTACGCGCGTTCAATGCCACGCCAGCAGGCCACACCATGCCGGTGGCCGGACCTTTCAAAATCGCCCGCGGAGCGACATCGCCGCTGTCGGCGATATCCCAAACTCCGATAAAGCCGAGTTCCGCGGAATTCCACGGCGACGGTGACAACGCATCAAAGCGGTACGACTCGGTATTGTTTTTTACCGCTACAAAAATCTTGCCTTGCGCGGAATCCACCTCGACTTGGCGGATTCTGATAATTCCAGTCTTGGGCCCCGCGATGATGGCTTTCGGCACCACATCGCCTTCGTCCATGCGGTTAAAAACGAACAACCCGGTGGTGCCCTTTTTGCTGTAGCTCGAAACGACGATGACGTTGCGCACCGGATCAACGGCCACGCCGCGAACTTCATCCAGACCAGTTTTCGGTCCGCGGATGATCCGCAGCGGCGCGGCGTCACCCCGCGCTTCCCTGCTGAACACTAAAATGTCTTTGCCGCCATCTTCGCCAACGATAATTTCGCCGTGCGGCACATCCATCGTCACGGTTTCCGGGCGCAATATTTGCGTATGCGGACCCTGAATCATGCGTATAGGACCTTCTTCGCCTTTGGCATCGCCCCGAAAGACCAGCACCGAGCCGGCGAGATGCACCGGCACGATCATTTCGTCGTGCTCCGCGTCGTAAGCTATGCCGTGCATGGTGCGGCTCAGGTGCGTTCCCTGCCCCTCAATCACTCTCACTGGCCCCGTGTTTCCGTTTGCCAACCTGGCAAACACCAGAATTCTGGGTACGCTTACTCAATTCGGAACCAGAATCTGATCGCGTTTCGAATCGTAGGTCACCGCGCCGGGATTCCCGAATCCCACAGCGGGAGTGCCTGAAGGCGCATTACGTAACAACCGTTTGGGCGCCACATTACCTTTCGCGGTGCGCGCAAAAACGGCCGCGCTGTGGTCGCGATAATTGGTGACCCAGATTTCGTCGTTCTGGGTGTCGATGCTTACGCCCATGGGTCCGGCGATGCCCGTGCGGCTGCCACCAATCGTTCTTATTGGCTTGACATCACCTTGCGCATCGCGGTGAAAAATTAAAATGGAATCATTGCCGTAACTGGCCACCGCGATCTCGTCGTGGAGAGGGTCCAGAGCGATGCCCATCGGCCAGTTCATTTCTGTACGTTTGCCCTGAATCTTGCGAGTGGGAGCCTGGTCCTTATTCGCGTCCCCGGCGTAAGTGGTAATGGAAGGCAGATCAAATTTTCCGCCTTTGAGTTCGCCTTGCAGCGATTCCGCTCGCGTCAGCGGTGCCCAATTGCCGTGGTTGGCGACAGAGATTTCGTTGTGCGCCTCGTCAAAAATAATTCCGTGAGGATCTTGCAGTCCGGTGTTGGTGCCGTGCAGCACGCGCAAAGGCGCATCGCCCAGCGTGGCATCCCGCCGGTACACCACGACAGTGTTGGCGTGCTCAACGGTAATGGCGAGCTCTTCGCGCTGGCGGTTCAGGGCCACGCCCCATGAGCCGTGAGGCACAAATAAAATTCGCTTTGGTTTTACATTTCCTTCCGCGTCGTAGGGGAACACTTCCATGCGATCGCCGATGTCGTTGTTCACTGCGAAAAGTTCGCGGTTGCGCGGATCTGACGCTACCCCAGCGACAAACATCATCCCCGTCGCGGGTCCACGCACTTGACTAACAGGTTCGCTAACCGCATCCGACCCAGGAACGGTTCCAGCGGCGCGGTCATAGACCAGGAGACCGCCACGATTGGAGTCGCTCATCAGAACCTTGTTGTTCTCGGGATCGACGGTGACGCTGTGGAGGCTAGGATAGGGATCGGCCACAGAACGCACCGGCACGATGTCACCACCGGTCGTCTTCTCCAGCTCAGAAGCTTCCACGATCCCTGGAGTGGACCAGGTGGAAGTGGAACAAGCGTCTTGCGAGTCGTCATCGGCGAGGACGACGGAAATACTCGGTCCAGAGTTGAGCATGGAGAGGGTTAAACCGGCGGCTAGGCTGGCTAATAAGGTCAGGCAACCACCCAACTTTGCCGGGGGTCCCCAAAAATGGAGGTGTCCTCGCATTAAGAGCCCGCCCCGCTCGCCGAGTCGCTTGGCGCGGGCGGGCGGCGAAACAAGCAGTCCAAGGGTTCGCCGCGAAGTGCCAAACAGGAGCCTGAGGGCGAGATGGCAGCGAAATGCACTTTGGCGTAATATCAGACCAATGAGGTCAAGTCAAGAAAAAATTCCATGCCTCACATTTGCTTTTCTGATGATTTACCACTTGTAATCGGGGACGTTTAATCATATTGGGCTGACATTTTGCAATTGTCACGACACTCTGCCGTGGCTTCGCATCGACGTTCCCTTAAAATTTTACATTTGAAAAAAGAAGTTGGTCTAACATAAGACCTGTGGTACAGTGCGCTGCTAGTAGCCTATCTCACAGGTCCGGAGTTGCATGCCACGCCCCGATCTCGATAATCCTTTTAACATCACCGGGCTTGCTCGGCCGCGCATCCACGAAGCGGTTGCCGATCAGATTCGCCAGGCCATTTTTAATGGCCTCCTTCTGCCCGGCCACAAGTTACTGCCTGAACGGGAGATGGCCGAGAAATTTCAGACCAGTCGCGTAGCCCTCCGCGAAGCTCTTCGCGCTCTTGAAAAGGAAGGAATGATCACTATCAAGCGCGGATCGGGTGGCGGCGCGTTCGTAGCCGACTTTGATAACGCCTTACGTGCTCTGCTGGATTCTCTGAGTACGGTTGTAAAATTGGGCCAAGCCAAGAGCGCTCACCTTACCGAAACACGCGCGATTCTGGAGCCGGAAATTACCCGGCTGGCTACCTTACGCGCCACTCCCGAGAATATCCAGGCCATCGAAGCCGTGGTTGTGGCCCAGGAAAAGGAGTTGGAATCGGGAGAGCTCAGCAGAAAATTGGATATGGAGTTTCACCGCCGAGTCGCTCAGGCCGCCAACAATCCGGTTTTGAATATTGTGGTCAACGCCGTGAACGAATCGATTCGCGATGCCATCTTCCGGTCAAAACGCAGCATCGAGATGCGCGGCAGAGTGGTGCAATACCATCGCAATATTCTCGAGGCGATAAAGAGCGGTGATGCCGCCCGCGCGCGCGCCGTAATGACCGAGCACGTCGTCGATGTGCAGTGCCATCTCGAGACAACTGACCATGAGTGATCTGATACCCAGACTGACGCGTGAAAAACTTCATCCTGATTTGCAAGCGTATTTGCGGCCGCGCATTGAGCGGTTAGGCTACCTGGGAGAATTTTTTCAATGTGCCGGCCATCAACCGGCAGCGCTTCTTTCTTTTCTGGAATACACGGACCGTTTGAAACACGCCTTGCCCAATAACTTGACGGAGATTGTGTCATTGACCGTCGCGCAGCTCATGAACAATGGTTATGAGCGTGTGCAGCATGAGCGGCTGTCTTTGACACTGGGGTTCGGTGAAAACTGGTTGCGCGAAGTGTTGTCGTTGAGGGGCGATGGGACAGGACGCATGTCCGAAAAGGAAGTTCTGGTACAGCGCTTGGTGATGGCGGCGATCAATCGCAGAGGCCACGATATCACCGCGGAACTTGAACCGGTCGTCCGTTCCATCGGCCCCGCGATGTCCATTGCCATTCTGATGCTGGTGGGGCGTTATCTTTCACACGCGATTATTGCCAATGCGTTGAATCTGGCTCCTCCGGTACCGTCACCCTTGGCGATGGAGACCAGTACTTGAGGTAAGAGAACGCCGCAGCGGAGAGCCGCATGCGGAAGTCGCAAGGGCAAGAATTTTTCAACCGCATTTGCAGTCGATTGCCTCGTAAAGACTTGATAAGGAGCACGGACATGGAACCAAAAGACTTTCATTTTGCAGATCGTAGCGGAGCGAGCGAACCCAAGGTCGAACTCATCGCTCCAGTGGTTATTCCCAAGGAAGCGATAGACGCGGAGGTCGAGCGCCTGGCTAATTTGCCTGTGCCCGCGAATGGACGCCGCGAATCGGCCGTTGTGAATCCCCTGACTGGAGTGGGAGACGGTTTGGCTCCGGGCATTGAGGTCTCGATCTCGGTTTTGAAACCAGGTGAGAAGACCACTCCGGTCCGCCATAACGCCTCGCTGGTGAATTTCTGCATCCAGGGCGGCGGACGAACCAGCGTAGATGGCAAAGAAATCCGCTATTCGAAATATGACGTTTGGACCACTCCGTCATGGGTCATCTACGAGCATGAAAACAATACCAAGGAACTTCAGGTCCGCTTGACCTACAGCAATGCACCGCTGCTGAGAAAAATGAAAGTGTACATCGTCGACGAAAATCCCTTGGCCGAAGTGAAGAAGACCAAGAAATTCAAGGATGAGCACGCTGCCGCGCAGAGTCCCTTCGGAACGTTCCCAATCTCGGATGACGGCGCGCAGCTGATGCCCTATGAAAAATTAATCAGTCCAGATGTAGTCAAACACAATCCGCTGCATTTTCCGTGGGGCCGCGTACAACAGGAATTGGACAAACTGGCGGCGCTCGGAAAGAGCTATCTGGGCCGCCGTTTGTACCTGCTCTACAATCCCAACACCAAACACACTAACGGCACGACGAGTAATTTTTTTGCGGCCATCACTATCCGGCCGAAAAATATCGTGGACCGGCCGCATCGCCACGTGGGCGCGGCAGTCAATTATTATTTTGCGGGCAAAGGTTTCAGCGTGGTGGAAGGCAAGCGCTATCCCTGGAAGGCCGGCGATCTGATGTTCTCCGCGCCGGGCTGGGCAGTGCACAATCACGCATCACTCGAGGAAGACGTCTACGAACTCACTATCCAGGACAGCCCACTGAACATCTGGATGGGCTCTTTATTGTGGCAGGAGAGTTTGGACCAGCCCATCGAATCTCTGGGAGCGGACGAAGGCTTCTCCACGAATCGCGCCGCATAAACCCTGTTGATTTCGGCTTGCGCGCCAGCTTCGCGCGCGAATCGGGAAAGCGAATCGCTATGCTTCAGATGCAGAAGAAATTTCTGTGTGGTTCGTATCCACCGCTGCTTACGCCTTTTCGTGATGGCAAAGTGGACTTTAAAAAATTCGCGGAGTTGACCGAGCGCCAGGTCCGCGAAGGCTCGCACGGAGTGTTGGTCTGCGGCACGACCGGCGAACCCAGCAGCCTGACCGTGGAGGAACGCACCGAACTGCTCAAGGTTGCGCTGCAGGTGACCGCCAAACGAATTCCGGTTGTGGCGGCGACCGGGTCACAATCGCTGGCGGAAACTCTGGAGCTGACCAAACGAGCCGAGCACGCTGGAGCGGATGCGCTTCTGATCGTGACGCCGTATTACTGCAAACCTTCCCAGCGCGGGTTGGTGGAATATTTCGTGACTGTCGCAGAACGCACCGCGCTTCCGTTCATGATCTACCACATTCCCGGTCGCACCGCGGTCATAGTAACTGTCGCGACAGTGGCGCGTATCGCTGAGCGTGCTCCTAACCTGGTAGGAATTAAGCACGCCGCCAACGACCTGGAATTCGTAACAAAATTAATTCTCAGCTTGGGCTCGGAGTTCCGCATCTTCTGCGGGCTCGAGGCTCTCAGCCTGCCAATGCTGGCGGTGGGCGCGAAGGGCTTGATGAACGCCGTCAGCAACCTCGCACCTATGCGTGTCGCGTCGCTTTACAACGCCGTGGCTGCGGACGATCTTCCCACCGCCCGTAAATTGCACGACGAACTTTTTGAGCTCAACGAATCGATCTTTCTCGACACCAATCCGATTCCGCTGAAATATATGATGAACCGCCTGGGTCTGCTGGATTCTCCGGAGTTGCGGCTCCCACTGATTTCTCTGGACCCCCAACAAGCGCCCATTCTGGATGTGGTGTTGGATCGGGCCGGATTGCTGCAAACCGCAGGTTCGCGGGCCAGCTAAATTTCTTGCGGCGCGCGTGAATTCTGCACGCATGGTTCATCGCGCCGTTACTCTGTGGTTCGCAACACGTACTGACGATAGAGGTGCAGCGCGGTGAACGGCACGCGGCGAATGCTGGCGCTAGTGGTGGTCTTGCTGTTCTTGTCCGGCGCTGTATCGATAATCAGCTTCGATGGCAATCTTCGATCAGCGGCTCCCGTTTCTCCTTCCTGGGAAGCTCTGTTGGCAGCGTCCATGCCTATGGAGATGTGCCTCCCTCCCTCCCTCGCAGAAAGTGAAAAGGCAGTGGAGTCCAACGCGGATCCAATGGGCGGCGAACTTCCTCCGATCCGAATGGTCAGCGATCCATATCCAACCTTCAACGGAATTTCTCTGGATCCCGCAAATAATCGCGTAGCCATGAGCGACGAGAATCGCAAGAGTGTTCTGGTTTACGATCGTACCGGCGGAGATAAATCCGCTGCGGTTACTGCCCCGCTCCGCCAGATCCTTGGTCCTGAATCGCAAATCGGATATATCGCCGGAATAATGTTTGATCCGGCGCATCGCGAAATTTACGCGGTAAACAATGATCTGGACGATCGCATCGTGGTGTTCGATGAAGATGCTCGCGGCGATGTGACGCCCAAGCGTCGCTTGTATGTGCCGCATCAAGCCTGGGGCCTTTCACTGAATCCCGCCGCAGACCAGTTTGCAATTTCCGTGCAACAACTCAGCATGGTAGCGTTTTACCGCCGCGAAGCCGCCGGACTGGAAGCGCCGCTGCGCATCATCGAGGGCCCAGATACGGGACTGGCCGATCCGCATGGCATTCACTGGGACGTAAAGAATCACGAACTGATCGTGGCCAACCACGGAAATTCTTCGGTCATCGCGTCTTATTCCGCATACGATGCCGGCGTGTCCACCAAAGAGCTCTCTGCCGGCGGACACTTCCTCCCGCCATCGCTCACCATTTTTGATGACTCCGCAAAAGGCAATGCGAAGCCGGTGCGCATTATTCAAGGCCCGCGCACGCACTTGAATTGGCCTATGGGGGTTGATCTCGACGACCAGCACGATGAAATCGCCGTGGCCGACAATGGCGATAATTCCGTCGTAATTTTCCGCCGCTCCGATTCCGGCGACGCTGTACCGCTGCGCGTCATTCGTGGCCCCCGCACCGGCATCTCCAGCCCCATGGGTGTGGCGGTCGACGCGAAGAACGACGAAATTTGGGTCGCCAACTATGGCGACCATACTGCTGCTGTTTACGCGCGCACCGCTAATGGCAACGTCGCGCCCAAGCGCATTATTCGAAACGCTCCAGAAGGCACGCCGACGGGCGGCTTTGGCAATCCTTATGCGGTAGCTTACGATTCGAAACGCGATCAACTTCTCGTTCCGAATTGAGTAAGCCAGCCGCGCATTGCGGTGTTTGCCAGGTCGGCAAACGGAAATTCAAATCCGGTGCGAATCATCGAAGGGCAATCAACGCACTTGAGCAGAACCATGCACGGGCTCGCTTACGACGCCACCCATGACGAAGTAGTCGTGCCAGTGGCGCTGGGCGCGGCTGTGTTGACCTTCCGCGGGAGCGCTCACGGCGAGGAGCCGCCCATTCGAACCATTCAGGGTCCCAACACTCACCTGGTTCGCCCGCACACTCTCGCGGTCGACGAAAAAAACGGGGAGATCATCGTGGCCGATACCAGCAGCCGCAGCTTGCTGGTCTTCGCGCGCGATGCCGATGGCGATGCCCCGCCCAAACGCATAATCGCGGGACCTAAAACCGGCTTGCTTTTTATCGTGGGTGTAGCTGTCGACCATGTGCATGACCG
>Ga0193728_1000353_pt1 | contig 22028 bp, 18 predicted proteins | sample U1c1metaG_FD_143037 | JGI IMG/M metagenome (GOLD analysis project Ga0193728, IMG submission 143037) | Soil microbial communities from a riparian zone of the East river system, Colorado, United States - U1c1 | ecosystem: Environmental > Terrestrial > Soil > Riparian zone | place: USA: East River...
CTGCCGGATCTCCGACGGGACAGGCTCGTCCAGGCGGCGGGTGCCCCACTGCTCGACGACGCGGTTCCAGTACGAGCCGTACGCCCGCCGGGTCCCGGCGGTGACCGCCGCCGGGACCACCGAGACGTATTGGGCGAAGGTCGGCACGGCCGGCCGGTTCTGCGGGACAGCGGCCAGGTCCGCAGGGGACAGGCCCATCCGCTCCAGCAGCAGCAGCGCCGCCTCGACAACCGCCTGCTGGGGGGCACCCGGATGCGCGGCGGGCTGCACGGCAGTCACGGCCGCCCCCCATCGCCGGGCGGGAGCGCGCCGCGCGCCCGGATCGCCTGGTCCACCACCGCGAGTGAGTACGCGGTCAGCGTGTCCTCGCCCGGTCGACCGCCGATCTGGCCATCAGGCCGTGGGGATGGCACGCGTTCCTCGAACCATCGCGGGCCTGCGGTGCGCCGCAGCCAACGCGGCCGTATCGACCGGCTAACCTTAATGTCGTGGCAGCAGAATCATCGTTCGACATCGTCTCGAAGATCAATCACCAGGAAGTTGACAACGCGCTGACTCAGACGGCGAAGGAGATCGGTACCCGGTTCGACTTCCGCGGCGTCGGCGCCTCCATCGCCTGGTCCGGCAAGGAAGCAGTTGAGATCAGGGCCAATACCGAGGCGCGCGCCAATGCGGTGCTCGACGTCTTCAAGGACAGGCTCGTCAAGCGCTCGGTCTCGCTCAAGATCCTCGACCCGGCGGAGCCAAGGCCCTCCGGCAAGGAGTACCGGCTCAGCGTCGCGCTGAAGGAGGGCATCTCCCAGGATGACGCGAAGAAGATCGCAAAGATCATCAGGGAAGAGGGCCCCAAGGGTGTCCGGGCTCAGGTCCAGGGCGATGAACTGCGCGTCTCGTCCAAGAAGAAGGACGAACTGCAAGAGGTGATGAGCCTGCTCAAGGGCAAGGAATTCGACCTGGCCCTGCAGTTCGTCAACTACCGATAGCGGCCAGGCGTGCCATCCTGCGCCCACGGCTGATCCCGGCGACGGCTGACTGGGAGGAGCATGGAGATGTCGCTAGTGGAGGACTCCCTGGCGCTGGCGTCGCTGGCTGGCCGGACCGTCGTCGCTGCGGCTGCCACTGATGTCCGCCGGGTCCCTGATCGAGCCAGTCCCCGAGTGTTACGTTAACGCTCATGGCGGGATCCGCTAGGACCAGCGCGCTGAGGGTGACCACGCGCAATGCCACCTTTCAGCGCTGGCAATCACTGCTCGCCAACCGCAATAAGCGCCAGCGGGCGGGGGAGTTCCTCGTGCAGGGGGTACGGCCGATCACTCAGGCCGTCCAGCAAGGCTGGAAGATGCGTGCCCTGCTGCATGACGGGCGTCCGTCGCCTTCGCCCTGGGCGGCGGACCTGTGGGCCACGCTGCCGACCGACCGGTTCCTGGTCGCACCGGAGCTCATGCAGGAACTGGGCGAGAAGTCGGACGGGGCCCCGGAGCTGCTGGCGATCGTCGAGATGCCACCCGATGATCTGCGCCGTATCCCCTGGACACCGAACGTCCTCGCCACAGTGTTCGACCGGCCGTCGAGCCCCGGCAACATCGGAACCCTCATCCGCTCGGTGGACGCCTTCGGCGGTTCAGGCTTGCTGATCACGGGACACGCTGCTGACCCGTACGACCCCAAGTGCGTGCGGGCGAGCACGGGCTCATTCTTCAGCGTGCCAGTGGTGAGAGCCCCGTCCCACCGGGAGATCATGGCCTGGGTGGATGAACAGCGCGCGCAGGACCTGCCGATCGTCGTCATCGGAGCCGACGAGCACGGTCAGGCCGATATCCGGGAGATCGATTTCGCTCAGCCCGTTCTCCTCGTGGTCGGTAATGAGACCGCCGGAATGACCGCCGCCTGGCGCGAGAGGTGCGATATTCTGCTGAGTATTCCGATGACTGGAACGGCCAGTTCGCTGAATGCGGCGACGGCCGGATCGATCACGCTCTACGAGGCCATGCGGTACCGGATGAGCGGATCCGCTAGCGGGTCCCAGCCAGGAGGGTCCGGTACTCACGTCGCCGCCGGGCCATCGCGCCGACCTGCCGGGTGAGCCACCAGATCGATGCCAGCGTCTCCGCCACGGCGACTGGCACCGACGAGCGCCCGCCCGTCCCCCGGCCGCGCAGGTCGCGCGCCAGCCAGGCCACGCCGATCCGGATCCCCGCCCGTGGCGGGATCTCGATGTCCGTCGCGAGGTAGTAATACTTATTCCGCATCATCTGCCGTCGCCGGTAGCTGCTCCTTGTCGTACTGCCGCCGCCATGATGGCCGATGCCGAGATCGGTGAGAAGGGCCACTCGCCAGCCCGCCAGGCGCGCCCGACGGCACAGGTCGACCTCCTCGTAGAAGGTGTGGTATGCCTCGTCGAAGAGGCCGATCTGGCACAGCAGCGCCGATCTCGCGTACAAGGCGGCCCCTTGTACGTAGGCGTGCTCCAGCGTCCGGTCCGCGCGCGGGGTGTCCGGCTGCGTGGGAGCTCTCAATGACGCCAGGTCCCGCACGAAGACATGCCGCTCTCCGTCGCGGATGGCGCTCCTGGACCAGTCGTTAAGCTCGGGCCGCAGCGACTCTCCGCAGTTGTACGCCCACTGCAGAGGTCCAACGATGCCGTAGCCCGGCCAGTCCAGCAGGAACCGCGCCAGCGCGGCGACGAGCCCTGGCGGCGAGCTGGTGTCCGGGTTGACGAGGAAGATGTGCTCCGCGCCAGCCGCCAGGGCCGCCCGGATACCGACGTTGTTGGCGCCGGCGAACGGCCGTCGCCCGGATCCTGTCCAGCGTGTCCCTGCTCACGGTGACGTCATCGTCGAGGAAGACCAGCATCCGGTGCGCGCATTCCGCCAGGGCCCTGTTGCGGCTGTAGGACAGGCCGCGGTTGGCGCCGTTGGGCAGCATCCTGACCCCCGGCCGGTAGAGCTGGGCGCTGAGCCCGGCGGGCGCATCCTGCGGCGCGATATCGAGTACGACCAGCAGTTCGTCCCCGGCTGCGAGGCTGTCCGCCGCCGCAACGATGTTGCCAATGTTCCGCGGGCGGTTCGTGCAGATCGCCACGGACAGTGCCACGGACGATGTCGTGGCGCTCATTTCCACCGCCGGCCGGCGAGGCAGTCCGCGTAGACGGCGAGGTAACGGCGGGCGATGGCGACATGACCCCAGCGATCAATCGCGACCTCCCTGACCCTCGTCGGCGTGGGCAGCTCGGCCAGTGCGGCGGTGTCCCGGCTGGTGAAGCGCGCGCCGGTCGAGACGATGACGCCGACGCCAGGCACGAGCGACCGGAGACAGCCGTTGTCCGTCGCGATCACGGGAGTTCCCGAGGCGGCGGCCTCAGCCACCACGGCGGCGCCGGGCTCGCACCACACCTGCCCCCAGGGCCCGGGGACCGGCTGGGACAGCACGGTAAGCGCGCGTGCCCTGGCCAGCAGCTGATCGCGGGCAGGCCCCGTCACCTCGTCGGCGAAGGTCGCCACGCCGGGGAAGTCCCGAACGATCCGCTCCTTGTAGGCGGGTTCCCACGAAGGCCCCGCGATCACCAGCGGCGAGCCCAGGTGCGCCGCCAGCGCGGCCGCCTCAAACGCGCCCTTCCAGGGCGAGATGCGACCTAGGAACAGGAGGTAGCCGTCCTTGGCGGGCCCGAGGTGGTAGCGATCCGGGTTGACCGGCAGCGGAATGACGGGTGCCCCTGGCGCCCCCATGGACCGCCGCTGCGCGTCAGACACGAAGACGGTGTTGCCCCAGCCCGGCGGTCGTGACGTCAGCTGCCAGGTGCGGCAGTAAGCGCAGCCTGCGGGAATGCGGTCCTGCAGGCTGGAGAAGTTGGCAAAGTCGTGGATCAGCCCCGGGCCGTTGGTCTCGAGCCACCGCACGATCTCGCGCTCCTCCGCGACGTCGGCCACGACGACGCTTTTAGGCCACGGGCTGCCGGGCGCCCCGAGCAGCGTCACGCTCACGCCGAGCTCGAGCAGGCCGTCCATGAGGTGGGCCATCGACCACTGGATGCCGCCGTACCCGGCCGGGGGCACCGTGACCCAGCCATGCTCGCCCCTGAACGGCGGAGCCACCAGGCAGACCGAACCATGGCCGGCCCCGCCATGGCTAGGCATCGCCGAGTAGCACACTCGGGGACAGGGACTCGGCCCTGAATTCGGTGACGATCCGGATGCACAGCTCGTCGCCCGGATTCGGCCCGGACCCGTGGACCAGCCGGACGTCGTGCATGGTCGCGTCACCCGCGCCGGCCGTCACGTGCGCGACAGGCTTTCCCTGCCGCCAGGTATCGACGTCAGCGCCCGGCGCCAGGCCCTGCGAGCGTGGCACGACCTCCAGGCAACCGTTACTGATGGTCGAGGCGTCAAGATACAGGCTCACGTTGACCGATTGTCCGGGCCCGACGCCGTCGTGGTCGCGGTCGCGGTGCCAGGGGACCGGAGCCCCTGCGCCGGGGATCTTGACCACAGCCGCGCACACGGTCGGATACGCGCGCTCGCCGAGCGCCGCAGTAGCCAGCATGCGCAGCGAGCCGCTGGCGAACAGCTGCGGGATAGCCGACAACCCAGGCTGCTGCTCAAGGCGGTGGATGCGGTAAAGGACCGGAGTGGCGCGGCCTTCGAGAGCGTAAGACCAGTAGTCAGGGCCGGACCGGCTGCCGCTGTAGAAATCCGCGATCAGGGCGGCCGCCTCAGACCGCAGGCGGCGCAGTGTCGCCACATCTACTACCGACCGGCATACGGCATATCCCTGGTCGCACATCGCTGCCCGCAGGCCATTGCCGGTCAGCACGAGTAAGGGGCTCGCTCAACGGTGGTCGCGATAGCTGCGGCTGATCGGCGCATGCCATCTCCCGTCTGTCGCCCGCCAAGAGCTGGTGCGTCTACGATACCCCAGTGGTCAGAAGCCAGTATCGGTGACGACTTTGGTTTCCAGGGCTAGGCGCCGCCACCGGTCCAGTGCGGGGGGAAGCGCCGGCGCGGGCGCCCGCGGCGCGGCCAGCAAGAGGTGAACGACCCGCCCGGCCAGCCTGAGCTGCTGGCGCAGTCCGATCGCCCAATCGCCACGCTCCAGCAGGTCCGGCACGTCGAGGCCGACATCGGTGAGGCTGCCGAGGACCCCTCCCCCCAGCAGCGACGGCAGCCCGTCCCAGAGCGCGCGCTGGGAGGCGGCGAGCTGCCCGCCCCAGCCCACGGCGCGGCTCCAGGGCGGGTTTGTCACCATCGCATCGATGCCGCCCGGCGGTAGCCCAAGGCCTTCCGCGTCGGCGAGTGATACCTCGATGTCAGCTCCCGCGCGCCGGGCATTGCGCCGGGTGTTGGCGATCCGCTGCGGGTCGAGGTCACTCGCGATGACGTGCAGTCCCGGCCGGGCGAGCGCCGCCTCGATCGCGATGGTCCCGTCGCCGCAGAACGGGTCGAGCAGGGTGCCGGCCTCCGGGGCGGCGATCGCGACGAGTGCCGCGGCGGTCGGGGGGTGCAGGGTGGCCGGGCCGGTCTCCGTTTTGTAGGCCCTCCGGTGCAGCGGCCGGGCGCCAAGCCGAAGGGCCAGGGTCGCGCGATCGTCACGCACGAACACCCGCACGGTGAGATCTGGCTCACCGCCGGCCCGGCCGGCCCTCTCGCGGGGGAGGAACTCCGCGCGCAAGACTGGCGCCAGCGCCGATCCGACGCTCGCCTCGACGGCGAAACGGTTATAGCTGCGGCGTCCTTCCAGGCTCGCGACGACGTCGAACCGGGGGCGGTCAGGCACGGGTCGGACAGAGCGCAGCCTGGCCAGGGCGGACTCCCAGTCCAGTTTCGCGCAGGCTCGCCCCAGTTCGGGCAGAGTGTCCTTGGTGGCTCCCAAGTTCCCGACGATCCCGACCGCCAGGAATACGTCGTCAGCCGTCCGAAGCCCCAGCAGCCCGGCATTCACGGCGGGCAGGCTGAACACAACCTCGCGGCGGCCCAGCGTCACGCCATCGTCGGTGCCGGTCAGCGCGCTCACCTCCGCCGCGCAGACCCATTCGAGGCCGTGCACCGACCGGGCGATGACGGTCGCGCCGGCCGTCGGGACGACCGTGTTCAGGTAAGCCACACTCCGAGGCTAGCGGCTCCTGGCCGGCCTGCTGCGTCCGTACACCCCGGAAAGCCCGGTGTTACAGTTCAGCTTATGGACGTCATGCTGCAGAACCGCCTGAATCAGTTGGAGGAGAACGGATTCGTGGTTATCGAAGGCGCCCTCAGCCACCATGAGCACACGGCTCTAGCGCAGAAAATCCGCTCGCTATACCAGTCGGGGCACGACCATGGCCGGAACGACGTGGGCACCGTATGGTTCGACGACGTCCTGGACATCGAGCCAGGCCTCTTCGGCGACCTGATCCTGCACAAGTCGGTGCGCCAGGAGCTAACCGCCCTGGCCGGTCACCAGTTGCAGCTGCGAAGCTTGCGGGGCCACTACTATCCCGGATCCTATGAGCAGCACTGGCATATGGATTTCTATGGTTACTGGGATCAGACCGAGGAGGGCAGGCTAGCCGCGCGCGGGGTGGCCCTGAACACGACGTTCTATTTTCAAGACGGCGGACCGGACACCTCGCACCTGGAATTCGTCACCGGCGGGCACCTCCGGCGGCCGGCCAACGTCCGGCGTAACGCTGTCATTGGCACCGGGCAAAATGAGTTCACGCGCTGGTGTGAGTCCCAGCCGCATACCCGCATCTATCCGCGGGCCGGGGACTGCGTGTTGTTCTTTAGTCACATTCCGCATCGCGGGGTCAAGACGGACTCTGCGTCGGAACGCAGCAACGTTGTCTGCCATTATCAGCTGAACCCCTTCTACCGGGGTGTGTGGTTCTTGTCTGAGGCGCTGGGCGATGCCGGGATATACCCCCTTGCCGAGCCGTGAGCCAGCCGTGAGCCTACCTGCCGGCCGCTGGCCCGGCGGCCAGCATGAAGCCCCGCAGCATCTTCAATTGCTCGGCCGCCTCGGACCAGCCGCGCTCCTGGCAGTCGGCGATGTGCGGGGTGAGGTAGTCGATCCCGGCGCGTTTGCGTTCCTCCGGCAGGTTCTGGACGCACAGCTCCGACGGCCAGTGCACGAAGTTGGTGAGATCGACCCGGATGCCCTCGGTGGCAGCGAAGCTGATGAGGTCGCCGAGCTGGAGGAAGTTGTCTCGCTGTGGCGCTACGGCCAGCCACATGGTGGCGTGCTGCCGGACGACGCGCAGGTTGCGGACGAAGACCTCCCATCGCGCGCCGACCCGGATGTGCTCGAAGGTCGCGCCGATGCCGTCGCAGGAGGCGCCTATCTCGACGGTGCGAAATCGTGCCAGCTTCTCGAATAGGCCGTCGGGCAGAATCGTGAGGTTCGAGTTGTAGGCGAGACGGATGTGACCGGCCGCTCCGCTGTCGATGAGCACATCCAGCAGCCGGAAATGACCAGGCTGCATGAACGGCTCGCCCCCGGCGAAGTACACCCGGCGCAGTGCGCCAGAGTGCTCGCGGAGCACCGACCACAGCTGTTCATCATCGCGGTACGGGTCGATGTGCGCTGGAGCCCATGCGGGATGCTGATCCAGCCCCCAGCGGGAGCTGACGGGGTACCCGCACATGATGCATTTCAGGTTGCACGAGTTGCCGAACCGGATGTCCAGGTAGATCGGGAGTCCAGGAACCGAGCCATCCGTCGCGGTCTCCGCCACGAGTTCCGTCACGTCGGCGTCCTGAGCGATGAATTCCAGCGCCTTCTGCCGGTAAGACTCGCCGCCGGCCGATTCTCTCGCGTAGCAGTACGAGCAAGCCTCGACCGGCTCTCCGGCCAGCATCGCGAGACGGGTGCGGCGCAAGTTCGGACTGTTGTAGGCCTCCGGCAGGCCAAAGACCCGGTCCGGGTTGGCAGATGAATAACGCGAGAGCGGCGCGCAGCCGAGCGCGTCCGGCTTGAGGGTGAAATCGGGCTCAGCCTGCCGGGCGTAGTACTCCTCGTGATACATGGAGCTGTCGACGCAGCAGCGACCCCAGACGCCATCCACCGATCCGCACATGTGCGTCCAGGGCAAGACGCAGAATACCTTGCTATCGGGCAGCGCCATCATCCACCTCCACCGTTCCACAGTCTCAGACACTTGGCGGCAAGGCCATACGGAGACGGGTGGCTGCTAACCGGCGCGCTCGGCGGTCAGCAGGATGCCCAGGTAGAGACGAGCGTCCGGAAAGCACGCACGGCGGTCGCCGCCGAGCAGGCGATCCGAGGCGCGGTCGGCGAGCCGGCGGACGGGCCGGAGCCGGGCCGTAGCGAGAAACTGCTGCTGGAGGAGGAAGAGCGCGGCCCGGCGCCGGCAGGTCAGCGCCCAGCAGCTCTGTACCTGGAATCCCGCGGCCTGCACCTCGTGCTGGAGACCCTGGAGCGTCCACCGGCGCAGGTCCAGCGGTCCCGGGTGGTCTTCCCAGATCCCGTGGGTACTGAGCACGAGGCTGCCGCCTGGCCGCAAGATACGGTGAGCCTCCCCGAGGTACAGCGCCGGATCCGGTACGTGCTCGAGGACCTGGGTTGACAAGACGCCGTCGAAGATCCCGGACGCGATGCCGGCCAGATCCCCCGATTCCCCGATCACGTGGTCGACCGCGCGGCCGGGCCGCGGCAGGTCGGCCGACTGCAGCTGACATCCGCCGAGCAGGTCCCGGTAGGGCGATGTATCGGAGCCGTAGTCCAGCCACGCGCCCGCCGTCCCCGCGAGCACCACCCGCAATGCCTGCCTCAGGTCCGCTAGGTGCACGTAGAACAGATCGCCCGGCTCGGGGGACGCCCTCTCCCGGACCCGGTGAAGCCGGGCCTCGTCGGAGTCGAAGCGGGGTTCGGGCAAGTGCCTGCTACCTCGGCTCGGGATCCACATGCGCCCAGGTCCAGTAGTCAGAATGGGAGATCCGGAATCCCGCATTCGGCTTCGCCCTCGGCCATCTGGAGTTCCGCAGGCGGGTCGTAGCCGAAGGCCGGCTCCGCCGGGACCAGGCCGGCGGCCTTCCGCTCGGCGAGACAGTCCCGCAGGACCCGCTGTTTCTCCGCGACGTACTGGCCCGAGTGCGGGCCCAGCTCGATCTCCAGCTCCGCGGGCCGGTACTCGTAGTAGATGACCCGGCGCTCCTGCCCCTGGACGCCCGGCGCGCTGTGCAGGGTCAGGATGTTGTGCAGCACCACGTCGCCGGGCTCGACGACTACCGCGACGCCGGGATAACTATCCCATTCCGCGTTGAGCACGCTGATCGCGGCCGCCGCCACGTCGTCTGGCCAGTAGCAGGAGCCTGGCAGGCAGTGCAGGCCGTTATCCGGAGTTGACGGATCGAGGTAAACGCCTGCGTCCACCAGCCTCCCGAGGCCGCCCACGGCCACCGGAGACTGGTACACGGCACAATCCCGGTGCCAGGGCAGCCGGGACCCCGCCAGCTGGTCCTTGAACACCAGGGTCTCCCAGGTCGGAATGAAGCCCGGACCGGCGATCGCGGCGGCAATGCTCAGCAGCCGGGGATGCCCGGCCAGGACCCGGAACGCAGGGTCCTTATCGAGGATGTAGTCGATCTTGTAGGGAATGGGTCGCGGCTGGCCGTCAAAGGTGGCCGAGACGAAGTCACGTTCGCCGGGCGAGTCCCAGGCCCGCTGGATCAGGCGCCGGGCTGCCGCGTGCAGGAGTTGGAGTTCACGAGCCGACACCAGCCCGCGGACCACCAGCACCCCCGTGCGCTGATAGCCCGTCAGGTCAGCCAGGCAGAAGTCGCGCTTCGACAGATCGACCAGCGGAAACCGGCGTTCGGCTGAGGCCGAAGCAATGCGACGCTCGATATCGCTCAGGGTGGGTTCCTGGCTCATCCGTCGTCTCGCTCAAGATCGGCACCATAATTCAGGACACCCCGTCATGATAATGGACGGGCGCCGGAGGCGGTCACGTCGGACCGAGCCTGTCCTGCCTCGAAATCCTGCGGGTGCTGTACGACAGCGTGGCGCGTCATCGGGCGTCCCAGCCCGACTGGCCCAGGGGTCAGTCCTCGGCGGCCATCCGGAACGTCACCTCGTGCCCGGCGTGGAGTTCTCCACCGGCTCTCTCGGCCACGGACTGTCAGCCGGGGTCGGCATGGCCCGAGCCCTGCTCGGCCGGAACTCACCCGCCCGGGTATTCGTGGTCCTCGGCGACGGCGAACTCGGCGCAGGGTCGGTCTGGGAGGCCATCATGTCGGCATCGCACCATCACCTGGCCAGTCTGTGCCTGCTCATCGACCGGAACGGCCTGCAGTCGTCCGGCCGGACAGCCGGAGTGCTGGATCTCGATCCGCTGGCCGACAAGCTGACCGCCTTCGGCTGCGCGGTCCGGCAGGTCGACGGCCACCGGGTGGACGAGCACCTGATCGGGATGGCGGCCGGAATGGCCCTGGAGGGCCTTCGCCCCGTGGTCGCGACGATCGCCACGTTCCTGACCCGGCGTTGCTTTTGAGCAGGTGCTCATCGACGCGGACCTGCACCGGCTGCCCGTGACGCTGCTGGGAACCGGCCCCAGCCTCGCCTACTCCGCGCTCGGCCCCACGCACTGCTCGATCGACGATTTCGGGCTGCTGCGGACGGTCCCCGGCATGCTCGTCCTCGCCCCATCGTGCATGGCCGCGGCGAATGTGCTGCTGGAGGAGGGGCTAACCCAGGGGCGCCTCATGTACCTGCGCGTCCCCCGTGCAACTCGTGCCAGAGCCAAATTCGAGCGTCGTTGCATGAACCATGTGGCTGGGCTTCGCGTAAGACCCCCGTACGTCGGATCGCGGTTCGCCGGAGGCCTGTCCAGGTAGCGATGAGGCTTTCTGAGCATCGACCATGCCCAGCTTAACGTCAGTGAAGTTGCAGTCCGCATCAGGTACGCCAGCGCTCCGGCGCTGTGCGGCGCCGCCGAACGCCACTGTCCCCGGAGTCGTCGGCGCTCCGGTAACCGAAGGAGTCGTTATGGCAATCGCCGACAATGCTACGGGCAGACTGATAGACGGAAAGCGGGCCGTCGGCGAGGATGTCCAGAACACCATCACCCGAATCTGGGAACAAGTGCTGCGGCTCGACGATCTGACGCCGCAGGACAACTTCTTTGAGCTGGGCGGCCATTCGCTGGCCGCGTCGCAGGTGAATTCACGAATCCATGATGCGCTGGGTATAGAGGTCTCGCTGGCTGTGTTCTTCGAGCGGCCGACAATCGGCGAACTCACCATGTACCTGCTGGCGGTCATGTCCGGATCCGGGGCATGACGAAGGAACCGGCCACCGACTCACCATTGTCTTTTGCCCAGCAGCGCCTGTGGTTCCTGTGGCGGCTGCGCCAGGACAGCGGCGAGTACAACGTGCCGAAGGTGACCCGGCTGCGCGGCGCGCTCGATGCATCGGCGCTGCGGTGGGCGGTTGACCGCCTCGCCGCCCGGCACCGCGTGTTGACTGCGACCTTCCCGACGGTGGCCGATCAGCCTGTGATGGGACGGGGCAACGTATCGGTGCCATGGGAGTTCGTGGATCTCACCAGCGAGCAGGACCGGCAGACGCGCCTGGAGGCGGCGGTCAGTGAGACCGCCGGCGGGCCTTTCGACCTAGTGCGCGGCCCGGTGGCCCGAGCCCAGCTGATCCGTAGGTCCGCCGACGACCACGTGCTGGTACTCGTATTCCACCACATCGTGGTGGACGGCTGGTCGATGGGCATCATCGACCGCGAGCTGGCCGTGCTGTACGACGCGCGCAGGCGCGGTCAGCCGGACCCGCTGCCGGGCGTCCCCTACCAGTACGACGACTACATCGACGCGGAACGTCGGCTGCTGGCAGGGCCGCGTCGTACGGCGGCCATTGACTACTGGCGGCGACAGCTGGCGGACGCGCCCGCGCAACTGCCGCTGCCCACCGACCGGCCGCACGGCGGCCCTTTCGTCGCGGGCGATGTCCGGCCGTTCGTCCTGCCCGCAGACCTGCGGACCGGCGTTGAGGCCCTCAGCAGGGCGCATAAGGTCACGCGGTTCGTCACGCTGCTGGCCGGCTATGCCGCGTTGCTATTCCGCGTGACCGGGGTGTCCGACCTCGTCATCGGCGTGCCGGTGAGCGGCAGAACGTCGTCGCAGGTGGAGTCCATCGTCGGGCTGTTCGTAAACATGTTGCCGCTGCGCCTGCGTGTCACGCCCTCGACCACATTCGCCGAGTTGCTGCGCCAGGTCAGAGACACGTTCCTGGCCGGCTACGAGCATCAGGACCTGCCTTTCCAGCTGCTGGTCGAGGAACTGCGGCCGGAGCGCGCGCCGTTCCGGCAGCCGCTGTTCCAGGCGGTGTTTGCCTATGAAGAGGCAGGCGGCGTAACAAGCTTTGGCGAATCGTCGAACATCGGTACGGAAGTCGCGGTCGACACCGCGAAGTTCGAGCTGACGCTCCAGGTGACCTGGGGCGGCGACCGGGACGGCTGGCTCGGTTACCAGACCGACCTGTTCGACGACATCACCGTCGAGCGGCTGGCCCGCCGGTATCCCGTGCTGCTGGCCGATGCCGTTGCTGCGCCCGCCACGCCCCTGTCCGGCCTGCGGGTAATCGACGCGGACGAGCGGGCTGAGCTGCTCAACTGGGCCACTCCTGAGCCGGCAGCGACTGGCCGGGTCGAGCGCATGGTCGAGAGGCAGGCCACCGTCCGCCCGGATGCCGTGGCTGTCCGCGAGGGCGGGCGGACTGTCACCTATCGGGAGCTGGACGAGCTGGCCGACCGGGTGGCTGGTGCCCTGCGGACGCTGGGCGCACGGCCGGGCACGCTGGTCGCTACCTGCCTGCCACGCGGCGCTGACCTGGTGATTGCGCAACTGGGCATCCTCAAGTCGGGCGCGGCCTACCTTCCGCTGGACCCGTCCAATCCGTCGGCCAGGCTGGCGTCCGTGGCCGCCGAGGCGGACCCGGTCCTGGTCGTGTCGGCAGCGCCGCACAGGGACATGTTCCGCGCCGCCGCCACGGTCGAGGAGCTGCTGTCGACGGAGTGGACGGAGCCAGAACGCACCGACGATCCCGCCGACCTGGCATACGTGATCTACACCTCCGGATCGACCGGCCGTCCCAAGGGCGTCATGATCGAACACCACTCGTTGGCCAACCTGGTCGCCTGGCAGCACAGGGAGCTTGGCCTCGCGGCCGGCCACCGCACCGCCCTGGTCAGCGCGCCCGGGTTCGACGCGTCGGTCTGGGAACTCTGGTCGTCCCTGGCGGCCGGTGCCACCGTCGGCATCCCCGACCAGGAAACCGTGCTGTCCCCCACTGCCCTGCGGGACTGGCTGGCCGCGCACGATATCACCCACGCGTTCCTGCCCACCCCGGTGGCACAGCGGCTGGCCAGAGACAGGTGGCCGCAGGGCGCGCTGAACATCGTGTGCGTCGGCGGCGATCGCCTGCACGAGATCGCGGGGCCGCTGCCGTTCCGGCTCGTCAACAACTATGGACCGACCGAGGTCACGGTGTGCGCCACGTCCGGCCCGGCCCGGACGGATGGCGTCACGCCCGACATCGGCACGCCGATCAAGGGCATCGCGGCCTTCGTGCTGGACGCCGATCTGGCACTGTTGCCGGTCGGCGTGCCCGGCGAGCTGTTCCTGGGCGGTGACCAGCTTGCCCGCGGTTACCTCGGCCGCCCCGGCCAGACAGCCGACCGGTTCGTGCCCAATCCGTTTGCCACTACGCCTGGACAGCGGCTCTACCGCACCGGCGACCTGGTGCGTTGGCGTTCGGACGGCACCCTGGACTTTCTCGGCCGCACGGACCGTCAGCTCAAGATTCGCGGCTTCCGCATCGAGCCCGGCGAGATCGAGGCGGTCCTGCGCACCGATCCGTTGATCCAAGACGCCGTAGTCACCGTGTCACCGGGCAACGACGGAGAACCCGAGCTCACGGCCTACCTGGTGCCGGCTGGCGAGGAGCCACCGCTGGATCCAGCCCGGCTGCGCAGCCTGCTCGCCACCGTGGTGCCGCACTACATGGTGCCGGGCAGATACCTGGTGTCGGCCGTGCTTCCGCTGACGGCCAACGGCAAGGTCGATGCGGCCACGCTGGCCAGCGGCGCGGTGGAACTCGCGCCGGCCGCGAAAGGCAGATCGGCGAGCACGCCCATGGAGCGCACCGTCGCGCAGGCATGGGCCGACGTGCTCGGCGCATCGGACGCCGACACTGTCGACGTGGACCGCAACTTCTTCGACGCGGGCGGTCACTCCATGCTACTGGCCAGCCTCGCCGAGCGGCTGTCCGTGCGGCTGTCCTGCGCTGTCCCGATTCTCGAGCTCTACCGGTACCCGACCGTGGCAGCGCTGGCCAGGAACCTGGGCCACCCGGTGGGCATTCCGGACAACGCGACCTTGTCCCGCCCGGCGGCCGGCGACGGCCTCCTCGGGCGCGGCGGCGCCGCGCGACTGCATGCCATGCGCATGAGGACCAGCAGATACGCAGCGAACAGGGAAGGAAGGCATGACGAGCGCAACGGACCGTGACATCGCCACCCAGATGAATGCCCAGATCGACACCGCCATCGCAGTGATCGGCATGGCCTGCCGGCTTCCCGGTGCCGCCGACCCGGGCCAGTTCTGGGCCAACCTGATCAGCGGGATCGACTCAGTGCGCGCCATCACGTCGGACGAACTCCGGACGTGGGGCCAGGATCCCGCGCAGCTGGCGGATCCGCGCTATGTGGCGCTGCACGGCGTCGTCGATGGTGTCGGCGAGTTTGACGCCGACTTCTTCGGCTACTCCGTGCGAGATGCCGACATGCTCAACCCGCAGAACCAGATGTTCCTGGAGTGCGCGTGGGAGGCGATGGAACAGGCCGGTTACGACTCCGCGGCCGTGCCAGGTCCGGTGGGCGTGTTCGGTGGTGCCGGCCGCAACGGCTATGGCGCGGTCGTGGCGTCCCGGATCGACGACCTCTTCCCGGGTGTGGATGAGATGGCCGTCCATGTGGCCAATGAGCCCGAGCACCTGTGCACCAGGATCGCCTACCAGCTCGGGCTCACCGGTCCGGCGGTCACGGTCCTGACGACCTGCTCTAGTTCGCTGGTCGCCGTGCATGAGGCGGCTCGAGCGCTGCTGGCCGGTGACTGCGACATGGCCCTGGCGGGCGGGGTGACGGTACGCGCGCCGCTCGTCGGCTACCGGTACCGGGAGGGAGGCACGATGTCGCCGGATGGGCACTGCAGGACATTCTCGTCGGACGCCAGAGGCATCGTCGGCGGCGACGCGGCCGGTGTCGTCGTGCTGCGCAGGTTGCGGGATGCGATAGAGGACGGCGAGCACATCCGTGCCGTGATTCGCGGTTCCTCGGTGAACAATGACGGCAGGGACCGCGCCGGCTACACGGCTCCCAGCGTGCGCGGGCAGACGGACGTAATCATGGCGGCACACGCGGCCGCCGACGTCCGGCCGGACACCATCGGCTATGTCGAGGCGCACGGCACCGGCACGCCCGTGGGCGACCCGATAGAGGTCGCCGCACTGAACCAGGCATTCCGCACCGGCGCCGCCCGCCCTGGCTCGACCATCCTCGGTGCCGTGAAGACCAACATTGGCCACACGGACACGGCATCGGGAGTGGTGGGCCTGATCAAGACCGTGCTGGTGCTGGAGAACCAGGTCATCCCCGGCAACCTGTCGTTCGCGAGCCCGAATCCGGCCATCGACTTCACGGCTGGTCCGTTCACGGTCGCGACCGGCAACCGGGACTGGCCATCCGGCGGGTTGCCACGCCGCGCCGGGGTGAGCTCGTTCGGTATCGGTGGCACGAACGCCCACGTGGTGCTCGAGGAGGCCCCGCCCGTCACGGAAGCCGCCTCGACGTGGCCAGCCCATCTGCTGCCGCTCGCGGCGCGCACGCCCGCCGCGCTGGACGTGATGGCCGACCGGCTGGCCGCTCATCTGGCAGGGCACCCGGAGCAGCAGCTGGCCGACGTGGCGTACACGCTCCAGAACGGACGCAGGCCATTCCAGTACCGGCGGCATGTTGTCGCAACCGATCATGCGGCCGCTGTCGCCGCGTTGGCCACCCACGGGACAGCGCCCGCCGCTGCTGCACCGTCTGTGGTGTTCGTCCTGCCCGACGACATGCCGGGCGCCGGCCATGCCGATGCGATCCACCGGGCCTTCCCTGCCTTCCGCGCTGCGGCGCAGGAATGTTATGACATCCTGCCGGACAGCCGGCCGGACCAGTTCGTCACGCAGTACGCGCTGGCCAGGCTGTGGCAGGACTGGGGCATTGCACCGGACGCGGTCGTCGGGCGCGGCACGGGTGAGCTGGTCGCGCGGTGCCTGGCCGGCGAGGTGCTGCTGGCGACCGCGCTGGCCGTGGTGACCGGCACTCACATCGGTCCTGTTGAGTCGATGGCCGGCTCCGTGCCGGTGCTGCCAGCGCCCCAGCCAGGCCAGCTGACGCTGGGCATCGACCTGCCGGCGGACGGTGACGCGGCGACGGCGTTCGCCGCAGTGCTGGACACGGCAGGGCGGCTCTGGTCGGCTGGTGTGCCGGTGGTGTGGTCCCGCCTGCACCGCGACACGGCACGGCGCCGGGTCCCGCTGCCGACGTACCCGTTCGAACGCGGCCACCACATCGTGTACCCCCGGACCGCCGAGCCGGTGGCGCCGAGCAGGCCCGAGCGTCCCGCTTCCGATGAGTCGGTGGCGGGGCGGCTCCGGATGATGTTCCGGCAGATCCTCGGCGCTAGCGACGACGTGACCGACGGAGACTTCTTCGAGCTCGGTGGAGACTCCCTGGCGGCCGTGGAACTGGTCGCGCTGATCGAGGAGGCTTTCGCCGTGGCGCCACCCTTGGACGCGGTGTTCGACGCGCCGACCGTCGCTGGGCTGGCCAAGGTAGTCGAGGACATGCTGGGGACCTCGTCATGACCGTACGGCCGGTCTCGTTCGCGCAGCGGCGAATTTGGCTGGCCAGCCAGCTGGCTGACGGCACCAGCGCCTACAACCTCTGCATGGCGCTGCGGCTGCGTGGGCCGCTGAACCCTGCCGCGCTGCGCGACTCGGTGCGGGATGTGGTGCGGCGCCATGAGATCCTGCGGACCACCTTCACCGTCATGGACGGCGAACCGTACCAGGTGATCGCCGACAGCGCCGATCCCCGCATATCCTTCACCGACCTTTCCGGGCTGACTACCGCGGACGCGGAGGACCTGGCCCGCACGATGGCCGAAGCCGAGGTGGGCCGGTCCTTCGATCTGGCCACTGGCCCGCTGTCGCGATTCATGCTGTACCGCCTCGGCAAGGACGACCACGTATTCGCGCTGGTGTGCCACCACATAGCGTGGGACGGCTGGTCCATGGGCCCGTTCGTGGCCGAACTGTCCACCTGCTACCAGGCGCACGTCAATCGCATCCCCCCGGAGCTGCCGGCGTTGCCGTTCCAGTACGGGGACCACGCCGCCCGGCAACGGCAGGACGCCGAGGGCAGCCGGATCGCCGATGCCGCCGACTGGTGGCGTACTCAACTCGCAGGCGCGCCGACCCTGCTGGACCTGCCGACGACCCGCCCCAGGCCCGCGGTGCGGGGCTACGCGGGTGCCGCAGTGGACCGCGAACTCGAGGCGCGGCTGTGGCAGGACACGGTGGCGCTGGCCCGCCGCGACAGGGTCACGCCGTTCATGGTGCTGCTGGCCGGCTTCGCCGTGCTGCTGTCGCGGCTGTCCAGCAGCGAGGACGTGGTCGTCGGGATACCAAGCGCAGGCCGCACCAGCGCCAAGACACAGGCGCTGATCGGCATGTTCGTGAACACGCTGCCGCTGCGAATCGATCTGTCCGGTAGCCCGACGTTCGCGGAGGTGCTGCGCAGAGTCCGCAGGACGTCGCTCGACGCGTTCGCCCGGCAGGACGTACCACTGGAACTGGCCGGCGATCGGCGGCCGGAACACATCCGAGCCGACCCGCTGTTGCCGGTGCTGTTCGCGTTGCAGCAGCCCGTCGCCCTGCCGTCCCTCGCCGGGATGGACGTCGGGGTGTTCCCGCTGCACGCGTCGACGACGTTCACCGACCTGTGGCTGGACATCCGGCCCAGCGGTGACACCGCCGTGGCCACCTTCCGCTATCGCACTGACCTCTTCGACGCGGCGTCCATGACGCTGATCGCCCGGCGCTACGAGACCGTGCTGCGGGCCGCGCTCGCGGCGCCGGACACCGCGGTGGCCGAGCTGCCGCTGCTGGACGCGGACGAGCACGACACGGTGCTGCGCCGATGGCCGGACGGCGGGCAGGCGCGGCCGTGGGACCAGCCGGTACACGAACTGATCGCCGCGCAAGCCACGCGGACACCGGACGCCCCAGCCCTGGTGTTCGAGGGCGGCCGCCTGACCTACCGCGAGCTGGACCAGCGGGTCAGCAGGCTCACCGAGCGGCTGGCGGACGGCGGCGCCACCGGACCGGACACCGTGATCGGCCTGTGCCTGCCGCGTTGCTCGACGCTGGTGGTGGCCGTGCTCGCGGTGCTGGGCAGCGGCTCAGCCTACCTGCCGCTGTCCCCGGGCGACCCGCCTGGCCGGCTGACCGGGCTGCTGTCCGCGTCAGGCGCCCGGCAGCTGGTCACCATACCGGAACTGGCTCCGACGTTTGCCAGCGCAGGACTGCCTGTGCACGAGGCGGCGGACGACGGCGACTGGGCAGGTCCCGCATCACACGCCGGCCGGCCAGCCGTGCGGCCCGACGACCTGGCGTACGTGATCTACACATCCGGTTCGACAGGCACGCCCAAGGCCGTCGGCGTGCCCCATGCCGGCCTGGCCAACCGGATCCGCTGCATGCAGGACGCGCGTGCGCTGACCCCGGCCGACCGGGTGCTGCACAAGACCCCCTGCACGTTCGACGTGTCGGTCTGGGAACTGCTGTGGCCGCTGACGGCAGGTGCCACCCTCGTCATCGCGAAGCCAGGCGGACACCGTGATCCGGCCTACCTGGTCGACCTAGTCGAGCGTGAGTCGATCACCACCATCCATTTCGTGCCGCCGATGCTGGAGGTCTTTCTCGACCGGCCCGACCTGAACCGGTGTAGCTCACTGAGCAGGATCATCGCCAGCGGGCAGGCCCTGTCAACCCGGTTGCGCGAGCGGTGCCTGGCCGCCCTGCCCGGCGCCCGGCTGTTCAACCTGTACGGACCCACTGAGGCATCCATCGAGGTGACCGACTGGGAGTGCCGGCCGGGACCCGGCGAGGCGGCGGGCGAGCCGATCGGCAGGCCTATCCCCGGTGTGCGGACCTACGTCCTGGACCGGGAACTGGGTCCCGCCCCGGTGGGCGTTACGGGCGAGCTGTATCTGGGTGGTGTCGCACTGGCCCGCGGCTACCTCGGCCGGCCGGGCATGACCGCGGACCGTTTCGTGCCGCATCCGTTCGCCGACGGCGAGCGGCTCTACCGCACGGGTGACGTGGCGAGGTGGCGGGCCGACGGCGTGCTGGAGTTCCTCGGCCGCAACGACGACCAGGTTAAGATCCGCGGCTTCCGGATCGAGCCGGAGGAGATCGCGACCGTCGCCGCGGCACATTCAGACGTCAGGGACGCCGTCGTGATGGCCCTGCCGGCCGAGGGTGGCGAGCGCCGGCTGGTCGCCTATGTGGTGCCGCGCCACCCGGCGACGAGGGCGGACGAACTGGTGGCCGAGGTCCGGCAGTTGCTGCGTGACAGGCTGCCGGAGTACATGGTGCCCGGCCACATCGAGGTGCTGACCGCCCTGCCGCTCACCGCGAACGGCAAGGTCGACAGGGCCGCGCTGCCGAGGCCCACACGGCCGGTCGCCGCCGAGCGGACGGCGCCTGCGGACGGCACCGAGCGCCAGCTGGCCGATATCTGGGCCGACGTGCTCGGCGTGGCCGACATAGGCACCGGCGACGACTTCTTCGCGCTGGGCGGCGACTCGCTACGTTGTGTGCAGGCGAGCCACCGGGCCAAGGCTGCCGGTCTGCCGGTCGACGTGGGGGACCTGTTCCGCCACCCGACCATCCGGGAACTCGCGCGACACCTGCAGTCCACGGCGGCGCGGCCAGCCGACGAGGCAGGGCTGGTGCTGGTGCCGCGCGACCGGCCGGGCGCATAGTGGGCGTTCTCGTGTCGCCGTCGCGGAGCAGCTGGCTGCTGTGCTTCCCGTCCCGTCCCGGCACCCGCGTCCGGCTGGTGTGCGTGCCCGGCGCAGGCAGCAGGGCATCGATGTTCTACCCGTGGTCGACAGCACTGCCGTCCGCTGTGGAAGTATGCGGCGTCCAGCTGCCCGGCCGGGGTACACGTGGCAGGGAAACGTCCTTCACCAGGATGGCACCGCTCGCCGACGCCCTGGCCGCCGACCTGCGTGCACGGCAGGACATCCCGATGGTGCTATTCGGCCACAGCCTCGGTTCGGTGATCGCATTCGAGGTAGCGCGGCGGCTGCTCGCCATGCCGGGACACCGGGTGACCGCGTTGGTAGTCGCGGCGCACAAGGCGCCCCAGCTGGGCAGCGCCAAGACCTCAGTCCCGCCGCACGAACTGAGCGAACACGATCTGGTCCAGTTCGTGCGGAGCCTGGGCGGCACGCCGGCCGAGGTGCTGGCCGGCCCGGACATCGTCCGGCTCATGGTGCCCCCCCTGCGGGCCGACCTGGAACTCGACCACACCTACCGCTATCAGCCGGGACCACCACTCGACCTGCCGATCCACGTGTTCGGTGGCCTGTCCGACCCCCTGGTTTCGACAGCGGAGCTCGCCGCCTGGCGCGAGCAGACCACCAGCGCCTGGAGCATGCGCCAGCTTCCTGGCGGCCACTTCTTCTTCGCGGGGGACGGCGGTCGGTCACTACTCGCCCCCATCGCCGACCTCCTTCGCCACCAGCACTGACCCGACGACCGATCGGACTGCCATGTTCGAAGACGACGATGAACGCAGTTATCTCGTGGTACGCAACGCCAGGGGCCAGTTCTCCGTCTGGCCCACCGGCCGCGACGTGCCGGCCGGCTGGACCGCCGAGGGCACCACCGGCACCAAGGCCGAGTGCCTGCACCGCATCGACCAGGTCTGGACCGACCTGCGGCCCCTTCCCGTCAGCGGATCCTGGACCTGATCCGATGGCAACGCAGTGCGAAAGCGACGGCATCTGCCTGCACGACCTGTTCACGGAGCAGGCCACCCGCCGGCCGGACTCCGCGGCGGTGCTAGACGGCGACACCACGCTCACCTACCGGGAACTGGACGAACAGTCCGACCGGCTGGCCGCGCATATCAGGGCCCGGGTACCGCACGCCGGATCACGAGTCGGGCTGTTCCTGCGCAGGGGACGCACCGTGCTGGTCGCGATCCTCGCCGTGATGAAGGCCGGCTGTGCGTACGTGCCGCTCGATCCAGCCTACCCGGCCAGCCGGGTCACCTTCATGGCCACCGACGCCGAGCTAGCGCTGGTGCTCACCGACGTGGACGCTGAACCCGTCGTCCCTGGCGTTCCCGCGCTCGCGCTGACCAGTTCGCTGTGGTCGGCGGATCAACCCGCGCTCGAACGGGTACCGGTTGACGCCGGCCAGGCCGCCTATGTCATCTACACATCCGGGTCCAGCGGCAGGCCCAAGGGCGTCGAGGTGTCGCACCGCAACGTCGTCGCCCTGCTCGCCGCCTGTGACCAGGTGTTCAGCCTGCGGCCCGACGACGTGTGGACGCTGTTCCACTCCTGCTGTTTCGACTTCTCGGTTTGGGAGATGTGGGGCGCTTTCGCGCACGGCGCCGCGCTGGTCGTCGTGTCCGCGGAGACAGCCAGGTCGCCGGAGAGGACCCTGGCTGAGATCACCGCACGCGGGGTCACCGTGCTCAGCCAGGTGCCGTCGGTGTTCCGTTACCTGTCCCGGGTACCCGCGGCCGCACAGGACTCGCTGCGCTACGTGATCTTCGGCGGCGAACCTGTCGACATCGACGCGGTCCGCGAGTGGCGATCGGCCCACGGCACGCATACTGAGTTCGTCAACATGTACGGCATCACCGAGACCACGGTGTTCGCCACGTACCACCGGCTGAC
>Ga0193728_1000354_pt1 | contig 22018 bp, 17 predicted proteins | sample U1c1metaG_FD_143037 | JGI IMG/M metagenome (GOLD analysis project Ga0193728, IMG submission 143037) | Soil microbial communities from a riparian zone of the East river system, Colorado, United States - U1c1 | ecosystem: Environmental > Terrestrial > Soil > Riparian zone | place: USA: East River...
ACGCTCCGAATCGTGAAGAGCTACCAAGTGCCGCTGACGAGCAAAGCGGCGGTCGTTCCAAATGGAATTTTCGGAGATCAGGCAATCGCAATCACGCCATCGCGGCCGGATCCGCGCTCCTTCAAGCCGGGTGACACGATTCCGATCGGGCCATCGACTCCCGGAATCTCTGACCTCACGAGCAGGGCCGATTCCGTGATGCGATCCGTGAACGCGATAACTTTGGCGCTGCAGACCGAGATGGTGGCGTCGGGTGGAATTCACGACCTGCGCAATACGATTGCTGCGACGAACCGGCTGGTGAACGATTTCGCGTCGATCGCGGCGGAGCAGTCGCGGCAGCTGAGCGCGACGATGACATCGTTGAGGCGGGCAACGGGCGCGATCGATCCGGCCAAGGTTGATTCGACGGTGAACAATCTCCGCACGTCGAGCGCGAACCTGGCGGAGATCAGTGGTCAGCTGAAAGAGACTTCGGGCAAGCTCGACCTGTTGTTGGCGAAGGTGGATAGCGGGCCGGGCAGTGTCGCGAAGTTGATCAACGATCCCGGGGCCTACAACGACGTGCGCGCTGTGCTGCAGCGAATGGATTCGTTATTGGCGGACATCAAGAAGAATCCCAAGCGTTACATCAACGTAAAGATCTTCTAGCGGTAGTTACTGCCACTGAAGATTACCTGCCGGGTGCCGTCGGCGGAGCAGCTTGTGGTTGCGGGCTTCGAACCTTTGGCCGATGAACGCGCGGGGGCGGCTGGTGCAGGTGCCAGCGTAGGCGGAGGCTCGCCGCTACGATCACGATGAGCAAGCAGAGCTCGACATAGACTTTCTCGCCGTCGAGAAAGTCTATCGGGTTGTCCTTGAGATTCGGATCGGTGAGGATCCCGTGGACGTAGAAGAGTGCCGCTGTCCCATAAGCGGTGAAATGGAGCGTCTTCCATTTTTTTCTGCCCAACTCACCCCGGAAGTAAGAGGTCACGACTACGAAGGCCAGTGAGTAGAGAGCGAGCGCACCGAGGACGTTGATCCATGGCTGCTTCGGCGCATTCACGGGATACAGGATGTCGACGAGGGTGAATTTGGCCGTCGACGAAAACGTAATCAGGAGCGGGTGGATCACGGCGACCGCGAGGGCGATGTAAGCGGTCCAGTTGTGGATCTTGAAGGTATTGATGCGGCGATGCGGCCAGCTTCTGACGGGATTGTACTTCACGGACATCACTAGCCCGATGAGGATGTTCATCGTGAGCAGCGTCATGGCGGTGAGGCCGGCGTAGCTCGAGAGCTCAATGGCTGTCATCAGTAGTTGAGAGAATGTTCGCCCCGAAGTGGTGATTCGACAAGAAAAATGCCGGCGGGGAAAACCCGCCGGCATTCTTACGTTTTGCCGCTACCTATAGCTGCGCATCGCAGCCATCGGGTGTGCTAGAAGCTGTACCGCAACGAGAGCTGCATGCGGTAGTTAGAGGACGCGTTGTCGGCGTTCCACGGTTTCATCGTCTTGTTGAAGTTATAGATACCACGCGCCAACGGGCTGTTGGTCGTCACACCCGTGGGTAGAAGATTGCCCTGTTGCGTGAGCAGAGTCGTGGCGCTGCAGATCGGACCGCAGGTGTTGTTCTGGTCCGAGAAGTTCTGCCATCCCCATCTCTTGTTGAGGAGATTGCCGAAGTTGATGACGTCGAGGCGCAGTTGGAGATTCTGTTGTCCGAAAGCTCTCAGCGACTGACCAATGCTGACATCGACATCGTTCTGCCACGGATTCCGGCAAGCGTTGCGGCTGAGCAGCTGACCGCGGGCCTTTTTGAGGCAAGGTACACGATCAATGAACCGATCAAATGCATCGGCCTCGGCCTGTGACTCAAGTACGGCGTTGGGCGCGGTCATGCCCGGGAAGACGCCGTTGAATCCCTGAAACAGGATTTCGTTCGGATCGTGTGCATTCTTGGGAACGTAGACGAGGTCGTTCTGGGACTGCCCGTCAGCGTTGGCATCGCCGGAACCGGAACCGCTGCCGACACCGTACACGTAATCGAAAGGAGCTCCGGAGTTACCGACGTAGACCAGAGAGAAGTCGGTCAGCGTCTTCAGTCTCCACGTACCTGTAGCAACGATGCGGTGCGGCATGTCTTCCTTGCCGCGGGTGAGGCCGCGATCCTCGAGATAGCCGCTAACATCGCGCTGGTAGCGGTAGTTCGAGCCCTGCGTGCTGCTCGTAGTCGCCGCTACGTCATAGGTGTGGCTATAGGCATACGCCAGCGAGCCCTGGAAGTTGTCGAAGAATGTCTTCTGGACAGTTCCGGTGACCGAGTACGTGTAGTCGCCATGGACATCGGTGACGTCGATTACCTGCTGGCGTCCGCCCTGGATGGCTGCAGTGCCACCAGTCGGCGTCAGTACGCCGTAGAGGACGCGGCCGTTACGATCCCGTCCCTGAGGTCCCGCGAGCGCAAGATTGGTATAGAACGGGTTCGAGAGTGCCTTCGTGTAAAGACCTTCGAGTGATCCGACCAGGCCGCTGGGGAACCGATGATCGTATCCCATCGAGATTTTCTGATACTGCGGGAAGCGGAAGTTCGGATCGATGGTGGCAATGTTGGAACTCGCTGCTGTCGTTGCGCCGTCTCGTACAGGACCGGTCGCTGGCGTGAACTGCGCGCACGATGTCGGAGGCGTTGCGATGTTGGCCGCGTTGAACGGCGGAGGGATGGTCGAAGTAGAGTTCGTGCCCTGGTTCGCCGCAGTCCCGCTGCAGGTCAGTGACGCGTAACCGCTGAGTCCAGAGTTACCGAAAGCGTTGGAGAGGTACACAAAGGGCGGGGTTCCCGTGAAGTACCCGATTCCGCCACGGAGCTGGTTTGTCTGGTCGCCCGTAATGTCCCAGTTGAAGGAGAGGCGCGGAGAAATCTGACTACGGCTTGGAACTGCGGAGGTGCTGCGTCCATAGTTCTGGAGCACGGACGGATTCTCAGGCGGCGTATCGAGGAAACGAGGCTTCTCGAGCCGCACGCCAGCGGAGATGAGAAGTCGGTCGGAGTGTTGCCATGCATCCTGAACGTAGAACGAATACATGTTTGCGCGGAAGTTCACGAGACCGGCTGCCGGATCAGTCGGCAAAGGCGCGCTCACGGAATAGCTGGACGCCGTGCCTGCCTGAAATGCCGCGAGATTGTTGAACGTCCAGGAACCCATCGAATTCTGACCGAACAGATTGATCGGACGGTAGAACAGGTTCTTCGTCCCGAAGGTCACGTGATGCTGCGCTCCAACCGGGATCGTCAGATTCTCCGTTAGCTCGAAGGTGCGCTGATCGAGCGCGTTGCCCTGCGAAGAGGCCTCGGTTCCCGCGACCAAGGAGAGAGCGTTCGGAGTGCCGGTCGCGGTCGGGTAGCCGCGCACAGTGATCTGCGGAAACTTGACGGGCACCGTTCGGAAATCATGTGTGGTGGTGAGGTTCAACAGGAGCTCGTTGAAAACTCCGCTCGGAAGATTGGTTAGAATCTCCGCCACCGACGAATGAGTCTTGGAGCTGAACAGGTACGAGTTCGACGTCAGGCCAAACAGCGGACTGGAAGATGTTCCCGAGCTACGGCTGAAGGTCGTGTTGTCCGCGGAAGCGTAGTTGTGGCGAAGAACCAGCCGGGTGTATCCGGGCAGATAAGCGTCAATCCGTCCGAATACGTTGGTAAGTGGGTTCTGCTTCAGCACTCTTGCGCCCGTCCCAGGATCGGTCAGGCCGTAGCCTTTCAACACAGTTGCAAAGGTGTCGACCGCACCGGCGTTTGCCACGGCGTCCGGCGATCCGATGAAGGAACCTACCGCGGGTGTGTTCAGCTTCTGCCACTCCGGATTCACGAAGAAGAAGAGCCGATCCTTCAGGATCGGGCCGCCAATCGAAAACCCATACTGTTGCTGCTTGAAGTCGGCGAGATACGGCTGGGTCCGAGTGAGACTCTGACTGCGGGTGTACCCGTAAGTCGTACCGTGGAACTCGTTGGTGCCGGTCTTGGTCACCGCGTTGATGAGAAGGCCACCGAAGTTGCCCTGACGCACATCGAACGGCGACAAAAGAACCTGGTACTCCTTCACAGCATCGAGTGGAATCGACTTGGCGTTCGCCTGCGATCCCGGCTGGCCGGTCGTGCCGAGGCCGAAGAGATCGCCCGAAGCAGCGCCGTCGATCTGAATGGCGTTCTGACGAATGTTCACGCCGCCGCCCGAGAGTCCCACACCTGTCGAAGTGGAAACCTGTGGCACCAGCTGAACGAAATCCGCGAAGTTGCGGTTCAATGTCGGAAGACGGCGAAGGAGCGAGTCCCCCATCGTGGTCCCGGTTCCGGTCTTGCTCGGGTTGATGATCGAATTCGTGCCGGAAATCGTGACCGTCTCGAGCACCGTGCTTTGCGGCTTGAGCTGGAAGTCTTCACGCGTCGCCTGGCCGAGGGTAACCACCCGGTTGTCGCGCGTGATCGGCTCAAAGCCGATGCGACGGACGGTCACCGAGTAGCCGGCGTCGGGCTCGACACCCTGCACGCTGTACTGGCCATTCGCGCGCGTGATTCCGCCAGCGCTGGCGCCCGTTCTGGAATTTCTCACCTGAATCTGGGCGCCTTCTACCGGCGCTCCGCCAGGATCGGTCACTGTACCGCTAATCGCTCCAGTCGTTATGCCTTGGGCGAGGAGACGAGCCGAAGCTCCAGTCACCAGCGCAATGGCCATAGCGACAGTCAATAACAGACGTGTCTTGAGCATGTGGTCTCGAAAAAAAGGTGGGGAGGGAAGGCCACAAAGTAGCGTCCGGAAGTTGGAGACTGCAAGAGAGTTTTGTCACCACTCGGCAACAACCGCGACGCTCGCCGTTTTCTAACTGTTGTCCGCCGCTCGGCCCGTTTTCGTCAGGAAAAAAATTGGAATTCCAAGCAGGATCACGCCGATGACGGCGAGCGTCGCTAGTCGGCTGGCGGGGTCGACTATCGCGTTCCCGAGAAGGAGGATGGTCGCGACTATAAAGACCGATGGCACTACGGGATAGCCCGGAACCCGGAAGGGCGGTTTGTAGTCGCTCCGCCGGCGGAGAACGAAGACCGCACCGACGGCCATGGCGTAGAAAGGAACGATGGCTATCACGAAGGTATCGGCCAGCTGCTCGAACGTTCCGGCGAGCACGAAGACCACTCCAAGCGCCGCCCCAAGCCAGATCGCCACGCCGGGAGTCTGGAATTTCCGGTCAACTCTGGCGATGGGCTTGAAGAGGAGGCCGTCGGCGGCCATCGCGAACAACACCCGTGAGCCGGTCATCACCGACCCGTTGAGTGTTCCGAAAGTCGAGATCATGACGGCAATTGCAACGAAGGCCACTCCCGCGGTTCCTATCAATCGGTCGGCGACGTCGGCTGCTACCAGATTTGAATGCCTGATCTCCTCAACGGGAAGAACGGCGAGATAGGCGAGGTTGGCCAGCGCGTAGAGCGCTATGATGATCAGCGTCCCAAAGATCAAAACGCGGGGAAGATTTTTTTCCGGGTCCTTCACCTCTCCGCCGACGAAGCTTACGTCGGCCCATCCATCGTAGACCCACAACACCGACACGAGTGCGAGTCCAAACTGGGGGAACGAAAAACTCCCAGGAGGAATCGCGGGCGTGTAGTAGCCGCCTGTCCGCGGCAGTCCGATAGCGAGAGCGAGTATGATGATCAACAACAATGCTCCGGTCTTTGCCAGAGTCGTGACGTTCTGCACCAGCGAGCCCCATTTGATGCCCACGTAGTTGAACGTCGCAGTCAGCAGGATCGCCGCGGCTGCGATGTAGTGGACATAGGTGCTGTAAGGCGCGACGCCCGGGTTGTGGCCGAGGACTCGGAGGAAATACTCGGAGAAGGTGGTGGAGATGGCACCGAGCGCGGACGCGCGGATGATGACGAGCTCCGACCAGCCGAATAGAAAAGCGGGAAGACGTCCCCACGATTCGCGGATGTAAACGTAGACTCCGCCGGTGCGCGGAAACACGCCGGCGACTTCGGCGAGAGTCAGCGCGCCGCAAAGCGCGAAGAGTCCGCCGGTGACCCAGATTGCGAGCAGCGGAAGCGGTCCCGGGAGCTTGTTCGCGATGCCGGCGGGCGACCGGAAAATTCCGGAACCGATAGTCGAGCCAACGAGAACGGCGACCGCACTCCAGAGGCCGAGGCGGCGCGGAAGCGACGAGTTGCGCGCGAACGTGGAGTCTGTCGTCGCCGATTGCGAAGAATTCTCGACGACATTCGAGTCAGCCATTCGCGAACGGTAGTGCAAAGCGGCTTCGCCCGCGAGTAGCTTTAGGCGCGTCAAGAGTTTTTGTCGCATCTTTAGAGTGCGGCCGCCTCGAGTGCACATCGTCGCCCCCATCATCTCTCGCAAATGTTAGCTGAGACAATCTTCTGGATCGCCGCGGCCGCGTGCCTCGCTGCCGAAGTCGCGATTCTGAGATCGACCTTTGTAGCGCAGCGAGTAAAGAGATCCGAGTTGGTGCCGGCCTCGTCACGAAGTGGTGAGCTGGCATGGGCGGTCATTCCCGCCCTGGCGTTATGTGCTGTCCTAATGGCTACGCGGCAAAGGATCGAGGCTCGAGCGAGCCACATGCAGATGATGGATCACTCCGGCATGGGGCACTCGATGCAGATGCCTTCGGTGCAGCCGGCCGCTCCAGAGCGCTGAGATGACGACTATCCGGAGGCTCGGCTACCTCGCACTCATCGTGGGATTCGCGCAGGTCGTGTTCGGAGCGATCGTCCGCATCACCGGTTCCGGCATGGGCTGCGGCGACCACTGGCCCGATTGCTACGGATCGTTCACGCCGGCGCAAGGCGGACCCAACCTCCTTGTCGAGATCTCGCACCGTTACGGCGCGGCGGCGCTGTCGCTCGCGATCGTCGCACTGGCGGTAGCGACGTGGCTCAAGCGGGGCGAACCGGGGGTGAGTGGACCAGGCGGAACGCTGCGCCCTTCCCTGCTCGCGATTCTGCTCGTGATTGTCGCGGCGCTCTTCGGTGCGGTCACGGTCAAGATGGCGCTCAATCCGATCGTCGTGGTCACGCACCTGGCAATCGCGATGTCGCTCCTTGCCGTGTTGGTGGTTGTGATCGTGCGCGCGGGTGGCTTTGGCGCCCGCACGATCCCGGCTCGATACAATCGGACTCTGCGCTCGGGCAGAGCAGCAGCAGGACTCACGTTTCTGGCGCTGGTGTTCGGCGCGCTCACGGCGAACACCGCGGGCGCGGCCGTGGCCTGCCAGGGATTCCCCTGGTGCAGAGCGATCACTGAGAGTGGAACGCCACTCTACATCCAGGTGACGCACAGAATAATTGCGTTCCTGTTGCTCGGACACCTGATCGGAATCGTGATCGGCGTGCGCAAGCGCGGTGAGACTCGCGCCATCCGAACGGCAGCGTCGATGGCGCTCAGCATCGTGATTCTGCAGGTCCTTGTCGCCGCCGCGATGGTCGAGATGCATTTGCCTCCCGGGCTTCGCTCGCTTCACCAGGCAGTTGGAACCGCGCTCTGGATTTGCGTGGTGGCCCTCGCAGCTCTCGCGGCGGGAACGCATGGGATGACCGAGATCGAGCAGATCGTGTACGAGTCCCCCTCGAGGGGCGAGTTCGCAACGCCCGAAGGAGTAGCCACGTAAATGGACGTCACGGCTCGCGAGCAGACGCAGCCATCCTTGCTGCGCGACATGGTGATGCTGACCAAGCCACGCATCATCTCATTGCTTCTCGTCACAACAGTCGCTCCCATGTTCGTGGCGGGGAATCCTGGTTGGCTGCTCGTGCTGGTCGTACTGGTTGGCGGATATCTTATGGCAGGCGGCGCGAACGCGGTCAACATGTATCTCGACAGCGACATCGACACGCAAATGGCGCGTACGCGATTGCGTCCGATTCCGAGCGGACGAATGGGGCCGAAGTCCGTGCTGGCGTTCGGTGTCGCGCTGGCCACGGCCGCGACGTTTCTGCTGGCGCGGTTCACCAACGTCCTCACCGCGTTGCTCGCCCTCGGCGGATTTTATTTTTACGTCTTCGTCTACACGCGTTGGCTAAAGCGAACGACGCCGCAGAACATCGTGATCGGAGGCGCCGCGGGCGCATTCCCTCCGCTCGTTGGATGGGCGTCGATGACGGGCAGCATCGACCTGACCGCGGTCTATCTCTTTCTTATCATCTTCTACTGGACGCCGCCGCATTTCTGGGCACTCGCGCTTCTCAAGCAGAAAGACTACGGGCGCGCGGGAATCCCGATGGCACCACTCGTGTGGGGTGAGCGCGAGACGATGCGTCAGATGCTCTGGTACAACGTGATCCTCATCGCGCTTACGCTGCTCCCCTTCGCGTTTGGTGCGTTCGGCATCATCTACTTCGTGTCGGCGGCCGTCCTCGGCGGAATTCTGCTGGCGGGCGTCATCACCGTGAGCCGCAGCGCCGACTGGACGAAGCCTGCGTGGCGAGTCTACAAATTTTCGCTGCTTTACCTGGCCTTACTTTTTCTGGCGATGGTCATCGACCGCAAGGTGTTGGGAGCTTGACGGCCCCACCTCCGTTCGCCGTGTCCGCGCAGCGTCCAACGCCACGCGCCCAGCCGCCGGTCTCATCACCCCAACCTCTCGGGCGACTCCTTCCGCGAATCCGGCCGTACCTCTGGCGACTCGTGGTGGCCTTTGTGTGCCTCGTCGCCAGCGCCAGTATCGCGCTCGCCTTTCCGCAGATCGTTCGTCATCTGCTGGACGCCGCATTCATTTCAGCGAACGCCGATCTCCTCAACAAGATCGCGCTAGGGTTGCTGCTGCTGTTCGCGATCCAGGCGGTGCTCAACTTCGTCCAGGTCTATTTCCTCACGTCCACTTCGGAGCTGGTGATCGCACAGCTCCGCGAAGATCTGTTCGCGCATCTCGTCCGGCTATCGCCGGGATTCTTCACGGAGCGGAGAACGGGTGAGCTGACCAGCCGGCTTTCGGCTGACACCACGGTCCTCCAAACCGTACTCAGCTACAACCTCTCTGAGTTCGCGCGACAGACGCTGTTCCTCATCGGCGGAATCATACTGCTGGTGATCACAGATAGTCGTCTCACTGCGACGACGCTTGCGGTCGTGCCGCTCGTGGTCGGAGCGGCGGTAGTGTTCGGTCGTGCTCTCCGAAAAGCCAGCACCGGTGTGCAGGACCGAATCGCCGAAGCAACCGGCACGGCCGACGAAGCGTTCTCGCAGATCCGGACTGTCCAGAGTTACACGGCCGAGGCGGAGGAAGTGCGCAGATACGGCGCCCATTTGAGCGAGGTGATCGCCGCGGCGCTTCGGCGTGCGCGGATACGCGGGACTTTTTTCGGAATTCTGACTTTCTGCGGCTTCGGCGGTGTGGTCGCCGTGCTTTGGCAGGGCGGACGCCAGGTACTGTCGGGGAATCTCACCGCGGGCGCGCTGGTCTCTTTTCTTCTGTACGCGCTCTACGTTGCGGGAGCTGTCGGCTCGCTTGCGTCACTGTTCGGGGCTTACCAAGAAGCTGTCGGAGCTGCGCGACGCGTGTTCGACCTCCTCGAGACGGTATCGACCGTCAAGGATCCGGTAAGACCGCTCAAGCTTCCCCGCCCGCTTCGGGGCGAGATCGTCGTCGACAACGTCAGGTTCAACTACAATCCGGCACTGCCGGAAGTGCTTCAGGGAGTCTCGCTCAGAATCGGCGCGGGAGAAGTCGTCGCGCTGGTGGGGCCGAGCGGCGCCGGCAAGACGACCGTTGCATCGCTGCTGCCTCGATTCTGGGATGTCTCGTCGGGTCGAATTACGTTCGACGGCGTAGACATCCGGGACCTATCGCTGGCGGACCTGCGTGGCGCGATCGGGATTGTGCCCCAGGAACCGACGCTCTTCAGCGGCACCATCCGCGAAAACATCGCGTACGCCGCGCTGGGCGGCGGTGCGTCGGCTCCGACCGAGGAGTCCATCAGGGCGGCGGCGAAAGCAGCGCATGCCGTCGAGTTCATCGAGCGATTGCCCGATGGATTCGATACCAGAGTCGGCGAGCGAGGCGTCAAGCTCTCGGGCGGGCAGCGTCAGCGGATCGCGATCGCCAGAGTATTCCTCAAGGATCCCGCGCTCGTGATCCTCGACGAAGCGACCTCGAGTCTCGACACGGAGAGCGAGAGACTGGTGGAAGAGGCAATGGAGGATTTGCTGCGCGCGCGATCGACTCTCATCATCGCGCACCGCTTGAGCACGGTGCTGCGCGCGGACAGGCTGGTCGTGATCGATCGTGGTGTGATCGTCGAGGAGGGCCGACACCAGGACCTGCTTGCCTCGGAGGGTGTGTACTCCAGGCTGTATCGCGGGCAGTTCAGGCCGGGAGATGCTCTCGTCGGATAAGGGCTGACAGCCTTCTTATTCGGGGGGCGTTGGAGGCGGCGGTCCCCTGACCGGAGTGCTCGACGACGTGGGCGTGCTCGAGGCGGTCGGTAGAATCGGAACCCCGGGCGCGGTGACGGCGGCTGGACGGACACTCTCGGCTGGCACTATGGCGGGCGTCGGTACAGCCGGCGCTGCTTTCAGAATCCGGATTGCGACGCTTGCCTGCAGTCCCGCGGCAACTGTCACACTGTCGTCCACGAATCCGAGACTCGGATGCCACGCGCGAATGCGATATCGGCCTGGTGGAACGCCGTCGATGCTGAACGTCCCGTTCGCCGCAGTCTGCGCATAGTAGGGATGATCGAGCACGGCCATCCATCCGTGCGTCCACGGATGCTGTTCTGACACCACCTCGATTTCAGCCGGCACCGTGAATCGATCGACAGGAACTACCTCGCCATCGTCGTTGAACGGTGCCACGGCCACGACCTGCCCGGTGCCGACATTGATGAAGCGATTCGTTTGCAGCACTCTGTCGTCGTTCCCAACGTTGAGAGTGCCGTTCGTCGGCATCACCTGAACGAAGGGGTCGAGCGTGCAGCTGTCGTTGGTCAGATCGAAGCGACGCGACAGCGCAAAGGGTTTGCCGGCCCGAATGTCGGTCAGCCAGACGACCGCTCCGGCGACGCGCGTGCCGGCGAGCGAGACATTTTTCGCAATGATGGTATTTCCGCACACCTTCTGATCCGCCGACGGCCGAATGACTTCGGCGACTGGCGCCGTGCCCTCGAAGTCGACGGTTCCCGCTATCGTTCCCGCGTTCGCGACCGGCGCGATCTTATAGGGCTGGCTCGCGGGTTCGATGACTGCGGGCCGCGGAGCAACTCCATCTTCAGGAGAGCGCGGCCCGTTTCGGGAATGCGCGGAAGCGGTCTCGTCGTGCGAGCACGCCAGCGCGAGAACGGAGAGTATTGAAAAGCCGAAAAAACGGCGGAGCATTGATGTCGAGGCGGAGTGGATGTTCGCACGATGAAAAGGCAAGCGATGTGCCGTCGGAAGCTACGAAGGTTCGATTCCCGCAACCGTCGCTTACTTCCGCTTACTTCGCTTCGTACACGCGCTTTCCACCGATCCAGGTGGAAATTACTCGCGTCCCCAGGATTTCGGTGTCGGGCACTTGCATGATGTCGCGATCCAGGATGACAAAATCCGCGTACTTGCCGGGAGTGAGAGACCCGAGGCTCGCTTCCTGGAATCCGGCGTACGCGGCCCAAATGGTCATGGACTGAAGAGCTTCTTCGCGCGTCATCTTCTGCTCGGGATACCAACCTCCCGCCGGCTGGTTGGAAGGATTCTGTCTCGTGACAGCTGCGTGAAAGGTGAGCAGGGGGTTCACCTCTTCGACGGGAAAGTCAGTCCCGTTCGGAATCACCACTCCGGTATTGAGAAGCGATCTCCACGCATAGGCTCCGCGAATTCGCTGTGGTCCCACGCGTGCCTCGGCCCAGCCCATATCGCTGGTCTGATGCGTCGCCTGCATCGAGGGAATGACACCGAGCCTGGCGAAGCGCGGAATGTCTTCCGGGCTCAGGATCTGCGCGTGCTCGATCCGAAAGCGGTGGTCCGCTTTCGGGGTTTTTCTGAGAGCGGAATCGAACGCGTCGAGCACGATCCGGTTTCCGCGATCGCCGATAGCGTGAACGTTGATCTGAAAGCCGGTGCGGATCCCAGTCTCCGCCCAGGCTTCGATGTGCTGGGGCGTGGAGACGAGTAGTCCGGAATTGGAGGCATCGTCGCTGTACGGCGCGAGCAGCGCGGCGCCGCGCGAGCCGAGGGCGCCGTCCGCGTATAGCTTGATCGCCCGGATCCAGAGATGTCCGTCGTAGAGCGCGCTTTGGGGGCCGCGCTGGATGTACGGATTTCTCAATACACCTACCGAGCCGGGCTCGCCGGGATCGCTGAGCATGACATAGTTGCGAAGGTTGTAGCTGCCCGCCTTCGCGAGCTCCTCGTAGATCCCGATCGTCTCGGCGCTCGCACCCGGATCGTGGATGCCGGTGAGCCCCCATCGGTTCGCTTCGGCGACAGCGGCAAGGATAGCCTTTCGGGTATCGGCGCGGGTCGGGGCTGGAATTACGCGATAAACAAGGCTATTCGCGTTGTCGACGAAAACTCCGGAAGGTGCGCCCGATGAGAGCCTCACGATCCGTCCGCCCGTGGGGTCGGCGGTCGCGGCGGTTACGTGCGCGGCCTCCATTGCTTTCGCGTTGGCCAGTATCGCATGACCGTCGATGCGTGTGAGTACGACGGGATTGTTGGGGAATGCGCGAGACAGCGCGTCGTGAGTCGGGAATTGTTTGCTGGGCCAAAGGTTCTGGTCCCATCCCCTTCCCTGAATCCACGCGCCCGGCCCTACATCTTTCGCCCACGCTTTGACGCGGCCGACCACTTCCTCGTACGATTTCGATCCCGCCAGGTTTACTCGCTGTAACATTTCGCCGAGCCCGAGCAAGTGAGCGTGGGCGTCGGTAATTCCAGGAACTACGGTGGCCCCGTGAAGGTCGATTATCAGCGTCGACGGGCCGGCCAGAACTCTCGCCTCCGCATCAGATCCGACGAAGAGGACGCGACCGCCGCGCACTGCCAGGGCGGATGCGCGCGGACGCGCGTTGTCGACTGTGTAGATTTTTCCGTTGGTGAGAACGAGATCGGCGGATCCCTGCGCTTCGAGCACTGCTGGTGCGAGCGCGGCAATCGCAAAGTAGGTTGAGAGATGTCTCATGGCGCCGGAGTTTGCGGGGTCGACCGCTTGGACACAAGGAGCTTCGCGCGTTTGAGGGCGTTTGCAATCGCTCTCCTGCTCGCCGGCTGCGCCCACCTTCCCTCGCAGCCGCGCGTGCCGCCCGCGTACTGGGGTTTCACCGGACCGTGGGATCCACAGAGTGATGCCGCGATCGATGCCCACGGATCGAAACTCGACCGTGTGATCACGGGTTGGATCGGGTTCGACACCACGAGCTTTCGACCGGTTCGCCTTTATCCGGACACAGTTGGGAAGTTGCCCGCGATCGCGCCGCGCGCGATGGCGCTCATCACCACTTATTTCGGCAGCCGTTTTCATCCCGAGATAATCCGCGGCCTCGGAGACAACGCGCAGTTCTCGGCAATGACCGCCGGAGGGCTCGCGTCCCTTGTCGACTCGGGCGGATATCACGGAGTCGTGATCGACTTCGAGGGAATGACTCCTCGTGATCTCGACCAGCTGGTGGCCGTCACGAAGGCCATCGCCGATTCGGTGCGCGCGCACGGTGTCACGACCGTGGTCATCGCCGTTCCGGCGGGCGACACGGCAGCCTATCCCGCGGCGCTCCTGCTCCAGTCCGCGGATCTCATCATGCCGGTGCTCTACGATCAGCACTGGGCGACTTCTCCGCCTGGACCGATTGCGGCGGTGGACTGGGTCACGCGGAATCTCGGAACGCGAGTCGCCGAGGTCGGGGCGGCAAGGATCGTCGCTGCGTTTCCGCTTTATGGGTATCGCTGGCGCCGGAGTGCGCCCGCCGAAGTCATCAGCTTCGACGATGCGCGTCGTCTGACGACGACAACCAACACGCCACTCGTCCGCGACCACGCCTCGGCGACACTTCACGCGGTGTCGCCGGAGGGCTGGGAGATCTGGGTCAGCGATCGGGTGCTGGTCGAGACGCTCGTGCGCGAGGCGAGAGAGTTGGGAGTGACCAGCTTTGCCCTGTGGCGGTTGGGACTCGAGGACCCAGCCGTCTGGAATTTCATCGGCAGCTAGGCGATCAGCAGCTCTTTTTGATAGTCGGAGGGCGTGATAAGGACCCCATCCGCGCCGATGAAGCCGTTCACCTCGCTTCGCATTCCGACATCGCCCTCGAGATAGATCCCCGGCTCGATCGAGAAGCCGACGCCTGGAATGAGGGAGCGTTCCTCGCGGGTCTCGAGGTTGTCGATGTGCGGACCGGAGCCGTGCAAGTCGCGCGGGTCAATGGAGTGCCCGGTGCGGTGAATGAAGAAATCACCGTATCCGCGCTTGGTGATCGTCTCGCGGGCGGCGTCGTCGACCTCACCGCCGCGCACCGGCTTGCTCGCGCCGATTCTTTGCTGAAGCAAGGCAATTGCGGCATCGCGGGCGTCGCGAACGGCCAGCCAGATCTTCTGGTCGCGATCGCTCGGCGGGCCAAGCGAGCCCATCCACGTTTGATCGGCGAAGACGCCGGATTTCTCGCGCGCCCAGAGATCCACGAGAAGGATGGCGCCACGGTTAATCGTCGCTGATTTCTCGGCGGTCGGCTCGTAGTGGGGATTCGCGGCGTTCGGACCGATTGCGACGATCGGCCCATGATCTGTCTCCAATCCCCCCGCCTCGAATTTTTCCCTGATCCAACTTGCGAGTGCGTATTCGGTGAGCGGCGACGCGCTGTCGGCACGACTTCCGGCCAGCCGAATTGCCTGCTGTCCGATAATCGAGACCGCCCGGGCAGCACGCTCGTGCGACGCGCGCTGATCCGCGCTCCACACCGCGTAAAAGCTGGAGACGAGCTCGGACGATGAGACGACGGTCGCGCCGGCCTCTCTGACCATCTCGAGAACTCCAGCTGGAATCCGATCCAGATATGGAACGGCGTCGCCGGGCGAGTACTCCATCGCTACGCGTTTTCCCTTGACCACCCCTGCCAACAGCGATTCGAGCAGACGCCAGCTGCTGTACTTCTCCTTGCGCCACTTCGCCGGCCACCCGGCCCATGGGCCTTGCTCGATCGCGTGGGTGATTGCGACGGGTTCGCCGCGGCGCGGTATGTAGACGAAGAATCGCCGCGTAGTCATACCCGGCAGCTCGAGCATGCCCACGGCGATAGGATTCAGGCCGTGGAAATCGTAAAGAAGCCACCCGTCGAGGCCAGCGCGCTCGAGAGCCGCCTGGAGCGCCGGAAGGGATTCGGGCGTGAGCGACACTAAGGTCTGTTGAGTGCGCTCTACTGCTGCGTGCTCTTTACGGCGCGCCATTCCGCCCGCCACTCGCAGGTATCTTCGCCCCGCTCTCGGCAGTGAACGTGATCGATCATCCCACCGCCGTTAACGAGCAGCCTCAGCATCTCGCGCAGGGCGGATTCGTAGTAGAGACAACCGATTCCCTTTGGCGCCGTGCCGAATGTCACTGTTTCCTTGATGCCTACGACGATCGAAGACCCCACGCGCCGCACTGAAGTGCCGAGATACTTGTTCCCCGCCTTCTTCACCTGACGGAACGCCAAAGGGCGCGCCAGGAAACCGGGGAGCAGGTGAATGATCTGCCGCCTTGTGGCGGAGATCATCATGTACATGCGATTTGCCACGATGGTGCCGGCCCGCGTGAAAATCTCCTCGGCGTCCGGTCTGCGTCCGATCAGGCGGGCGATTCCGACTGCTTCGTCGATCGCGATCTGCTGATTCCGCTTCAACGCCTCTTTATAGCGGCGGATCTGCGCGATCACCGTCTCGCTCAATCCCAGTCGCTTGTTGCGATGCTCCTGCACATATTCGACCTCGACATCGTCACCTTCAGGGATGTCGACGGTGCGCACTGCTTCGAGGAGACTTAGGGGTACTATGGGATTAACAGTGCCGGGCATTTAGTTGTTAGGCGGAGAGCGCAAGCTAACCGTCGCTCGAACCCCCTTCAAGCAGGAGACTGTGAGTCGCTGCTTCGTGGAAATCGAGTACGGAGTCGTTACAGCTGACTGAAACGCTCACACGCGCGATGATTGGCCTCGCGCTTTCGGCAGTTGCTGCACTGGCGGCGCATCGTATCAGAATGCTTTCGACGAGTGGCGCGATAGCAGCCACCGTGGTCGGGACGATCTCGATTGCAGCCGGATGGAGCTGGGGCGCTCTCCTCCTTTCGATGTTCATTTCGGCCAGCTTGCTCTCAAAATTGGGCGAGCGGAGAAAAGCCGAGCGTGTAGGGCAGATCGTGGAGAAGGGCGCCGAGCGAGACTGGGGTCAGGTGTTGGCCAACGGCGGTGTGTACGTCGGCGCTGCGTTTGGATCTCTGATGGCCACGTCACCCAGGTGGTTTGCGATCGGCGCCGGCGCTCTTGCCGCGTCCGCCGCGGACACGTGGGCGACCGAAATCGGAACTCTCGTGGCGGGCCGTCCAATATCCATAATCTCGGGTAGAAGAGTTGAACCGGGAACTTCAGGGGGCATTTCCCTGGCTGGGACAACAGCGGGAGTTGTTGGCGCGCTGTTCATTGGCGGAGCGACGGTGCTCGCCAACTGGCCTGTTCCGTTCGTAGCGGTGGCGATCGGTGGCGTCGCCGGGGCGCTGGCAGACTCTCTGCTCGGTGCAACAGTGCAGGAGCGGCGTTGGTGTGAGGTATGCAAAACTTTCACGGAGCGCCCGATCCACAATTGCGGGACGCCAACCAGCCACGCCAGCGGTTTGGTGGGATTCGACAACGACGCGGTCAACGCGGTCTGCTCCGCGGTGGGCGCCCTGGTAGCTTTACTTCTCTCTTGAACGGCGCGGACGGCTCGCGCGGGGACTGATGAACTCGACAGGATTGGGTACGGAAAACGGAGCGCGGGTGCTGCTGGTGAGCACCAACCGCGAGCGGCAGCCGTATCCTGTCGTGCCCAACGGCCTCGCGTGCGTCGCTTCCGCGCTCGACGCCGCCGGACATCAAGTGCGGTTCCTCGATCTCTGCTTCGCAAAGGATGCCGTCGCGAGCGCGCGAAGCGCCGCCCACTCATTCCGGCCCGACATCGTCGGGGTGTCTGTTCGCAACATCGACAACAGCGACTCGATCGCGCTCAGGCACTACACGCCGGAGGCGCGCGACATCCTGCGTGCGCTCCGTGAAGCAGCACCCGCAGCGAAGGTCATCGCGGGCGGAGCTGCCTTCGGTGTGGCGCCCGAGGCGCTGTTTCGAGATCTGGAGGTCGACTATGCGGTGGCTGGCGATGGCGAGCGGGCGAGCGTGGCGCTGGTCGACGCCCTCTCTTCGGGCGCTCCGATCGGGAATCTCCCCGGCCTGGTCCGCGACAGAAATGGCACAGTCGTATTCACTCCACCGGGTGAAGACGCCGATCTGGATTCCCTTCCGCAACCCGCGCTGCATCGCTGGATAGATCTCGCGCGCTACCAGCGCCACGGCGCGACGATTCCGATCCAGACGAAACGCGGCTGCGTCTACAAATGCGTGTACTGCACGTACCGCAATGTCGAAGGTTGGGGATATCGCACTCGTCTCCCGGAGCTCGTCGCGGACGAAATCGCGGAGCTGAAAATCAAAGCCGGGGTTCGCCACTTCGACTTCGTGGATTCCACCTTCAATTCGCCGCCCGGGCACGCGTTGCAGGTCTGCGAGGCGATCACCCGCCGGAAGCTCGACGTTCAGCTCGACACCACCAATTTTACGCCCGCCGCCGCGTCATCCGAGCTGCTCCGTGCGATGAAGATCGCCGGCTTCCGCTCGCTCGGCATAACAGCCGAGAGCGCCAGCGATCCCGTCCTCGAAAAGCTCGAGAAGGGCTTCAACGCGGCCAAGGTGCGCGAGGTCGCCGAGCGGGTCGAGAAGCATGGGATCAAAACGCTCTGGATATTTCTCATCGGCGGACCGGGCGAAACTCGCAAGACGCTGGAAGAGACTCTCGCCTTCGCCAAATGGCGGCTCGAGAGGGGAGATGCCGTTTATCTCACCGTGGGTGTCCGGATTTACCCCGGTACCACACTTCACCGAATCGCGATCACCGAGGGCGTAGTGGCGGCCGACAGCACGCTGCTGGACCCCGCGTTTTATTTCTCCAGCGATCTCGATTTCGACACGACCGTCACACGACTCAAGCGATTCGCGGCGGACCATCCACGCTTCATGTTTTCGGCAGACTCAAGATCAGTCGTGCTCCCCTACCTCACTCGGGCCGCTGCCGTGCTCCGTCTGCCGCGGCCGCACTGGCAATACATGGGATTGTTCCAGCGCGTGGCCCGCGCGATCGGATAGTGGCCGAGCGACTCGACGCGGAAGTTATTGTGGTCGGCGGCGGACCTTCCGGCGCGTCGACCGCGTGGTCACTCGCACGGAACGGCGTGGACGTGCTGGTCCTCGACCGGGCGAAGTTCCCGCGCGACAAAATCTGCGCCGAATATCTCAGTCCGCAGGCCTCGAGAATCCTTTCCGACATGGGCGTGCTGGAGGAAGTCGAGCGATCGAATCCTGGCCACCTCGCCGGAATGAGCATCCGCGCGCCAAATGGGTTCGTCGCAAATGGGGAGTTTGCATCCAACCACGGGTTTCACGGCTTTCGTGACAAGGGGCTCGCCATTCGGAGAACTATCCTCGACGACATCGTGCTTCGCGGCGCCCGCACGGCGGGAGCGCGCGTCGAGGAATCCGTGCGGGTAACGGACGTCACGAGAGACGGCGCCGACCGCGTGACCGGAGTGGTTGCAATGGCGAGCGATGGAGCGCCGCGAACGTTGCGGGCGCGCTACGTTGTCGGCGCGGACGGGCTGCGATCGGTCGTTGGACGGAGGCTTGGCCTGGTGAGAACGAGTCGCATCTGGCCCCGCCGCATTGCGCTCGTCGCGCATTACAGGAACGTGCAGGGCGTTACCGACATGGGCGAGATGCACGTCGATTACGATGGATACTTCGGGATCGTCGACGTCGGCGCAGGCACAATGAACGTCGCCGTCGTCGTACCGATGTCGCGGGCGCGTGAGATCGGCGACGACAAGACCGGATTCTTCGAAAAATGGATCGCGTCGCGACCGCACCTCGCCGAGCGCTTCGAAGGCGCCGAGCGGATGACACCGGTTCGCGCGACAGGTCCGTTCGCGACGGCATCGAGCCGTGCCTGGTCACCCGGAGCCGCATTGGTGGGTGATGCCGCGGACTTCTTCGATCCTTTCACGGGCGAGGGGATGTACGCCGCGTTGAGGGGTGGAGAGCTGCTCGCGCCATATCTGATCGAAGCTCTGGCGGGAAATACCGCGAAGGAAGCCGGGATCCTATCCGGCTACGACGGCGCGCGGAAGCGGGAGTTCGGCGGCAAGTGGAAAATCGAGCGAATCGTCGGCATGGCTATCGCCTATCCATATTTCATGAACAACGCCGCCAAGGTGCTTTCGCGACGCAAGGACATGGCGGATCTGCTCGTTGGCGTGGCGGGTGATTTCATTCCTCCGAGCACCGTTCTGCATCCACGCTTTCTTTTCAACCTCTTCATCTCTCCGGCATTCCGAAATTGAGCGTCAGCCCAGACGAGTTTCGCGCGGTACTTGGCAGATTTCCTTCAGGCGTAACGGTGGTGACAACGAAGGGCGCGGACGGTTCCGACCAGGGAATGACGGTGAGCGCATTCTGTTCGGTGAGTCTCGAGCCGCCGCTGATCCTCATCTGCATCGAGAAGTCCGCCTCGGTATACCCAGCTATTACCTCTGCCGAAGGATTTGCAATCAACATTCTCTCGGCCAAGCAGGAGCAGATCGCGCGCCGGTTTGCGATCATCGACATCGACCGATTCGAGGGCGTGGGCTTCACGAGATCCTCGAACGGATACGCGGTTCTCGACGACGTTCTCGGAGTGCTCGAGTGCCGCCGGTTCCAGATCCACGACGGCGGCGATCACACGATTATCCTCGCCGAGGTGGAAGCGACGCGCGTGGAGAGGGGAACGCCGCTCCTCTACTACCGTGGTGGTTACGCACAGCTGGAGCGTTGAAACCGTGCGGCACTTCCTGACCCCGCCCCGGATAAGGGGCTTCGAGATTCTGGATTCGCCGGACATCGATCCGAAAATAGTCAAACGCTCACTCGCCGATGTGGCGCGCGCCAACGCGTGGTTCGGCGGAATCAGCTCCGCCCTCGACGAATTGAAGGACGCGCTGAAGCAGGTGCCGCGCGACGCCACACTGCTCGATGTGGGCACCGGACTCGGCGACATTCCATGCCGAGCGAGAGAGGAAGCGCGCCGCAACGGCGTAGAGCTGACGACAATCGGACTCGATGCCGCCGCCGAGCTCGCGGAGGCCAGCAAGTGCTCGGTGGACTTCGCAGTTTGTGCCGACGCGCGCCACCTGCCGTTCGCCGACAACAGCGTATACATGGTGATGTGCTCGCAGGTACTGCATCACTTCGCAGGAACCGAAGCGGCGGCGCTGCTGCGCGAGATGGATCGAGTCGCTCGAGTACGCGTCATCGTCAGCGACATCAGACGAAGCTGGATCGCGGCCGCGGGTCTGTGGCTGGCATCGTTTCCCCTTCGATTTCATGCCGTTAGCCGCCACGACGGTGTCGTCTCCGTGATGCGGGGTTTCACGCCGACGGAGCTAGCCGATACAGTGCAGGAGGCGATTGCGCGAAGGCCCGTGGCTCATCGCCGCCGCGCATTTCGGGTAACCACAAGCTGGGCGCCGGTGCATCGATGACCAAGGATCTCGCGCGTCCCTTCGATCTGGGACCGATGCCGCTCGGCAGCGAGATGGAAGAGGTCGATTCACAATACGTTCACGCACCGGTAACGCTGATGTTCGAGCTGGCTTCGAAAGTCGAAAAGTGGCCCACCTACCTCCCGCACTACCGGTACGTGCGGTTTCGCGAGAAACGATCTGATGGCGGCGGGTTGGTGGAGATGTCAGCTAACAGGCCGTTCAGCGTCGGGTTGGGGGGCGGCCCGTTTCCCCGCGGGCCGCTACCTCTCAACTGGCCGACCTGGTGGCTCTCGGAGATGTCCGTCGATGCCATCAAGCCTTCGATCCGATTCAGGCACGTAGGGGGTATTACGAAGGGAATGGAGGTCGAATGGACCTTCATCCCAGCGCCGAACGGAACGCACGTACGGATTGTGCATTTGTGGGATGGGCCGGACTGGCCGGTAATCGGGCCCTTCGCGGCAACGTACGTAATTGGGCCGGTGTTCGTGCACGGAATTGCGTCTCGCACTCTCGCGGGACTTGGCGCCGTCGCAGAAAAAAAGGCTCGCACTCAGCAGTAACCGAGGATTAAGTGAAAAGACGCAGAGTTGTGATAACAGGGATCGGACCAATTACCCCGATCGGAACCACGATCGACCCTTTCTGGTCCGGGCTCGAGAGGCAACGTTCGGCGGTGCGCTCGCTGACGCGATTCGATCCTTCCGAGTTCCGCAGCCACAATGCGGCGGAAGTCGACGACTTCGTTCCAACCGACCACCTCGACAACAAGCGCGCGAAGCGACTCGACCGGTTCGCGCAGTTCTCCGTCGTCGGTGCGCAAATGGCGCTGGCCGACGCGAACCTCGATCTGGGCAAGGAGGATCGTGAGCGCATCGGGGCCAACATGGGCACCGCCCTCGGCGGGATCAGCTATGCCGAAGGCCAGCTTGCCGTCTACCTCACCCAGGGATTGCGGGCAGTGGATGCGACCCTCGCGCTCGCTGTCTTCGGTGGCGCGGCGAGCTGCAACATCGCAATCGAGCTAGGTGTCATGGGCCCGAACTCGACCAACGCGATGAGCTGCGCCTCGGGAACAATCGCGATCGGAGATGCGTTCAGGCAGATTCGCGATGGCTATGCCGATGTGATGATTGCCGGCGGAGCCGAGGCCCCGCTGGCACCGCTCTGTTTCGGAGCCTTCGCGCTCATTCGCGCTATGTCGACCCGCAACGA
>Ga0193728_1000355_pt1 | contig 21996 bp, 16 predicted proteins | sample U1c1metaG_FD_143037 | JGI IMG/M metagenome (GOLD analysis project Ga0193728, IMG submission 143037) | Soil microbial communities from a riparian zone of the East river system, Colorado, United States - U1c1 | ecosystem: Environmental > Terrestrial > Soil > Riparian zone | place: USA: East River...
CGTTAAGTTGTAGAAAAGGTGTCTTTCCCGCGTGTCATTTTGACGGTGTATGTACCGGGTAAAACGCGGGGACCTTGACTGGCTTCGAACGCGGCACTCGCTGCGGGTGGAACACGCGGCGCCTTTAATCTCATCGGCCAATCGACCCTGCTGATGCCTCGGCGGTTGTTCGGCGGCAGTGTATCCACCAATTTGCCCTGCGCGTCGACGATTTCGATCTTCATTCTGCCGAAAATGTGGCGCTTCTTTTGATAGTAGGTGATGACCGCCGCGTCGGGGGGATTCGGTCCGGAGTACATTGCGCTTCCTTCAGCCCACCCGCCGTTGGCGTTCAACCGCTGTTGGGGTGGCTTGCCGGGGAGAAACCCGGCATCCTTGGCCATGACTTCCGGAGTTAATTTGCGCAGTGGAGAGATGTCATCAATGATCCAAATGCCGCGGCCGTGCGTGGCGATTACGAGATCCGACTCGCGGGTATGCACAACAATGTCGCAAACCGGGACTTGCGGAAAATCGCGCCCACGATACTGCGCCCACTGCTTGCCGCTATCCAACGATATCCAGAGACCGAATTCGGTGCCGAGAAAAAGCATGTTGGGCGAAACCGTATCCTCTTTAATAACGTGGGCAAAGCCGCGCACACCGTTATCGGCGCTGACAATCGGTGTCCAGGTTTTGCCGTAATCCGTGGTTTTGTAGACGTGCGGGGTCATGTCGCCGAAAGTGTGCCGGTCAAATGCGGCATAGGCGGTGCCGGGATCGTACAAGCTGGCCTCCACCCAGGAAACCCATGAGGCTTTAGGCAAGTCGGGGACGTTAGCCACTACGTTTGTCCAGGACTTGCCGGCATCGCGCGTGATCTGCAAGTTCCCGTCGTCGGTGCCAACCCAAATCGTCTGCGCTTCTCGCGGAGATTCGCTGATGGAATAAATGGTGGTGTGCATCTCAGCATAAGAATTGTCAACAGTTACGCCCCCGGACTGTTCCTGCTTCTGTTTTTCAGGATCGTTAGTCGTCAAATCCGGCGAAATGCGATCCCAGGTTTGGCCGTGATCGCGAGAGCGGAATAAAAATTGCGCGCCAATGTAAATGGTGCCTTTCTCGTTGGGGCTCAAATGAATCGGCGTGTTCCAATTGAACCGTAACTTCCCTTCTCCATAATTCGGTTCGGGCTTAATGAAGCGCGCTTCCAGCGTGCTGTGGTTCACACGCCCAACGAATCCGCCCTGCGATTCGGCGTATACATAATTGGGATCCGAAGGATCGGCAAAAGCCCAGAAACCATCCCCACCCAAAAGATTTTCCCAGCGGCTATTGGTAATTCCTCCCGGGTATTGTGAGTCACCGGTCCAGACGCTGTTGTCCTGCAGGCCGCCGTAAACATGGTAGGGGTCGGCCTGATCGACGCTGACGTGATAAAACTGGGAAATCGGCAGATTGTAGCCTTTCCACCACGTGTTTCCGCCGTCGTAGGAATACCAGATGCCGCCATCGTCCCCGGCGATCAAATGATCGGTATTATCGGGATCGCTCCACACGTCGTGGAAGTCGCCGTGAGCGCTCTGGGAAATGGTGCTGAAACTTTTGCCGCCATCTTCACTCATGATCAGTACAAGGTCGGGCTTGTAAATTTTATTTTCATTCTTGGGATCGACAATCAGGTTGCCGAAATAGAAAGGCCGCCACACCATCCAGTTGCTGCGGTCGCGCTCCTGCCAGGTCCTTCCTCCGTCGTCGGAGCGAAATAACGCGCTGCGATTAGATTCGATGAGCGCGTACACAACCTCCGGCTTGGAGGGAGCGACCGTTACTGCAACGCGTCCCCAGGGCTTCGCGGGCAAACCTTGCGAACTCCTTTCATCTAGATCCTTCCAGGTGGCGCCTCCATCGGAAGAAACGAATAATCCGCTGCCGCTGGGTGCGGTCGAATTTTCACCTCCCGAACGAAACGTCCATCCCTTACGCCGGAAATCCCACATACCTGCGTAAATGATCTTCGGATTCGCCGGGTCCATGGAAATCATTGAACAGCCTGTGGAAAGATTCGAGCCCTTCAAAATTTTGTTCCAAGTCGTACCGCCATCCATGGTCTTGTAAAGGCCACGGTCTTCGCTGTCACTCCACAATTTTCCGGGGACGCAGACGTAGACGATGTTCCCGTCATTGGGGTCGATCAAAATCTTCGCGATGCGCTCGGATTCCTTCAAACCCATGTTGGTCCAGTTTTCGCCGCCGTCCGTGGACTTATAAATTCCGTCCCCGATGGAAACACTATTGCGAGTCCAGGACTCGCCGCTGCCGGCCCAGACGGTCTTAGGTGCTTTCGGATCGATGGCAATGGCACCGATGGATTGTGCGGTTTGCTTATCAAACATGGGCTTGAAAGTGGTGCCACCGTTTACGGACTTCCACACTCCACCGCTGGCCGCTCCCACGTACACCGTGATCCGGCCGTTCTCTTTGACGGCGGTAAGCGCGGCGATGCGTCCACTCATCGTTGCGGACCCGATGTTCCGCGCGCCGAGGCCAGAGATCGAGTCGGAATCGTATTTCACATCCTGTGCGCGTAGAAGCGGCGCGGAAAACGCGCCGCTCACAATAGATACAGCCAGGACCAAACCGCGAGTCACATTCAACATTTCGATGGCGTCCTTAAGAGTAATTTTGCAAAAGTGCGTCGACACAAGAATTCCTAAAGCGAGAACTTCTTCGGATCACTTCGGGTTTGGTTTAGGTTCCGCTTTAATGACCGGCATGGAGAACAGCGAGTCGTCCAGAGGGACATTAAGTTCGACTTTGTCCACCGTAAATTTTGCGCGCTCCTGACTTCCTTTTTGCCCGCTTTCGAAGGCAAAAGGAAAATACAACCCGTTCACCTGTTCATAGTCTCCGTAGAAGTTTTCGGTAAAGACCACCGCCCCGCGAATATTACTTTGATTCTCCATTTTGATTTCGAGGAAGGAGTCGGCGTCGAGAAAGTAATAACGCAAGTCGCCGTTTTTCAGCGTGAGTTTCACTTTATAACAGTCCGTGCCTTCCACCGAGTCGTGTCCCACCAATTCCGCTTGGTGACCTTTCTCTTGGTAGTTCACCATCGGGCCATCGATGTCGGCGTCGATCTGCAAACTTTTAACATCGTCCTGCGACATCAGTTCGGGATCCTTACGACCGCCAAAAGGTGAAATCTGCCAGCCAGTCTTTCCGTCATAAGCCTGAATTTGCGCCAGTCCTTGAACTACAAATTCCTCGCGCACCTTATCGGGACGCTTGTTTTCTTGAAGAAATCCGGCGCGAAAGGAGCCCTGATTGAATTTCCCGCTGATGCGGATGCTCTGAACGGCTTTCAGCTTCTCCATGCCACCGTGCGCCTGAATGTTCTTGGCGATTATTTCATCCACGGTCTGCGCGAGGACCGATAATGGCGACAGCAACACGAAAACCGACAACAGGATTACGGGACAGAGTAGTCGCCGCAACGCCATTACTTGACCTTCAATTTTCATGAATTTCTCCGAAGATGACTGCGCTAGACCTTATAACAAACACAGAGCTACACAAAGGATGAATTCTTTTCCAGTAAGACGAAAATGAGGGTCCTTCGTGAGCATCTTCCCCGGGTCTTCATTCAACGCTGCGCAGCGATAAAAGGTTTCGACGGCACTAAAATTCAACATGCAAGCGCAGGGTGGGAACAATCACCGGCCCGCGGTCACGGTTGTAGCCGGGATTGTTGATGTGTTGCACGCCAGCGGCTGGGTAAAACCCTCGCCAAAGATGCAGCGTGTAATAGGCTTCCTCAATGGTTTCTCGCCCATAATTGAGATGGCCATCGCCCAACAGAAACCCGTAGCCGCCCAGCGCCAAATATTCCTGGTGATCTCGCGAAATGCCGTTCGAAACAAAAACGACACCGGCGCGATCGAATTTCCGGTGCCAGCGTTGGCCTGATGCTCCCGCACCCAGCTCCACGGTACTATCCACCTCAGTGTAGGCATAGGACTCATGGCGGCCCTCGTTCCAGCCCCAGCGGCCGAAAATGCCGAACCAATCGTTGAGTGGCTGTTCAAAGTTTGCACCGAAACCGTACTTTACGGAGGTGCGCAAGGGATGGGCGGTAATTACCGGAATGGCGGTCAGACCGGCAAGGTAATTGTCGGTAGCTTCGCGATAGCTTCCCATATTGGCGTGATTCACGTACGCAAGTAATCGCAGGATACCCTCGTGCTGCGGCAAGAGCGCTCCGCGCAGCTCGACTTCAATATTTTCGGCGCGTGCGCGAGAAAGGTCGGCATCCAAATGAATCCCGTTCGCGACTTTAGGCATGAGAGCTTCGGCAAATCGCACTGAAGCATGCCGGTCGTGATATTCGAGCATGCCGGCGAATGTGTAACCACGCGTATCCGCGGCGTAATCGTAAGCGCCGTTGTTGTCCACGGTCCAATTCATGAACTGAAAATTACTGTCGGAGCCGTAATTGTTCAGGTCGAAGAAATCTGCGATTCCGAATTTACCGAACCGCAATTCCAGGCGCCTTTCCGGTAGTTTGCTGAACAAGGAATACGCGGAACGTGCTGAACTGGTTTCATCGTGACTCAAGGGAATAATTTGATGCCACATCAGGCGCGCAATGTAAGGCGCTTTGCTGAGCGCTGGATTTCTCACAACATCGAGGTTGGTGAAGCCCGCCAGCCCAAAGGCCTCTCCGATCCCATGGCCCCCGGTCTCCTGCACATCGCAGAGCAGCTCCGCGGTACCAGTCAGACGAAGGCCGGTATACAAGGTGAGGACTCGGGAAGTCGCGTCCTGTTCCTGTGGCGAAAGACTGTTCCTGCCTTGGTACGGCGACCGGAAAGCCGGATGCCATTGCGAGATGATATTGGCCTGGCCTGAAATCCAAACGCGGTCTGTTTCCAAATGGGGAAACATCGCAGGGACGGGGTCTGTGGCTGGCGCTGTTCCGGGGTCCGGCGGTGCGGATGTTTGCTCAGACTGTGGATCCTGTGCGCGTGAGATCGCCGGCAATGAAAGTGTTCCCACCGCGATTATCGAGCCGAAACAAAACCTGATTACCGCTCCGGAGGCGACTCTCCGTATCATCGAATCGTTTCGTCCTTTTAAAACTGGATGGTAAGAGATGCAAGTTAACCGTTTAACCAGCATTTCGATGAACATCTGATGAACGTGACGGCCGCTTAATTTCGTCTGTCTACTACCGGGCCGCTATCGGTGATGATATAAACGCACCACGTTTTTTTGCACTTTGGTATCTTAACTTGACTCGCACGGTGTTCCTGGAAGGAATTCACGTGTTCTCACGAAATTTTACAATGATCAAATTGTCTGCGTTGGCGTGGGTTGTTTTCCTAACCAGCGCCTGCACCGTTCGTGCGCAGGATGGGCCGCAGGAGGGCGGCCATGAACTTCAAATCTGGACCGGCGGAGGACATGGAACAAGTGGGAGTCAGTCTGGCGACGGCGTGTTTAATATTGGCGCGCGTTATGGCTGGATTTTGACGGATGCCCATGGGCCGAGCTTTCTGCGCGGCCGCTTCGAATATGCCGTGGACGTCGTTCCACTTTTTATCGTGCTGCAGAGTACCAATACGGCATACGGATTTGACGTCAATCCATTTGCGCTCAAATGGAATTTTGTTTCGCACGGAAGCGTCGTGCCTTACGTAGATATCGGGGGCGGAACACTTTTTACCAATGTGAAAGTGCCGGAGGATACATCACATGTCAATTTCACTCCCACCGGCGCACTCGGCATTCACTTTTTGCGCAGCAAATATAATTGGAGCGCAGAGGTGCGCTACATGCATATTTCCAACGCCGGAATTTCTCGGCCGAATCCCGGCATCAATACCATTCAGGTGCGGCTCGGGTTTGGAAGATTCACCCAACCAAAGTGATAGGTGATCGCTCCCGTTCGGCCAGGGAAAATTCTTTCGGCGGCACGCACATTGGAGCATAATGTTTTCTGCTACATTCTTCAGGAGCCAGCCGAAATGTCAAAAACATCTCAGGGTACTGCATCGATGATTTTTGTATTTGTTGCAATAGCGGTTATTTTGGTCGCCGCCGTTGGATACCGCGCCGTTCACGCGGGCGACAAAGCTCCCGCGGTGGGATCAACTGCGCCGGACTTCACTTTAAAGTCGCAAGAAAACAACCCTGTAAGCCTTCACGATTTCAAGGGCAAATGGGTAGTACTCTATTTTTATCCCAAGGATTTCACCAGCGGCTGCACCGTGGAAGCCCACAATTTCCAGCGCGATCAGGCGCAGTACGAAGCCAAGAATGCTGCGATCGTTGGCGTCAGCATGCAGGACCCGGATTCGCACCAGAAGTTTTGCACCAAGGAAGGACTTACCTTCAAGCTGCTGGCTGACACCGATAGCCAAGTTTCGAGCACCTACGATTCAGTGATGAATATGGGTGTGACTAAGCTTTCCGCGCGTCACACTTTTCTCATTGATCCCAACGGGGTAGTACAAAAAGTATGGCTGGATGTGAAACCGGAAAAGCACAGTGCAGAGGTGCTCGTCGCACTCGACGATTTGCAGAAAAACGGCACCGGGAAATAATCAGCCCACACGGGTCGGCGATTCGATCGCAGCTCAACGGTGACGAAGCACGGGGATCGTGCGATACCACCCGCGCCTATGGTTCGTCGTCTCCATCTCCTTCATGGGTGGCTTGCGCCGACGCTGGCTTATCTGGATCGATTGGCTGCTTCCCGGTCTTCAATAACTCAGAGTTCAGTTGAGCAATATCGTGGTCACGAATCGCCGCCCATTGGGTCTGCAAATTTTTCAACGCCGCCACTTCCTCGTGGTAAGCGCTTTGCGCTTGCGCGGTGGGTGCGGAATCAGCGCTATCAGCGACGGCCAATAGGTTGCCAAAATGCTGGTTGAGGGTGGAAAAATTCTCTGGACGCTTGCCACCCGCAGGCACACCAAAGAAACTGCTTTCAGCGCTACCCTCAAGTTCCGCGACTTTTTTCTTTACCGCAGAGAGAGATGCCGACAGTGGCGAATTGCCAGCACTGCTGGAAAGTTCTGCTAATTGTTCGCGCACAGACTGCACCTGCGCCAACGATTTGAAACTTTCATTCATTCCTCGAACGGCGCCGGTCTCCATTGCGAATTGCGCGCGTAATTCCGCAGCGGGGGTTTTTATTCGCGGATCCATGTGCAGCGTCAGGGGTTGCTCCTGGCTTTTGCCATCCACGGTGAGCTTGACGACGTAGCGCCCCGGTAAGGCCATGGCGCCGAGCGGCAACTCTGGGGTGTTGCGGACGATGGCGGAAATAGGAAATTCGTGGTTCAGCGAATCGGGCCGCGCATAATGTAGATCCCAAACGAAGCGGTGAAAACCAGCCTCTGAAGAAAGTATCTGCTGTGGCCGAACCCAATACATGGGAATGGGATTTTCCGCGGCGATTTTCTCCATCGGTTTGGGCTGGTCGTTGCTGGAGTAGCGGCGCACCAAATGATTTTGGGCATCGAAGATTTCCAGCCTTACCTTGCTCCGGGAACCGTCTGCAACCAAATAGTCAATGATCGCCCCGTCGGGGGGATTTTGTCCGGCGGGGACCTCCGGCGGAAGCGGCGTATCTGAATTGCGATTCCAACGGAAACGCACGGCGGTCTGCGGAGCAAATAGCAACGCAGGCCCACGCGTGGATTGCGAAGACCACTGCCGCAGAGGGGTAACGTCGTCGAGAATCCAGAAGGATCGGCCGTGCGTGGCAACGATGAGATCATCTCCATGAATGGCCAGATCGCGCATGGAGGTATGCGGAAGATTCAACTGCAACGATTGCCAGTAATCGCCGTCGTTGAAAGAAATATATACAGAAGTTTCGCTACCGGCAAAAAGCAGCCCTTTGCTCGCGGGATCTTCACGCACCACGTTGATGGGTGCGTTGTCCGCCAGGCCTCTTGTAATTTCCGCCCAGTTCTTGCCGTAGTCGCGCGTGCGGTAAATATGCGGACGAAGATCATCGAGACGGAAAGTATTGATGGCCGCGTAAGCCGTGCCGGCATCGTAATGCCCGGCCTCAATGATGGAAACTTTACTCCAAGCGGTTAGTTGCGACGGCGTGACATTCTGCCAGGTTTTGCCGGCGTCCCGCGTTATGTGGATCAAGCCGTCGTCGGTTCCCGCCCAGATCGTGCTTGCATCTTTGAACGAAGGAGCCACGGCGTAAATTACCCCGCGGTGTTTCCCCTTCTCAGGGTCGGATGCGGCAAAAACTCCCAGATTCGCCGGTGTCTCATAGGATTCCCGCGACAGATCTGGACTAATCACGGTCCAACTCTTCCCGGCGTTAACAGTTTTAAACAAAACATTGGCCGAAAAGAAGAGCTCGTGGGGATTGAGCGGAGAAAACACCACCGGCAGGGTGCGGTCGTAGCGGTATTCACCCCGCCGGACGGGCTCAGGAGCAATATCCGCAACTTCGCCGAGCTCTTGGTTGGTGCGCGACAAGCGCGCTCCGTAAACAATGTTGGAGTCGAGCGGATCGACAGCGATGTAACCGTATTCAAAAACACCGACGGAATGCCATTCGCGAAAAGTGATCTCGCCATAATCGCTGCGGCTTAACGTTCCCGCAGAACCGCTTTCCTGCTGCGCGCCATACACCCAATAGGGAAAGCGATTGTCGGTGGTCACATGATAAAACTGGGCAGATGGCTGGTTGTACCACGAGCTCCACGTCGCACCACCATTGACGCTGATAACCGCGCCCTGATCAGAGGTAAGCGCAATGATCTGCGGATTTTCTTTGCTGATCCACCAACGTTGGTAGTCATCGCCGCCAGGAGCGCCCTTGAAGCCCACAAAAGTTTTGGCACCATCCGTAGATTTCCATGACGAGGTATTGGCAATATAAACGATATCGGGATTATCCGGAGCCACAGCGATTCCCATCGCGCCTGGCCCACGGCCGCCTATGCGGTGGTCGTCATTTACTTTCGTCCAGGACTCCCCAGCGTCGTCTGAACGGTAGATCCCTGCGCGACCCTTTTTTGCTTCAATCGTGGCGTACAGGCGATTCGGTTGGCTTGTGGAAACTGCTACACCGATGCGTCCAAGATCGTCCTGAGCCCCCGGCAGTCCAGCGGTTAGCGGACGCCAGCTGTCTCCACCATCGGTGGACTTGAACAAGCCGCTACCTGCTGTGATAAACGATTCGCCGCTGCGAATTTCCCACGGGGCCACGCGCGCCGCCCATAGCACGGCGTAGAGGGTGCGCGCATTCGACGGATCGAGAACCAAATCGGCTGCGCCGGTGTTCTCGTCCTTATATAGGATCTTCTGAAACGTTTGGCCGCCATCCGTGGAACGAAAAACGCCGCGTTCCGAATTTGGCCCATAGGGATGACCTAGCGCTGCCACGAACAAGCGGTTCGAATCTTGCGGATCGATGATGATCGACGCGATCTGATAGGCATCTCGGAGTCCAAGGTGCGTCCAGGTTTTGCCGGCGTCCGTCGATTTGTAAATTCCATCGCCGGTGGACAGATCGGGCCGTTGCAGACCTTCACCGCTACCGACGTAAATCACGTTAGGATCGGATTCGGATACCGCCAGGGCCCCGACGGAGCCAGTGGGTTGATCGTCAAAAATGGGCGTCCAGGTATTGCCAAAATCGGTGGTCTTCCAAACACCTCCGTCCACCGCCGCCATATAAAAGACGTTCGATTGGTGTGCGACACCGCTGATCGCCACCGTGCGACCACCGCGAAACGGACCAATACAGCGCCAGCGCATCTCATGAAAAAAACCGGCAGGAAGTTTCACTGAGCCCGACGGGGCTTGATCGCCGGCGCGAGTGTCTTGAGCAGCCGCGACCTGAGTGCCTAGTGAGGCGAGCAACGCTCCGTAAACAAAGACCGTGGCAATCTGTAACCTACGCATAAAGTCCCTCCGCGAAATGATGCAATTCCCATTGAGCAACTGAACGACTCCCTGGACCAAACTTCAGAAAGGTTTGTCGAACGACCGGCGTCATTCGCCGACCGTTTTTACGGGGGCGTGTTCGGGCGGCGTAGCTGGCGCAGCGTCGCCTTTCACATAGTGGTTGTACCAGGCAAGGTAGCGCTCCAGACGATCCTTTATATGGGATGGTGTGGAAAATTCGTGATACTCATCCGGGTAAACGACCAGCTCAGTGGTACGCCCCAGGCTCTTTAGCGCTTGGAACATTTGCTCGCCATTAATGATGGGAACATTCCAGTCGATATTGCCGCCCATAATGAGGGTGGGGGTGGTGATGCTCGCGACTCGATAAAAAGGAGAGAGCTTCTCGTAGACAGCTTTCTTTTCCCATGGCCGCCCCAACTCGGTTTCCCAGTCGCGTTGATAGTGGTCATGCCCGTAATTGGTCATGTACAGAAATTCGCCGGCGCCAGAGATGGCGGCTTTGAAACGGGTCGTCTGGGTAATGATGAAATTCGTCGATATGCCGCCATACGACCATCCTCCGACGCCCAATTTCTCCGGGTCCGCAATTCCCTGTTCGACGGCGTAGTCGACCATGGCCATGTCGTCCTGGAAATCCTTGTTTCCCCAATCGGCAAAGATGGCTTGGGCATATTTTTGGCCGTACCCGGTCGACCCGCGCGGGTTGGGAAAAAGTACGGCATAGCCATTCGCCGCCAGCAGCTGCGCCAAGTGCGCAAACTCCGCGTAATACGCCCACACCGGCCCGCCGTGGGGTCGCAGAATCGTCGGCACTCTTTTCCTCGCAACATAATCGAGTGGCTTATACAGGTAACCGGCCACCGTGGTGCCGTCCTTACTTTGGAAATGAACATATTCCCCATGCGACAACTTAAGTTGTGAGAAGAGCGCGTCGTTAATGTGTGTAACTTGGGTGAGTTTGCCGCCGGGAATGGTAAAAATCTCGTCAGGACGGTCGATGGTGGCCACTTGCGCGGCAATATCTCCCGTTTTTGAGACGTTGTAATCGTTGACCATCAAGCGGCCGTCGATTGGCCGAGTAATTTCTCCGCCCCCAACGGGTATACGGCAAAGGTTCTGAGTGCCATCGTCATCGGCGATAAAGTAAATGTACTGTCCATCCGGAGAAAAACGCGGTTGCGTGCTCATGCGATCGAACGATTTAGCGAGAATTTTGGCCTCGCCTCCATCCACAGAGATGATCGCGAGATGCCTGGTGCCATATTCGAACTCTGAGGGATCAAGCCGCGCACTGTAAGCGATCCACTTTCCATCTGGCGACCAGGCTGGCGACCGGTCTTCACCGGGACTTGTGGTTACCTGCGTGACGTGCGCACCTTTGTCGGTGTTGTCCGCGGAAACTATCCAGATGTCTGTGTTGTACGTCGCATCTGGATCCGGTGTGGAACGATTGCTGCTAAAGGCCAATTGCTTGCCAGCGGGCGACCAAGCCAGTTCCCCGTCGTCGTAATCTCCGGAAGTGATCTGCGTCAGGTTGCGTTTCGCGAGATCAAAAACGTAGAGATGCGTGCGGCGACGGTCGAGGTAGCCGATCTCGTCCTGCTTGAATTGGCGGCGGTCAATGACCCAAGGCCGCTGCGTCTTGGGTTTTTTCTCTTTGGCGTCCTTGCCGGCATCCGAGTCTTTGTCTCTCTCGTCTTGCTCCTTAAAAGCCTCCTTTTCGTCCAGCGACGCGTCCCGCAACAGTAGCGCCAGCCGGCTTCCGTCCGGAGACCAGGCAAGCTCGTCCACATCTTGCGGCGTGTAGGTGAGCCGTTCTGCTTCGCCGCCAAGGCGATTGAGAAGCCAAACTTGCTCCTTGCTTCCATTGCGGGCCGAAAGGAAAGCTATGTACTTTCCATCGGGACTCCATCGCGGGTGAGAAGAGGAAACGCCTGCCGCAGTAAGTGCGATAGGATCTCCGCCGGACGCCGTGACCATCCAGATTCGTTCCTCGTTTTTGTCGCTCTTCAGAAGCGGAGTCTTAACCGTATAAGCGATCCAACGGCCATCCGGGCTCAACTGAGGGTCGTGTACCTCGTGGATTTGGAAATAGTCATCGACGGTGATAGGGCGCTGGGCGCCAGCAAACGAGGCGAGCCACGCAGAACAGAAAATAAAGACCAGTGCCGCGACAAGGGCCGAAACAACACGATTGAGCATTCGCAAAGACTCCTGAACGAGATAAATGGCGAGCAAACGGCGGAGTCTATCACAGAGGAGCAGGAAAATCGGACAGTCGTAAACGAGAGCAACGGCCAGTCGTACTTGCAAGGAAGGTTTTGAAATGTTCGGGACTCTAAAAACGGGAACAGACCTCTTAATTCATACAAAAATCACTGTAAGGGTTAAAAATAATTTGCTGGGAGCGCAGATTTTTCTTGCATGCCGAAACGACTCTTGTATTCTTCGAAATGCGCACTCACTTCACCGCGGCGCGAGAGTGAGTGTCGCTCGGAGGACGGAAAGTAAAAATTGAGTTCTCTGTCCCTTCCCACCCAATACCCTGCACAAGCCATTTCCACCAGGAAAACCCGAGCCGCGAAGCTGACGCTCTGGCCGCTCGTTGCTGCGACGTTTTTCATGGTGTCCGGCGGCACTTACGGAACTGAAGAAATCGTAAGCGGCGCGGGCTATGGCCATGGAATCTTGATATTGCTGTTTTTACCGGTACTGTGGTGCTTGCCGACCGCTTTCATGATCGGTGAGCTGTCGAGCGCGCTGCCCGCAGAGGGCGGCTACTACGCGTGGGTACGCCGCGGACTCGGCAATTTTTGGGGATTTCAGGAAGCGTGGCTGTCGTTGGTAGCCAGCATCTTCGACATGGCCATCTATCCAACCCTATTTGTCTTTTACCTGAAGCAGATGTCGCCCTGGTTTGGCATCGGAAATCACGGCGTGCTCGCCGGTCTGTTTGTGGTGGTCACCTGCGCGGCATTAAACCTGGCGGGGATTCGCGTTGTGGGTATTACCTCGCTGTGGCTGTTCTTTTTGCTTTCGGCTCCATTCGCGGTAATTGTGCTGCTGGCTCCGGTGCGGGCTGGTGCGCTTGCTGCCACGCCACAGGCCTCGGAAGCGGGCGCCGGCCTCGGTTTACTTGGCGGTGTGCTAGTGGCTATGTGGAATTACATGGGATGGGATAACGCCTCTACCATTGCGCAGGAAGTGGAACGGCCGCAACGTACCTACCCGAGAGCGATGATTGCCGCGGTGATTCTGGTTTCGCTCACCTACATACTTCCGTTCGCAGCGGTTTATTTTATGGGTGTACCCGCGACGGCCTTCGCGGAAGACGGCTCGTGGGCGACGGTCGCCGGCCTGGTGGGCGGCAAAGTAATGGGATTCGAGTGGTTGCGCTTCCTGGTGGTGCTCGGCGGCATGATGAGCGCCTTTGGGATGTTCAATGCTTTGGTGATGAGTTATTCGCGGTTACCTCTGGCGATGGCGCGCGATGGCATGTTGCCAAAGGTCTTCGCCAAAACAAGCGCGCGAACGCAGGCCCCCTGGGTGGCCATCATTGCATGCGCCACGTGCTGGGCGCTGTGCCTCGGACTAGGTTTCAAACGACTGGTGACGCTGGACATCATGCTCTACGGCGCGGCTTTAATTCTCGAGTTTGTGACTCTGGTGGCTCTGCGCGTTCGGGAGCCGCAGTTGAAGCGCGAATTCCGGGTTCCCGGCGGATTAGCTGGTGCGATCCTCGCCGGTGTATTCCCGCTGGCGTTACTCACGATCGCGTTGGTGCAAAGTGAGAGCCAGTCGGTACTGGGAATAAATGGGCTCCTTTTCGGTGTTCTGATCATGGGGGCGGGGTTCGTGCTCTATGCCTCGACGCGTAAGCTTCGCAAACGACTCGCAACGGAAGTGGCCGCGCAAGTCGCCGAACCGGCTTGATTAGTTCGCTCCACAGCGCCGAACGCCAGCCTCCTGATTCGCACAAATTAGAATCGGTTCCATTCAAAACTCCACAACTTTGAGCTTGGCCCGCTGAGATATACTTCCGGCTCGTTCATGAGATTTGCGCTCCGGAGAATAGCCCGTGAAAATTCCGCGCTTGAAATGGCCACTGCTGATTACATGTCTGCCCATCATTGTTGCTTCCGCCTTCGCAGTGGCGCCAATTTCGCCGGCGCAAACGGGCAGCGCCCTACAACGCTTAGACGACGAATTTTTCCAGGAGCTGCGCTGGCGCTCCATCGGTCCGCATCGCGGGGGGCGTTCTCTCGCGGTCACTGGTGTGCCGGGACAGCCGGAAGTATTTTATTTTGGCTCCGTGGATGGCGGTGTATGGCGAACCAATGACGCGGGGCGAACATGGAATCCTATTTTTGATTCGCAGCCGATTGGTTCCATCGGAGCTATTGCCGTCGCGCCTTCAAATCCGGATGTGATCTACGTTGGCTCGGGCGAAGCCGATATGCGTTCGAATATCGGCTACGGGAACGGCATGTATAAATCGACGGATGCCGGCAAATCCTGGACACATATCGGCCTGACCGACTCCCGGCAGATTGCACGTATCCTGGTCGATCCCGCGGATCCCAATCGAGTATTTGTCGCTGCCCTTGGACACGCTTACGGTCCTAACACCGAGCGGGGCGTGTTTCGATCCAAAGATGGAGGAGCAACGTGGCAGCGCATTCTTTTTCACGATGAGAATACTGGCCCGATCGACCTGGCATTCGAACCGGGAAACTCAGGCACGATTTACGCAGCACTGCTCCAGACCCGGAGGCCGCCCTGGAATGTTTATCCGCCATCAAAGGGCCCTGGCAGCGGGTTATACCGCTCCCGTGACCGTGGCGATCATTGGGAACCCGTGACCGGGCACGGATTGCCCGCCGAAGAAGTTGGCCGCATAGGAATTACGTTTGCGCCGAGCAATCCAAAGCGGATTTATCTGATCGTGGACGCAAAAGCCGGAGGACTTTATCGCTCCGATGACAGCGGCCAAAATTGGCAGCTGATGTCGCAAGACAAGCGCATACGGGAGCGCGGCTGGTACTTCGGCGAAGTCAGCGTCGATCCCAAGGACGCGGATACCGTGTACCTTCCAAATACAACGGTGTATCGCTCACGCGATGGAGGAAAAACGTTCGCCGCGTTCAAAGGCGCTCCTGGCGGCGACGATTATCACCAAATGTGGATCGACCCGGATGAACCGCGACGAATGATTCTGGGAAGTGATCAAGGAACGATCGTCACGCGCAACGGCGGCGAAACCTGGAGTTCTTGGTACAACCAACCAACCGGACAGATGTATCACGTGAGCACCGACAATCGGTTTCCTTACTGGGTTTATGGCGCACAGCAGGATAGCGGCTCGATTGCGACGCCCAGCCGGGGAAATTATCGCGCGCTGGATTTTCACGATTGGCGCCCGATCGCAGCAGGTGACGAGAACGGCTACATAGCGCCCGACCCGGAAAATCCCGGAGTGATTTATGGAGGATTTGTAACTCGTCAAGATTTGAACGATGAACAGATCCAACAGACTCCGCCTACGCTGGCACATCCCGGCAATTACCGGAGGACTTGGACGTTGCCACTGGTTTTCTCTCCCATCGATCCTCATGTGCTGTATTTCGGTTCACAGGTTTTGTTTCGCACCGCGGATGGAGGAAATTCCTGGCAGGTGATTAGTCCGGATCTGACGCGCGAAGATCCTGGTGCGCCGCCAAATCTTGATCCGCCGACGATTGCCGATGCTGGCAAAGAAAAAAGTCGCGGAGTGATCTACACCATTGGGCCGTCTTACCAACGTAAAGGCGAAATTTGGGCGGGCACGGATGACGGCTTAATCCAATTGACTCAGGACGAAGGGAAAACCTGGAGCAACGTCACGCCGCCTGAAATTACACCGTGGAGCAAGGTAACGCACATTGAAGCATCGCATTCCGATGCAGGGACGGCCTATGCCGCCGTTGACCGCCACCGCCTTGACGATTTGCGCCCATATTTATATCGCACGCGTAACTTCGGCAAGCATTGGGAATTAATCTCGAACGGAATTCCGGAAGGATATTTCTTAAATTGCGTACGCGAGGATCCGGTACGAAAAGGTCTGTTATACGCCTGCACCGAAAAAGGCGTGTTCGTTTCCTTTGACGATGGTGATCATTGGCAAGCGCTGCAGATGAATCTGCCCAGCACTTCGGTGCGCGATCTGGTGATTCATGGCGACGACTTGGTGATCGCGACTCATGGACGGTCATTTTGGATTTTGGACGACATTGCGCCGCTGCGGCAAATAACCGCGGAGATGGCCCAGTCCGCGTCGTGGCTTTTCCAGCCCAGCACTGCGTATCGCGTGCGGCCCGGCACAGACCAAGGTACTCCTGTGCCATTCGATGAGCCGCACGCGGATAATCCTCCGGATGGTGCAGTGCTGGATTACTACCTCAAGGACACACAGTCCACGGCGGTGCAATTGGAGATTTTTGATTCAGCGGGCGTATTGGTAAGGCGCTACGCGAGTGGTGATGTGCTTCCAAAAACAAAACCCGAAGACATGCAATTTCCAATGTACTGGGTACACGATCCAGAGCCCCTCTCGGCAACAACCGGAGCGCACCGCTTTATTTGGGATTTGCATTACGCTTTTCCCGCTGACGTGCACTCTTCATTTTACGGGCCTACAGCGCCACTGGCGTTGCCCGGCAAGTACACTGTCAAGCTGACCGTGAACGGGCAAAGCCATTCTCAACCATTAGAATTGAAAATGGACCCGCGGGTAAAAACGTCGCAAGCTGATCTCGAGAAAATGTTTCGGGCGGAGTCGCGTGTCGCGAAAAATCTGGCAGATCTTTCCACCGCGATGAATCACGCGCAGGAGCTTCAAGCGAATTTAGCCACGCGCAAGAAAGAAATGCCTTCCAGTGGCGAGGCCGCCGAAGCGCTCGCCGCTCTTGATCGTAAAACCGCCGAGCTCATGGGTCTCCAAGGGGAGCCCGAATTTGGAGTCTTCGGCTTGACGGTGCCCGCAACGGACACCGTTACACTGCGTGAGGCCTCGCACGCAGCGAGAGGATTATTGTCCATCGTTCAGACTGCGGATGCCGCTCCTACCACGGACGCCGCGCTGGCGATTGAAAAATGGGATAGCGCAACAAAAAACATCCTGGAGCGCTGGGACGCGCTTTGGCAGCATGACAGGACGCGAGTAAATTCCCTGTTGCAAAAGGCTAATCTAAAACCACTATAATCAGCGGCGATCGGCAACGCGACATTCCCAGCGGGCCAGGGTTATATGGACGAACGCATAATACCCAGCTCAAGAAAAGGACGCCCCATGAACCGCATTCCGAAGCAACTCGCAATAACCGCCAGCCTCTTGCTGCTAAGCGTGTTCCCGGCGCTGAGCCATGCGCAAAATAATGCGCCTGACTCGACCCAGGGACAAGCCATGCACGAAAAGCGCGGAGACCACAACGCTATGATGGCCAACCTGAACCTCACGGATGACCAGAAAGCGCAAATCAAACAGATCCACGAAGGGATGCGATCGAAAGTCGAAGCGGTGAATAACGACTCGTCGCTCTCGGCGGACCAAAAACAAGCAAAAATCCAAGACCTCCGGCGTGATACGCACGAGCAGGTGAAAAAGGTGCTCACCCCGGAACAACGCAAACAATTTGAAGAAAATATGCGCGAGCACCGCGATTCCAAGCAACAACAACCGCCAGCATCCAAATAACGGGTGGCAACGCTATTAAGAAAAGGGGCGGCCGGTGCAAGCCGTCCCTTTTTCGTTGCATTGCGTTTCGCCCACCTTAGCTATGGCGGCTAATTTGGTATGCTGCTCAGGGTGAGGAATCGCGACGACAAGCAAGGTCGAAGGATGAGGCATAACAGTATTCGATACGCTTGTTTCGCCCTTTTTTTCTGCGTAACCATATTTCTTACCGTTTCAGATCAATCCTCGGCGCAAGCTCCGACGACTCAGAATCCTCCAGCGTCCGCTGCTCCGCAAAGTGCTAATCCCCAAACTCCCAACATCGTTTTTTCCGATTCACCGCGGCCCCGTCCTGGACTGAACATCGTCGTGCTAGATCCTGCGCACGGCGGCACAGACACAGGAGCGCGCGGCACCGGCGGAATCCGTGAGAGTGAAATTGTTCTGCAGTTCGCACTGCAGGTGCGTCGCGCGCTCGAAGCGCAGGGTTTTCAAGTAATACAAACGCGCATGGCCAACGAAAATCCTTCGTTTGATGACCGCTCAGCCATGGCCAACGCACAAGTCGGCGCGGTATTTATAAGCTTGCACGTTTCCTCCACGGGCCAGCCGGGGACAGTTCGCGTTTACGTGAATTCAGATTTGCCGCCAAGTTCGGGCGGGCGTGAAGCCGGCGGGCTGATTCCCTGGGATCGCGCACAAGCGCCCTTTCTCTTTCTCAGCCATAAGTTGGGAGATTTTGTGCAGGGTAATCTGGCGGTGCGATTTAGGGGCTCACCCGGCAGCGCACAAGCTGCAGCCATCCGTCAGTTGCGAACCACCGCTGCTCCAGCCATTGCTGTGGAAATTTCCAGCGTGTCCGTGAACGACCGCCTTGATCTGGATCGCATGGCTCCCGGGGTAGCCGACGCCATCGCTCGCGGCGTCACTGATTTCCGCCCGTCTTATGTGGTTGCCGGCATCCCCGGAGGATTACGTTGAACACGCGATGGGTTGGAATGGTGCTGGGAGGATTATTTGGCGCGGTGATCATCGCCGGGCTTTATTTCCCGATATTGAAGCAGCGCGTGAAGCAAACCGCCAAAATTCAGCCGCAATCCGAGGAACAAGCACGCAGGGAGCTGACGCAATCACTGACGGCCAATCCGACGGAAGCGCGGGTAAAGGCGAAACTTTTTTGGGCCTCAAACGCGCATGACGGTTCACTCGTTCCGGCGACCGTTGAGCTACCGTTGTCGAACGAGCCAGTGTTGCGCGCCAAGCAAGTGCTTAATACCTTGTTGGCTGGCCCCGCCGAGCCCGAATTACGTACGCTGCCGCCTGACGCGGTGTTATTGGCGTTCTACCTGTTGCCCGACGGAACCGGCATCGCGGATTTTTCCGAAGCGATGGCCAGTTCCATTCCCTCAGGGATTGAGAGCGAGCAACGAGCGATGGATTCCATTACCCGCACACTGGCGGCCAATGTTCCCCAGGTCACTCGGCTCAAAATCTTAATTCACGGACAGGAAGTGGAAACGCTGGCAGGCCATCTGGATCTTACCGGTTCGTTTGTGGTGAGTCCTCGAGGGGCACAAGCTGCGAGCAGTGCGCAGCCTGATCTACTAACATCATCCTCTATTCGCCTCGAGCCGCCATTGACACCCAGGAGCGCCTCCCGGCAGACTTACGCAGCAACGCGAGAACAACCAACAAATTCGAGGTAGCCAGAAGTGTCAATCGCCAGCAGACAAAGAAGCGACGGACGGAATCCAGACCAGATGCGGCCGTTAAAAATTACTCCTGATTTTATCGCCACCGCCGAAGGTAGCGTGTTGATTGAGCTTGGTGGCACGCGGGTGATTTGCACCGCCACGGTCGACGATGGCGTGCCGGGATTTCTGAAGGGCAGCGGCAAGGGTTGGGTGACCAGCGAATATGGAATGCTCCCACGCGCCACGGAAGAGCGTACGCCGCGCGAAGCTGCGCGCGGAAAACAATCAGGACGCACTCTCGAGATTCAACGGTTAATTGGCAGATCGCTGCGCGCGGCGACCGATCAGGAGGCACTAGGCGAACGCACCGTGTGGATTGATTGTGACGTGATTCAGGCGGATGGAGGCACGCGCACAGCTTCGATCACCGGAGCATTCATCGCGCTGGCGTTGGCGTTCGAACGACTGGTGGCAGCGGGAATTTTGAAGAGCTCTCCCCTGATAGATACCGTAGCCGCTACCAGCGTTGGAATTGTCGATGACCGCGCGCTACTGGATCTGGCCTACGAAGAGGATTCGCGCGCGGAAGTAGATATGAATGTGGTAATGACGGGAGCGGGCCACTTCGTGGAGATACAAGCTTCGGCGGAGGGGCGTCCGTTTACGGGTAGCGAGATGCAAGATTTACTGGCGCTTGCGGCAGCGGGAATACGCCGGCTCACCGAAGATCAGCTCGCCGTTCTACCTATGAAATTCAGTGCCCGCGCCCGTTAAAATCTACTTCGCGTCGTCTAATCCAGGCAAGCTAGCTGAGTTTCGCGCACTTGCGGACAGCAACGCGGCGGAAGCTTCTTCAACGACTTTCCGCGTGGAAATGCTGCCAGGTTTCAAATCTTTGTCTCCCTTCGAAGAAAATGCGCCAACGTTTGGCGAAAATGCTCTGGGCAAGGCTCTGTATTATTCGCAGCTAAGCGACGAGATCGTATTCGCGGACGATTCAGGTCTGGTGGTGCCGGCGCTCGGCGGTGCACCGGGCGTGCATTCGGCGCGTTATGCCCGACCGGACGCCACTAGCGCAGACCGCATAAACAAGTTACTGCAGGAACTCTCAGGTAAACCGCGCAAGGAACGTGGCGCTTATTTTTGCTGTGTGATCGCCGTACTGAGGCAAGGCCTGCCGATCGCGGTGATAAGCAATCGTGCAGATGGCGAGATCCTGGAAGCGTCGCGTGGGACGGGCGGCTTCGGTTACGACCCGATATTTTATTTGCCGGAATTGGACAAGACATTTGCTGAGCTGACGGCCCAAGAAAAAAACGTGTATAGCCACCGCGGCAAAGCTTTCCGCCGCGTGCTCTCGTTTTTAAACGGCCCTAGTTAAGAATTAATCCGGAGGCTGGCTCGATACAGGCGCGCGAACATCCTTTGAACGCTGCATTTGCGCGTATGTTATTCTGGCGCGTCATGCCGAGCAGAAGGCCAGCAAAGAAAATTGCAGCGCTAAAAAAGAAAGCACTATCGCTTTCAGAGAGCAGCCAATCGCCGTGGAAGACCCGCAAAATCGGCAAAAAAGAATGCGTGTTGGGTACGGATCCACGCAGAGTTACCGCCATTCTCGCAGGCCTTGATGAAATGTATCCCAACGCGACCTGCGAGCTAAAACATGCAAATCCATTCCAACTGCTGGTCTCTACGATTCTCTCGGCGCAGTGCACCGACGTGCGCGTGAATCAGGTGACCGAATCGCTATACAAAAAATATCCCAGGCCGGAAGCGTTCGCTTACGCCACGCCAGGCGAACTGGAGCAGGAAATTCGACCGACAGGATTTTTTAGGAATAAAACAAAATCCGTGATGGGCGCGAGTAAGGCCATCGTGGAAGAATTCGGCGGACAAGTGCCGCGAACCATGGAAGAAATCCTGACGCTACCGGGAGTCGCGCGCAAAACAGCAAACGTGGTCCTGGGCACAGCATACGGTATCGCTGTGGGCGTCGTAGTCGATACTCATGTGATCAGGTTATCTCGACGGCTGGATTTATCTAGAAAGGGCGAACCCCCGAAAATCGAACAGGAGCTGATGGCGGTAATTCCTCAAAATAAATGGATTCAATTTTCGCATCAACTGATCTGGCATGGCCGCCGAGTGTGCGTGGCCCGAAAACCGCGATGCGTCGATTGCTATCTCGAGCCCGTGTGTTACTCCGTGGATAAAACAATGTCCACGCATCCCGATTCGCCCTGCCTGCCGGAATCCTACTTAAAATAAGCCGATGCTCGCGGCTTACTTTCCTCTCTTATGTGCACGTTTGCGTGCCTCTTCCACTAAATCCAAAGCGCGCTGACGGCTGCCAAGGTCCAAAGGCTTATATTTCTTGCCTTGCACTCGTTGTAAGAAACGAAGAAGTTTGTGATGTCCGAGGCCAATTTCTTATCTAACAATTTGATTGGAACCATGGGCTCCTGAGTCTTAACGCGCAGTGGGATGGCTACCAGCCTATCGTTTCGATTTACCTGAGTGGAACATCCCGTATTCTTCGTTGTACTTGTACTTGATGCGGCCGTTCTTTGGAGTTTCCACAATAATATTCAGTGCCCTGGATTCTTTATCAAAGGGTGGCAATCGGCTGAGATTTCGCGATTCCGTTTATCC
>Ga0193728_1000356_pt1 | contig 21952 bp, 15 predicted proteins | sample U1c1metaG_FD_143037 | JGI IMG/M metagenome (GOLD analysis project Ga0193728, IMG submission 143037) | Soil microbial communities from a riparian zone of the East river system, Colorado, United States - U1c1 | ecosystem: Environmental > Terrestrial > Soil > Riparian zone | place: USA: East River...
ACCGACAAACGCTCCATCAATCAGCGTCTGGTAATGCAGCGGCGCGCGACTGAAGTGGAACTGCTGTACGCGCATCGCATCGACGCGCGCATCATCGAGCCGGCCGGCACGAGTCAGCAATCCCCCGTCAAGGCGCAGGCTTGAGCACCGGCAGAAAAGGCACCCTGCGCGAGGATTCAACGTGACAAAAAAGGTATGCGTCGTAACAGGTTCGTCGTCCGGCATCGGCGCCGCGAGCGCGATTTTGTTTGCCCAGCGCGGCTGGGATGTGTGCGTGAACTATTCAAAAGATCTGAAGCCCGCGGAAAATGTCGCGGCGATCTGCAAGAGTCACGGTGCCGATGTGCTCATCGAGCGGGCCGACGTATCCGATGATGCGCAATGCGTGCAAGTGGCGAAGCGTGTCAAGGAACACTTTGGACGCTGCGATACGCTGGTGAACAACGCCGGCACGACGAAATTCGTCGACTTGAAGGATCTGGATGGACTCGATGCTGCCGACTTTCATAAGATCTATGCGGTCAATGTGATTGGACCCTTTCAAATGACTCGCGCGTTTGCGAAGCTGTTGCGCGACAACTCAGGCAGCGCGGTCGTCAACGTATCCTCCATTGCCCCTTTGCTGGGCGGCGGTTCGAGCATCGCCTATATCGCATCCAAAGGCGCCCTGAATGCGCTGACATTGGTCCTGGCAAGGGTATTGGGGCCGCAAATCAGGGTGAACGTGGTCGCGCCCGGCATGGTCGATTCACCTTGGCTCAGGAACGGTTTGGGACCCGAGCGTTTCGCGGCCATGCTGCGCAACTACGAGACGACATCGGCACTGAATACGCTGGTGACTCCCGAGGACGTGGCCGAAACCGTTTACTACCTGGGCGCCATTGCCTCAAAGACGACCGGTGAAGTGCACCTGGTCGATGGTGGGCGACGAGTCGGCCGGTAGCACACGCCAAGGTGCAACCGACGCGGCCGCTTTGGTAAGCTTCGCCCCTTCCTTTGGAGACGTAACACATGCAAGGCCGATTCGAAAAGCGTGGCGATGTCGGAATCATCTGGATCAATAATCCGCCGGTCAACGCCATCAGCGTTGGCGTGCGCGCGGCGATCATAGACGGCGTAACGAAGCTTGCGCAGGACCCTGAGATTAAAATCGGAGTTCTCGCCTGCGAGGGTCGAACTTTCATGGCCGGTGCCGACATCACCGAGTTCGGCAAGCCGCCGTTATCGCCCGGCCTGCACGATGCGATCAAGGCGGTGGAGAATTCCCCCAAGCCCATTGTCGCTGCCATTCATGGCACGGCGTTCGGAGGCGGCCTCGAGGTCGCCCTCGCCTGCCACTATCGTGTGGCCATTGCCGGCGCCAAAATCGGACTCCCGGAAGTCAAACTTGGGTTACTGCCCGGTGCGGGCGGCACGCAGCGTTTGCCGCGGCTGATCGGTGTTGAAGCTGCGCTTGGCATGATTGTATCCGGCGACCCGATTCCGGCCGCGCAGGCCGCCAAGGGGGGAGTGATCGACAAGATCCTCGAGGGAGATTTGCTCGAAGGCAGTATTGCCTATGCGAAAGAGCTTGCCGCCCGGCAGGCGCCTTTGCGCAAGGTCCGCGATATCAATGTCGAGGCGAGCACACTGGCGGCGGGATTCTTCGACGCAGCCCGCAAGCGCGTTGCCAAGGAAAGGAAAAACCTATTCGCGCCGCAACGCATCGTCGATGCCTTGGAAGCGGCCGCTACGCTGCCCTTCGAAAAAGGCATGGCCCGCGAGCGAGAACTGTTCATACAGTGTGCGCAGAATGGCCAGTCCAAGGCGCTGCAGCACGTATTTTTCGCGGAGCGCAGGGCGTCCAACGTGCCGAATCTCGACAAGAGCGTCACCAAGCGCGACATCAAGTCGGTGGCAATCATCGGTGCCGGCACCATGGGCGGCGGCATTGCCATGAATTTCTTGAATGTCGGCATTCCCGTGACGCTGCTTGAAATGACTCAGGAAGCACTCGACCGCGGTATCGGCGTGATTCGCAAGAACTACGAAAACACGGCATCGAAGGGCAAACTCACGCTGGAACAGGTTCAGCAGCGCATGGGGCTGTTGAAGCCCACGCTGTCCTACGCGGATCTGACCCAGGCGGATCTGATCATCGAGGCCGTGTTCGAAACCATGGCGATCAAGAAAGACGTATTCGGCAAGCTCGACAAGGTCGCCAAGAAGGGGGCGATTCTGGCGTCCAATACGTCCTACCTTTCCATCGACGAAATCGCCGAGTCGACATCGCGTCCAAGCGATGTCGTGGGCATGCACTTCTTCTCCCCTGCCAATGTGATGCGATTGTTGGAAATCGTTCGCGGCGCGAAAACCGCGCAGGACGTTCTGGTGACGGTCGTCGATATCGCCAAGCGCATCAATAAAGTCGGCGTGGTGTGCGGCAATCGAGACGGCTTCATCGGCAATCGCATGCTGGGCGGCTACGCATATCAGGCATCGTTGATGGTGCTCGAAGGCGCCATGCCGGAACAAGTTGACGCTGCCTTGCGCAATTTCGGCATGCCGATGGGCGTATTGCAGATGGGCGATTTGGCGGGACTCGATGTCGGTTACAAGTCGCGAAAGGATCGCGATCCTAATACCTTTGATGGCCGGGTGTCGCGCTCGGCGGACCTTCTGGTGGAAATGGGCCGAATGGGTCAAAAGACCCAGGCGGGGTACTACGACTATTCGCCGGGCGACCGAACGCCTCGGCCTTCTGCCGTAGTGGCCGACATCATCGAGAAGGTTTCGAAGGAATATGGGATTGCACGCCGGAAATTCACGGACGAGGAAATCGTGGAACGCTGCTTTCTGGCGCTGATGAATGTGGGCTGCGAGGTATTGAGCGAAGGGGTCGCGTATCGCTCCAGCGACATCGACATCGTGTATCTGTATGGGTACGGCTTCCCTGCCTATCGCGGCGGCCCGATGTTTTGGGCCGAAAACGAAGTCGGCCTGAAAACGGCCTTGGAAAGACTCAAAAAATACAGCGCCGAGACAGGCGGCAAGTGGCTCAAGGTGTCGCCGCTGCTCGAGCAATTGGTTGCGCAAGGCAAGGGATTCGCCAGCGTCGGGCAATGAGCGCGCCCGACGCCGGCGCATCGCTTAAGGGGTTGCGGTGAGGCCTCGATACTTCATCATGGCATCGATACTCGGGGCCTTGCCGCGCCATGCAATGTACATGGCCGAAAGATCTTGAGTATTGCCCCGCGATAGAATCATTCGGCGGAATCGATCGCCGTTGGCGCGGGTCAAGCCGCCATGATCATCGAACCACTGGTAGGCATCATCATCCAGCATCTGCGTCCATAAATAGGCGTAGTAGCCGGCCGAATACCCGCTGTCCCAGATGTGGCTGAAATAGCTGGATCGGTATCGCGGCGGCACCGCATGCAGATCCAAATGTGTTTTCGCCAGCGCCTGCTTTTCGAATTCGTCCGGATTCTGCACGGGGGCGTCGGCGCTGAGCACATGCCACTGCATATCGAGTTCGGCTGCCGCCAATACCTCGGTGAGCGCGTACCCTTCGGCAAAATTCTTCGCCTTCTTGATCTTGTCCACCAGTTCCGCAGGCATTGCGGCGCCGGTCTTATAGTGCTTGGCGTAGTGATTGAACACGGCCGGATAGATCGCCCAGTGTTCATTGAACTGGGACGGGAATTCGACAAAATCGCGCGCCGTCGAGGTGCCAGAGAGAGTCGGATACTGCGTGTCGGCAAACATTCCGTGCAGCGCGTGCCCGAACTCGTGAAACATCGTCGTGACATCCTCGAAGCTGATGAGGGCGGGTTCGCCCGGCGCGGGTTTCGGCAGGTTTGCGACGTTGTAAATGACCGGCAAAGTGCCGAGGAGCTTGGACTGGCCGACGAATTCGGACATCCAGGCACCGCCGTTCTTGTTGTCGCGCTTGAAGTAGTCGCAATAAAAAAGCGCCAACGGCTTGCCGTTGACGTCGGTGACTTCAAAAACACGCACATCGGCCTGGTACACCGGAATGTCCTTTCTTTCCTTGAAAGTAATCCCATACAACTGATTTGCCGCGAAGAAAACGCCGTTTTCGAGTACCGTGCCGAGCTCGAAAAACGGCTTGATCTCCGCATCGTTCAGATCATATTTCGCTTTGCGCACTTGTTCGCCATAGAAATCCCAATCCCACGGCTCGAGCGCAAACGATCCGTGCTGTGCATCGATCACTTCCTGAATTGCCTTGCCCTCGCTGGCCGCCTTGGCGGTCGCCACGGGTACCAGCGCATCCATGAATTGAAGCGCTGCTTTGGGAGTCTTGGCCATCTGGTCTTCGAGCTTCCATGCAGCGTGGCTTGGAAATCCAAGCAGCCGGGCACGCTGGGCTCTTAGCTGAGCCAGGCGCGCGATGATCTGCCGCGTATCGTTTGCGTCACCGCGCTCAGCGCGGTTCCAGGAATTGCCGAATATGGTTTCGCGGGCGGCGCGGCTGCTCAAGGATGCGAGCACCGGTTGCTGCGTGGTGTTTTGCAACGGGACCAGGTAGCCCGTGGCATTTCGGTTGTTGGCCGCTTGTGCGGCTGCGGCCAGTTGCGCATCACCAAGGCCTGCAAGAGCGATTTTATCCGCCGTCACGTACGCACCCACCTTGGTCGCGTCGAGCAGTTTTTGGGAGAAAGCATCCGATAGCGACGATGCCTCTTGGTTGAGTTTTTTGAGCTGCCCCTTGTCGTGATCGGAAAGTTTCGCGCCTGAGTGAACGAACTGGTCATACTCGCGCTCGACCAGCCGCAATGACTCGGGATCGAGCTTGAGCGATGCGCGCCGCCTGTAAATCGCCGCGACTCGCTCAAACAGCTTCTTGTTCAAAAGGATCGCATCCTGATGCGCGGCAAGCTGCGTCGCCAGGGCGGTCTTTGCCTTCTGCAGGACAGCATTGGTGTTCGCTTCGCTGACACCGTTGAATGCAGCCGAGACCCTCGCCAGCAGCCGCCCGCTGCGCTCGAGCGCCGCGAACGTGTTTTCGAATGTCGGGGGCATCGGGTCATTCGCGATCGCATTGATCTCGGCGAGCTGCTGTGCCATCCCGGCCTCAATTGCCGGTTGATAGTCCTCATCCTTGATCCGGTCGAACGGCGGCGCGCCAAACGGCAGGGTGCTAGGCGCGTAGAATGGATTGGTCGGACCGAATTCGGCCGCTTCGGCGTTCAACCATCCGCTCATCGTCAGCACACACGCGCCCGCAAGCAATCGGTTTCTGTATCTCAAGTGGATCGTCCGTATAGGAGGTGGCCGGCAATTATAATCCTTGCGCCGACTGGCGTAGACTATCTGCACAAGAAAAACAGATCACCGCGGAGACTCAACGTCCATGCCCGTAAAAAAGCGCGCTCAGCGCATGTCACCCGATAAGCGGCGGGAGCAAATCATGGACAGCGCCGTGGCGCTCATCATCAGCCGCGGGCTGTCCAGCTGCACGCTCGAGGCGGTCGCCGTCGAGGCGCGCATCAGCAAGCCGCTCATCTATAAGTACTTCCCCAGACTTGCGGATTTGTTCAAGTCGCTGGTCGAACGCGAGTATCGCTTTTTGCGCCGCCGTGGCCTGGATGATTTGCCGAAGAATGCCGCGTATGAAGAGGTCATCCACCGCTCCAATCTACGCTCGTTGGAATATTTGTATGAGCGCGGGCCGATTATGCGATTGCTGGCGAGCGATCGCTCGATTGCCGGCCTGGCAAAACGCCAGGACCGCGACGAACGCGGCGTCATGATCGACTATTTCACGAAGCGATGCATGGAGGTATACGGCTTCCCCCGCGACGTGGCGCGGGTATGCTCGATCATGACGGTCAACGCACCGATATTGTCGGCGCGTGCGCTGCGCAGCAGCGGCATCGCCGCGCACCGGGCAGCGGAGATATGGAGCGATTTGATCATCGGCGGCAACAATGCCCTGCAATTGAAGTACGGCAAGCGCAAGGCGGCCAAGACCCGCAAAAAGAAAAGGACGCCTTTGTCCTAGAGGCCTGCCGGCAACTTCGGCGGCTTGGCGCGCACCACCGCATCGTTCGGTGCCGCAATCCTCGCTCCGCCGTTGCCGACCAAATCCGGCAACGGCTGCGCCGTCGGTCCTGCCCACGCAATGGGCGGCTGTATCGGCGGTACCGGGCTGGGCGCTTGTGGTTGCACGATGGTGGCGCCCAGCACCGGCGGCACGGGTCGGGCGAGCTTAGGGTCGATGCGTCCCGCCAGTGAAACAGAACTGTCCACTCGGGCAACGCCGAACGGCGCCAATCCGAACAGATCGATCACAGTCTTTGGAATCACCGCGTGGGAATGCCAGTTGACCTCGATGCCCTGCCTCACCTGCCCTCCGAACATCAACATCGGAATGCGCGAACCGCCGATGAGTTGAAAGCCCGCGGGGTGGAGAGCATCCACCACGGTTTCGGAGTTCGGCGTCGACACGTGATCCGCGTAGCCACCCCAATCGTCCCAGGTAAGGATAAAAACCGTCTCAGGCCAGCCACCCGCCTTGACCACGGCGTTCACCCGCTGCCAGGTGAGGTTCTGTCCTTCGGTCACGTACTGGGGGTTCGCGCTTTGATCCGGCGCATGGCGAATCTCCGTTTGTAGAATTTGCAGCAAAGTTGCTTGTACCACTCTGCGGAGTACGTAGCCCAACCGTCACAAAATATTCAAGGTTGCGAAAGTCTCGTGTCACGTCGAATGGATAGCCTCTCTCCCGCCTATAAACCTTGGAGGTAGCTATGTTGTTAAACACTTCCGGAAACTTGCGGACGAAAATCGTGACCGCCGGATCCGCCACTCTACTATCGGCTTTCGGATTGGCCGCATCGGTGCAAGCCGCCGACGGCGACGCGTCGGTCGACAGAATCAGGACCGCGACACCCATCAAGCACGTCATCATCATTGTCGGAGAAAATCGCAGCTTCGATCATCTATTCGCAACCTACGTGCCCAAGCGCAGGGAGGAGAGCGTACGCAATCTCCTGTCTGAGAGGATCATCAATGCCGACGGGACGCCGGGGCCGAATTTCTCGAAAGCGCAGCAGTTCCAGATTACTTCCGCACCCAATGGCGGGAAATTCTTCAGCAGTGCGGATCTGAATAGCAAGATGCTTTATGGAACACTGCCTTCGCCCGATGTCGCCGGCGTTGGAGCGGTGTCTCCTTATGTCGGCATACTGAGCATTCCGGGCGGCGATCCGGGATTGCCGCCGCAGGATCAATTTCTCTTCGGGACAGGCGGCACTGGCCTTGCCTTTACCCTGGGTCCAGATACGCGCATTACAAATGTCAACGGTTTGCCGCCTGGGCCCTTCCAGTTGACTGGGCCGACGATGCCGTACGACGCCTTCACCGGCGACACGATCCATCAGTATTTCCAGATGGTGCAGCAAGTAGATTGTGCCATCGACAAGGAGCACGTATCAAAGCAAAACCCGACGGGTTGTCTGCATGATCTGCAATCGGCTGTAACGACGACCTACAGCACACCACCCACAGGCACGCCTCACGACACCGGCCAAACCATGGCATTTTTCAATATGCAGCGGGGTGACGCGCCGCTGCTCAAGTCCCTTGCCGATCAGTACACGATGAGCGACAACTATCATCAACCGGTGTTGGGCGGTACGGGGCCTGACAGCCAACCGCTGGGCTTCGCCGACCAGGTGTTCTTCAGCGATGGCAAGGGCAATGCGGCGACGCCCGCCGCGGCCAACATTTACAATCCGGACCCGCAGCCCGGCACCCTCAATCTTTATACCCGCCGCGCGCAGTGGTTCAATTGTTCCGACGACACTCTACCTGGAATCGGCGCGATAACCAGTTACCTGAAGGCGCTGCCATATGCCGTGAAAACCAACTGCGGTCCCGGAGAATTTTTCCAGGCGGTTAACGTAAACCCGGCCTTCACGCCGAAGGGCTTGGTTCAGAGCGGGCTGGTCGTCCCGGCGACGACGCAGCGGAGCATCGGCGATGTCCTGACCGCGAACAATATTCCGTGGAAGTATTATGGCGGCGGCTTCAATGCCGATGGCACGGCCAGCCCATTGAGCGGCAGCTACTGCAACATCTGCAATCCCTTTGAATACGAGACGAGCTATCCCGCCATGGTCGCCGATCACATGCGGGACATTACCGACTTATTCTCCGATCTCACGAACGGCACGCTTCCGGCGGTGTCGTACGTGAAGCCCGACGGCACCATGGACGGCCACCCCGCCTCCTCGAAATGGACGCTGTTCGAGGCCTTCGCGAAAAACATCATCGAGACCGCGCAGAGCAATCCGGAGCAATGGGCTGAAACCGCGATTTTCGTTACGGTGGACGAGGGCGGCGGTTACTACGACTCCGGCTTCATCCAGCCGGTTGATTTCTTCGGCACCGGGCCGCGAATTCCGATGATCGCCGTCTCGCCCTTCTCCAAGGGAGGCCATATCAGCCACGCCTACAACGAGCATTCCTCCTTCGTGAAATTCGTCGAGCGCAATTGGAAGCTAAAAGGCACGCTCAGCGAGCGCAGTCGCGATAACCTGCCCAACCCTGAGCAGGATGATGACAATGTCTACGTGCCGCGGAATATGCCCGCCATCGGTGATCTGTTCGATCTCTTTGACTTTGACCACGGCGATCATGGCGGCGGTGACGACCGCCAGTAAAGGCGGTTCATGACACGATCCCTAGGAAGTCTTACGCCGGCAGGGGCCAACCTCTGCCGGCGTCTCTGGGTGCGCAGATTTACACATGCGCATCGGCGGGTACTGCGTCCTTGGGCGGAATTTTGGGTCTCTCACGCATCGGTAGTTCCGGAATCATCAATGTGGCGGTCAGCGCAATGATCACTACGATGATGCTCAAGAGGAACACGTGCGTCACGGAGTCCGCAATCAGAACTCGGATGGCTTCGGGCAGATTCATCACGCCTGAGTGAATTTGCGCGTCCACCGACAGGCTGCGCAGCTTCGACAGGTTCATTGACGGCAGGCCCGAGGAAGCGGCCCAAGCCGTGAGCTTGGAATTGAGGTTGTTGGTCAGCAGCGTCCCGAATATCGCGACGCCCACCGTGGAGCCGATCTGGCGAAAAAACTGATTGGCGCTGGTAACCACGCCGATTCGATTCATCGGCACGGCGTTCTGGATTGCGACGCCATACAAGCTCTGCAGCGGGCCCAGTCCAATACCGAGAACTGCCATTCGCCAGGCGAGATCGAGCCGTGTCGTGTGGTAGGTCATCTGGCTCATCATGAATGTAGCAATGAGCAGCACCGCCATGCCGAACAGCATGAAAGGCTTGTACCGGCCGGTGCGGGTTACCAGCCGCCCGCTTATCGTCGCAGCGACGATCAATCCCAACATCAAAGGCAGTGTCGACAGCCCGCTGGTGGTCGCCTGGACGCCCTGCCCCAGCTGCATGAACAAGGGCAGAAACGCCACCACACTCAGGAAGGACATCGATGAAAAGAAACCGGCGGTGTTGGCCCAGGCGAACACCTTGTTGCTGAACAACTCCATGTGAATGATCGGGTCCTTCACCCTCTTTTCCACAATCACGAACAGAATCGTGCAAACGACAAACATGGCCAGCAATCCAAGAACGGCCGGGGAGTCCCAGGCATATTTTTGGCCGCCGAATGTCAGCGCGAGCAGCAACGGCACGCAGGCGGCCGCGATCAGCACGGCGCCCAAGTAGTCGATGCTTCCCTTGGCGGCATGGGATAGCTTGGGCATCTTGGAGATGACCATGAACAACGCCACCAACCCCACCGGCAGATTCAGATAGAACACCCATCGCCAACCCTCGACGATGTGGCCGGCGATGGACACGGTTCCATGATCGGTAAAATAGCCGCCCAGCAACGGACCGACCGCGCTGGCAAGGCCAAATACGCCGCCGAATAGTCCGGCAAATTTACCGCGCTCTCGCGGCGGGAACAGATCAGCGATGATGGCGAACGCCGTCGTGAATAACGCGCCGCCGCCCAACCCCTGAATCGCGCGGAACACCACCAGCTGGACCATGCCACCGCCGAGCAGCGGCAGCGTGCCGAATTCGCCCGCGAGTCCCGACAGCCATGAACCGAACAGGAAAAGCCCGATGCCGGCGAGCAAGATGGGCTTTCGCCCATACAGATCACCCAGCTTGCCCCACACCGGCACCATGACCGTTGAGGACAAGAGGTATGCGGTGGTCACCCACGAATAGAGCTCGAGACCATGCAATTGGCTGATGATCACCGGCATCGCCGTGGACACGATGGTCTGGTCCAAGGCCGAGAGCAGAAACACGATCATGACGCCGATTATCGTTATCCTTCGTTCGGCGTCCGTGAAATGCGCTGTCGTCAAGATTCAAACTCAGTCATTGGTGCATTATCGCAGCGCGCCTGCCCCGCAGCACGAATTTTTGAATCTTTCCGGTCGCGGTCTTCGGCAATTCATTCACGAAGTGAAACGCGCTGGGAACCTTGAAATGCGCCAGCGCAGCGCGGGCAAAATCATGCAGCTCAGCCTGCGTCGCGGACTCGCCGGCGCGCAGAATGACGAATGCATGAGGCGACTCGCCCCACTTCTCATGCGGCATGCCGACCACCGCAACCTCGAGCACGGCCGGGTGGCGCAACAGCGCGCCCTCGACTTCGATCGAGGAGATGTTCTCGCCGCCGCTGATGATGACGTCCTTGAAGCGATCCCTGATCTCAATGTAGCCATCGGGGTGCACGACCGCCCCGTCACCCGAATGAAACCAGCCGCCGGCGAACGCCGCCGCGGTCGCCTGAGGATCATTGTAGTAGCCCCGCATCACGACATTTCCCCGGGCGACGATTTCGCCCATGGTCGCGCCGTCTTGCGCAACGTCCTGCATGTCGCCATCCACCACACGCAGCTCGCCGGAGGTCATCAATTCAACGCCCTGGCGCGACTTCACGGTCGCGCGGTCGGCGCTGGAAAGCGCGGCGTGCTCAGGCAGCGCCTCGCAGATGGAGATGAAAGGTGCTGTCTCGGTGAGCCCATATACATGCGTCACGTCCCAGCCGAGTTCCGACTCCAGACGCTCGATGGTTGCGGCGGCGGGAGGCGCCCCGGCGGTAATCACCCGCACACCCCGGGGCAGCTGCCTGCGGCTCTCTTCAGGGCCATTCGCAATGCCGATGAGGACGGTGGGCGCGGCACAAAGATGCGTCACGCGTTCGCGCCGGACTTGCTCATAGACAGCCGACGCTTCAACCGCACGCAGGCATACATGCGTTGCCCCGGCCGCAGTCACAGTCCACACGAAGGTCCATCCGTTGGCATGGAACATCGGCAGCGTCCACAAGTACCGATCGGCGGGTGTCATCGGCCAATGCGCCAGCGTCCCCGCCGAATTCATCCATGCATTGCGATGCGTAATCATGACGCCTTTCGGGCGTGAGGTCGTGCCGCTCGTATAATTGATCGACAGCAGATCCGTCTCGACGATTTCCGGGAACACCAAGGAATCAGTACTGCGTTCAATCAATGATTCGTAACCAAGCCATCCGGCCTTATCGCCCTCCAGTGCAACGAAATGCTGGACGTGAGGCATGCGCGCTCGAACGCTCTCGACCATATTCAAGTAGTCGGCGTGCACGCACAGCACTTTCGCGCCGCTGTGAGTCGCCACGTAGACGAAATCCTCGGCCGATAACCGGTAATTGATCGGCACGATGACCGCCCCAAGTTGCGGTATGGCGTAAAATTGCTCGAGATGCTGATGCGTGTTGGGTGCAATTGTCGCAACCCGGTCGCCTTTGCCGACGCCCAGCTTCGCGAGCGCGGCGCTCCAGCGGTCACACCGGCTGCCGAATTGGGCATACGTGAGGCGAACATTGCCGTCGACCACGGCCTCGCGCCGGCCATGCAGTTTGCGTGCGCGGCGCGCGAATTCGAGCGGTGTCAGCGGCGTTTCCATGCGCGGCAAAGCCTACCAGATTCGGCACGGCTCATCGCCTTTCAGCGCGAGCGGCGGGACGCGTCGCAGCAGCCGCTACTCGCCCTCGATGAGAATGGCGCGGAAATCGTTGACATTGGTCAGCGTGGGTCCGGTGATCACCGAATCGCCGAGCGCCGTGAAGAATTGATGTGCATCATTATCTGCGAGCGTGTCGCGCGGCTTCAACCCCAACGCCCGCGCGCGCGCCAGCGAGTCGGGGCTCATGTAGGCACCCGCGATTTCTTCCTGGCCATCGACGCCGTCGGTGTCGCCGGCCAGCGCATGGATGCGCCCATGCCCCTCGAGCGCAATCGCAAGGGACAACAAGAACTCGACGTTGCGTCCTCCCCTGCCGCTGCCGCGCACCGTCACCGTGGTTTCGCCTCCGCTCAGCAACACACAGGGTGCGCTGACGGGTTGATCGCGTTCGGCAACCTGCAGCGCCACGCTCGCCAATACCTTGCCGACGTCGCGCGCCTCGCCTTCGATGGCATCGCTCAGTATGTGCGCCGCCACGCCCGCGGCGCGCGCCACGCCCGCGGCCGCTTCGAGCGCCATCTGCGGCGTGGCGATGGTGCGCACCGCGGCGGACTTGAGCCGCGGATCGCCCGGCTTGACGGATTCGCCGCGGCCGCTCTCCAGGTGTTCGAGCACCTCGCGCGGCGGTTCGATACCATAACGGCGCACGATGCTCAGTGCATCGGCGCAGGTCGTGGGATCGGCCACCGTGGGCCCGGACGCGATGTCGACCGGCCGGTCGCCCGGCACATCGGAGATCAGCAGCGTCAGCACCTGAGCCGGAAAACAGGCCGCGCCCAGCCGTCCGCCCTTGATGGCGGAAAGATGCCGCCGTACGCAATTCATCTCAGAAATCGTGGCGCCGGATGCCAGCAGCGCTCGACTCACCTGCTGCTTCATGTCCAGCGTCAATCCTGCCGCCGGCAGCGGCATCAGCGCCGATCCACCGCCTGAGATCAGGCATAGCACTAAATCGTCTTCATGCACATTACCGACCAGCTCGAGGATTCGCTGCGCGGCGCGCATCCCCGCCGCGTCGGGCACGGGATGCGCGGCTTCGGCGATTTCAATGCGTTTGCAAGGCACGGCATAGCCGTAACGCGTCACCACCAGCCCCGACAAGGGTCCCTGCCAATGATCCTCCACCACCCGGGCCATGGCGGCGGAAGCCTTTCCGGCTCCCACGACAATGAGCCTGCCGCGGGGGGACTTTGGAAGATGCGGCGGGATACACACAGCGGGTTGGGCCGATGCGATGGCCGCATCGAACATCTGCCGCAGAAATTCCTTAGCGGATGGCGGGCGCAAGGGTATTGAGGAGAGAACCGATCCCATCGATGTTGACTTCGACGGTCACTCCATCCTTGATTGAACCCACGCCCAGAGAGGTCCCGCAGGCGATGACGTCGCCGGGCAGCAGGGAAACATCGTGCGAAATTCGGCTGACCAACTCATGCGGCGAGAAGATCATGTCCGAGAGCGGATAGTTCTGCCGCTCGACTCCATCGAGCCGCGTAATCAGATCTACCTCCGCGCTCTTAAAACCCGTTGCAATGACCGGACCCAGGCAGCCGAAGGTGTCGAAACTCTTCGAGCGGGTCCATTGCGGAAAATCGCCGTTCTCAAACAGCAGGTCGATCGCGGTCACGTCGTTCACGCACGTGTAGCCAAAGATGTAATCGCCGGCATTGCCCGGCGGCACGTTCTTGGCCTGCCTGCCGATCACAATCCCCAGTTCGCCCTCGAACACGATCTTACCCGCGTACCCGGGCGGCCGCGTGATGGCTTCATGCGGACCGATGACGGATGTTGCAGATTTGATGAAAAACAATGGATGCTTCGGCGCCGGCTTGCCGATCTTGGCGGCGAGTGCATGAAAGTTGTTCCACAGCGCCACGATCTTGCCCGGGGTACACGGGCTCAACAGGGTAAACGAATCGGGTGCAAACCTGCGGCCCGTGGCTCGCGGCGCGTCGAACATATGGCCTTCGTGCTCGAGAATGTGGTCATTCTCGAGCATCCCGAATCCGGCGCGTTCACCTGAGCGAAACCGCGCCCATAAAGTCACGCTACAACACCGACTTGAGCAGCGTCGCCATTTCAGCCGGATTGCGCGTTACCTTGATTCCGCACTCCTCCATGACGGCCAGCTTCTCGTTGGCCGTGCCCTTGCCGCCGGAAATGATGGCGCCGGCGTGGCCCATGCGCTTACCCGGCGGCGCGGTGACGCCGGCGATGAAACCCACCACGGGTTTCTTCATGTAAGCCTTGACCCAACGCGCGCAAGTCTCCTCATCGTCACCGCCGATCTCGCCCACCATGATGACCGCATCGGTTTCCGGATCATCATTGAATAGGCGCATGACATCCACGTGCTTCAAGCCGTTGACCGGATCGCCGCCGATTCCAACGCAGGTCGACTGGCCAAGCCCTAAGTCCATCAATTGGCCCACCGCCTCGTAGGTCAGGGTACCGGACCTCGAGACCACGCCGATGCGGCCCTTTTTGTGAATGTGGCCCGGCATGATGCCGATCTTGATTTCATCCGGCGTGATGACACCGGGACAATTGGGCCCGACGAGCAGGGTCTTTTTACCGCGCATGCGATTGCGTGTGGCAATCATATCGCGCACCGGCACGCCCTCCGTGATGCAGATGACCAGGTCGAGGTCGGCATCGACGGCCTCGTCGATGGCGCCGGCGGCGAAGGGCGGCGGCACATAGATCACCGACACGGTCGCGCCGGTTTGCTCCTTCGCGTCCCGTACAGTTCCATAAATGGGGATGCCTTCGAAATTCTCACCCGCTTTGGTGGGATTCACGCCGGCGACGAAACACGCCTTGCCATTGGCGTAGTCGCGGCAAAGCCGAGTATGAAATGCGCCGGTCTTGCCGGTGATGCCCTGGGTCATCACCCGGGTATTCCTGTCGATCAGAATGCTCATGACGGCCGGCCCTGCTTGCCGCTCACCGCGGCGACGATTTTTTTGGCAGCATCCGCCATGTTGTCGGCGGAAATGATGGGCAGACCGGAATCCTTGAGCGCTTTTCTGCCCAGCTCCTCGTTGGTGCCCCTCATGCGCACCACCAGTGGAACGTTGAGCTTCACTTCTTTGGCCGCCGCGATCACGCCTTCGGCAATCGTGTCGCAGCGCATGATTCCACCGAAGATATTCACCAAAATTCCTTTGACCGCCGGGTTCTTCAGCATCAGCTTGAACGCTTCGGTCACCTTTTGCGTCGTAGCTCCGCCGCCGACATCGAGAAAGTTCGCAGGCTCGGCGCCGAATAGCTTGATGGTATCCATCGTCGCCATCGCGAGGCCGGCGCCGTTGACCAGGCATCCGATGTTGCCGTTCAAGGAGATATACGAGAGATCGAACTTGGAGGCCTCAACTTCGGCCGGGTCTTCCTCGTCCAGATCGCGCATGGCAACGATTTCCGGATGCCGGAACAGCGCATTCGAATCAAAATTCAATTTCGCATCCAGTGCCAGCACATCGCCGCCGCCGGTAATGATCAAGGGATTGATTTCGGCCAGCGATGCATCGCATTCCCAAAAGGCGCGATACAGTCCATGCATGAACTTACGCGCCTGCGCCACTGACGCCTCGGGCACGCCAATCTTGCGCGCAACATCGTCAGCCTGAGCGTCCGTCAAGCCGGCGTCAGGATCGATGGCGACCTTGTGTATTTTTTCCGGATGGTGTGCGGCAACCTCTTCAATCTCCATGCCGCCTTCCGAACTCGCCATCAGGGTCACGCGCTGCGTGGCTCGGTCGACCACCATGCCGACGTAGAGCTCCTTGCGAATGTCGGCACCCTCTTCGACCAGCAATCGCTTGACCAGTCTTCCCGCGGGGCCTGTTTGATGAGTGACCAGCGTCATGCCCAGAATTTTCGAAGCGAATTCATGCACTTCTTGCAGCGATTTGGCCACTTTCACGCCGCCGCCCTTGCCGCGGCCTCCGGCATGAATCTGGGCTTTCACGACCCAGACCTTTCCGCCCAGCTCTCGTGCCGCGGAATCCGCCTCTGCCACCGAAAAGCAAGGCACGCCGCGCGGCGTTGCGACACCGAACTTGCGCAGAATTTCCTTGCCCTGATACTCGTGAACATTCATATCTGATTTGAACTCCGCAATTTATGATCTTCCCTCATCGAGGGTCTTCGCCAACAGCTTGGTCAGCGCGTACACGGTATCGATATGCGGAGTCGGGGTGTTGGTCCGTCGCGCCAATTCCACGACTGAACCGAGCAGCGCGTCGATTTCCAACGTGCGTGCGCCCTCGACATCCTGCAACATCGACGTTTTGTGGTGGCCCACTTTCTCCGCGCCCGCGATGCGCTTTTCCAGCGGCACTCGGAATTTGACCCCCAATTGATTGGCCACGCATTGCGCTTCGGTCATCATCGCCGCCGCGATCGCGCGGCTGGGCGGGTACTGACAGATGCTGGCGAGCGTTGCCCGCGACAGCGCGCTGATGGGATTGAAGGTCAGATTGCCCCACAACTTCAGCCAAATTTCCGCGCGAATGTCGCTCAAGATCGGCGCCTGCATTCCGCCGTTGACGAAGCATCGCGAAACCTCTGATACGCGCTCGCTGGTCGTGCCGTCGGGTTCGCCCACCGGGAAGCGGTTTCCTTCGACATGCTTGACCACGCCGGGCGCGACCAGCTCGGCTGCCGGATACACCACGCAGCCGATGACGCGCTCGCAAGGAATATTCTCGTAGATCGTTCCGCTGGGGTCGACGCTCTGCACTCGCGTGCCGGCAAATTCGCCGTGGTGACCGTGGAAGTACCAATACGGTATGCCGTTCTGCATGGGAATCACGATGGTTTTGGGACCGAACAGCTTGGGCACCTCGCCGGCCACTGCTTCGACTTGATGCGCCTTCATCGCCAGCACCACGATGTCCTGCGGTCCCGCTTCCGCATAATTATCGGTCGCCTTGACTCGCGGCACAACCTCTTCGGTACCGTCTGCGTTGATCATCCGGATACCCTGGCTGCGGAGCGCCGCCAGATTTGCCCCGCGTGCAATGAAGGTAACGTCCTCGCCGGCCAGTGCAAGGCGAATCCCCACATAGCCGCCAATCGCGCCGACCCCGATAATCGCTATCTTCATGTACAGCCGCCGCTTCGACAGAACAAAGAGGATCAGTTTGCACCGCCGCGATCGCGGTTGCACGCCTCCCGCGGCCGACTTTCGAGCAGTCGTGTCCTACACAGGGCAATGTAACCGGCGGCCTACTCTTTCGGGATCAGGCCGGCGCCTCGCGCCCACTTGTACTTCGCGCCGAGAACGGCCACCGGGATCTCGGTGGAGTAGGCATAGGCCGGAATACCGTGCTGATACAAATATTCCGCCGCCTCTTCCACCTCGACATCGCCCGCGAGAGAGGCCACCACGGGCTTCTCGAAGCCTTTCGCCCGCATTTCGTCAATCACTTCCACCATCAGTTTCGCAAATACCATGGGCGGCGTGATGATGGTGTGCCAATAGCCCAAGATGAGCGCATGGATGCGCGGGTCTTGCAGCCCCAGGCGTACCGTATTCTGATACGTGCTCGGCGGTTCGCCGCCCGTGATATCCACGGGATTCCCGGCCGCACCGAACGGCGGAATGAACTTGCGGAATGCCGCATCGAGATCGGCAGGCATCGCCATCAATGACAGGCCGTTATCCACGCATGCGTCCGATAGGAGCACGCCGGAACCGCCGGCGCCGGTGATGATGACCACGTTATTGCCCTTAGGTATAGGCAGGACCGGAATGCCCCGGGCGAATTCGAGCAGGTCGCGCAAGCTGCGGGCGCGAATGACGCCCGACTGCTTGAACACGTCTTCATAGATCTTGTCGTTACCGGCCAAGGCGCCGGTGTGCGAACTTGCCGCGCGCGCGCCCATGCTGGTGCGGCCCGCCTTCAACACGACAATGGGCTTCTTCTTCGACACCCGCTTCGCCACTTCGGCAAAAGAGCGGCCGTCCTTCAAGTCTTCACAGTGCTGCGCAATGATGGTGGTGTTCTCGTCCTGTTCGAAGAACGTCAGCAAGTCATCTTCGTCGATGTCTGACTTATTGCCGAGGCCTACGATGGCCGAGACACCCATTTTGGCCGAGCGCGAGAAGCCGATGATCGCCATACCGATGCCTCCCGACTGCGAGGACAGTGCGGCGTGACCCTTGACGTCGTAGGCCGTACAGAAGGTCGCGCACAAATTGCTGGGCGTGTAGTAGAAGCCATAAATGTTCGGCCCCATGAGACGCACGCCGTACTTGCGGCCGATTTCCACCAACTCGTTCTGTCCTGCCACATTGCCGGTCTCGGCAAAGCCGGATGGAATCAAGATGGCCCCGGCGATCTTCTTCTCGCCCACTTCGACCAATGCTTGCGCAACGAATTTCGCCGGTATGGCGAACACCGCCACATCAATGACGCCGGATACGTCTTTGACGCTCTTATGGGCCTTCTTGCCCATGATTTCCGTAGCGCTGGGATGGATCGGGTAGATATCCCCCTTGTAGCCGCCGTTGATCAGATTCTTCATCACGGAGTTGCCGATCTTGCCGTTCTCGTTTGACGCGCCGATCACCGCGACCGCCTTGGGCTTCATGATGCGGTTCATCTTCTCGACGATGGCGGCTTGACTCGGCCGGTCGCGCGCCGGGGCAGGATTGAAATTCAGAACGATGCGCACATCCGCCGCGGTGGCACCGCGGTCGGTCGCAAACACCGGATTCAAATCCATCTCCGAGATCTCGGGAAAATCCGCCACCAGCGACGACACGCGCTCGATCATGCTCGACAGCGCCGCTCGATCCACGGGCTTGGCGCCGCGCACGCCGCGCAAGATCTCCGCCGCCTGGATGCCGTCCAGCATCGATAGCGCATCTTCGTTCGTCGCGGGCGCCAGCCGAAATGTAATGTCCTTGAGAACTTCCACTAGGATGCCGCCGAGCCCAAAGGCGACCAGCTTGCCGAACGCCGGGTCGGTCACGGCGCCAATGATGACCTCCTGACCGCCCATCAACATCTGTTGGATTTGTACGCCCAGTATTTCCGCCTTGGCGTCATACTTGCGAGCGTTGGCGACGATGGTGGCGTAGGCCTCCTTGGCGTGCTCCGCAGACTTGACGCCAACGATGACTCCACCCGCTTCGGTCTTGTGCAGGATCTGCGGCGATACGATTTTCATGACCACCGGAAAACCGATTCCCGAAGCGAGCTTGACGGCTTCCTCGGCCGAGGTCGCGACGCCCTCTTTCGGAATGGTGATGCCGTACGCCTCGCAAACGCCTCGTGCCTCAGGCGCCGTCAATGCCTCGCGGCCGGCAGCCTTGGCTTGATCGAGAATTTTACGAACGGCGTTCTTATCGTGTGACATATCTTCAATTTCCTCGCAAGCTTGGGGCGCGGGTGTTCGGCGCTACTGTCCGGTTCCCGCGTATTAAATGACTTTCTTCAATCGCAGCGCGGCGACATCTGCTGGCGCAAACCCCAGCTCCGCCAACACTTCGTCCGTATGCTCACCGAGCAACGGCGATCGAGTGACGTCGGTAGGGCTGTCGCTCATCTTGATGGGATTGCCCACGGTCAGATACTTGCCGCGTTTGGGATGATCCACCTCGACGATGGTGCCGGTCTTGCGCAGCGAAGGCTCGTGCGCCAGCTCTTCCATCGACAGGATCGGGCCGCAGGGGATGTCATGCTCGTTGAGCAATGCCATTGCTTCAAATTTGGTCTTGGTCGAGGTCCAGGCTTCCACGGTCGCGAACACCTCTTTGAGCCTCGGCAGCCGCGCGTTGGGCGTCGCGAAGTCCGGATCGGTGATCCACGATTCCTTGCCGATCACCTGGCAGATCGCCTTCCACACCGGAGCCTGCGCAATGAAGTACAGGTAAGCATTGGGATCGGTTTCCCAGCCCTTGCACTTCACGATGGTTCCCGGTTGTCCGCCGCCCGACGCATTGGCCGCGCGCGGCACCGCGCTGCCGAACTTGCCGTTCGGGTACTGCGGATACTCCTTCATGACATGCGTGCGCTCGAGTCGCTGCTGATCGCGGAGTTTGACGCGGCACAAGTTGAGCACGCCGTCCTGCATGGCCGCCAACACCTTCTGTCCGCGCCCGGTGGTGTTGCGCTGATACAGCGCCGCCACGATCCCCAGAGCCAGGTGCAATCCGGTGCCGCTGTCGCCGATTTGCGCGCCCGTCACCAACGGCGGCCCATCATCGAATCCGGTGGTCGACGCAGCGCCGCCGGCGCATTGCGCGACGTTCTCGTAAACCTTGCACTCTTCGTACGGACCGGGACCGAATCCCTTGACCGATGCCACGATCATGCGCGGATTGAGCTCTTGGATGCGGGCCCAGGTGAAGCCCATGCGATCGAGCGCACCGGGTGCGAAATTCTCCACCAGCACATCGCAGTGCTTGACGAGCTTTTCCAACACTTGCTTGCCCTGCTCGCTCTTGGTATCGAGCGTCACCGAGCGCTTGTTGTGGTTGAGCATCGTGAAATACAGGCTGTCCACCTCCGGCACATCGCGCAGCTGTTCGCGCGTGATGTCGCCCGCGCCCGCTTTCTCGACCTTGATGACATCGGCACCGAACCACGCCAGCAGCTGTGTGCAGGTAGGGCCCGACTGCACATGCGTGAAATCGAGAATTTTGACTCCGTCTAACGCCTTACCCATGAAAACTCCAGAGGCCTGTCACTTGTACATTGTTTGATTCTTGGTACCCGGAGCATATTCGCGCGGATCGACCCAAATATTGATCACTGCCGACTTGCGCAGCTTGTGCACCGACTCGCGGGCGCGCTTCAGCGCCGGCGCAATTTGCGCCGGATCGCGCACTTCCTCGCCGTAGCCGCCCAGCATTTCGGCAAACTTACCGAAGGGAACGTCGCCCAACAGATTGCCGACACTGCCGCGCTGCTCGCCATATTTCGCCAGCTGTCCATAGCGAATCTGATTCATCGCCGAATTGTTGCCGATGACGGCGATGTAAGGGACGCCGAACCGATTGGCCGTCTCCATATCGAAGGCCGTCATGCCGAAGGATCCGTCGCCGTAGTAGCACAGAACTTCTTTCGACGGATTCGCAAGGCCGGCCGCGATCGCGAATCCCGTGCCCACGCCGAGCGAGCCCAACGCACCTGGATCCATCCACTGGCCAGGGTTCCGCGGCCTCACAGCTTGTGCGGAGATGGTGACCACGTCGCCGCCGTCGCCAATATAGATCGTGTTGTCGGCCAAAAACTCATTCAGTTCCCATGCGACGCGGTAGGGGTGGATCGGCACGCTGTTCGACTTGAACAATGGCATGAGCTTCTCGCCCGCCAGCACCTCGGCATCGCTGAGCTGCTTCAGCCACTGCTGACGCGCCTGCCGCTTGTCGCCCTTGATGCGGCCGCTTGCGGCTGCCAGCACCGCGCCGAGAATGGCGCCCGGATCGCCCACCAATCCCAGATCGATGTCGCGATTCTTGCCGACCGTGCGGTAGTCCATGTCGATCTGCACCAGCTTCAGATCCTTGCTGATCCGCTTGCCGTAGCCCATGCGAAAATCAAATGGAGTTCCCACGATCACCAGCACATCGGCGCTGGCAAAGGCTTGAGTTCGCGTGCGGTCGAAATGATGCGGATCGCCGGGAGGCAGCAGGCCGCGGCTGGCGCCGTTGAAATAGCCGGGAATATCGAGCCCGCGCAGAAGTGCAATCGCCTCTTTGTGCCCGCGCGCGGTCCAAACCTGCTGCCCGTACAAAATCGCGGGCCGCTCGGCATTGACGAGGAGATCGGCCAATTTTTCGATGTCGCGCGGATCGCCGACCGATTTGGTCGACGCCCGATACTTGCCGGGCTGAGGTATGACGGCCTTGGTGATATCCACCTCGCGATCGAGAACATCGCGCGGAATCTCCAAGTACACCGGTCCGGTCGCGCCATTGAACGCCTC
>Ga0193728_1000357_pt1 | contig 21932 bp, 25 predicted proteins | sample U1c1metaG_FD_143037 | JGI IMG/M metagenome (GOLD analysis project Ga0193728, IMG submission 143037) | Soil microbial communities from a riparian zone of the East river system, Colorado, United States - U1c1 | ecosystem: Environmental > Terrestrial > Soil > Riparian zone | place: USA: East River...
ATCCCGTGCTGAATAATCCACATGGAATTTCAACCTGAAATCCCTCTTCTTCCCGCGCTGGGTCTTTTTGCTTTTCCAAATTCGCCATAGACTTGCGATGAAGGTCACAGCGCCAGAGATGCCGGATATCAAATAGGTGTGAGATTTGAAAAAACGCAGTGCGGAACAAACGAATGACATTGCGCAATCCTCCGCCCGCATGGTGCAATTATTCACTCCCCTAGGCGAGTGAACGCGGGCAGATGGTGCCATCCGGTTTTAGTCTTCCAAATGCCCTAAGGAAAAACAATTAAATCGGAGAAACAACAGTCAGTCGATTGAGTTAAGAACGAAGACGATGAATCGAAGTTTCGCGTGCAGGTAGTTCTACTGTGAAGCAGCATCAGAGTAGCACAATTTAGATTGTTATGAACGTTCCAATTTTATCCAGCGCGGAAGTGAGTCTGATTGAGCGCGGCAAGCGCGCGAACAACACGCCTCTTCCACCGAAGACTGTCCCGATCTTTGGCGCTGCCCTAAATGCGGTGGACCGATGAAGGTCATCGAAAGGCTCACCGCTGCCGAAATTCAACTTCGTTCTCCACCACGGATCAGCTCTGCGGCATGAGACTACTCTCTCCAACGCGAAAACTCTGGGTACTTCCAGGCGCTCCGCATCTCTCTACCTCGCCGTCAAACCGATCCCTTCTTCCACCTTCTTCGACCACCGTCGTTGCGATACTTTTTCGCCGTAGCCAATTTCCGCGCGCACGCTCTCATGTGTCGTGCCCTGCAGCACAGTCTCGGCACCGCTTAACGCCGCTCCTTCCCACGATTGAATTTGCATAGCGCCCGCGTCCACCGCAACCACGGGCGGCCACGTCCAAACGGCTTTACCGGACGCGCGCAGAGCTCCCCGCTCCGTTCGCTCCTTATCGAGAACGCGCATCCGTTAAAGTGCTAGCGTTTATCAGGCACAACGTCGGTCGAGCAACGCTCGGCGCGTCGCGGGAAGTCTGAGCTACTCCTTTATTTCTCCCCATTCGCTGTGGAATCGAATGGTTGCTTTCATCGATAATGTCGTGGACCGGAGACAGAAGAAAAGGGAGAAGATAACCCACCCTTCGAGGCTCAGGGTGAAGAGACGGGGAGATGCCAGAGATTCGCAGAGTTTGACGCGAACGGATTTACCACGGAGTTCACGGAGGTCGGAACACTGAGAGCAGGGAGGGTTGGGGGAACTTTGTTGGGTTGACGCGCGTAATTACTGGTTTGGGGGAACTATGGGAACCTTTGAACAGGACTTGATTTTTGCGCTGCGAATGATGCGGAAGAATTTGGGTTTTACGGCGGCGGCGGTGCTTTGCCTGATGTTGGGAATTGGGGCCACTACTGGGATTTTTACGGTCGTGAATGCGGTTTTGTTGCGGCCACTTCCCTACTCGCATCCCGAGCAGTTGGTGCGGGTGTATACCGAGTTTCCTACGTTTCCTAATGGCGGGTTGCCGCGGTTTTGGACTTCGGCGCCGGAATTTTTTGATTTGCGGCGGGATACGCACTCCTGGGCTTCGCTGGATGCTTGGCAGACGGGCGGGACTAATCTGGGCGGGAAGAGTCAGCCGGTGCGCGCTACGGCGGCTAGCGTTAGCGGTGGGTTGTTGGAGACTTTGGGAGTTGCGCCTGTGTCGGGGCGGTTGATTTCGGCGGCGGACGATGTGCCTGGAGCGCCGCTAGTGGCAAACATTTCTTATGGGACTTGGAAAACTGTGTTTGGCGGCGATCCAGGGATTGTGGGGCGAGAGACGCGCGTTGACGGGAAGAAGTGCACGATCGTCGGGGTGATGCCGGCGGTGTTTCAATTCCCCCCAGGGGAGAGTGATCCGCCGAAGGTTTGGACGCCGCTGCAGCTTGATCCTGCGAGCAAAAATCGCGGGGGGCATAACTACTACTTGTTGGGACGGCTGAAACCGGGGGTGTCTCCGGCTGCGGCACAGGGAGAGTTGGCGGCGCTGGTGCAGGCTTATGGGGAACGTAAGTCGCCCGATACACACAGTTTCGATCCGAAGAATCACACCATTGTTAGCTATCCGCTGGACGCCGAGGTGGTCTCCAGTGTACGGCTGGCGCTGCTCGTATTGCTTGGAGCGGTGGCGTTTGTTTTGCTGATTGCTAGCGTCAATGTCGCGAATTTGTTGCTGGCTCGGGCGGAAGCTCGGCGTCGGGAGATTGCGATTCGCCGGGCGATGGGGGCTGGGTTGGGGAGATTAGCGCGGCAGTTCGTTACTGAGGGAGTTTTGCTAGCGCTGTTCGGGGCGACTTTGGGTTTGGGGTTGGCTTATGGTGGCGTGCGGTTGGTGCTGTTGACGAATGCTGGAGGGATTCCGCGGGCGGACGAGATTGTTATGGACTGGCGAGTGTTGATTTTCACTTTAGGGACTAGCTTAATTACCGGGGCGATTTTTGGATTGGCTCCATTGGTCCCATTGTTGGTCAGCGGAATTTCTGGGTCGTTGAAAGATGCGGCGGGCAGCACGACGGCTGCAGGCGGGGCGCAAATGTTTCGGCGTGCGCTGGTCGTCGGTGAGCTAGCGATGGCTTTGGTTTTGCTGATTGGTTGCGGGTTGATGTTGCGAGCGTTTTGGAAGTTACAGGAAGTGCATACTGGAATGTCGCCCGACAACGTGATCACCATGCGGGTGTCTCTGCCTGGCGGAACGTATACGGATAACAAGAAGATTGCAGGATTTTGGGAGCGGTTTGAGAAGCAAATTACCAGCTTGCCGGGGGTGCGATCAGCGGCGCTGGTTTACGGGATGCCGCCCATGCGAGCTCCAAATATGAATGATACGGATTTCGAGGAATTCGTTAGGCGCGAGGGTGGGCCGATTGAGAATGTGGATTTCGATCAAATAGTGACTAAAGATTATTTCTCGACGATGGGGATTCGGTTGATGGAGGGACGCCTGTTTGACGATCGCGATACGGCAACTGGGTCGCCAGTGGTGGTTGTGAATAGCACCTTGGCCCGGACGTTTTGGCCGAATCAAAGCGCGATTGGGAAGCATGTGCGGCCGAATAGCGGGTCGAAGGATCCCTGGAGCACCGTGGTGGGCGTGGTTGACGACGTCAAGAATGCTGGGTTGGACCGGCAGGCGGGTACGGAACTGTATTTGCCGTATGGGCAGGCGGAAAATTTTGGACTGACCGATATGTATGTGGTGATGCGAGGGCAGTCGGGGGATCCGCGAAATCTAGTGGGAGCGGTGCGGGAGCGATTGAATGTGATGGATGCGTCGCTGCCGCTGTCGGACGTGCGGATGATGGATGATGTGTTGGAGCGGGCGCAAGCGCGGCCGCGATTTTTGACTCTGCTGTTGAGCTTGTTTTCGATTATGGCGCTGGCGATTGCTACTGTGGGGATTTATGGCGTGGTGTCGTATTCGGTGGCGCGGCGCACCAAGGAGTTTGGGTTGCGTATGGTGTTGGGGGCGCAGGGCGGGGATGTGCTGGGATTAGTGATGAAACAGGGCGCCCTGATGGTGTTGATCGGTCTGGCGGCGGGTCTGATAACGGCGTTGCTGTTAACCAGATTGATGGCCAGCTTGTTGTTCGCCATTGCGCCAACCGATGCAGCCACGTTCGCCGGCGTAACAGCGGTGCTTGCTGTGGTAGCGCTGGCGGCGTGTTATGTCCCGGCGCGACGTGCGACGCGCGTGGATCCCATGCAAACGTTGCGTTACGAGTGAAGCGTCTTCTTTCTGGACTCACGAGCGGCGGGCTTACTCTTCTATGAGTTGACCGGTCAAGACACACTTCGTTTTTTTCTTTCCGTGAGTCTGTTCCCATTCAGCTAAGCCCGCCCCGGTCGCCATCCTTCCATCCGCACTCTTTTGTGAGCGAGATTCGCTCGGTGCTAGGGGGTGTTCTGGTTTCCGTAGGTGCTGCTACCTGATTAGCGTCCTCTCTTCCCACCGTTTCTGTGGGAGTTGGGCCCCAGGAGTTAGTCGCAGTCACCTGGACTCGGCGGTTGAGCTCAGCTGTGCGGATCGAAACTCTCTATGCCGCGGCGCGCATCGCTTTTTGGCTATTGCGCAATGGTTCGTACACCTCTCCGCTTACCCACAACCGGGACCGGAGTCAAAATCAAAAGTGCAGTTTATGCTCCCGATAAATGCCCATCTCGTCAGCGTTCGATTTCCTAACGAGATGCCGACTTACCGGGACTTTAAGGAACCGAATTCGTTCGCTTGACAGAACACACGCATGGAGGTACACAGAAAAAAGAGGTGGCAATCATGAAAATCGTAGTGATCGGCGGCAGTGGACTGATCGGGTCAAAGCTCGTTACCAAGTTGCGCGAGCACGGGCACGAGGCGGTAGCGGCATCACCCAATTCCGGCGTCAACACCCTCACGGGCGAGGGACTGGCCGAAGCGCTGAAGGGTGCGTCGGTGGTGGTTGACGTATCGAACTCTCCCTCTTGGGAAGACTCGGCGGTGATGAAGTTCTTCGAAACATCAACTCGTAACCTCCTCAGCTATGAAGCGGCCGCAGGGATAGGACATCACGTTGCGGTATCGGTTGTGGGAACCGACCAGCTGACCGAAAGCGGTTATTTCCGCGCTAAGGTCGCTCAGGAGAAACTGATCAAAGAATCGTCAATCCCCTACACCATCGTGCGCGCGACGCAGTTCTTCGAGTTCGTCAAGGGGATTGCCGACATTTCCATGGACGGCGACAAGGTGCATTTGCCACCTGTGCTTTTCCAGCCGATGGCTGCCGACGATGTCGCGAGTGGGGTAGGTCGGATCGCTGTCGACGTGCCGGTAAATGGCATCGTCGAAATAGGGGGGCCGGAACAGTTTCGACTGAATGAACTAGTGCGGCTGCACTTGGCCACGCTCAAAGATCCCCGCGAAGTCATCGCCGACCCACACGCGCGATACTCCGGCGCGGAGGTCAGCGAGCGAACGCTAGTCCCCGGCGATAACGCACGACTCGGCGAGACGCGTTTCGAAACCTGGCTCACGCAATCCGCGGCGAAAGCGGCGGCGGCCGGGCACTAGTGGGTGTGCCGTTGTCAGAGGATCGGTAACGATAACGCGCTTGTGTTGTCCGAACCGATCAACTCCCGGATGGTCAACTCGGAAGCTCCCCAGAAACGGCACTCTAGAGTAGGTGGTATGCGTGATCGGTCGTCTTGGATTTTTGGTGACCCAAGCGTGCCCAAATAAATTGTGCCAGCTTATGATGCGCGTCCTCCACGATGAGCAAGAATTTGCTGGAAAGTTTATTAATTACATGCTGGAGCGGAACTTCAAGATTGAAGCGGATTTGGTGGACCAGTTGTTCAATTCGAGCGAGAAAAGGTTGGCCCGCGCTCTTCTGATACTTGCCCGTTACGGAAAACCAGGCGAGCCTGAAACGATGTTGGCCAAAATATCGCAGGAGACTTTGGCCGAATTAGTAGGTACTACGCGGAGCCGCGTGAACTTCTTCATGAACAAATTCAGGAAGCTGGGATTCATCCACTACAACGGCGGGTTGCAGGTAAACAGTTCACTGCTGAATGTTGTGTTGCACGATTAGTGAGTGTCCGACGTTCGTCTTTAAGCCTTACGCCTAACCGGTGGCCAGCCTCGTTCAGCGCAAACATGCAGAGCAAACTCACGGGCCGTGTGAGCTTTTGCTAGGCGTCGCGATTCAACGGCGGTGCGACCTTTAGGTGGCTGGGACTCTGGGAACTGACAGCCGCATCGACTGCAGGCGTATCCGGTGAGCGCGACCGATGCCGCAATGCGCGGCTTGCTCATTTCCACCGTTAATTCCGCAATTGCCTTCGTGGGGGCTTCGTGTGCTTTCAACATATGGAAAGCATGGCACTGATCGGTGAATCGTACTGTGTGGTTTTATACATCTCGGTAAGTTAATGCTTGATGTATCATGGCCGGGAAAAGTGGCGCTGATTTTCAGTTGGCCTTAGCCATCTTCGCAACATTTGCAGCCTTGTAGCAGTGCATCTGCTGCCTCAATTGCGCATCCACTTCATCCGCGATGGTCACAATGTCAGGAAGCAACAACTTGAAGTCTAAATGGTTCACGTTTTTGTGCAGTGTGGTAAAAATGCAGACTTGTAATAGCCGCGATTCCTCAATCAGCATCTCTACCGTGTAGCCTTGTTTGTTTCGCAGTTCTCCGTGTTGGCCCGCAGATTTCGAAATTCTAGCTTTCGCTTCTGTGTCCAAACGTACCCGCGCGGTCACGTCATGCATAAGCTTTGGAAGATGGCCCATTCGCTCTTCACGGTTGAGCGGGATGCGGGTTAGGTCCGGCACCTCTTCTACTCGCCCAAGCCAATCTGCAATTAGAGGCTGCAGTTCCCGGTCTAGAACGTTCGCCACACTTTCAACAGCGGTAGCAGTTTCAATCATTACAGTCTCCCTGGTGTTGACTCTTCATCAAAGGTCGCATGGTGGCTGTCCGCAATCTGTTCTAAACAGGTCAGCGCACCACTTGATGTCTAAAGTGTCACGCCTTTCAGTTGAGGCTTGATAACCTTCGGTAGGTTAGTCCTTCTTCTTGCCGTGCTTGGTAGCAAAGTAAGCGGATTGTTTATCCCCATGGTCTTGACAGATATACGGATATACGTATAATAGTATAATGGACAGTGAGAAGCTGAACCCTGTCAGATGGGTCGGTTCGTCGCTGAAAGATCTCAAATCCTTCCCGCCTGAGGTCAAAGCCGAGGTCGGACACGCACTCTATGTGGCGCAACAAGGTGACACAGACCCGGCGGCCAAGCCGCTGAAGGGTTTCGGTGGCGTCAGCGTCATGGAGATCGTCGCGCCATTCGACGGCAATACTTGGCGCGCGGTGTATGCCGTCCGCTTTAGAGGGTTTGTTTACGTCCTACATGCTTTCCAGAAGAAATCCAAGTCTGGCATCGTCACCCCGAAGAAGGACATCGACCTGATTTACCAACGGCTGGCAGCCGCGGAACGAGACTACAAAGAAAGGCGCAACGAACATGAAGACCAAAAGAAAAACCGCTAAAAGCGCGAGCGTGACCGAAGGCAGCGGCAACGTCTTTGCCGACCTCGGCCTGCCCAATGCTGACCAGGAACTTATGAAGGCGCGCTTGACGCTACAAATCTACCGCATCATCAAGGAACGCGGTATCACCCAGACCGAAGCTGGGAAAATCCTCGGAATTCCGCAGCCCCATGTCTCGGCGTTGGCCCGCAATCGCGCGGGCAACTTCTCGGTAGGCCGCCTTATTGACTTCCTCACCGCTCTCGGCCAGGACGTTGAAATAACCGTACGGCCGACGCGCAAAGACCACGGTCAAATGTCCGTCGTAGTGGCCTGAACCCAGATAAAACAATCGTTGCCGCCTCGCACATTGGAATGCGCAATTTTTCCAGGGGTCGCGGTAGGGACGCCAGTTAACCTGACGCCCCCCGCACGGATCCGCACGTGCAGAATTGCTGCATGCGGCTCTTACCTCGGATGTTTGGCGTCGAAGCGCAGATTGGGATAAGGATGAAGGATGCTAGGTTGGGGAAGCCAGTGCTGCGCGATAGCGACGAGCCGTGGCCAAGTCATCCGATCTTTCTGGCTGCGTCGCTGTAGCGCGCGCATCCAGCGCCGGATTACCTGTAACCGAAAACTTCGAAGGCTAGCCAGATTCCCGGGAACTGCGTGATAGTTGAAGTATCCCTGTACAACGGACCTCAACCATTTCCCAAGCTCCTGCATTGGCAGATGTCTGCGTCTTCGAAGCTCCTCCTTCAGCGTTCTCAGCTTGGCAGAGAGCCGCTTGTGGATGGTCTTGCGTAAGACAAGGAATTTGCCGGTCTTCCACGTTTGCCCACAGATGTGGGTAAAGCCCAGGAAGTTGAACGTCTCCGGCTTCCCTTCCCCACGCTCTTTTCGGTTTGCGACTGCGTAGTGCCCGAACTCGATCAATCGTGTCTTGTCCGGGTGCAGCGCTAGTCCGAACCGACCGAGCCGTTCCTTCCAGTCTCGGAGGAATTGCTCTGCGTCGGCGCGGTGCTGAAATCCCAACACAGCATCGTCGGCGTATCGGACCATGAGCAGCCTGCGGGGCGTGCGGGAAGCAGCAAAGAGGGACAAGCGATTACAGTTCACGGCGCTACTTCAACGCGTCACCCCAGCTCTGTGTCTGGGACGCGGTTGAAGGTTGCGCTCGGTACGTTCCTCGGTGCACGCGACTGTGTAAGTCTTTCAGTCGCTCGCCCAGGCCCGTCTCGTATTCCTGCCACGTGACTCCGTCAACTCCGGGAGCCGCGTCTCGCTTCAAGGCGTAGAAGCTGCTCTCCAGCAGTGGAACGGACACATGGTGAGTCTGCTCGGCGTTCTCCTTGGTCGGTCGTCTTCCCTCCGCGCCTTCCGCCAGCGGGTTCCCGCTTTTGTTCGGTACTGCACGACCGTCCGACTTCCCATCAACGTGCATGTTGGACTTCTGGATCACGTCCTTCTCCAACCGGCCCGTCACTACTGCGTGTCGGGCGCTGATGGGACCTCCCGGTTCTCGCGCGTGAAGTTTTCATGCATGCCAGGGGTCTTCGACCGCGCAGAGCCCGATCAATGCTCGCGATTTCGCATTCATCGGTGTTGCCTTCCGCACATTGGAACAGCGTCGGCGCTCTGATTTCCGACCACTTTCACGGCTCAATACCCTGCCTACATGTCCCCCTGTCAACGCTTCACGTGCAGCCTTGCGACTGCCCGCGCATGACTCGGGGCCAGGTTGGCTCGCTACGCCTTACCTGTACGACTCTTGCATTCGCAACTTCACGCCGGTTTATCCCGGCGCACTCCAACAAGGGTCCAAAACTCGGCCTTTAAAATATTTGTACCAGTGCATTTTCCAAGGAGTCTGCCAAGCAATGAGGAGACCACTGGAAGGAAGGCCGAAAGCGCAGCAGTAGAGTTGGAGTTTAGGGACGGGCTGGGTGGAGCGCGATCCGCGACTAGAGCACACTGCCGACTCAAATCACTGCTACGTTCGCCCTTCGCGGTTGACGAGTCGAGTGATTGTCGCAAACAGTACGCTCACCGATATTCCGCACATCAAGACGCCAATGATGCTCTCCAGCGGCCCTAGCATGTGCCAGTTTGACGGTAGGACTACGTCGCCATAACCTACCGTGGCGTAGCTGCTTGCAGAGAAGTAAAGAGCGGATTCCCAAGATGAGAAGCAAAGCCGGCGATAGCAGCTCGCCCAGAATAGAATCAAAACTCCATGTAGAACGATTACCGCGGCCGTGAGCCACACGACTAGTACGGCAGATCGAAACGGCCCAAGTCTGTGCGCATCACTGGCAAGGGCGTGTCTGACCCAATGTATGAGCGCCGCGAGCCCGACAGAGTGCAGCCACAGTGTGATTATCACGATACCAACCGCTATGCCGATTTCACGAATTAACGCCATTGCTCAAGAGCAACCTTCAGTGAACAGCGACCTGGCCACCTTTACCCGGCTCGTTTTTGGCTAGCACGAAACACAATAAAAACATCAGCGCGGAAGTCGCGGCGAGCAGCCAGTAGACTTCGACGTAAGACAGGGCTTGAGCCTGTGTGATCACCAAGTTGTACAGTCTGGCCGTTGCTTGTTGTTGAGCCGAGTGCATGCTCAAACCGACATGCGTCAGACGGCTCGCCAAGCCTGCGACGGCCTCGTCGAACCGATGGGAGCGTGTGTACTCGGCGAGAACGGACTGGTGGTATTGACTTCGGCGTGCAAGCAACGTGGTCACAGCCGAGGTTCCTACGCTCTGCCCGATATTGCGCGTGAAGTTGATCAAACCGGCCGCAGCGTTGCTTTTCGACGCTGGCAGGCCGACATAGGCAGCCATCGTGAGCGGGACGAATAAAAATCCAACCGGCAGGTACTGCCAAATACGCATCCAAGCGGCAGCACGAAAGCTGATGAGTAGATCGATGTGCTTGCATGAGAAATACATGCCTACAGCGAGTGCGATCCAGCCGAAAGCGAGAAGGTGCCGGGCCTGAAAGTGTCCGGCGAGGCGCCCGACCAACGGTAAAAGAAAGACCAGAAGAATAGCCGCCATCGAGATGACCAAGCCGGCCTTTTGCGCTGTGTAACCCATGAGCGTTTGCAAGAACTGGGGAAGAAGGACGGTTGAACTGAACAGAACGGCGCCAAGCACGAACATCATCAGGTTGCAGCTTGCAAAATTAAACATTTTAAACAGACGGACATCCACGATGGGTTCCTTGTGGCGCCATTCCCAAATAACGAGGCCCACCAAACCTACGGCGGCAAGAAGGATCAGTGTGGTAATGAACCGCGACCCGAACCAGTCGTCCTCTTGTCCTTTGTCGAGCGCAATCTGAAGAGCGCCTACGCCGACGGCGAGCAGACCAAACCCAATGTAGTCGAATTTCGCCATGGTAGCTTTCAGACGGGACAAGTAGGGTGGGTCTTCGATTAGTTGAGAAACCAGGAAGACTGCCAGAATTCCCACGGGAACGTTGATATAAAAAATCCAGCGCCAGGCATAGTTATCGGTAATCCAGCCGCCCAGGGTGGGACCAATGGCGGGACCACAAATGACCGTGATTCCATACAATGCGAAGGCCAACCCGCGTTTCTCCGGAGGGAAAGTGTCCGCCAGGATAGCCTGCGTCATCGGCTGTAGTCCTCCGCCGAAGGCGCCTTGCAGCACGCGGAAAAGAAGCAGCATTCCGAGGCTCGGCGCGACGCCGCACAAAAACGAGCTAACCGTAAAAAAGGCGACGCAAATCAGAAAGAAACGCTTGCGTCCGAGCCAGCCAACGAGAAAACCGCTGATCGGAAGCACCACGGCGTTTGACACCAAGTAGCTGGTCAAGACCCACGTGCTTTCATCACTGCTCGCGCCCATGCTGCCCGCGATGTGCGGAAGAGCCACGTTCGCTATGCTGGTGTCGAGTGCCTCCATGAACGCAGCCAGCGAAACCGCGACGCCAATGATCCACGGGTTGACCTTTGGCTGCCACGTCGTTTGCTCAGCCGCGAGAGACGCCGCTGTACTCATCGCACCCTCACATCTGGTACGACTGACAATCCCGGCTTCAACACTCCCTCTGCATTGAAATCCTGTCCTGGGGTGCGATCGAAATCGATCCGCACGGGTACCCTCTGTACGACCTTCACGTAGTTGCCGGTCGCGTTTTCGGGAGGCAACAGACTAAAAACCGACCCTGTGCCGCCACCCATGTTGGTCACGTGCCCGTACCACGCGCGACCGTAAGCATCCACCTTGACTTTCACAGGCTGCCCAGGCCGCATATGCTCCAGCTGCGTTTCCTTGAAATTGGCGGTCACCCAAATGTCATCGAGTGGCACGACTTCCAACATTTCCTGGCCAATGCTGACGTTCTGACCGACTTCAACGCTCTTCTTTCCAATGATTCCCGTCACCGGCGAGCGGATGATGGTGTAACTGAAACTGAGCTGTGCTTGAGCCAGCTGAGCCTGGCGTTGCTGGACTTGCGCATCCGCAGCGTCCGCTTGGGCACGAATTAGAGACACGTGTTGCGGCGCGGTCTCGGCTGTTCGCAGATCGGCGTTGGCCTGCAAGAGTTTGCCTTCTGCCTGGCGCACAGCCTGTTCGGCGGCCTTGACAGCGGCGTCGGCCGAGGCGACTCCCGCTTGGTTTGCTGTTGCGGAAGCGACCGCCTGATCAAATTGCTGGCGGGAGATATCTTCCTTCGCGACGAGCTGCTTAGCGCGTTCGAGGTCTGCGTCACTCTTGGCCGCATTGGCCTCGGCCTGAGCCAGCGACGCCTTAGCCGACTCGTGACTATGCTCGGCTCCCCGGACCCCGGCCTCAGCGTTTACCACTTCGGTCCGCGCCGAGTCGAGATTGCTTTGTGACGTCACAGAGGTGATTGGGACATTCCAACGAGAACTCGTGGCGGTGGCTTTTGCGTCTGCCAGCACCGCCTCCGCCTGAATCACGGAGATCTTGAAATCCGCAGGGTCAATGACCGCGAGGAGATCGCCCTCATGGACCAGTTGGCCTTCGACGAAGTTTACTTTCTTTACTTGGCCGTTGATGCGCGCACTCAGGGGCATAACGTGCCCGTCCACTTGCGCATCGTCCGTGTCTTCGTAGAGAAACGCGTTGCGGACGAGATAACCGGCAATGATCAGGATCGCCAGCAATGCAAGAGTCGCTATGGCGACCTTTAATGGGTGCTCGCGCAGGCCATTGCGAAGCCGATCAAGTCTGGCGGTAACCTTTGCAGGGTCTTGGGAACTGGAGTGGGATTCTACAGAAACGGGAATTTCCTCTTCGAGGACTGCGGCATGCTTGTTACTGTTGTGATCGCTATTCGACATTACTTGCCTCCGAGATACTGGTTGTAGCCGCTGCGCGCTACACCTAGGCCGCGAGCGAGCGAGAGCTTGGCGAAGTTGTGGTTGTAAAGGCTGGTGATGTATTGATCGTTGGCGCTGGCGAGAGCCTGCTCGGCCTGAACCACTTCAACACTGTCAGTTACTCCAGAAGTGAAGCGATCCTTCGACCGGGCAAGGCTCTCATTGGCAAGCTCGACATTTTGCTTGGCGACTTCAACCTGTTCTTTCGCGGCATTTAGATTGAGAAGAGCGGTGCGAATGTCCTGGTCAATCTGCCCGCGGATGTTTTCAGCTTCGGCCTTTTTTTGACGCAATTCTGCATCGGCTTGTGTGATATCACCTTTAATTCGTCCGCCGGTGAAGAGGGGAACCCTGATCCCTGCTTGAAACGTGAAATCTCCGTGCGAGTTGCCGAACGTTGGCCCGATGTCCCCGTAGCTACCGTTAGCCGTCACAGTCGGATACCGTTCGCCTTTGGCAGCAGAAAGGGTTTGCGCCGCAGATTTTTGGGAATCGAGAGCGGAACGGAAATCGCTGCGTGATTTGAACGCAATTTGCAGGGCATCGTCGACGCTCAGCGGAGTGATGTCGGAATATGGGAGTGTGTCGGCCAGCTCAAACTCCTGCCCTAGCGGCAGGCCGATCGCGCGTCCAAGCGCTAGTTTTGCGACGGCGAAGTTTTTGCGGGCTATGCTTAGGTTGTACTCCTCGGTGTGCAACTGAACTTCGGTGCGTGTTGCGTCGATTCGTGGAGCGGTACCTGCCTGCACTTGATCGGCCGCGCGATCGTAAAGAGCTCTCGCATTCTGCACCTGGGATTCTTGCGCCTTAATTCGAGAGTCTGCCTCGATGATCTGCAAATAGGCGTCGCCGACCGTGAGTGTGACCACATCCAGGATGTCCTGATAGCTGAGTTGGGCGGCCTGTTCAGCAGTGCGGGCTGCGCGAAACCGCTGGATGGATTCATAACTGAATAGTGTTTGGCTGACGCTTGCATCGACTGAGCTGTAGCTGAATGGTCCAACAACTGTGGGAATTCCTGTTTTTAGCCCACTGAGCCCGAACGTCGCGAGGTTCACTTGCTCTACGTTCTCCGAAGCGCCCGCGCTGACTTGTGGCAGCAGATTGCTAAGCGCGAGTAGCCGCTGACCGCGGGCAATCTGCGCGTTTTGTCCGCTTTCGATCGCTCCGAGGTTGTATCGCAAGGCCATCTTGATGGCGTCCCGGAGAGTCAGCTGGACTACCTGGCCGGTGGCTGGACCGCTCGGCACACTTCCAGACGTGGTTGTGCTTTGCGCTTCTGTCGCTGTTGTGTCGAACAGCACCAACACGAACACGACAAGAAAGGAAGCCAGCAGATTGGAAATCTTGCGCTTCCGCCGGACCTTCAGTCGCTCAACAATGTGCCGGACATAGCAACCGCCCAAGATGAACTGCGCACCTTCGTCGCGCAGCACGCGCAGCAGTCCCTCGCCAGTCTTGTCGATGAAGGTCACCTCGTTCAGGTCCACGATGCAGGCACGCTTTTTATCGGTCTGGTGGTTCTTCTTCCAGCTCGCCTTTAGTTCACGAACCCAAACCCCGCTGAGACGGCCTTCCAGAATCCATTTCTCTTCCACAGGTGATTCGCTAAAGCTGATTTTCAACATGATTTTCCTCACAAACCGGAAGCGTTGCGGAGAGGTTGCGGGATGTGCCTGGCGATACCTGTCCCGGGCTTCCTGGTGGACTTCAGATAAGTAGCTAATTCTTGGCGGAGTTTCCGCTTCCCGTGAAAGATGCGCGCTTTGACGGCCGCGACCGAGAGCCCCATGCAACAAGCCGTCTCGCTCGTAGATAACTCACGAAGTTCTCTCAACACGATTGTTGTGCGCAGCCGCGGGCGCAGATTCCGAACAGCCTTTGAGAGAATCCGGACTTCCTCTCGCTGGGAACAGCGGCTTTCTGGGTTGGGGTTTGAGTCGGGTTTCTCCAAAATGGCTGGGCTTCCTTCTGCGTCACCGATGCTGTCGATCGACACTTCGCGTGTCAGACGAATGCGTCGTAGGAACATAAGCGATTCGTTGATTGCAATGCGCGTCAACCAGGTGGAGAAGGAGGATTCTCCTTGGAACTGGCACAAATGCGCGAAAGCCTTGTAGAAGCTTTGCTGAACGATGTCTTCTGCGTCCTCCACCACACGTGTGTACCGCAGCACAACTGCGAAGGTCTTTCGCTGGTAACGCTTAAACAGGGTTTCAAACGCCTGTTCGTCTCCGTTCCGGGCGGCGACTAGGAGCGTTCGTTCGCCTCCAGGATCGCTCACGCAAGTGATGGTTGGTTCTGCTTTGTGCTTCATAGCGAGCCTCCTGATCAGCTCTGTGGCAGCGAAAGGCGAGCCCAGTCTGAAGACCGCCTTTTCGCTACGCGTCGGATAAGGGCAATGCCCGAGCCAAACGTGCGGAACTGTAAGTCGCTGAATTTTCAGGAGAAGACCGTCAGGAGTCGAAAGTGTCGAGGTTGAAAAAGTTGAAAGGGTCGAAACTGTCGAGGCTATGGGTGAGGCTATAGCAAAAAGGCGGACTGCAGATTAACCGTACTGCTTGGCGTGGATGCCAAATTTCTTCATTCGAGAAAGGAGCGTTGTGCGATTAATGCCAAGCCGCGCGGCAGCCCCATCAGCACCACCGACGCGACCCCTGCATTCGGACAGCGCCCGTACTATCTCTTCGCGCTGCTTCCTCGCGTACTCCTCAGCAACTCCGTTTTTGTCATTTCGCGAATCGACATTTTCTGTAACGATTTGTCTGTATTTCTCGATGACACTCGGTATGGGTATGTCCGTGTTTGCCTTTCGAAGTTCTCCGACCGGAGCCTCAAGCGAGTTGCCACGCGTCACGATTACAGCGCGCTCAATGAAATTCTCAAGTTCACGAATGTTCCCCGGCCATTCCCAGTCCGTCAGTTCCTTCATTACAGCCTTGGGAACCGCTTCGATCTTCTTTTGCATTTGCTTTGAAAACTTTTGGACAAAATAGCTAACGAGCAGCGCGATGTCCTCTTTACGTTCTTTCAAGGGCGGAATTCGGATTGGGAATACATTCAGGCGATAGTACAGATCGCTCCGAAATTCTCGGTCCGCAATCATCTTTTCGAGATTGCGGTTGGTAGCGGCGATCAGGCGCACATTCACTTTTCGCGTGTGGGTCGTTCCCAGCCGCTCAAATTCCCGCTCCTGCAAAGCACGCAGTAGCTTCGGCTGGATTTCCATCGGGATGTCTCCCACCTCATCCAAGAACAGGGTGCCCTGGTCCGCTAGTTCCAGCCGGCCGATTTTTTGGCTGATGGCCCCCGTGAACGCTCCCTTTTCATGTCCAAACAACTCGCTTTCCAGCAGTCCGGTTGGAATTGCAGCACAGTTCAGCTTCACGAGTGTCCGCTGTTTGCGGCGGCTACGGTCGTGAATCGCCCGTGCAATCAACTCTTTCCCCGTTCCCGTTTCGCCAAGCAACAGGACGGTGGAATCGCTGAGCGCAACTGTTTTAACCTGCTGCAAAACGTGCTTTAGCGCTTTGCTGTTCCCAATGATCTGCTCGAAGCCCATCTCGCTGCGAAATTCCTCTTCCAGGTAGAGTTTCTCCTGGGCGAGCTTGTCCTTGAGTTCGGAAATTTCTCGGTATGCCAATGCGTTTTCAATGGCGATGGCTATCTGCCCTGACGCCCGGCTGAGGAAATCGACATCTTCTGGGACAAACGGAGTCTCTGTCGTGCGCGAGATCGACAGGGTTCCGAGGACTCGGCCGCGATTTACAAGTGGAATAAGGCAAATGGCTTTTATGCCTTCCGTAGCAACAATCTCATATGCCTCGGCCGTGAGTTCCTTACGTTCCCGCGTGCAAATCACCACGGGCTTCAATGTGTCTATCGCTTTCTTATTAGCAGGGTTTAATGTGACCGTCACCTCTTCCTTCACCGCCCCCTTGCCATGCGGAAAATCCACAGCAATTACTCTAGATTTTCCCGACGCTGCGTCGGGCAGCGATACGACCACAGCATCAGCGTGTATGACTTCGCGTATGTTCGCTGCAATCGCGCGCAGAACCTCCCGCAGATTGAGGCTCGACGTGATTTTGGTCGTCAGATTCAGGAGCAGCTCAAGCCGCTCCTTTTGATGCCGAAATTCCCCTTCAGTGCTCATGGCCGTATGTACAGCACTACCCATTTTGTGACGAATACCTTCAATGGAATGATGATCCATGTCGCTCTGAAGTCACAAGCGTTCGGGTGTCACAGGGGGCGTCCCGGTCCAAACGCCGGATTCGTCGCCTAACCGGAGGCTATCCGGCTTCCACGGCGGGATTAGTCCTGTGAGGTCGGCTTGTAGGAAGTGATCTCCGCGCTTGGCGTCGACTCCGGATGGATGACCGGCAAGTGTGCCCATCGAAACTGCCTATTCGAGGGGTGCAGTCGGCCAAACACTTTTGGAAAACGGAAAGTGTGCCCTAAGTTTTTGTGACAGTTTAGGGGGTCACCTCAAAACTGGGAACAAATCGAGAACAAATTGGGAACAAACTATCAAAGAACACCCGTGAAATAGGTGGACCAACACATACGTAACTTGTTGAGAAGCAAAGACGGGCTAGTATTTTATTCGCTCATAACCCGAAGGTCGTCAGTTCAAATCTGACCCCCGCAACCATTTCTAAAACCTGTCTCAGCATAGGTTTACGCGACGAGCGACGGGCGAATTGGTGCCATGCTTTTATAGCCCAATTCGCCCAATTCAAATCCTAGTCCAGCTTTCTCGGACCATTCCCTCCGATAAGTCTCGTCGTACCGCAGTTGCGCCGCGTATAGGTCGATCAAGTTTTGCGAAAGGCCTAGCCACGGTTTGATGAGGTCGTCCGGCACCCCCGCCTTGCGGAGTACCGCAAAAACGAAAGCGCCGGAACGCGTGGTATCCGCCTTGTCTCCCCGCTTGCTGCAACACATCCAGGACATTGCGCGAGTCCAGAAGACGTCCCGCTCTCGTCGTGAATAGGTGCCCCTTTCTTCCTTTTATGTAGCGGCATAGAACTTGTGCCAATGACTCCGGAATATCCACCGGGCGAATCGCGTTTAAGGTTTTCGGTGCTTGCTCGCGTCTCCGCCACACGCTTCTCCGCACCTGTAGCAAGCGGCACAGCGGATCAAAATCATCGGTGCGGATGGCCAGAGCCTCACCAATTCGTAGACCTGTTCCGGCCACCAGCGCTACCAAGACGGCATCGCGTCATTCAGGGTGGTTAGCATGGCGGATATTTCTGCCTCATTGATCGTAGGACGATTTTGCTTTTCCTTGATGATCAAGGGAAGTTGAATGCATTCGTGGTTCCATATGCGAGGATGGATCTGGTCGCCTTCCTCGTCGACCGCTGAAGCGACAACAAACTTCACTACAGTAACCACGTTGACGATCGTTTTCGGTGCTAGATCTGCTGCGGACAAGATCTCAACGAATTGGCGCAAGGCACTGTTCCTCACCTCCGACAACAGCTTGTCGCCAAGGTTCGGGAGAATCCATTGGTCGAGGCAATGCTGCCATCCATAGACGGTGGCGGGTTTGAGCGGCCTCCGTCTACGCGTAGAGAGAGACTCCATCCACCATTCGGCCTGCTGCCGAAATGTAGTACCGGGAATTGGGATTTGGTGAAATGTGTGTCTGGAACTGACACCCGCTCGCTCGATGTTATTCACGCAATCGCGCCGACGATCGTGGATTCCACTTCCCGTGCTGATGAGCCTGGTATACGTTGCCCTGCTGTCCCCTTCTCTTAAACAAAGATGTCCTCTCAATCTTGATTGGTGGTGTTGGGCCTCGGACACAGCATCGCGAGGCGGCAGGGTTCGCGTCGGCTTAACCGCAACCCTTCCACAACCAAGGCTTCGTCAGTACTACGAGCCTCTCCGTCATCCCAGTCAGCCCGGCCTGTCTCTCGCGAGTTGCCAGTTGATCCACACTGCGATCACCGCTGGGACTTCCCGTGTTGCGCATGGTCCCCTTTGCCTGCATGCCGTCGCCACTACCCCGGCAGGTCGGATGGAATTTGTCCGCTCGAACGATTCCATTCGCTTCGGCCTTCCCTCGAACCGTGGCGGGTCGGCTCCTGCATTAACGGTTTCGGGGCCTGCTCAGCGTTCACTCACGTTACGGCCTGCACGCTCGCCAAGTCGCCTTTGCGACTCTCTGCACCAGAGGCTTCAGCAGTCTCGTTGCCTCCACTGCTGCTCTGATTGCTACCGGGTGGAGCGAACCAGTTCCCGGGCGGGTATACCCCCGCTGTGGACCAGCGCCTTTTCACGGCGCACACGAGTACGGCGTTTATCAAGACTTAGTGGGCAGCTGCTCTCACCATGGGAGCCCTCACACGGAAAGTCGTGCGTGATAGGATCGGTCAATGGATCTTCGATCATCTGGATCTGATCCCAGTGACAGGACAATCGAAGGTGCGAGATGCTAATTCCGAGGAGACACAATGCCCCTAACTCGCCGCGAATTATGTTCCGTCTTTCCCGTTGCGCTGCTACCTGCATTGTTCTCGGTGGAGGAACCATCCGCACGGCAGAGCTCCCTCCCCTCGGCTATGTATCCGTTCGACAATTTGCCCGTTCGAACGGCGAATAATGCACAGTTCCGGGCTGTGCTGAAAGGCAGATTAGCGACAGGGGAGTCGTTGGAAGTGCATGAAACGACCTTGCCACCGGGCGGCGCACCGCATCCACCACACCGCCATGTGCACTCGGAAATGTGGCTGATTCGCGAAGGAACGGTGGAACTTGCGGTGAGCGGAACGAGCTATCGTTTGGGCCCTGGATCAGTGGGATTCGTCCATTCGAACGACGAGCACGGAATTAAGAACGTCGGCGCGACGCCGGCCACCTATTTCGTCGTTGCCATCGGCCCCGGGGCAGATTCTTGACCCAGGTGGTCTGTTTCTACTGCTCTATCTGTTCGTCGCCTAATGTCTCTCCTTGTAAAGTGGGCGAAATACATCATCGAAGATGTGGACGTAACCAATCTTCATCGAAACGTCACTTCCGACATGCCGACTTCTGGCCCGGAATAACTGTCGCTGGTGCTTCATTTCAATCCTAAGCCTAAGGCGGTCGGGTGCTTCGGTTGATACAGGCCTACCTCGCCTCCGCCGGGAAGCCGCATTTTCGTAATTGAACCCCATCGTGCTTCCTCAACCTCAGAGCACTTAACGCCCTTCTTCGCGAGTGAAGTCATCTCGGCTTTCAGATCGTCGCACATAAAATAGAGTTCCTGTAGACCACTCTCATCGGACGGGTGGAATGCCGCTTCTCCTGGCGGCAGGGCGAAGATCAGCCAGCCATGGCCCCCATCCACAGACTTGAACCCGAGAACGTCGCGGAAAAATGCGCGGTCCGCTTCGGCGTTTTTACTGTAGACAATTACGTGAGCGCCAGAAATCATTTGCCCCTCCAAAGAAATACACATGGACGGTTCCGCGTTAATCAGGACTGACCTCAACTCGCTAAATTGCCCGCGTGAGGCGGAAACAAGCACAGGCCGGATTTAACTAAGGCGGAGAATTGTTGAGGGCCTCGCACTTTGCGTCCCCTCCAAGCGTGTCCATGCAATTGAATTGGTCCTCTACCTTTGCCCAGCCGATTAAGCCTCTGGCGGTTTTAAAACGAACCCATCAATCTTTTCTGCCATCTGTGATTACTTTCGCGGCGCAGCCGTGCGAACAGCCAGAGCCGTCCCTTTCGGTGATGAAACTGCAGTCGTACTCTTTCCTCCACTGGCCCTTCAACCAAATATCCGCGTATCCCTCTCCGTGATACATATATCGCAAAATGATGTCACCAGGCTCAAGACCTAGTTCCGGAATGGACTTCAAAACTTGAACGCGGTCGGGTTCATAGGTGATATGTACGCCGGTCAACCCGGCCACTACATCTCCTTGTTTGATTTTCGACAGAAACTTTCTAACTTCCTTCCACGAAGAAAAAATGTCGCTATCATGGACAATGACCCATTTCCGAAACATGCAGCCTTCAAACGGGCAGGCGTTAGAGTCAATGATAGGTAATGGTGGTGGCGCGTCACTGCCGGATTTGTCTGGAGGAGATTCCTGCTGCGAAGGAAACAGCAGGTAAAACAGCAACAAGAATTTAACGATTACCATGAAAATACCATAACAAGTTCTAGGGGCAGCTTGCGCGATTATGTTCTGGGGCCAGTAGCGACCGTCAACAAGGCGCGTTCTCTAGGCGCTGTGGCATCAAAGCGGGGTCGACCGCTGCGGCTGCCAATAAATTCCTCCCTACTTTCGCCACAGCGCATAGGCGTAAACCCATTGTTTGCAATTAAGATTTTCTTGATGTGGAACTGGGCAGCGGGTTTAACTGACCAACATGAAATACTTCAATAGCTTCCGCGCAGTCTTTAAAGGCCCAATCATCGGCCTGTTATCGCTCTTGTTTTTTACGTTGGTTTTGCTGTTCCCCGTGAAACAAGTCTGGCCGCAAAACGTAGCAGGAGGCGTCGAACCGTTTCTGCGCCTGGAAAAGCCAAAATATCTGCTAGGGGAAGCGATTCGATTTTGGGTCGGCGTTAACGTGAAGAATTCATCTGCGACCTCTAGGGAAGCAATGAAGCCCTGCACTTTAAGTATTGGCAAACCAGACGGAACAACTGAAACGCAATCCGTTGGCTTGGGCCGCGAAGGACTAACGGGCGACGAGTATAGCTCGTATGGGGCTGGGGTTTTGGCGAAGCAGAGGTAGAGACCGGGACGTATATTTTGGTCCTCCAGTGTGCAAGCGAAAAAACGAAGCCCGTCGAATTGGTCGTTGAAAAAAATGACATTTTTGACCAAATAAAAGCAGACTTTCGCTTTGAACGGTCAGGGGCTATCACTAAGGGTGAGTCAGTGCCCATCATTCTTTCGGTGCAAAACAACTCGAAGTACCGAATCGCTTTCCTCAACGAGGTTCGATGGGTGAGGGCGTCGGTATAGAAGTTCACCGCCAAGAGCCTGCCATGTCCTCTGCTTTTTTTTACCCTTCGGATAAGCTGGCGAGGGCAACCTTGATGCCTGACACGTATTCGTGGGATTCAGCCCCGGATATTGCGTCGATTACTTTGGGACCCGGAGAACTTTTTGAACAACGCTTCACGCTTGAAGACGCGTACACATTCGACCAACCTGGAGACTACGAAGTTGCCTTCAGCACTGTTCTTGCGATTCTCGTAGGGGAAAAGAACGACCCATTTGCGGAATACTGCCCGATTAGATTGGCCGTTATAGGCAAAGCGGCCTTTGCTCCTGCAAATTAAGTGGCCGCATTCCAGTGAATTTCGATAACTGCTGACAGCCGGTTCACCGGGCAAGCGGTATCCCGCAGATTTCAGATGTCCGGTAACGGCGTTTGCTAGCGTTTATCAGATGGGATGAGAAGGCCGGTCTCCACGGGATGCGATACGCTCCCAATGATCGACGTGCTTTTAAGCACAAGAAAAGGAGACCGGCGATGAAGAAGATTAGCACTGTGCAGGCATATGGGAAGG